>Ga0307477_10000694_pt1 | contig 33614 bp, 31 predicted proteins | sample atmos_gasesECM2C_FD_203316 | JGI IMG/M metagenome (GOLD analysis project Ga0307477, IMG submission 203316) | Hardwood forest soil microbial communities from Morgan-Monroe State Forest, Indiana, United States - atmos_gasesECM2C_515 | ecosystem: Environmental > Terrestrial > Soil > Temperate...
GACTCCACCGCACTAGTCCTGCAGGCCATCACCGCCACCGGACACAACGCCGCCGCTCCGGCCTGGGCGCGGGCCGGGCACACCCCCCTCGACTGGCTGGTGGCCCACCAGGACCCGGGCGGCGCCTTCGCCTACCCGGGCAGCCCCGTCGACACCGACACCACCGCCCAGGTCATCCCCGCCCTCGAACGCTCCCCCTACCCGGTCCGCACCGCCTACACGGCCGGGTTCACGCCGGCGAAGGAAGCGCAAGCGTCGGTCGCAGCGCTCCTCTATCTGCAGGAGCAGCAGTCGGGAAGGGACGGGTCGGTGCCCTCGCCGTCTCCGGGCAGCTTCGGGGCCGGCGAGCTCTACGCGGTGGGCGCGGCCGCGTCCGGCTACGACCCCAAGGCGCTGCGCTCCGGCACCGGCCCCTCGATCATGGATTACCTCGCCGGCCATGCCGCGGCGGCCTGCGCCTCCCCGGGGAGCTGTGGGCGCCTGATCGAAGCCGTGGTGGCCGCTGGCGAGCAGCCCACCTCCTTCGGCGGGGTCGACCTCGTCAGCACGCTCCTGGCCAGCGCCGCCAACGGCGTCTTCGGGGGCGCCTACGATCCCTTCACCCAGAGCCTGGCGCTCCAGGGCCTGCTCGCCGCCGGGGCTCCGGTGCCCCCGGCCGCGCTGGCCACCCTGGTCCAGAACCAGGACGCCGACGGCGGCTGGGGCTTCGGGGGCAGCAGCGACAGCAACTCCACCTCGCTGGCCCTGATGTCCCTGGACGCGGCGGGCAACCACGCCCACGACGCCGCGGCCCTGGTCTGGCTGCACCGCTGGCAGTGCCCCGACGGGGGTTTTGCCTTCGCCGGCTCCGCCTGCGTCAGCGGCAGCAATCCCAGTGACCCGGACTCCACCGCACTAGTCCTGCAGGCCATCACCGCCACCGGACACAACGCCGCCGCTCCGGCCTGGGCGCGGGCCGGGCACACCCCCCTCGACTGGCTGGTGGCCCACCAGGACCCGGGCGGCGGCTTCGCCTACCCGGGCAGCCCCGTCGACACCGACACCACCGCCCAGGTCATCCCCGCCCTCGAACGCTCCCCCTACCCCGTCCCGTTCGGCGAGCGCGCCTTCTACGCGCCCGGCGCGACGCTGCCCGGGTCCGGCGGCACGCCCACGCCTACGCCGACACCGCCGCCGGCGACCCCCACGCCCCCGCGGGCCGGGGTGATCACACCGCCCGCCACGTCGGGCGCGCACGCGTCCGAGACGGCGTCGCGTGCTGGCGGTGCGGGGACCAGCCCGGCGGCGTCGGCGAGCCCCAGCGCGGGGCCGAGCACCGCCCCGAGCGCCTCCGTGCAGGGCCTCTCCACTCCGAGCCCGAGCTCGCCCCCGAGAGCGATCGCCGCCCGGCCCGTGTCGACCGCGTCGGGCTTCCCACTCCCGGTGCTGTACGCGCTGATCGCCGTGGCAGCCGCGCTGGCGGGCGGAGCGGGAGGGCTGCTGCTGCTGTTGAGGCGGCGCGGGACGTGATCCGGCAGGCGCGATTCCTGGCCACGGGCGCCGTCGCGGCCGGGTTCTTCAGCGTCGGGGGAGGGCTCGCCCACGCCGGGCCGGCGCCGACGGCCTGCGCGGCCGCGAGCTTCACGCACCGCGCGGCCCTAGTCGTGGAGCACGCCGACGGTCGCGTCATCCGGCTCTGCATCGGGTTCGATTCCGCGACGCTGACGGCCGATCAGGTGCTGCAGGCAAGCGGTTTGGAGCTGGGCGAGATCAACGCGTCGCCGTACGGCGACGCCGTGTGCCAGATCGATTCGGAGCCCCCCTCCTACCCGCCGAGGTGCTTCACGGAGGGCAGCTTCTGGGCGCTGTTCGTCGCTCGCGGCGGCGGTGCGTGGCAGCTAGCGAACTACGGGGTGTCCTCGCTGACCGTCGGAGGCGGCGACGCCGTCGGGCTGCGATACGACTCGCAGGCGGGCCAGGCCACGGCGCCCGCATCGCCCGGCGCCGTGTGCGCCGTGACGGCCGCGAGCGCCCCGACCGCGGCGGCGAGCTCGCACACCACCATCGCCAGGTCCGCTCCCGTCACCGCGCAGGCGTCCACCCCGAGCACCGGCGGGCCGACCGCCGGCGGCGCGGCAGCCACGGCCACACCGTCGCCGCAGGTGCTCAACAGCGCTCCAGTGGCGCACGCGCGTCCGCCCTCACCGCCGTCGCTCGACGCCGGGGTGATCGCCGCGGTCGCGGGCGGTGGCCTGCTGCTCGGACTCTTCGTCGTGCGACTGGCGACGAGGCGACGCTCGCCCACCCGCGCGAACGGTTCCGGCTGAGCGCGTGAACGCGCGCGCGCTCGCCGTCTGGTCCGCGGCGGCGCTGACGGTCGCGCTGGCGAGCGCCAACCCCGTTTACCGGCTGCTCGTCGTCGCCGCGGCGCTCAACGTGCTCATCGCGTTGCGCCGGCCCGAGACGCGACTCGGGCCGCTCGTGGTTGCTCTGGTCGCGGCCGGCGCCATCGCGACGCTGGTGACGGTCGCGGTGAGCCACACCGGCGTGCACGCGTTTGCGCGCCTGCCTACGGGCGTGCCGGTGCTGGGTGGCGCGTTCACGCTCGAGGCGCTGGTCTTCGGATTGGTGAGCGGCCTGGGCATCGCGGCGGCGGTGCTCTCGGTCGCCCCCCTGTCGCTCGCGTCGCAGGCGCACGAACTGGTCGACGCGCTGCCGCGCGCTCTGTCGCGAAGCGGCGCGGCCATCGCAACCGCCGTCAATCTGCTCCCCGCGATCGTGCGCAGCGCAACCGAGATACGCGACGCACAGCGGATGCGTGGCGTGCGTGTCACGCGGTGGCGTGGCATATCGGACGTCGCCGTCCCGGTGGTGCTGACGGCGGTCGAGGACTCGGTGCGCCTCGCCGAGGCCATGGAGGCGCGTGGCTACGGGAGCGGCGCTCGCACGCACATCGCCGTCGCGAGGTGGACGGCCGGCGACGCGGTCGTCGCGGTGGCCGCGACGCTCGCCGCGAGTGGATTCGTCCTCATGCGCGTCACCGGCACGCTGGTCGACTGGTATCCGTTCCCCGACGTCTCGATCCCGTCGGTCAGCCCGCTCGCAGTGCTGTGCTGCCTGCTCCTCGCCGCGCCCGCGTTCGCACGACGTTGACGTGACCGCGCACGACCACGAGCCGCTGACGCTGCGCGGTTTCCATTACCGCTATCCGACCACTGACAGCTGGGCGCTGCGCGACGTCGACCTCGACGTCGGCGCGGGGCTCACGCTGGTCTCGGGCGAATCCGGGAGCGGAAAGTCGACGCTGCTCAGGGTGAGCAACGGACTGGTCCCGCATTTTCACGGCGGGACGGTGGCAGGCGTCGCCCACGTCGCCGGCCGGTCGATCCTCAGCACGCCCACGCGCGACCTCGCCAGGCACGTCGGGTTCCTCTTTCAGGACAGCGAGTTGCAGTCCGTGTACGCGACCGTCGAGCGCGACGTCGCGTTCGGGCTGGAGAACCTCGGTGTCGAGCGCGGACAGATGGTCGACCGCGTGGACGAGGCCCTGTCACGGCTGGGCATCGAGCACCTCCGCACCCGAGGCGTCGCCACGCTGTCCGGCGGCGAGCGGCAGCGCCTCGCGCTCGCCGGGGTCCTCGCCATGCGCCCGGCGCTGCTGGCGCTGGACGAGCCGCTGTCCCAGCTCGACCCGGAGGCCGTTCCCGCGTTCGTGTCGTTTCTGGCTGAAACCGCGGCGTCGGGAGCGGCCGTGCTCGTCGCCGAGCACCGCCTCGACCATCTGCTCGGCATCGCGGCGTCGCTGGCGATCGTCGCGGGTGAGCACCTCTTCGGCCCGGGCCCCGTGCCGGACCTCGTCGACAGCGTCGTGCACCCGCCCGACGTGGTGGCGCTGGGACGGCGCCTCCGCTGGACGCCGCCCGCCCTCGACGTCGACGGTGCGCGCGGACGGCTGCAGGTTGTCGTGCGCAGCGATGGACACTCGCCCGGGCCGAGCGGACCGGTGGCCTGGGAGTTGCGCGACGCGTCGCTGGACGCGGGCCGCCAACCGATCCTCAGCGCCGTGGACCTCCGCGGGCGAGCCGGCGAGGTGACGGTGCTGATGGGACCGAACGGCGGCGGCAAGACGACGCTGCTCCGCGGAATCGCGGGACTCATCACACCGCGCTCGGGAAGCGCCGAGCGCGCCCCGGGGCGGGTGGCGTACCTGCCGCAGAACCCCACCGCGCTGCTGCATCGCGCGACCGTTCGAGCGGAGGTGGAGTTCACGCTGCGTCGCGCCGCGGAGACAGAGGCGCCCGACGCCATCCTCGGCCGGCTGGGCCTGCTGCACGTGGCGCACCGCTACCCGCGCGATCTCAGCAGCGGGGAGCGGCAGCGCGCGGCGATCGCGGCGGTCCTGGCCGGGACGCCCGCAGTCGCGCTGCTCGACGAACCCACGCGCGGCATGGATGGCGCCGCGCGTCGGGCGCTTACAGCCCTCGTTCGCGATCTGGCCGCGCTGGGCACGTCCGTGGTGGTGGCCACCCACGACAGCGACCTCGCGGCCGCCGTCGGGCAGCGTGTGCTCCGGGTCGCCGGCGGGTCTGTGCGCGACCTCGGCCCACCCGCGTCGGCGCTCCGCGGCGATACCCCCTACGCCACGCAGATCGGGCGGCTCTTCGCGACCGGTCCGATCACGCTCGACGAGGCCCTGGCGGCGCTGTGATCACGGCGCTGATCGCGATCGGCGGGTTGGCGCTCTTCGCCGCGCCGCTCTACGGCGTCGACCTGCCCGCGAGCACCCCCGTGCTCATCGCCGTGCTCGCGGGCATTGCAGTGCTCGCGTTCGTGGAGGGCGCCACCCGCCGGCTCGATGCGCGCCGGTTCGCGCTCATCGCGGTGATCGCGGCGCTCGACTCTGCGCTGCGCCTCGTGCTCGTGATCGGTGTCGGCGGATTCAGCCCCGTGTTCTTCCTGATCCTCTGCGCCGGCTACGTGTACGGACCGTCGTTCGGCTTTCTCTGCGGCACGCTCTCGCTGCTCGCGTCGGCGGTCGTCACGGGCGGCATCGGACCGTGGCTGCCCTACGAGATGGTGGGCTGCGGGTGGATCGGGTTGATCGCGGGCGTCGCCGGGCTGCGACGGCACCGGCCGCCGGTCGCCGTCGACCTCGCCATCCTCGGCGTCGTGGCCGTCGTCACCGGCTACCTCTACGGCGCCCTGCTCGACCTCTGGGACTGGACGACCTTCTACCGCGGCGTCCCCGGATTCGGATGGCAGCCCGGCCTGGGCATCGGCGCGAGCGTCGCGCGCTTCGCGCGCTTCTACACCACGACGTCGGCGGTGTGGGACACGTTTCGCGCGGCGGGCGACGCGCTGCTGGTGGCTGCCATCGGCCTTCCGGTGCTGGCCGCGCTGCAGCGCGTGCGCGCGCGTTTCACGGTGACCGTTCTGGCGCAACCACCGGACGTCCCGGCGCGCAGCTGAAACCCGATCACCGCCAGAGCATCCGCCACACGCCGGCGCGTCCGAGCGCGCGGCCGACGATCTTGTTCTTGGCTCTGCGTGTGATGCGTCGCGGATCGCCGGAGGCGAGCACCGACACGTCGTTGGCGATGCGCGCGGCGCGATACATCGAGGACACGAAACCGCGCCGTCTCATGGCAGCGCCGCGGAGATCAGGTCGGTCGCATCGGCCAGCAGCTCCTCCCGCTCCTGCGAGTCGCTCTCGATCGCGGTCAGCAGCCGCTCGGCCTCATCGGGTCGATTGACGCCGATCGAGAGTCCGACGGCCAGCCAGTAATCGGAGGCTTCCAGCAGCAGCTCGCGATGCCGGTCGTCCACCTCTTCGAGCACCTCCTGCATCGCACCGATGACGGCGCGCGCGTACCGCTGCCATTCGACGTCGTCGGTTGTGCGATCCGTCACTGTCGTCCTCCCGAAGCGTCCTCTCGGCGCGATTGCCGTGCGCTCGACCACGTAGACTGGGCAGCCGGAATGGTAGCTAGATGACGCGGACGCTGTTTCGCGGTGGCCGCGTTTTCGACGGCACGGGCTCGCCACTCAGCAAGGCCGACGTCGTCGTCGAGAACGGCGTGATCCTCGACGTCGGCTCCGGGCTCGACGCGGACAAGGTCGTGGACGCCACCGGCCGCGCGCTGCTCCCCGGCCTTTTCGACTGCCACGTGCACGTGTGCGTCTCGCACGTCGACCTGTGGCTGCACGCGCAGACACCGTTCTCGCTGCGCTTCTACGAGGCGGCCAGGAACCTCGAGGCGACGCTGCGCGCGGGGGTGACCTCGATACGCGACGCAAGCGGTGCCGATCTCGGCATCAAGACGGCCGTCACGTCCGGAATGATCCCGGGCCCGCGCATGCAGATCGCCATCCGCATGCTCTCGCAAACGGGCGGTCACGGCGACGGAACGCTGCCCTCGGGCATCTGCCTCCAGCTCGTGCCGGTGTATCCGGGTGCGCCGTCGGGGATCGTCGACGGCCCGGACGAGATGCGCCGCCGCGTCCGCGAGCTCGTGCGCGACGGCGCGGACGTCATCAAGGTGGCCACCTCCGGCGGCGTGCTCTCGCCGCGCGACAACCCGCGCCACGCCCACTTCAGCCCTGCGGAGCTCGACGTGCTGGTCGAGGAGGCCACCGCCGCGGGGAAGTTCGTCATGTCCCACGCGCAGGGCACCGACGGTGTCAAGAACGCGATCCGCGCCGGCATCCGTTCCATCGAGCACGGCATCTACCTCGACGATGAAGCGATCCAGCTCATGCTCGAGCGCGACACGTACCTGGTGCCGACGCTGGTGGCGCCGGAGGCCGTGCTCGACGCCGCGGAGCAGGGTGTGCGCTTCCCGCTCGCCGTTCTCGACAAGGCGCGCGAGGTGATCGACGTGCACCGCGACTCGTTCCGGCGCGCGGTCGCCGCGGGCGTGCGGATCGCCATGGGGACCGACAGCGGCGTCGCGCCGCACGGTCGCAACCTGCGCGAGCTGGAACTCATGCGCCGCGGCGGCATGTCCCCGGAGCAGGTGCTGGTGGCGGCCTCACGCACCTCCGCTGAGCTGCTCGGCGTCGCCGACCGGCTCGGCACCATCGAACCCGGCAAGCGCGCCGACCTGGTTCTGGTCGAAGGTGACCCTTTCGACATCGCAACGCTGCCGGAGCGGATCCGCGGCGTCTACCTGGACGGTCGCCGTGCTTTCGACGTGGCGGAGGAACCGCCGGTCGCCGCTCGAACCAACGGATCCACGGTCCGCAGGAAGGCTTCCTCGGCGGCAACTCGGTGACGCTCGGCGGTCACGTCACCGCTCCGTCTCGCGTTGCTCCTCCAGTGCAGGAGTGCGGGTGGGGTACCGGTCGAACGTCACGAGGACCTCACCCGGTCGCTATGGCCCGGAACGCCAGGAGTGCGGTGGCAACAGCTCCACCCACGATCCAGATGTGCTCGTCGCGACCACCGAGCCGCCTGCCGACCCGCAGCGCGACGGGAAGCGCAGAGAGCGTCGCCGCTCCGTAGACCCAGTGCAGCACCTGGGGCCGGTGCCCGGTGAGCACGAGCACCAGCCCGACCAGCACCTGCAGGACGACGAGCGCCCACGTCAGGCGCAGATACACGCGCAGCGGGGGCAGGAGCGACGGGCGCCACATCGAACCCAGCGCGATCACCGCTCCCACGCCGGCCACGATCAACACGAGGACGCCGACGAAGTCGTGGACGGTCACGCGCAGCTGTGACCGCTCATGCAGCCGGGCCTACTCGGGCCAGTACTGCTCCTCGCGGATCTCCCTGTCGCTCAACCCGCCGCGCCGCATGATGGCCCGCGCGTTGGCGATCATCCCGGGGTGTCCGCACAGGTACACGCCGCCGTTGCCGCCGCGCACGCCGAGCTCGTCCGCGTACTTGCGCACGATGTCGTCCACCCGGCCCAGCTCGCCGCTCCACTCGAGGTCCTCCCACGGACGGCTCACCGTCGGCACGTAGCGGAACCAGCCGTGCTCGCGCTCGAGCGCCTGGAGCTCCTCCGCGTACCCCAGCTCTGACGATTTCGCGGCGCCCTGCAGGACGGCGATCGGCACCGGGGCCCAATCGGCCTCGCCGGCTCTCCCGGCGACGCTGCGCAGCAGGCTGACGAACGGCGCGATGCCGGTGACCGTGGCGACGAACAGGTGCGGCTCCGCCTCCACGGGGGCGTCCCGGAGGAAGAGGCCCTTGGTCTTCCGCCGCACCACCATCTCCGCCCCGACTCCGAGGTCGTACAGCGGTTCGGACAGCTCACCCTCGGGCACCCGCTCGATGAAGAGCTCGATCTCCTCCTCGGCAGGCGACGAGCAGATCGAGTACGGGCGCTCGATGACCCGGCCGTTCTTGGGCAGCCCGATCGTCACGTACTGTCCGGGCCGGAAGGCCAGTCCGACCTCCGGCCGGAGGCGGATCACCCAGAGGTCGGGCGCGAGATCGCGGCGCGAGACGATCGTGGCGGCGGCGTACTTCTGCGAATCGATCACTCGATCAGAGTGTAGATAGCGCGGCGTCGACCCCGGCGCGACGACTATCCTCCCGGCGATGCCCGGAATCCTGGCGCTGGTGGGCGGCGACGAGTTCCACCCGGGCAACGAGCCGCAGGACGTCCGCCTCCGTGACGCCGCGGCGGGCCGGCCCGTCTACGTCGTCGCGACGGCCGCCAACGACAACCCCGAGGCCGCCGTGGAGACCGCGCGGCGATGGTTCCGCGCGCTCGGTTTGGAGGTCGAAGAGCTGCGCGCTCGAACCCGCGCCGAGGCTTCCGATCGCGCCACGGCCGACCTCGCCCGCGGCGCCGGCCTGATCTATATCGCCGGGGGCAACCCGGGGTACCTGGTGGATGTGCTGCAGCAAAGCGTCGTCTGGACCGCGATCGCGCAAGCGTGGCGCGGCGGCATGGCGCTCGCCGGATCGTCGGCCGGGGCGATGGCGCTCTGCCAGTGGTCGCTCATTCGCGCCGGGTGGCCCAACCGCACGCGGCGGCGCGGCCGCGACGCGCTCGGCCTCGTACCCGGATGCGCGTTCCTCCCCCACTACGACACGTTCGGCGAAGGCTGGATTCCCTCGGCTCAGGAAACGATCGGCGCCGACACTCTCCTGCTCGGCGTGGACGAGCGCACCGCGGCGCTCTGGGAGGACGGGCAGTGGTGGGCGCTGGGCGCCGGGGCTGTGACGCTGGTGCGCGGCGCGACACGGCACCGCTTCGAGGCCCCCTCCCCGATCTCCGGCCTGCCGCCACCCACCGTGCTGATCTGACGCAGGAACAGCGCACGTAACCCCGGCGTTATTAGTTGATGCCGGCGCGTCCGGCAGCAGCGAAATGGAACCGCAAGGGTCGTCCGGGTAAACAAACTGCATGAGCATCGAAGGGGCAATCGGCGAGATGGAGTCGGTCGCAGAGCGCGCCCGGGAGCGCGCCGAGCGGCGCCGTGAGCAGCGCAATCAACTGCGGCGGCTCGAGCTCATGGTCGAGCGGATGGAGGCGCGCAACCTGGCCCGCGATCGCAAGCTCTCCAGCCAGCTGTGGGACGAGCTCAGCGAGCTCGAGCAGCGTCTCTCCGTGCCCGCGCCCGCCTCGCTTTGGAAGGCGCGCAACACCGTCCACATCCACGGCGCGCTCCTCGATTGGGAGGGCGAGCTGCTCGACCACGTGGCCCCTCACCGCGACCGCTACGACGACCGGCACGACTGAACCCCCGCCTGCCGCGGCGCCGGGCGTAACAATCGGGTAGACCTCGCCCGTTTGCGCCTCGAGCTCCGGAGATACTTCGGGGTCTCCCAGTTATCTGGCGCACCAGCAACCGGTTCCGAGGAGAGGTGGCCGATGCCCGCAGCTTCCGTCTCGCGGCGGCGTGCCGTGCGATTCCTAGCCGCGATGTCCGGCGCGTTCGGGGCTCTCGCTTCGATCGCGGCACTGGCCGCTGCCGGCACCGGGCTCGTCGACACCGTCGCCGGGGGCGTGGGAGCCGGGCTCCCCCTGAAGACCGCCCAGGCCGTGGGGGCCATTGCCACGCATGGCACCGGCCAGGTCTACGTCGCCGACGCCGCCAAGGGAGTGATCCGCCGGCTGGCCGGGAGCCCACCGAAAGAGGTGGTCGTCGCCGGCAACGGCACCGACGCCTTCTCCGGTGACGGCGGGCCTGCCGCGTCCGCCGGGCTGAGCGAGCCCAGGGGCGTGGCGGTCGGGGTCGCCGGCAACCTCGTCATCGCCGACAGCGGGCACAACCGGGTGCGCGTGGTGCCGATCAAGAGCGGCACGTTCTACGGCGTGGCCATGACCGTGGGAAACATCTACACGGTGGCCGGAGACGGCACCGCGGGGTTCGCCGGAGACGGCGGACCTGCCACGTCCGCCGAGCTCCAGAACATCCAGAAGGTCGCCGTTGATCCATCCGGCAACATCGCGGTGGCAGACGTGGGAAACCAGCGCGTCCGGGTCGTCGCGGCGGTGAGCGGCCGCTTCTTCGGCGTCGCCATGACCGCGGGCCACATCTACACCGTCGCGGGTGGCGGCACCTCGGGCGTCAACGGCGTACCGGCCACAGCCGCGGCGCTCGGCTCTCCGAACGGAATCGCGATCGACGCCCACCGCAACCTCGTCATCGCGGAGTTCGACAACAACGACGTTCGCGTCGTCGCAGCCGGCTCGGGCACGTTCTACGGCGCCGCGATGACGGTGGGCCACATCTACCGCGTGGCCGGAAGCGGCGCTCCGTCCTTCAGCGGCGACGGCGGGCCCGCGCTCGACGCGGCGATGTTCTGGCCCGTCGGCGTGGCCGTCGACGGCGCGGGAAACCTGCTGATCGCGGACACGTACAACTCGCGGGTGCGGGTGGTCGCCGCCGCCGCGGGCACCTACTACGGGGTGCCCATGACAGCGGGCGACATCTACACGGCCGCAGGAGGCGGCTCGGGCGCGGACGGCGGCCGTGCCGATGCGGCCGCTCTCGCCTACCCCGCGGACGTGGCGGCGGACCCCCAGGGCAACCTCCTCATCGCAGACACGCAGGATTCCCGGCTGCGCGTTGCGGCCGGCGCAGCCGGCACCTTCTACGGCGTCGCCATGGCGGACGGCAACATCTATTCGGTCGCCGGCAACGGGATGTACTCGTACTCGGGCGACGACGGGCCCGCCACCTCGGCCGAGCTCTTCGACCCCTCGGGCGTGGGGCTCGACGCCCACGGCAGCGTGCTCGTCGCCGACCAGAACAACAACGTGGTGCGGGTGGTGGCGCGCAGCACGGGCACCTTCTACGGCGTGGCGATGACCTCCGGCGACATATACCGGGTTGCCGGTGGCGGCGCATCGGCAGCTGACGGTGTGCCGGCCCGGAGCGCACGGCTGATCAGCCCGTCTGGCGTGGCCGCGGACTCCGACGGCAACCTGCTCATCGCGGACTCCGGCGACGCCCTGGTGCGGGTCGTGGCCGGGAGCACCGGCACGTTCTACGGCGCCGCCATGACCGCGGGCGACATCTACACGGTGGCCGGCGGCGGCGCTTCGTCGGGCAGCGGCGTGTCGGCGACCACGGTGGCGCTCGGCGCGCCGGCCGCGGTCGCGACCGACGCCAAAGGCAACGTCGTCGTCGTCGACTCGGGCGGCAACCTGGTGCGCGTCGTTGCGGACGTCACCGGCACGTCCTACGGCGTGGCCATGACAGCGGGCGACATCTACACGGTCGCCGGCACCGGGACGGCCGGCTTCTCCGGCGACGGCGGCCCCGCCAGCGCGGCCGGCCTGAAGTCACCGTCCGGCGTCGCCGTCGACGCCACGGGCAACCTGCTCGTCGCCGACACGTCGGACAACCGCGTGCGCGCGATCGCGGCCGCCACCGGACGCTTCTACGGCGTGTCCATGACCGCCGGTGACATCTACACGATCGCGGGACGGAGCGCTTACGGATTCGCAGGCGACGGCGGCCGCGCAACCTCTGCCGAGCTCAACAAGCCGGGGGGCGTCGCGCTGGACGTCAAGGGCAACCTGGTCATCGCCGACACTGACAACAACCGCGTGCGCGTGGTGGCGACGGCAGCCGGCACGTTCTTCGGCGTCGCGATGACGGCCGGTGACATCTACTCCGTCGCCGGCACCGGGACGGCCGGCTTCTCCGGCGACGGCGGTCAGGCTCTGGCCACGGGCATCGCGTTCCCGGGCGGCGTCGTGGTGGGGCCGACCGGCAACCTGCTCATCGCGGACTCCGGCAACGACCGCATCCGGAGGGTGATCGGCCCGTAGCCGGAGGGGACGTCTGCGCTTCGGCCTGCGCCACAATCCGTGAACCGGCCGGCCATTCACGGGGGCTTCACGAATGCAGACCCAGCGCGAACTCTCCTTCCTCAGCACCACCGAGCTGAGCGACCTCCTGGTGCGCAAGGAGATCTCGCCCGTCGAACTCCTCGACAATTCGCTCAAGACGATCGAGCGGTTGAACGGCGAGTTGAACGCGTTCGTCCTGGTACTCGCCGACGAAGCCCGCGCTCAGGCCCGCGAAAGCGAGGAGCGGTTGCGTCGCGGAGAGGGCCGCCTCCTCGAGGGCATCCCGGTCCCGATCAAGGACAACATCGCCCTCGCCGGGGCCCCGATGACCATCTCGTCGCGGATGGGGCCGAAGGGGCCCATGCCGGTGGACGCCGAGCTCGTCGCGCGGCTGCGCCGTGCCGGCACGGTCTTCCCAGGCAAGACGAACCTGCCCGAGTTCGGCACCATCCCCTCCACCGAGGGAGAGCTGCACGGCGCCGCCCACAACCCGTGGGACCTCACCCGGACCCCGGGCGGCTCGAGTGGGGGCGCGGCCGCTGCCGTCGCATCCGGCATGGCGCCGATCGCGCACGGCAACGACGGCGGCGGCAGCCTGCGGGTCCCCGCCGCGTGCTGCGGCCTCTACAGCCTCAAGCCGAGCCGCGGCCGCGTGACGCACGGCCCCATCGAGACCGAGAGCGTGCTGGGGCTGACCATCGACGGGTTCATCAGCCGCACCGTCCGCGACAACGCGCGCTTCCTCGACGCGGTCGCCGGTCCACTGCCCGGGGACCCCTACCCCGCGCCACCCCCGCTCCGCCCATTCGAGGAGGAGGCGCAGACGGAACCCGGCCGGCTGCGCATCGCGTGGACGACGGCCGGCCCCATCGACGTGCCGGTGCATCCCGCGCACGCCGCCGCCGTCTCGGACGCCGCGACGCTCTGCGCGTCGCTCGGTCACGACGTCGAAGAGGCGACGCCGGACTGGCAGGACGACAGCATCGTGATGCTGTTCATCCAGCTCTGGTCGTCCCTGATCGGGTCGCTGGTCGACGTCCTCGCCGACATGGGCGGCGATCCCGACGAGGCGGAACCGCACAACCGCGCGCTGCACGAGTTCGGCCAGGCGATGACCGCCAACCAGCTCGGGGTCACCGTGTTCAGGCTGGAGCAGTTCGCGTGGCGCGTGTGCGCGTTCTGGGAGCGCTTCGACGTGCTCCTCACGCCGACGCTCGCCGAGCCGCCGCTCAAGCTGGGCACGCTCTTCGAGCTGGCAGGTGACGACCCCCTCTATCCCCTCAACCGGGCCGGCATGTGGATCCCCTGCACGCCGATCGTCAACGTGACGGGTCAGCCCGCCGCCAACCTCCCGCTGAGCTGGCACGACGGCCTTCCCGTCGGGGTCCAGGCCATCGGCCGGATGCACGACGAGGCGACGCTGTACCGGCTGAGCGCGCAGCTGGAGGCAGCGCGTCCCTGGGCCGACCGCCGGCCGCCGGTCTCGTAGCCCCGCTTCTTTACAAGTTTTTGTTGCAGTCGCTGACTGCAAAGGCGAACACTCGACTCACTCTCGCGACGCTGAGGAGAGACGGGCGAGAGTTCAGGATTTGACGATCTGAGCTGCCCAAAAGCGGCCACTTCGTGTCTGGTGGGTGCCGCCATACCGCCAAAGGTGGCGCCGGTGGGCGGAGGGCACTGCCCTCCGCCCATTTCACGCGTGAACCATCCCGCGCGATTTCCGGTGCCGGTCACGCGGCGCCCACCTGTCACACTCGCCCGCGTCATGGCCGTCGAGACGCTGCAGGACCGCATCGGGCTAATCGAGCGCAACACCGCGGAGGTGCTGGGTCGCAGCGAGCTGCCGGCGCTGCTCGAATCGGGCATGGAACTGCGTCATTACATCGGCTACGAGATCTCCGGCCAGGTGCACCTCGGCAGCGTCGTGGCCATGGCCAAGGTGCACGACCTCATCAGGGCCGGCATCAAGTGCAGCGTGCTGCTGGCCGACTGGCACACCTGGATCAACGACAAGCTGGGTGGCGACCGTGAAGTCATCCGGCGCGTCGCCACCGGCTACTTCGCGGAGGGACTCGGCGCAGCGCTGACGTGCGTCGGCGGCCGGCCCGCAGAGGTGGAGCTGGTGCTGGCGACAGACCTCTACCGGCACAACGACGAGTACTGGGCCACCGTCATCGACGTCAGCAAGAACACGACGCTCGCGCGCATGCAGCGCAGCATCAGCATCATGGGCCGCCAGGAAGGCGACAACATCGACTTCGCCAAGCTGATCTACCCGGCGATGCAGGTGGCCGACATCTTCGCGCAGGGCGTGCACATCGCCCACGCCGGGCTGGACCAGCGCAAGGCGCACGTGATCGCGCGAGACGTCGCGCCGCAGATGCGCGTGAACCCGCTGCTGGACGCGAACGGTCAGCGCATCAAGCCCATCGCGCTCCACCACCCGCTCATCCTCGGGCTGCGCCGGCCGCCCGTGTGGCCGGTGCCGGAGGACAGCGCTCGCGACCTGTTCAGCGCGATGAAGATGAGCAAGTCGGATCCGTCGTCCGCGGTGTTCGTGCACGACTCGCCCGACGACATCCGCGAAAAACTGCGTCGGGCGTTTGCGCCGCCCAACGTCGTCGAGTTCAACCCCATCCTCGACTGGATCGAGAAGATCGTCTTCGGCATCACCGGCGGGCCGCTGCACGTCGACCGCTCCCAGCAGAACGGCGGTCCCGTCACGTTCAACACCTTCGAGGACGTGGCCGCGGCCTACACGGCCGGGTCACTACACCCGATGGACGCCAAGAACGCACTCGCGGAGCGATTGATCGACCTGCTGGAGCCGGCGCGCAAGCACTTCGCCGATCCAGACGTGCGACGGCACCTCGAGGACCTGGAGCGCCTGGATTCGGGTTAGTCCACGCCCGGGACGGTCACCGCGACGTCGCCAAAGCGAAGGAAGTCCCGGTCGAACGACACGATGGATGCGCGCAGTTCCAGCGACAGCGCGGCAAGATGTGCGTCTCCGACGAGGTTGCCGGCGGTACCCGAGCCCAAGAGAAGCCCTCGAAGCAGCGTGAGGTGGCGAGCCGTCGGTTCAACGACCACGGACGCCGGTTGCGCCAGCCAACCCTCCACGTAGCCGATCGCAGCCTCCGAGCTGAGCGGCTGGGGGAACACCCGGTCACTCGTGGAGACGCGCAGAAACGCCAGCACCACCGGCCAGGTGAAGCCGATCGCCTCGCTCTCCCCGAACGCGTGCTCCAGCCACGAGCGCGCAGCCTCGTGATGTCGGTCGGCCGCGTTGACCGCGTAGAGCAGCACGTTGGCATCGACGAGTTTCAGGGATCACCGACCTTCGCGCAGCTTGTGCGCGATCTCTTCGTCCTCCATCTCCGCGGCGAGGTCGAGCGCTTTGACGAGCGAGATGCGTGGCTGGCCAAGGTTGCTCGCGACGATCCTGTAGGGCTTCGACGGACGACCGCCGGTCAACCCCCGCCGTATGGCCTGGTTCACCGCGGCTTTGAAGCTCAGACCCTTCTCCTCGGCGTAGCGCTTGACGAGGGAGGCGACGTCGGGCTCGAGGGTCAGCGTCGTCCGCATGTAGGCATCATAGCATCATCACATTTGATGCCATGATGCTTAGCGTCTGAGTACTCAAACGCCGTCGCGTAGCAGCCCGACCGCGGCCTGCACGCGCGCGAGTGTCGCGTTCGCCACCCGCGCAGCGCGCTCTGCCGACTCCGCGAGCAGTCTCCGCAGTCCGGGCTCGTCGGCGCGCAGCTCAGCGTACCGGCCCTGCAGCGGCTCGAGCGCGCCGATGAGCACCTCGGCCACAGCCTGCTTGAGCACGCTGTACGACTTGCCCCGAAACTCCGCCAGCGCCTGGCTCGGGTCGAGGTCGCCCAGCGCGGCGTAGATATCGAGCAGATTCACGACACCGGGCCCGGGATCGTCGCCGACGCTCGGCTGCCCGTCCGTCTGGGCGCGCGCGATCTTGCGCCGGATCACATCGGGGGGATCGAGCATGTTCACCGCGTGCAGCGGGCGCTCCACCGCCACGCTCTTGCTCATCTTGATGAGCGGGTCGTCGAGACCCATGACCCGCGCACCCACCTCGCGAATGAGGGGCGCGGGCACCTTCACCACGCCGTCGCGCAGGGCGTTGAGGCGCTGCGCCACGTCGCGGGTCAGCTCGATGTGCTGGCGCTGGTCGTCGCCCACCGGCACCAGGTCGGCGTCGTAGAGCAGGATGTCGGCTGCCATGAGCGCCGGGTACGTGAAGAGGCCCGTGCTGATGCGTTCGCGGCCTCGGGCCGCGCTCCGCGCCTTGAACTGCGTCATGCGCTCCAGCCAGCCCATCGGTGTGAAGCACTCGACGATCCAGCCCAGCTGCGTGTGCGCGGGCACGGCGGACTGGAGAAAGATCTCGCATTTGGCCGGGTCCAACCCGCTCGCGAGGTACAGCGCGGCCACCTCCAGCGTGCGGGAGCGGAGGGAGTCGGCGTCCGGCAGCACGGTGAGCGCGTGCAGGTCGACGATGCAGAAGTAGTTCTCGTACCTGTCCTGATCGCGCTCCCAGTTGCGCAGCGCGCCCAGGTAGTTGCCGATGTGCAGCGCCCCGGTGGGCTGGATGCCGCTCAGCACCCGCGGCCGTGCGGGCGATGGTGCCTCAGGCAATCTCAGCGCGCCGGCAGCGGCGGCGCCCGCCGCCCGCCCATGAGCCCGGACAGCACCCCGATCGCGAGGCCCACCAGGGGCAGGACGAGGTCGATCCTGCGCGTCGGCGACATCGCCCCGATCTGCATGAGCAGCAGGCCGAAGCCCACGCCGCTCACGAGCCCGAGCGCGCCTCCGAGCACCGTCGCGCCCACGAGGCGCGCGCGGCCGCTCGCATCGCCCGGGGGGACGCGGCGGCGCCGGTACGCGACGAACAGCACGAAAATGAGGCAGGCGGCACCGAGGATGAGGCCGCCTCCGCCCAGGCCGGTCAGGATCGGATCTTGGTCGGCGATGACGAGCGTGAAGTATCCCGTGCAGTCGTTCGACCCCGCCCACACCCCGATGACGCGACCGAGCTTGCTCCAGTCGCTCATCGAGTAAGGGCCGCGGCTGCCCGAGGTGCCGGAGCCGTGCAGGTCCGCCAGCGGCAACGGGATGCCGAAGAAATCAGTGTCGACGAACCCCTCGCTCTCCGTCCTGTCCGCCACGCCCGCCCCGGACACGAACGACGAGCGGTGCACCGTCCACGTGGTGGCGGCGTTGATGTCGAGCGCGCTCACGATCTCGGAGCTGTGCGATTGGTACGCGGCCAGCGCATCTCCCGCCGACAGGGCGTCGCGCGTCTCGAAGGCCATGCCGTGGCACGGCCCCTTGACGGTCGCGCCCGTATCGGTCACCGCCGGCGCCCAGACCATGAGGGCAGCTATCCCGCCGGCGATCACGATCCGGCGGCCGTGCGTCAAGCCGATCGCCGGCGGCTCCTCGGCTTCTGCTCCACCGTCTTCGGCTCCCAGCACTCGTCGACGAACCTGGCGATCTCCGCGGTCAGGCGCTCCGGACGGATGCGCAGCTCCAGGATCGATGAGGCTTCGAGCAGCCTTCCGTTGGGCAGCTCCTCGGCGAGCATCCCGGCATCCGAGAACGGGTGCACGGGATCCTGGTGGTGGCCGATGATCAACGCCGGCTGGGTCAGGGTGCGGCGGATGTCCCGGTGGGGCGCGGTCTGGCCGAAGAAGAGCCCCTGGAGCAGCGCCGCGCTGGGCCCGGGGTCCTGCCGGACCGTGTCGAGGCCGATCCGCACCCAGAACGGAAGAAGCCCGTTGGGAATCCGCCGGAGCTGGCGGGCAACGGCGCCGATCGGTCCCTCGCCGAAGTAGAGCGCCACCAGAAGCGGCGCAAACGCGATCGCCGACGCCACGAGGCCGTGCTCGAGCACCGGCATCTCGACCAGGATCCCGCGGATCCGGCGAGGCGCGATCGCCGCTGCCTCCAGCGTGACGTTGGCGCCGAGCGAGGTGCCGCCGACGACGGCCTGGTCCACGTCGAGGTGGTCGAGCAGCGCGATCACCTCTTCGGCGAACGCGTGGACCGAGTAGCGCCACATGTCGCGCGGCCGGTCCGATTTGCCGTGACCGAGCGGATCGAACGTGACGACGTGGCTGCCGAGGCTCGCGAGGTGCTGGGCCAGGTGCTGCTGCATCTCGACGGGCAGGAGCAGCCCGGGCATGAGCACGACCCACCGCGGCCCTTCTCCGTACTCCGTGTACACCAGCCGCTGGCCGCGCCGGGTGAACCGGCCCTCTTTCGAGACAACGTCCGGATGCGTCGGCACGCGCCAACTATGCCGCATCCGAGACCGGCCTGTGCATATCTCGAAACCGTCGATCCGTAGACTGGCCATTGAACGTGGCCCGTCGAATCATCCTGTACGGCGCCTCCGGCTACATGGGCAGGCTCGTCGCCGTTGCGCTGGCCGAGGCAAAGGTGCGGCCAGTCCTCGCCGGGCGCAACCTGCAGTCGCTGCATGCCCTCGGTTACCAGCTGGGGCACGGCCTCGACACCGTCGCGGTCGACCTCAGCGACACCGACGCGCTCCTCGGTCTGATCCGCGAGGGCGACGTGGTGATCAGCACGGTCGGGCCGTACGAGACCGTGGGCTTGCCGGTGGCGGAGGCGTGCATCGTGCAGCGCGCCACGTACCTCGACTGCTGCGGCGAGCCGGCGTTTCTGCGAACCATGTTCCACGGGCTCGCGCCGTTCGCAGCCAACCGCGAGGTCACGCTCATTCCCGGGTTCGGCTTCGAGTACGTCGCCGGCACCGTGGCCGCAGCGACGGTGCTCGAGGCGATGGGAAGCCGTGCGGACCGGGTGGACATCGGCTACTTCGTGTCCGGCAAGGTGCGCACGCTGCTCAGCAGCGGCACCCGAGCCGCGGCCGGCGCAGCGGCGCTCTCCCCCCACTTCGTCTGGCGCGATCGCCAGCTGATTGCCTGCCCGGCCGGCGACAGGGTGGCGGACTTCGCGGTCAACGGCCACACGCTGCCCGGCCTGTCGATCGGTGGCGCCGAACACCTCACGATCCCGCGGATGCGCCCCTGGATCCGCGAGGTGGGCGTCTACGTGGGCGGCCCTAAGTCCGACCTGGGCGCCCACGTCGCCGGGGCTGTTGTGGGTGGTGCCGCCAAGGTGCCGGGCGTCTCACGCCTCGTGCGCTGGACTGCCGCTCTCCCTCATGTCAAGGACGGGCCCGACGAGGAGACGAAGGCCAGGGCGGCGTCGACGGTCATCGCCACCGCGTTCGACATCGAGGGGCGGACGCTCGCGTCCGTGCGGTTGAGCGGTGGTGACCCGTTCACGTTCACGCAGCGGATGCTCGCCTGGGCCGCGATGCATCTGGCTTCCGGCACTGGGCAACCTTCGACCGGGGTCTTGGGCCCCGTCGAGGCGTTCGGACTCCAAACGCTGACCCACGCCTGCGCCGCTGTCGGCCTCCAGGTCGTCGAGGAGGCGGCCCTGTGAGCGCTTCAATCGAGCGACCGCTGTTCACGATGTCCGCCGGCCGCGGCGGGCTCAACGCTGCGGCGCTTCGCGAGCTCTGGACGTTCCGCGAGGTGCTCGCCGCGTTCGTTCTGCGGAGGATCAAGGTCCGCTACAAGCAGGCCGCCTTCGGGGTCGCCTGGGCGGTTCTGCAGCCGCTAGCGATGGCCGCCATATTCGCGCTGTTTCTCGGACGAATTGCTCGAGTTCCGAGTGACGGCGCGCCGTACTTCCTGTTCGTGTTCACCGGGCTCACGCTATGGACCTACTTCGCGCAAACCCTGTCTGCGGCGATCAACAGCCTCCTCGAAGAGGCGGGCGTCCTGCAGAAGGTCTACTTCCCGCGCGAGATCCCGCCGCTGAGCGTGGTTGCGGCCGGACTCGTCGACCTGGTTGCCGGAATCGTTGTCTTGCTGGGAGCGATGCTGATCGGCGGTCGCACGCCGAATCTTTACTGGCTCCTCCTTCCGATTCCCGCCCTGATCGTGGTCATTGCCGCGACAGCTCTCAGCCTGGTGCTTGCCGGATTCAATGTCTACTACCGAGACATCGCCCATGGCCTGCCCTTCATCATCCAGACGGGGCTCTTCGCGTCGCCGGTGATCTATTCGACGACTCTTGTGCCTTCCGGAGTTCGACCGTATTACGAAGCCCTGAACCCGATTGCGGCCAGTATCCAAGCGTTTCGCGATGTCTTGCTCCGAGGGCAGTTGCCGGATTTCGCTATCCTCGCCTTCGCGGCTGCCTGGGCGCTCGCCCTACTTTCAGCGGCGTACGCGGTTTTCAAGATGATCGAGCGACGCTTCGCCGACGTGGTCTGATCAGTGACAGTCGCCATCTCCTTCGACCACGTCTCCAAGGCCTACCGCCGCGGGCATGCGCCGTCCTTTCGCGAGGATACCGTGCAATGGGCGGGGCGCTTGCGAGGCAAGCGCGGGGATGGCAATGTCGTCCGTGCGCTCTCTGACGTGAGCTTCGAGGTTGAGGAGGGTGGGAGCTTCGCGCTCATGGGTGCGAACGGCTCGGGCAAGACAACGGCGTTGAAGCTGATCAGCCGCGTGACCTATCCGACCAGGGGTGCTGTACAGGTGCGCGGTCGCATCGGCGCGCTGATCGAGGTTGGCACCGGCCTCCATCCCGAGTTGACCGGGCGTGAGAACGTCTGGCTGTACGGGCGCATTCTCGGCCTCAACAAGGAGGCGATCTCAAAGCGTTTTGACAGCATCGTGGAATTCGCCGACCTTGGTATGGCGATCGATCAGCCCGTGAAGCAGTACTCGAGCGGTATGCATCTGCGACTGGGCTTCTCTCTTGCAGCTCATCTGGAGCCGGATGTGCTGCTCATCGATGAGGCCGTATCGGTTGGCGACACCGGCTTTCAACGCCGCTGTCTCGAGCGAATGACTGAGCTCAACGCGTCTGGAGCCACCCTCGTCTTCGTGAGCCACGCCACGTCGATGGTCACGGCCCTCTGTTCGACAGGCGTGCTGCTCCGCGAAGGACGGGTCGCTGGGGCAGGAAAGATAAACGACATTTCTGCGCAGTACCTGAATGAGATGGCAAGCCGTGAGGAAGAAGGCGTCTCCGTGGACGCGCCCCTCGAACTGCTCTCATGGGACTACGAGTTCTCTCATGGTCGCAACGGATCTCCTGAGGGGCTTTCCGTCCTCATTCACGTCCGTGTCCCGACGGCGACGCGTGATCCACGATTCGGCGTAGCGATCAGCCACCCGCGTGCGGGAGCCCTGATCGGGTGCTCCATGATGTTCGATGGATACTCGGTTGGAACCGTCGAAGGCGATGTCACCGTCCGATGCGATATCGATCGCGTCCCGCTTCAGCGAGGTTCGTATCAACTGTGGGCCATGGCATACGACGAGGGCGATAACCGATACCTGATGCCACCTCGGCTGCTCGGCGAAATCCCTCTGGGTACGCCCACGGCATTCAACACCCGAGAACTCGATTTCGTCGGCACGCGGACTCTTCCGATCGTCCAAGCTCCGTATCGTTGGTCGATTACCAGGGCAGCCGATAACATGCCGTCCTCTCGCATGCCACGGGCAGCAGAGCCAACGCCCGAGCCTCAGTCATGACTTCGAAGGTCGACCAGGCTCTCGAGCGCGAGTGGTTCTACAAGTTCCGTTTGCCAGACGGACGAGTTACCCGGACCTACATTCCAGATGACGTCGCCACGATCCATACGACCCGACTGGAGATGCTCGACACGGTACTTCATACCAACTTCGACGATCGTTTGGACGAACTGACGTGCATAGATCTCGCCTGCCATGAAGGCTTTTTCGCCATCCACCTTGCATCCAGAGGCGCACGAGATGTGCTTGGTCTCGACGCACGTGTCGAGAACGTCAGGGGAGCGCAACTGATGCGTGATATCTATGCATTGGAGAATTTACGCCTCGAAGTGGGCGACGTCCTTCAACTCGACCCGAAGGCCGTAGGTCAATTCGACATCGTACTTGTCCTTGGTTTGCTGTATCACTTGAGCGATCCAGTGCGCGCGCTGCAAATCGCGCGGTCACTAACGAGGAGGCTCTGCCTCGTCGAGACTCAGCTGGGCCCGAACGTGACCGGCGTAATCGACTGGGGTTCACACAGGTACCCTAAGACGATCGTAGGGAGCTTTAGTTTGGTTGACGAGACCTCCGAGGTTGACAGCGCCAATCGCGAGGCGAACACAATGTCGATCTCTCTTGTACCGAGCTTCGAAGCTTTGATGACAGTCATGAGAGCCGTTGGGTTCACCCGCGTGGAGGTGATGAACCCGCCGGCAACCGGCAACGAGCAGTTCACGTCGCGGAAGCGCGTCTTGGTCAAGGCGTATCCGAGCGCGTGAGGGTAACATCGGTCACCCACTGCCCCTCGTGCAAGTCCTCCAGCTCAGCGTGGCGAAAAGTTGGATCATCGCGGCGTCTCAAAAAGTGTGCTGATTGCGCTTTGTTGTACGCGTCTGAGTGCGCAGATCCTGACGACGTCTATCGAGAGGGGTACCTGACCGGGGACACCGAGTTCGGGATAGACCTGTTCGCACCGGGCTACCAAGCCTACCTCGCGTCCGTGAATCGTCGGCGCCTGTCGATGATCGAGAGAGCGTCGTCTAGTGGAAGCTCGCTTCTCGACGTCGGATGCGGTTCAGGAGAATTACTTGAGGTAGCCGCGGCACGGGGCTGGACAGTGTGCGGCGTGGAGCCAGTCGAACAATCGGCCTCCTACGCGCGGGATGTCCGTGGCTTAGATGTCAAGACGTCGCTCCTTCAGGAAGCGGGCCTTCCGGAGCGGGCTTTCGATGTCGTCACGCTGATGCATGTGGTCGAGCACATGACCGATGCGGAGGACCTTCTGCGAACTGCCGCCCGGTGGGTAAGGCCCGGAGGCACTCTCGTAGTGGAGGTGCCCAACTTCGCAAGCTGGCTTCGCTGGCGCAGTGGAGACGAATGGATGCACTTGCGCCCCCTCGAGCACGTTAGTCACTTCACACCGAAGACACTTCGGCGCTTGCTACTCCGTGCTGGCTTCGAGAAAGTCGCCATCTCCACTCCCAACTACGTCGACCCGCCGATAGACCTCGATGGGGTGCTCGCGGTTTTTCACTTACCCGCCCTCAAGAGCTTCGCGCAGCGACTATGCCGAAAAGTGCGCGAGGACGACGTCGAGCGAGTTGTGCCCGGCGCACTGCTGTGGCCTCCTTTAAAGCTTCTTGACCGGGCCCTGGTCTTGACCAGGGTTGGAAACGTAGTGTTCTCCACCGCCCGCGTGCAGTAATGGGTACGGAGACACGGATTCGCCGCTTACTCGGCATGCGCGCGAGGCGGGGGCGCCTCGTCGTTGGCGCGCACAAGACCCTCTGGCAGTATCCGGCCAACACGGGCCACGGAAGGGTTTGGAGCAGCATTCTGGGTCACCTTCGCGATCTCGTTCGCTTTGAGGTTTTGGAAGCAACCGCCTCTCAGCCGATCCACGCTCCTCCGGACGTCTGGTTATTCGACGGGCACGCTGGAGACCCGAAAGTGGGCGGACCTGCGGTGGCCTTCGTACACGAGGTCGGCTGGGGAACACCTGAGCTCGATGAGCATCACGCCCCGGGCTTTGCCGAGCGAATGGATCGCGATACCAGAGACGCCGTGCGATGCGCGACACGGATCATCACCGCATCGTCGTCCGCGAAGCATGAGATTCTGAACGCGTACGGGATCGCGGCAGAACACGTACATGTCGTACCGCATGGTGTCGATAGGTCAATCTTCCATCCCACCCCCGCCACGCCTGGCTCGTTAGTCGATCGCCTGAGGGCCGCAGAGACACCGTATGTTCTGTTTGTCGCGTCGCTGCATCCACGCAAGAACCTTGCAGCAGTGCGCTCGGCGGTTTCGGCCATTGCGGCTCTTGGGTTGCCTCACATTCTCGTCATCGCCGCCAGCCCATCACCCGACCGCGCCGACTCATCAGCTCTTGAGCGATCGGCCTTTTCCGAGCTACCAGGCGCTCCCGGGCGCCTGATTCGCGTTGTAGAACCGTCAGACCACGAGTTGGCACAACTCATGTCCGGGGCGGCGGTGATGTCCCAGCCGAGTCTCGCGGAGGGATTCGGTCTAACTGTGCTCGAGGCTATGGCTTGTGGGGCGCCCCTCGTAGTGTCGAACCGAGGCTCTCTCCCCGAAGTAGTCGGCAACGCCGCCATTGTTGTCGAACCAACGCCGGACGCAGTTCGGGACGCGATTGTCCGCGTCGTGCAGCAGCCTGAGCTCGCCGCGCGAGTGCGCAGCGACGGACTTGAGCGCGCTAAGCACTTCAGCTGGCAACGCGCTGCCGAAGGGTGGCAACACGTCCTGCAACTCGCTGCGGCGAACTCATAGCTCGTACTGGCTAAAATCGCCCCGCCGCAAACAAGCTCGCTTGGCTCCGTGACGACCCTCATTCAGTGCAGATTCGGTCATTTACCGTCGATTGTGCGCGACCGTACGGAGCCAGAGGCTTCCGCCTGGGGTCTGCGCCCACCCTCGAAGGAGCGCCCCCACCTCTGCTCGGTGGTGGTGGTGCAGAAAGTGGTTAAACCAGACGATTTCGAGGCTACGGTTCTCGACTAGCAGCGCTCGCACCAAATATGACTCATTCCAAGCGCGGCCCTCAAAGACCCATTCCGGTAAATACTCGAATGGCCAGAGGATATCGTGAAGGTGCACCATGACGCCGTCAGCGAGTGTGGGTACGACCTCGAGGAGGAGGTAATTGACATCGCTTCCTACTTTGGAGACGTGACTGGAGTCGATGAAGAGCACGTCGCCGCTGTCCAGCTCGCTAAACAAGGCCGGCGAAACATCCTGCACCGGCCGGTCGACGACTGTCGCCGCGCGTAAGTCGCGCTCACTAAGTAGGCTCCGGAGCCTATCTTGCTCTGGATCTATGAAAGTGCATCGACATCTTCCACCGAGATCGCGATCATTCGTGTCGAGGATCAGCGCGGAACTGAAACCAGAACCGACTTCGACGATCCGCAGCGGTTGCAGATACCGAATTACGCAGTTCAAGATCAAGCCATCCGCGTAACCAAAGAAAGGATTGTCCGAGTAGTAGCGGTGCCGCGGGTCGGGCTGAGAGGGGAACGGAGCGTCGCGCACCAACTCACTAAACCGCTCTGCCAGCGCGAGCTGCTCGATAACCCGAAGATCGATTCCTGGGATGCTTCGGCGGTCGCCGAAGATGGCGCCCGACCGTTGACGCACCCACGCTAGGTTAGGGAGAGCGCTGTAGTAGTGCCCGGGGGGCCAGGGTTCGCCGTCCTTGCGGATCGGCGGGTTGATCTCTTCCACTCTAGGGCTCGTCTCTGGGTGAGGATACCGCCTCTGGAGGCGGCCCCAGCTCCGTCGGCTATACTCTCGCCAGCGTGTAAGTCCGCAGGCGGCGGCATCGGGAGGGTTATGAGTATCCAAGGAGTCCTTGCACCCCGCGTGAGCTCTTTGCTCAACATGCGTAGGCGCGATGACACGCGTCACGTAATCCTCCATTACCACATCTTCAAGAATGCAGGAACATCCTTCGACACTGCCCTGCACAGATCCTTCGGGGACACATGGGCACCGTTTGACCGCCCGGTTGAATCGCCGGCCCCCATACCCACATCCGAGCTCACGCGCTTCCTTTCCGACAACCCACAAGTAAAGGCGTTTTCTTCCCATGCCGCACGCTGGCCGGAGCCCTCTGGCCCCGACCTGCGGATCTACCCGATCGTCTTCCTACGGAATCCGATCGACCGCGTCGGGTCGATCTACTCGCAGTACCACCGCATCGGCGATCGGAACGCAACGACTCGGAGCTTCGGAGAATACGTTGATTGGGTCCTCGAAACGCCACACCTCTTTGAGCACACAGACCTGACGCTGTTTGTCGCCAGTTCTTTCCAGACGCTTTTTCTCAGTGACGACGACCGGATTGTTCAACCCGCCGGGGCTCCGATCCCGTTTGTGACCGAGGGCCACCTTGCGAGCGCCTCGAAACGGCTGCATTCGCTGCCGGTATTCGGGCTCGTTGAGCGCTATCACGAATCCTTAGCTTGGATTCAGGCGAGCCTGGGACCCGTGTTCCCCGAACTCGATCTCAAGCCGTTTCGCGAAAACGCCGCCAATGATCGCGCCCCGTCAATCGAGCGCCGCATTAGCGAGATCAGGGAGGCACTTGGTCAACAAAGGTACGAACGGTTGTTACGGATCAACGAGGCCGACCTCGAACTATATGAGCAAGCCGTCGACCTTTTTGCCGCTCGAACGGCTGGCATCCCGGCCCTGCGACCCTAAGACAACGCCACACACACGCCCCTCGGCCGGCGTGTCACCGCCTTCTCGTCGGTGATCGACCGAATTAGTCATACTTAACGCCTCAGCACAACCGTGAGCAGCGACCTTTTAGTCTCGCCAGACGATGAGCGCCTCGATGGGTGGTATCACACTATCGAGTTCGGCGACGGCGTCGTGTCGCACGGCATCTATGACCACCGCGGCGTTATCGCCAAGTATGGCTTCCCGGATCGCCTCGACGGTCTGAGGGTCCTCGATGTTGGAACCGCCAACGGCTTCTTTGCGTTCGAAATGGAGCGGCGCGGGGCAGCTGAGGTAGTTGCGCTCGATGTACGTGACATGGCCGGCTTTGACCATCTGCCTCAAATCCAGCTCTCTGACCCCAACAACAACCTCCAAGTCCAGTTTGATCTCGCCCGCCGCACTTTGGCATCGAGGGTCATGCTCGTGTTTGGGAGCATCTACGATCTGGACCCCCAAATCCATGGCACTTTCGACCTCGTTTTCTGCGGATCGCTGCTTCTGCACCTGCAGAATCCCTGGCGGGCTCTGGCCAATCTCCGATCCGTTGCGCGCTCGACGGTCATTATCGAGACTTTCATCGATACCGAACTAGACCACCATCATCCCGATCGGCCATGGTTGCGCGTCGGCCACCGCGAGTACGATCGTGTTCTTGGCGAGAACTGCATATACTGGCGGTTCAGCACCCGAGCGTTGCTGGAGATGCTCGAGTATGTGGGGTTCGCCGCCTCGTCCGTTGGCGAGGAGTTCGCATTGCCCCCGAACAACGTTCCAGTCAGAGCCTTTACCGCCTACGTAAAACGGCCGGACGACTTCCGAGCAGCGGGCTTTGCGAAGTTCGCGCTCGCCGCTGAAGAACGGGACAGGCTGGCGAAGACTAAAGACGGTGAGCGAGCAGAGGGCGCCGGCGCTCAGCTGGCTTGGACGGGCGAGCGATGCATTCCCGGTGAGGCAGATTTCGAGACGCTCTACGAGCACATTCATCGTTACCTGTTCGCTTCATCAGTGGTCGCCGGCAAAGAGGTGCTCGACATCGGCAGTGGCGAAGGCTACGGAGCAGCTTGGCTAGCGCGTTCGGCAAAGAGGGTCGTTGGGATTGATATCGACTCTCCGTCTGTGACTCACAGTGCGCACAAATATGTCCGCGACAATCTCAAGTTCGTTTGCGGCTCCGCGCTCGACCTCTCGATGTGCGATGACGCGTCCTTCGACGTAGTGACGTGCTTTGAGACGATAGAGCACTTGGCGGAGCACGACCAACTCATGCGAAGCATCAAGCGAGTTCTGCGTGCTGACGGGGTTTTCTTGGTGAGTACGCCGGACCGGGACATTTACACGACAGGGCACTACAACAACCCCTTTCACGTCCGCGAGCTCAACAGGCAGGAATTCGAAGAGCTCCTCGACCGGTATTTCGGGCATCGGGTTTTGTATACGCAGACCTTCACGGTCGGTAGCGCGATCTCGAGGCTGAGCGGCCCAGATGCAGATGTCACAGCGCTTCAGTTCGCCGGCTCCCGATCCACTGACGGGTGGACGGAGGATCCAGCGAGTGCCGGACAATACCTAGTTGCGGTCGCCTCCGACGCCGTATTGCCACAACTGCCGGGTACTTCACACCTCCACGACACCAGCGCCGAGTTGGCCAAGGCCGCGCACGGCTGGAAGGAGCAGGCGGCCGCCTGGGAACGAGACTCGGCTGAACGAGGGCGCGCAAGCGACACGTGGCGGGAGCGCTACGAGGCCATTGCACTCAGCCGGACGTGGCGGGTCGCTTCCGCGCTCCGTTCAGTGATCTCGAACGGGCGCTCTGCACTTCGCGTCGTGCGTTGGCGTCCGTAACAGCTCGCGGCCCTCGACACGGCGCACGAGCCGCCGACCCGCGATACCCGTGCCAACCGGTGCGGGCCATGTCGGCGTCAGTCCGCCCATGAATCCGCCGAATGCTGCGGGTACGTATGCGCCGACTGATAATCCTACGTTTTGAAGGCATGGGTATTGGATGCGACCGAGCGAGGGGGACGTTCGTTGGGCATTTGGATCATGAGCCGCTGTCGCGCGCTTGGAGCTGCGAGCGAAGAGCGTCGGTCCAGGGTGCGAGGCGCGGAAAAAGAGCTAGAACTGCCAATACGCCCTGCACGCGGCTTACCGGGTGACGCGTCCACTTGGCCTGAAGTTGTATCGCGGTCCGTCTTGTCGCGTAACCCTCGCCAGGCGCATTGTGCTCTCGAACCGCCCTCACAGCCCGATGGGACCACCTCAGGCCGAGTTGTACGGACAGGCGTCGGAGCTCTTGCTCTGGAGCGGACGACAAGACCTCATGCACGGTGACTACCCAGCTGGGGTTGGCAGCGGCGCGCTGCTCCAGCACCGTCATGAGCAACCCCGTCCACCACGCGGCGCGCTCCTCGTATGGGGCGGCGCCGACGTACTCGGGGAACCCGTTTGCCTCGACATAGTGCTCGATGATGTGAGGATGCGGTGGCCCGAGCGGGTCGCCGCGCTCACACAGACTGAGAGCTACGTCGACGGGGTTGCGCTCGATGAGCAGGACTGTGGGCTCATATCGTGCAGCTAGCCAGTTGACCGAGAAGGCAGCGCGCACCGTCTTGGCAATGAGCACCCCGCGACACGCTTGAAAGGCGCGGTCCCAGATCCGCTGATATACGTCAGACACCTGGCCAGGTGCCAGCACCGGCATCGGCCCGAGCTCGTCTCGCATTTGGACGGCATCGTCGTGATTAGATGGATTGTCAGGTTCCATCACCACGGTCGCGTGCCGCGTGCTCCCCAAGACTTCGGTGAGCCAGGTGGTCCCCGATCGAGGGGCGCCTATCACCAAGAGGCGGTGCACTTCATCCGTACCGACGCGGAACCTTGAGCTTGGGGATGCTCCCGGGTACACCCTGCGAGCATGAATCCTCGTCGCGCAACCAACGGTGCCAACGCGGGCGGCCACACGCAAAGCCAGCCGAATTCGCAGGCAAACTCAAACACGATCCCCCTAGATTCCAATGTGAGGCGCTGCAGCTTCGCCCGTTGCAAAGCCAACCTGGCGAAGCGCGGACGCCCGCCGTTCGGGCGGCGGCAGGTAACCGATCCGGCAGACCAACTCCACGTCGCCGAGGATGGTATCCACTGGGACAGGTGCCGCTGCCCAGTGACAGCCGTTCAGAGTTCCGCGCGCGGCATGGGCCGATGGTCAGCGCGTAACGAGCGCGCCGGTTGGGAGCGCCGGCGCTGATGCTTACCCTCAACTCGAGATCGCTGAGAAGTGGCCTCTGATCACGGGTGAACGCAGAATCCCACGAGCGCACTTGGACGGTGCCGCCAATCGGTTGCGCGAGGCGCCCCGCTCTCGACGACATGGTTCATGTACTAGGTCGCAACCGCCTGCAGGCCGCCGCTGGAGGCGACTCGGCCGCGGTCGCGGTCGGTTCCGGACAAATACCACGTCGCCACCATGAAGGGTTACCTGGCTCACCGGCTTTGCCAGACCTCACGCGCCGAGTGGACTGTTGCAAGCGGCATGGTAGCCTCGGTTAGCAAATGCTGGCGATGCGCTGGGTAGCCGTTAGCTGGTCTCTGCGCGGTCGGGAAGCCCTTCTCCTCTGCGCGCTAGCAATGTTGAGCATTGGTGCAGCCCTGAATTTGGGAACCCTCACGCCGACGGCGATCGCCCTCGTTCTGGGATCCGTGCCCCTGATGCTGCTGGCGGTGGGCGCGCGGGACGCGCCCGCGAGCAGGACTTGGCGCGCTCTCTGCGTTGCGTGCATGGCGACGGCGACGCTCGCATACTCCAGCTGGGTTGGAAGCCCAATCGAGAGGATTCTCGCACCCCTGCTCGGAGCCAGCGCGGCCGCGGTCGTAATCCGGAGGTCCGGCGCCGCGCTGCGAGTCTTCGTCTGTTTAGCAGTGGCGACGCTGTTCGCGATGATCGTTGTCGCGTGGCACTGGGGATCTGCGCCTGTAGACGTCTTTGTCAGTCTTCAAAAGGCCAGCTCCGCGCTGTTAGGCGGCCACAACCCGTATCTCATAACCTTCCATACGCCAGACGCTATCGGCCCCGGCAAATGGCTGAGGCCGACCATTCATTTCCAGTACCTCCCTGGGGTAGCGGTCGTCTCGGCACCAGGGCGGTTAGTTGGTGACGTGCGAGTAATCGGCGTATTGGCTTCCGCAGTTCTCGTTATCTTCGCCGCCAGAGCAGCCTCGAAAACGCCGGGCGGTCGTGATCGCGCCGTGCTGGCAACAGCGGTCGCGCTCGCCCTCCCGCTAACTGTCGCAATGGTCCACTACGCCTGGGTCGAAGTGTACTCAGTGCTTGGGCTGCTGGGGTGGGTGGTGGTCCGCCGCACCCATCCGCGCTGGGCGGTCAGCTTCCTCGCTTTTTCGCTCGCGATTGTACCGACGATACTGATCGCGCTGGTCGTCCCGGCGGTGTGGTTTCGGTCTGCTCGCCGGGACATCATCGTGGCAGTCGCTCTCGCTGCACTCTTCACATTACCGTTCGCGTTGTTTACCGGTCTCGGCGCTTTTTATCGCGACATAATTGGCGTTCAGGTGTCGCTGGGGTTCCGCTACGATGGACTGACGCTTGATGCTGCATGGTATGCACTCGCTGGACACATCCCCTCCGTCTGGCTCACCCTTACAACTGGCTTGATATTCGCGCTCGTGGTGGTACGAGGCGCCCCCCGCGATACCTCCGACGTGCTGCTCAAATCGGCGATGCTTGCCACAGGGGCATTTCTCCTATCCAAATGGGCTTTCCTCAACTACTACTACATACCGGCCTGGCTCCTCATACTCGCGATCGCCAGTCGGGGCATACCTTGGGATGCGCAAGTAGCGAACGCCCGCCCCTTGGACGCTGTCACACGCATCCCCGCTTGAGCCCGCGTTGGGCGGTGCAGTTACAGTCGCACGATCGGCTGAGGGTGGACTACCTTCCTTCTCAAGTCCGCAGCGCCTCGTCGCGAACGAGTGAGCTACGTTTTCGTCTCGCTACCACTCCAGCGCAACCCTCAAGGCTCGCCACCGACTCACGCGACCGCAAGCCTGTCGTCACCGGGCCCGATGGCCTTGCATGCGGTCTCACGGCTCGGGCTCTGGCCGCCCGCTCCGGATAACGAAGCGCAACTCACCGGTCGTACCGTGGAGAGATGAGCCGGAAGGCTCTAACGCTCCAGGCTCTGGACGCACGCATCCGGAAGAGCGGGTCGGAGTCGGTGCACGGGCAGGATGTCATGACGGAGCCGCACATGGCGGGCGGCTCGCAGTCGAATCCGTAGCGCCAGCCACCTGGCCTTTCAGCGATCCCAGACCCGACTTCGTAGCAAACAGAAGACGCGCTCGTCATGATTTGGATCGACCGGATTCGACTGTCGAGTTTCCCCAAAGTGCGTCCAGTCGAGGACGTCCCAGCCGCAGCGATCGAACAAGCGACGTAGTCCCTTCGTCGAAAAAATCCAATAGTTCGTCGAGTCGTTGTTCGCTTCGAACGGCGCTAGTAGATAAGCAACAGGCACCCGGTCAATAGCGACTCCTTCCGCAAAGCGCGCGACCCGCGTGCTGAGCACGACATGTCGCGCCTTCTGGGAAAGCTTCTCCATGGCCGCATATGGATTCTTCAGATGATAGAGCAGTCCTAGAAAGAAAACGAGATCGTACCGCTCGCGCGGCAACGCGAAGTTCTCGTCGAGATCCACCTCTATCACACTCACCAGCGACCGAAGGTGCTTGGCGAGCCTGCGCACACCCTCAAGCTGGTTGAAATTGTAGCGAGGGTAATCGATGATATCGACCTGGAGGCCGAGCGACTCCAGGAAAAAGGCCAGGTCGCCATCGGCAGCACCGACGTCGGCGACAATACCGGAAGGGACGAGCCGCAATAAGCGCCGGTTGTCGCCTGTCAGCAGCTTGGTGAGCAACTTGACATTTGCGAGCGAGTCATACGGATACCAGGGAAAGCCTTCCGGTGCGGCCACCGCTTTTGCTTTTTGCAAACGGCGGTCGAACGCGCGCGCGCGATGGAGCATTGTCTCCACGTCCATCTCTTGCGGGTTTCCAGCCCTTCTTCCACGCCTACCGGGTAAGCGCATCAGCCACGGCCTGTGTCAGCCGCGTCCGCTGCATCGAGTGCGGGGGGTGTACCTCGCCTAGCGGGCAGCGTCAGCATAATCTCCTCGCAACAGATGCTCGAGCCGTACGCGCATCGCATCGGACGTCCACCGTCGCCGCACGAGCCGGCGCGCGTTGAGGGAGATCGAGCCCCAAAGCCGACCGTCTTGGTGCAGGCGTACTACGGCTTCCGCAAAGCCAGCAGGGTCATCGCGGATCAGTGCATCAATGCCGTCGGTGATTCCCATCCCCTCCGCCCCGATCGACGTCGTCACGACCGGGAGCCCTACCGACATGGCCTGTCCGACCTTACCCTTCATCCCGGCGCCGTAGCGTAACGGCGCCACGGAGAGCACCACCTCATTGAGCACACCGGCGATATCGGGAACCCAACCTAGGTAGCGGACGTTCGGCCCCCAACTCGCGACGTCGGAAGCCGTCGCATCGGCCCCGGCCACGAGGAAGTCGATGTCGAGATCACGCCGGACGAGCGGGAGAATCTTCGCGCTGAACCACCGGACGGCATCACCGTTGGGCGGATGGTGAAAGCTTCCGACGAATAGAATCCCACGACGCCCCACGCGGTCGGGCACCTGCACTTCCACAGGCACGTGTACGTTGGGAAGCAGAACAGTTCGGGCGCCTGGCCAGAGCCGCTCCACCTCAACCCCTTCTTCCTCAGAAACGACGGCGGTGATGTCGGAGCCGCGGATCAATCGCCCTTCGAGTCTCCGCTCACGTTCGGAGCTTCCGTCCCCGGAGCTTCCCGTCACCTGGATCTCGCGCTCGATTCGTAGTGACTTGAGGTCCACGGTATCGAAAACAACCGTCGCCTTCCTCTGATACCGCTTCACGACTGCGAGTCGTTGCTCGCCCACTTGCGAGCGAG
>Ga0307477_10000695_pt1 | contig 33579 bp, 24 predicted proteins | sample atmos_gasesECM2C_FD_203316 | JGI IMG/M metagenome (GOLD analysis project Ga0307477, IMG submission 203316) | Hardwood forest soil microbial communities from Morgan-Monroe State Forest, Indiana, United States - atmos_gasesECM2C_515 | ecosystem: Environmental > Terrestrial > Soil > Temperate...
GTAGTCAGCGCCGGTGTCGCCCGTGCAGTTGTAGGGCGTTCCGCTGGTCGGTGTCACGGTGGGGAGTGGCAGGCTCACGTTCGTGAACGTTGCGCCGCCGTCGGTCGAGCGGAAGAGCCCCTTGCTGGTGGCCGCGTAGATCGTGCTCTGGTTGGAGGGGTCGACGGCGATGCGAAACGTCAGGAGGCCCACCGGGAGCCCGGTGGAGGTCTGCCACGTCGCGCCGTCGTCGCTCGTGTAGTAGATGCTGATGCCGTCGGTGGAGTAGCGCCCCGTCGCGTTGTCACCGCTGCCGGCGAACAGGGTTCCGCCGTTGATCGTCGACCATGCGATCGCGCCGATCACCTGGGTGGGCAGCCTGTCGCCCACCGAGGCCCAGGTTGCGCCGCCGTCGCGGCTCTCCCACACTCCGCCGTTGACGAAGCTCTCGAAGTATCTGCCAGGTGTGGCCGGATCGTAGGCGAAGCCAGTCGTCCGGCCCGCGAGGTTGCCCCAGCCGTCCACGTTCGGCCCGTACGTGGAGTCGCTCGCCATCAGCGCGCTCTGCCCGACGGGCTCCCACGCCGCGTTCTGATTGCCGCCGGCCAGCACGGCCATCGCCCGCCGCTGCGCCACGGCGCGCGCGTAAGCGCCCGCGTCGATGCGCGTGAACGGCGCCATGTCGCGGCTCTGCATCCACTGGTCGTAGCGCTTGACGTCGGACAGGCTCTCCGGGCCACCGAGCAGCTCGCACTTCGCCATCGCGCCGGCGAGGGTCTCCCCTGCGACCGTCCCCTTGGGGCACGGACTCTGGTTGACGGCGATCGCCGCCCTGGCAGCCGGCGCCACCGCCACCGTCCCGCTTCGACCGGACAGCCCGATCGACAGAGCGACCACACCGCCGACGAACACAACCGTGCCTTGACGCCAGAGCCTGGGTTTCATCGCACCTCCTGACCAAAAAACGGACGCAGTCGAGGCGACCGGCCGCCGCCTTGACCCACCTCTTATTCGAACGTCCGAAGCTGGCTTTCCTTGCCCCCTGACAGCACCGTTCGCTCCAATGTGACAGAACGCGCCGTTCGGGACAGCGCTGGTAGCATGGGGCGAGCCTCTGGCGGGGGGCGTGGAGAAGGAGATGCACGGCTCGGGTCCCACCGAGACGTTCGTGGGGGCCGGGGTCCAAGGCGACGTTCGGAAGGAGACGAAAAATGTTGCGACTTGACCCCTGGGCGAGAGCAGAGCGCAGGCGGACGAACCGCGGTCTCGTCCCCACGATCGTCGCGGCAGCCGGGCTGGCCGTGGGCGCGACGTTCGCGTTCGGTACGGGCCACACGGCCGCCGTGGGTGCGTCGATTTGGGTGCAGACGATGGACTCCTGCCGCGAGGCGGTGGGGAGCGCTCAGTACAGGATCGTGCCGACCGGTGGAGCCATGTCACGCGCCGCCTCGCAGCAGACGGCCTCCACGCCGCCGGTCGCACCCAGCTCGGTGGGCAACGGATCGTGCCCGCTGAACCGGGGCGATTGCGCTCGGAGGAGCGCCGGGTGCACCGAGTTCACCAACTTGGCCTTTCCAGCCACGTACGAGATCACCGAGGTGCGCACGCCGCCGTCCAACCGGTCGAATCCACAGGGATACGCCCCGTGCGAGGGCGGCAGCGCCTGCCAGGGCGAGGTGGCCAAGGTGTCCATCAACGCGATGGGTCGTGTGTCGGCCGTCACGACCAACGTGGAACCGGACGGCACCCGGCAGCTCTTCCCGTCCCAGGGGACGGTCCCCGGGACGGCGTCCGACCCGGTGATCTTCCACGACTACGGGCTCGGAACCGGGAGCTGCGACGGCGACCACGACGCTGACGACCACCTAACAGGGAGCGGTCCGGGCGGGCACTGCCGGTACCCGGAGGCTCGCGAGGCATCCGCGTGCAAGCCCTACCCGTGGAGCTGCGGGCCGAGCGCGGCTGAGGGCCCGGCTCCGGCCACGCCGCCCAAGCGACGCTCGCCGGACCAGGACGCCCCCGACACCCGCTGACGCCACCCCATCGAGACGCCTCCGCTGAAGGAAAACGGCCTGCCGGGTCGTTAATCCGACTCGAGCCGCGCCCGTCCGGGCGCTGCTATGATCCGGGCGCCTTTCGGGCAACCGAAGCGAAGGAGATTCACGGGCCCGGATCCGGGGGTTGAGGTCGAGCGCTGGGCGCTTGGCCTAATGGGAGGAGCGGAGTGACCACATCGGGTGACATCGAACAGAAGTCCGTGCGCGCGCGCCGTCAGCGCCGCGCGGTGCTCACCATCGCGTCTGCCGTCGGGCTCAGCCTCGGCTCGACGCTGGTCTTCGGCGCCTCGAACCACGCCGCGGCGCAGGGCGCCGCAGTCTGGATCCAGACCATGGACTCCTGCCGGCAGGCGTTCGGCAGCGCCCAGTTCGCGATCACCAACACCGCCAAGACGTTCAGCACGTCGGCCACGACGCCGCCGGGCGGGCCGACCTCCGTGGGGAGCGGCTCGTGCCCACTCCCCAGCGGCAACTGCTCGTCCATCCACACCGGCTGCGTGCAGGTGGGAAACCTGCCGTTCCCGGACACCTACAAGGTGTGGGAGACGGCAATGCCGCCGGCGAACCCATCGAACCCCCAGGGCTTCGCTCCGTGCGAGGGCGGCAGCGCGTGCCAATCGCAGATTGCCACGGTCACCATCGACGGCTCGGGGGCCGTCTCGGGCGTGACCACGAACATCGAGCCTGACGGGCACACGCAGCTGTTCCCGCCCAGCGGCACGTCCAGCGGGACCGCGTCCAACCCCCTCATCTTCCACGACTTCGGGCTCGGCACCGGGAGCTGCGACGGCGACGGCGATGCCGACGACCACCTCACGGGCACCGGCCCGGGATCGCACTGCGCCTACCCTGAGGCCGCCGAGGCCTCGGCGTGCCAGCCCTATCCGTGGAGCTGCGGGCTGAGCGGCCCGCCTCCTTGCACGACGTGCGGGACGGCCACGCACCTGGCGGTGACCGGCGCCAACACCACGAGCGCCGGATCCGCGGTCAGCGAGACCATCACGGCCCTGGATAGCAGCAACAACAAGGTCGGCGCCTACACGGGAAGCAGGACCCTCACGTGGTCCGGGCCGGCCAGGGCACCGAACGGAACGGCGCCGAGGTTCCCCACCAACCCGGTCAGCTTCACCAGCGGCTCCGCGACCGTTTCGGTGACGCTCTACGACGCGCAGACGACCGCGCTCGCCGTCAGTGACGGCAGCATCAAGGGCCAGGGCGCGGCGGTCAGCGTCGCGCCGGGATCGGCAGCACAGCTCTCCGCGCAGGCGCCGGCGAGCACGACCGCGGGCAGCGCGACGTCCGTATCGCTGAGCGCGGTCGACGCGTACGGCAACGCGGCGACGTCATACAGCGGGGGCAGGACGCTCGGCTGGTCGGGTCCCAGCAAGGCGCCCAACGGGATGGCGGCGAACTTCCCGGCGAACCCGGTCAGCTTCAGCAGTGGGGCGGCGACGGTCACAGTGATCTTGTTCGACGCGCAGAGCACGGCACTGTCCGTCGGTGACGGCAGCATCAGCGGCAGGAGCGGCAGCATCGCGGTTGCACCGGCAGGAGCGACCCAGATGTCGATGCACGCGCCCGCCACCGCGGCCGCCGGCGGCTCCTTCAAGGTGTCCCTGTCCGCCTACGACGCGTATCTCAACCTGGCAACCGCGTATGCCGGCAAGAAGACGCTGACGTGGTCCGGGCCGAGCAGCTCACCCAGCGGGATGGCGCCGAGCTATCCGGCCAATCCTGTGAGCTTCAGCGCCGGCACCGCGACGGCGAGCGTCACGCTCTTCGACGCGCAGAGCGTGAATCTGAGCGCCACCGACGGAGGGATCGCCGGAGTCACGACACCGATAGCGGTGGCTCCGGGATCGGCCTCGCAGCTCTCCGCGCAGACTCCGTCGGGCGCTGTCGCGGGCAGCGCGTTCACCGCGACGGTCACGGCCCTCGACGCGTACCGCAACATCGCGACGTCGTACGCAGGCACCAGAACGCTGAGCTGGTCGGGTCCGAGCAACGCACCCGACGGCAGGGCGCCGTCGTTCCCGGCGAACCCACTCACGTTCACCGGTGGCGTCGCCAGCGCGCCGATCACGTTGTACGACGCGCAGCGGACGTCGATCACGATCGGCGACGGCTCGATCAACGGCGCAACACCCATGATCGCCGTCGCGCCCGGCGCGGTGACCACGCTCACTCTCGCGCTTCCGTCGTCGGCGACGTTCAACCAGCCGGTGAACGCGACGGCCACCACCTACGACGCGTTCGGCAACCTGGCCACGCAGGACGGATCGACCGTCAGCGTGTCGTCCTCCGACACGCTGGCAACCTTTCCGTCGAGCACGAATTTGAGCGGCGGAACGACCAACTTCTCGGTGACGTTCCGCACGCCGGGCAGTCAGAGCCTGACGGTGACGGAGAAGCCGGGCGCATCGAACAGCAAGCAGTCGCAGGTCGGGCTCTAGCGCGCTGAGCCTCTGACCGAGCGGCGCCGAGCGGCACACTGGGCGCCGCGGTGACCGTTGCGCGCACGGAAAGAACGATCGACATCGCCGGGCTGGCGTTGGTGGTCCTGCTCGCCGGCGCGCTGCCGCTCATCGTCCTCCCGGGAGCCGTCGCGGACGACACCGACATCCTCCCGAAGGTGCTGTCGACGAGGTTGGTGGTCCTCGCTCTTGCGCTGCTGTGGGCCGCTCGCTGCGCACTCAGCGGGTCACTCCGATGGCGGCGGACGCCGCTGGACCATCCGGTGCTTGCGCTGGTGCTTTCGGCGAGCCTGTCGACCGCGCTCTCCGTGAACACGCCGCTCTCGCTCTTCGGCGCGTACACGCGCTACGAAGGCCTGATCACCATCTGCACGTACGCGGCTCTGTTCTGGTTGGCGGCGCAGTTCGTGGGCGAGCCGCAGCGCGCGCGGTGGCTGTTGCGGGCAATGCTGGCCGGCGCGGTGATCGAGTGCGTGGTCGCGCTCTCCCAGGAGATCGGTGCGTCGGCGTCGGGCGACCTCGCCGTGTACGGCGAGAGTGCGACCACCTTCGGAGGCGTGGCCCGAGCCATCGGCACGATGGCCAACGCAAACAATCTGGCGATCTGGCTGGCGATGCTCATACCGGTTGGCGTCTACGAAGCGGTCGACGTGCGGCCGGTGTGGGGACGCCTCGCGGCCGCCGGGACAACGCTGCTGATGGTGGCGACGTTGATCGTCACGTTCGGCCGGTCCGCGTGGATCGGCGCCGGGTTGGGGCTGGTGGTCGTCTGCGTGCTCACCGTGGGACGGCTGAGGTCGCGCCGAAGGTTGGTCATCGGGGCCGGCGCCGTCGTCGTGGCGGCCGCATGCTGCATCGGGCTCGGCACCGTGGCGCTGCGCCTCGAGTGGCCTGTCATCGCCCCCGCGTACCAGCGCGTTCTGTCCCTTGCGAACCCGGGGTCGGGCAGCGGCGGGGTGCGTCTTCATCTCTACGAGGACGCGGTGCACGTGGTCGCCGGTCGACCGCTGATCGGGTACGGCCCCGACACGTTCGGGCTCGTCTCACCCAGCCGATCCTCGGGAGACTGGACGCACGGCATCGTGGTGGACAAGGCACACAGCGACATCCTGCAGGTGGCGGTCACCCAGGGCGCGCTCGGGGCCGCCGCGTACATCTGGCTTCTGGGCGCCGCCGCCGTGATGCTCACGCGCAGCCGAGATCGCCGCGGCATACCGGCGATCGCCGGCGCGGTCGTCGCCTACGTGGCAGCGATCTCGCTGAACTTCGCGTGGTTCCCGGTCACAGCCCCGTTCTGGCTGGTGCTGGTGGCCGGTGTGGCGCTCGGCGAGCGGACTCACCTCGGCCGTCGCCCGCTGCGCTTCAACGCTGCGGCGCGCGCAGGTGGTCTTGCGACCGCGGTGGCTGTCTGTGCACTCGCGACCGCGTGGTCGAGCGTTCGCCCCGGGTTGGCGAACGCGCACTACGCGCGCGCTCTCGCGCACTGGAGCGCCGGGAACCGTGCGGCGGCGCTCACCGAGGTGGGCTCGGCACGCGCGGACGACCCCGGCATGAGTGAGTACGCGGCGTTCCAAGGGGACTTGGAGGCGGATCTCGCCGGCGATCGTCCCGGACCCGACGCCAACCTCACCGCCGCGCGCCGTGCGTACGAGACCGCCCTCGGCGACGGTGACATCTACCCGGCCGTCGCGATTCGGCTGGTGTTCGTCGACGTCGCTCTCGGAGACCGGGCGGGTGCGCTCGCGGCCGCGCGCGCCGCGAGCGCCCTCGACCCGTACGGACAGGCCGTGAAATTGATCGCCGAGCTGGGCGGTTAGAAGGTGAACCTGGTCAGCACGTTGTCCTGCTGGGGCACTGGAACGCCCTGGCCGAGCAACTGCTGAAGGCGCTGCGTCGAGGTGTAGTGGGCCCAGGCCGTTCCGTTGGCCGCGGTGAGCCCGAAGTAGTCACCGGAGAAGAACGGCCCGCTCAACGTGTCGTTGTCCGGTTCGATGGGCGAGCTGGTCACCCGTATCGGCGCCGACGGTGTTCCCGAGGCCGCGTCGACCGGCACAGCCATCACGTCGTAGCGGTGCTGCGCGACATCGAACCGCGTGGTGAAGAAACCCACGAGCAGGTTTCCGGTCGTGGTGTCGACGGTGATCGTCTGAAAGAAGTCACTGTTCGCGCCGGCGCCGACCGGTTCGAACGACCATGTCCCGGCGGAGCCTTTCAGCGACGAGGCGAGGACGGACTCCGAGTGCTCGCAGATGCCGAGCGCCTCGGCGCGGCACTGTCCGAACACGATGTGGAGACGGTCGACGCTACCGGCGTGGCTCACCGCCAGCACCGGGAAACCGCTCACCTGCGTGACCTCGCTCGCAAACGGCTGCTGGATCGGCTGTCCGACCGAGGTCACCTCGACCGGAGCGCTGAACCGGAGTTTGCCGGGCGGCGCGGAGGCGAAGTTGATCGACATGCCCGTCTGCCCCGACCCGAACAGCGGCTGTTGCAGCGAGGCCCAGCTCGCGTACGTGGTGCCGTCGCTGCCGACGCCGAGGCTCACCGCCGTCGGAGTGATGAATGCTCCACCCCCGCCACCAGCGCCGGCGCGTGGCCCTCCGCCGAAGTACGTCTCGTCGGTCTCCAACGCCACGGGAGGGGTGCAGTGGAACAGCTGGCCGTCGCAGCGCACCACGTCGACGCTGACCGTCTGATCGCCGAAGTTGTCGAAGCTGAACTTCGTGAACCCGACGTAGACCGGTGTGCCCGGCGTGTTCGCGTCCACCGCGATGGTCGGCTTGTCGAAGAAGGCAGATCCGGTGGTGTCGATGGCGACGACGCGCCGCTTGATCCAGCAGGAATCCTCGCTCGAGCAGGAGGTGAGCGTGGCGGCATTCGAGTCATCCACGATCACGGCACTCGCGGCAGCACCCTGGTTGAATCCGAACGCCAGGCTCGTCGCATACACCGCGCACGACTGGGTGGCGCGCACCACTGCGTTGCCCTGCGTGGCCACGTACACGCGGCGTGTCCCTCCACTCGACGGACCGCCACCGTCGCCGCCGTGCACCACCCGCGACGCGCCAGGTGACGGCACCGGAGTGGGCGGAGGCGCCGGTCCGCTCGCGGGCCCGCTCGCGACGACATTCACGGTGACGCCGGGAAGGAAGTTGCTGTTGGTGAGCGAGTGGCCGGAATCCGTGGAGACGCTCCACGCGCTCAGGTCACCGCCCGATGGCGCGAGCCGGAAGTCGTCGTACCCGCCGACGATCGTGCCGCCTGCGCTGCAGTTCGCGACCGACTCGGTGTTCTGCGGGAAACCGCCCTGATCGTCGTTGAAGGCGAGCGGCGGGTTCGCGACGGTCCACGTACCGGGACCGGCGTACTTCTGGCCGGCACGCGGCACGGCGCGCGTCAGCGGCGACGGGAAGAGATCGTTGTTCGAGCCCTTGAGGTACTGGAGAACGTGCTGCGCGGACTGCGACAGAATCCCGGCGAGGCGCGGATCATTGACCAGCCGGCTCGCGGCCGTGCTGCGCATGGCGTGCGTGTCGATCAACGCAACAGGCCTCTGCATCTCGGTCCCCACCGCGAGCGCACCCACGCCGAGAAACACGACCACAGCCAGTCCAAATGTGGTCACTCTCGGTGGCCGCATACCTCACCTCCCTTGACGCGTCGCGCGTCACCCCACTCGGAGCCGGGCCGGGCTGGTCCTTGCGAGCCCCGGATGGGCGCGTTGATTCTGGCGCTTCCGGGTGCAGTCTCGCCGCCAGGAGGGTGCGGGAACGTTTCCGCGCTTTCCCAGGCACCTCTCAGCCACCCCTCAGGAGGGCCCAAGCGGCGGGTGACATCGTGATCACATGCTTCCTGACGATCCATTCGCACCGCAGCCGCCGCCCCTTTCGAATCCACCGCAACCACCTCCCTTCCCCCCACCGCTTCCGCAGCGTCGTTGGCGGCGAACCCTTGGCATCGCTGCCGTTGCAGCCGGTTCGTTCGCCAGCGGCGCGATGGGAGTGGCCATCGGGTCTGCGACCGCGCATCAGACGCAGAGCGCGTCGTCAGCGTCGGTGCTCCCGGGTGCGGGCGCGCCGGCGGCGCAGCCGCCCGACGACTCCGGCACGTCGCCGAGCGGATCGACATCGAACGGCTCCGGCGCGACGTCGTCCGTCGTCGCCTCGGTGAGCCAGGCGGTCGTCGACCTGACGGCCACGACGTCGAACGGTCAGGTGGCCGGGACCGGCATGGTCATCACGTCCGACGGCGAGGTGCTCACCAACAACCATGTCGTCGCCGGGACGTCGAACATCAGGGCTCAGATCGACGGCAGTGGTCCGCGCTACACGGTGACCGTCGTGGGTGTCGACCCAAGCGACGACGTCGCGCTGGTCAGGATGCAAGGGGTCTCCGGGCTGAAGACCGTGTCGTTCGCGGATTCCTCGAACGTCAGCGTGGGCGACGCCGTCACCGCGATCGGCAACGCCGGCAACCAGCCGGGCGCGCCGTCGTCGGCGACCGGCAGCGTCGTGAGCCTCGGCCGCACGATCACCGCATCCGACGACGGCGGCGGGAGCGAGACGCTGACCGGCCTGATCCAGATCGACGCGATGCTCCAGCCGGGCGATTCCGGTGGGCCGCTCATCGATTCGTCGGGACGCGTCGTCGGCATGGACACCGCGGCTCAGAGCAACCCCGGGCTTCAGTCCGCCTCGAACATCGGGTTCGCGATTCCCATCGACAACGCGCTGCGCATCGCTCGGCAGATCGAGGCAGGCGACTTCAGCGCCACGGTGCAGGGAGCACACGGTGCGTTCCTCGGCGTCGAGGTCAGCGGGACCCGCGGCCGGTCCGTCTCCGGCGCCGCGATCGTCGGCGTGCAGAGCGGAAGCCCGGCGCAGTCCGCGGGGATCGCGGGCGGCGATCTGATCACCTCCGTTGGGGGGCACTCGGTCGACTCGGCATCCTCCCTGCAGTCCGTGATCCGGGCGTTCCGGCCCGGACAGACCGCGACCGTCACGTGGGTGACCGCGTCCGGACAGCCGCGGAGCGCCGGCGTCACGTTCGCGGCCGGGCCGCCGGCCTGACGCCTACAGCCGGCGGTCGCCCGCGGCCGCCACACCGTCGAATGACGACGGCAGCCAGGAGAGATCGACGTCGGCGCGTTCGCAGATGGGCGTCAGCGCTGTGATCGCCGCGTAGCCGTCGCGGATGAGCGCCGAATCGGTGCCCGGCTCCAGCTCCCCGTCGCGTTCGGCGATTCCCAGCTTCACGTATCCCTTGCCCACCTCCTTCACCTTGGTCTGAACAACGCCGAAGCGGGCCAGGCGCGCGGTGCGCAGGCCCCGCAGCTCGGCGAGAGGCAGATCGGGGACGTTGACGTTGAGGACGACGGCCCTGGGCAGGCCGGCGAGGCCGGGCATCAGGGTTCGGGCCACCGCGGCGGCGGTCTGCCAGTGCACCGGCTCCCCGCCGGCGATCGAGACCGCGAGGCCGTGTGAGCCCTCGGATCCGCCCGTCAGGGCGGCGCCGACGGTGCCGGAGTGAAGGATGGCGTTGCCCGTGTTGGCCCCGCGGTTGATCCCGGACAGCACGATGTCGGGCGGATCGCCGAACGCGCCGCGCCTCGCGATGAGCACGATGAAGGCAGGCGCCGCGGCGACACCGTGGACCGGCACCTCCTCGAGCCCCTCGAGCGTTCTCGGCTCGATCACGACCTTTCCATCGGACTGCATGGCGCGCAGCGCCGCGCTGCTGCCGCTCGAGTCGCGAAGCGGCGCGGCGACGGTCACGTCGAACCCGGACTGGACGGCTGCGATCGCCAGCAGGCGCAGCCCCTCCGAATCCACACCGTCGTCGTTGGTGACGAGCGCCCGCAGGGTCACCCTGTCGCCTCGCTTCCAGCGGATCTCCTGGATCTGGTCATCGGGCTCGATGGTAGCCATGGGGCACCGCCGCGGCGGTCACGGGAGTGCGAACTCCGGATTGGCCGACGGTTAACAAGCCCGGCGTGCGTTTGTCTCTAAGATGTCGACTGACGTGTCAATCAGCGTCTGCTGGGAAGGGAAATCGTGGTGGGACACAAGCTCGCAGCGCTCCTGACGGCGACGGTCTGCGGGGTGCTGGCTCCGTTCACAGTCCAGGCGGCGACGCGCGCCGCGCGCGCCCCGCTGATCACGGGCGGTCCCGTGGTGTCGGCGCGAGCCTCGGAGCCGGTGGTCATCAGCGGGTCGCAGATTCCCTCCTGGAGCCGGGCCGCGGCCACCGGATCACCGGCGCCATGGCCCTCCGGCGTGACCTCCGCCGACGGCGGTGACGGGGTGCGTTCGGCCCACAACGGCATCCTCACGGTGCCCCCGGATGCGCGGACCGGTGTCGACCCGGACCAGATCGCCGCCTACCGTTGGGACGGCTCGAACTGGAACGAGATTCCCGTGCAGGTGGACCAGATGTTCCTCGACTTCCTGGCCAACGGGCATTCGAGCTTCTCCGTGTACTCGGGCACCGACCAGGAGCTCACCTACGCCTGGAACCCGACGGCCCACTCGGTGGGTGAGGAATCCTGGAAGAGGGTCTTCGGCGGCACGTCGCTGGGCAACCCTGGCGCTCCGTTGAACAGCGAGTGCGACGCGCGCTACCAGCTCCCCGGAGCGGCCGGCGCCGCGGAGCTCGCCGCGGCCGAGATCAAGCACCCCGGCGAGAACTTCGCGGCAGTGTCGCAGCCCACGACCGCGGGCGTGCCCGCCGACGATTACACGCAGGCCATGAAAGACCCCGTCGATCCGGCGACCGGGGCGGCGCAGCTCAACGACGACGACCAGATCGCGATGATGGCCGGCGACGCCGGCGTGCAGGCGCCGTCCGGAACGCTGCAGCCGGCGGGCACCACTCCCAATGACGGCCAGCAGATCACCATCGTGGATCCCACCGCGCCGCAGGACGGCAGCGCTGCGCAGAGCTACCTCTATCTGTTCCTCAAGCCGGGCGGATCGAGCTTCAACTCGACCAACGGCTACGTCCAGATGACCCGCAACGCCGACGCCGACCAGTGGGTCGACCGCGACTCGTTCGCGGTCGGCGACCCGGAGAAGATCGGCGTGAGCAACACCGGATACGGCCCGAACATCCCCGGCGAGGTGTGCGCCACCGCGACCGGGAACCAGGACGGCCTCACAACGCCAAACGGCACGGCGCGCTTCTCCAACGATCGACAACCGCGCGACGACATGACCATCACCACGCCCACGTACACCGAGGGCACCAGCGGACGCTGGCTTGTGCGACAGCTGCACGTGACCTCGCCCGGCACCACCGGCAACTACGGGCCCAACCTCGTCGGACGGTGGAAGGGTCGCGCCTTTCAGTCCAGCCCCAACTCGTCGGTCTCCGTGGTGGGATTCGAGGACGAGCAGGTGAACTGGGAGATGAACTCGTCGCTCCTCGGCTGGAAGGTGGGCCCGGTGCGGGCGATCCGCGAGATCTGGGGAGCGGACTCCGGCACCAACGTGACCAAGACCGAGATCTACTACCGCGACGCGTACGACTACCAGTACCACGTGCGCGTGCATCCGATCCCGCCGGACGGTCTGTACACATCGTGGGACTTCCGCTACGGCGTGGTGAACACGTACTACAACCAGCGAACGCCGGGCGGCGTGCCCATCGACGGCACCAACTCGCACAGCGTGGGCGAGGTGGACCAGCTTCCGGTGACCGGCCAGCCCGCGTTCATCGACGCCTGCGACCCCACGTTCGACATCTGCTCGGGGGTGCTCAACCCCGAGGAGATCTCCGGCAACAACGGCTCGCTGGTGTACGTCTCCGACGACCTGCCCGATCACATCGTCACGAACAACCCCGCCGAGGCACCGGACCCCTCGACGCTGGTGAACCCCGAGGTGGTGCCGTTCTATCGCGACGACGCGTGCTTCGACGACGGCACGGGTGACGCGCCGGTCGTGCGGCCGTTCCCCGGCAATGCCTCGACGGACAGCGTGGTGCAGAACGGGTACGCGACGTACTGGCAGCAGCAGACGGGCAACGCCGCGCTGACGTACAGCGACCTCAAGTGCGCGCCCCCGACGTCCGGGCAGACCGGGTACCAGGTGCCCGGGTTCGACACGTACCAGACCATGCCGTTCGAGGGAGCGATCGGCGAGTTCGGCCTGCACTTCTTCTTCACGGCAGACAGCGACAACGCGTTCGGACCGGTGCCCATCGACGAGATCGCCGCGGAGCAGTGGACCTACGCCGTGCCGACGTCCGCTCCGGTCAACCTCATCTCGGCCACGTCGTCGGCGCCGGGGCAGAACTACGGCGCCAACGTCGTCGCCCCACTGCAGACGCTGGTTACGGCGTTCAACGCCAATGCCGCGCCGGCCGCGGTCCCGGAGGCGCCGCTGATCGGGCTGCTCCCCCTGCTCGCCGTGGGCGTCGGCATCCCTGTCGTCCGCCGCCACCGAAGGCGCTCCGCTCGATAACCGCCGCTACACTCTGACGCTCCAGCAGCGGAGGCGGCCGTGAGCGCTCTTCAGTACATTGCGGACAACTGGGGCACGATCGGCCCAGAGATCGTCACGCACTTGTTCATCGTGGCGGTCTGCATGCTGATCGCGACCGCGGTGGGCGTCGCGCTCGGCGTGGCTTCGGCTCGTAGCGACCGGGTCGCTGCGATCGCTTTGGGGGCGACCTCGGTCTTTCTCACCATCCCGAGCTTCGCGCTGTTCGGCCTGCTCACGATCTGGCTCGGCTTGGGCAACCCCCCGGTCATCGTCGGGCTCACCCTGTACGCGTTGCTGCCTGTCACCCGCAACACGCGCTCGGGCATCCTGGCCGTCGATCCCGCCGTTCTCGAGTCGGCGCGCGGGATGGGCATGAGCGGTCGGCAGATCCTGCGCGGGGTCGAATTGCCGCTGGCGCTCCCGGTCATCCTCGCGGGGGTCCGCCAGGCGACCGTCATGGTGGTGGCCATCGCCACCGTCGGGGCGACTGTCGGCGCGGACGACCTGGGCCGCCCGATCCTCAGCGCGGTGGGAAGGACTACCGGCAGCTACGAGCGCATCATCGCCGGCATCCTCCCGGTGGCCGCGCTCGGGATCATCGCTGACGCGACGCTGGCGCTCGTGGAGCGAGGGCTGCAACGCGGTCGGCTGGTGGTGGCGCCGGCGTGATCGTCATCGACCGCGTCACCAAGCGCTACGGCCAGACGGTCGCCGTGGATGACCTTTCGCTGGAGATCGGTGACGGTGAGGTGGTCATCCTTCTCGGACCATCCGGGTGCGGCAAGACGACAACGCTCAGGATGATCAACCGGCTGATCGAGCCGACCTCTGGCAGCATCACCATCAACGGCCGCGACGCTCTCTCGATGAATCCGACCGAACTGCGTCGCGGCATCGGTTACGTGATCCAGCAGGTCGGTCTCTTTCCGCACCTCAACGTCGGCGACAACGTCGCCACCGTGCCGAAGCTGCTCGGCTGGGACAAGCGTCGCATAGGGGTTCGTGTCAACGAGCTCCTCGAGCTGGTCGGGCTTCCGCCGGCGGAGTTCGCCAGACGTATGCCCAGCGAGCTGAGCGGAGGGCAGCGCCAGCGAGTTGGCGTGGCGCGCGCTCTGGGTGTCGACCCACCGATCCTTCTCCTCGACGAGCCCTTCGGAGCGATCGACCCGATAACACGGATGCGGCTGCAGGACGAGCTGCTGCGCCTGCAACGCGTGGTGCGCAAGACGATCGTCTTCGTCACGCACGACATCGATGAGGCGGTCAAGCTGGGCGATCGGATCGCGCTCTTCCAGTCGGGCGGCCGGCTCGTGCAGCTCGCCACACCGAGCGACCTGCTGGCGCACCCGGGCTCCGACTTCGTGGCGAACTTCATCGGCGAGGGAAGGCTGGTCCGTCGCCTCGCCCTCCTCAGGCTGCGCGACGTCGTGCTGGCTCCGACGGTCGAGCCCCCTCCAGCACTCGGCGTGCACATCGACGTGACACTTCGCGAGGCCCTGGACGCGGTGCTCCGGTCCCCGGACGGGCGGGTGGCCGTCACAGACGACGGCCGCCTGGCCGGGATGGTGGACGCCGACGTGATTCGTCGCGCCGCCAATCCCGACGCGGTTGGGGTTGCCACGGTCGAACCGGCGACAGAAGCCGGCCGATGATCGCGCCTGCTCAGCCCGGCCGCTGGCGGTTGCTGTTGACACCGGCGATCGTCACGGCCGGCATCGGGGTCGCCTGGCTGATCTTCCTGACCCTGAACCCCGTGCCGACCGATCAGTACATCCTCAACCGCGACTTCGTGCAGGCACAATTCATCACTCACGTCGAACTGGTGGCGATCTCGTTCGCCATGGCGGCGGGGATCGGCGTTCCGCTCGGCGTGGCGATGGCCGTCGCGGGGCGCTGGCTTCGTATCCCGGTGCTCATCCTGGCCAATCTGGGGCAGGCCATTCCCAGCATCGGGGTGCTCGTGTTCTTCTCGATCGCCTTTGGGCTTGGCTTCGCGCCTACGGTCCTAGCGCTCGTGATCTATGCCCTCCTCCCCATACTTCGCAACACCATGGTGGGGCTCCAGGGTGTCGACCCCGCAGCGGTGGAGTCGGCCCGGGGGCTGGGAATGACGCGCCTGCAGTCTTTGCTGCGCGTGGAGGTGCCGCTCGCCAGCCCGATCATCTTCTCGGGACTCCGGACGTCGCTGATTCTCATCGTCGGAACGGCCACCCTCGGGAGCTTCGTGGGTGGAGGGGGCCTTGGGGTGGTCATCGCGTCGGGAATCAACGAGAGCGACCGCATCGTCTTCGTGGGAGCCGTGATTGTGGCCGCCCTCGCGCTGCTCGCTGATTGGCTACTTGGGCTCGTCGAACGAGCCGCAGTCCCCCGGACGTAACCGGATTAGGAGGAACCCAGGTGAAACGCAGTCTCACGGCAATCCTCGTGGCCGCGGCCGCCGCGCCACTCGCCGCATGTGGCGGCGGCAACACCGCCGGAACCAGTTCGTCGGCGACCTCGGTGGCGTCCACGTGCCCGTCGGGTGGATCGACCAACGGCAATGGCGCCCATGTCTCGATCGGAAGCAAGGGCTTCGCGGAGGAGCAGATCCTCGCCACGATCACCCAGCTCGAGCTGCAGAAGCACGGGTACGTCGTGGACTACAGCCTCCAGGCCAAGGACACTGCTATCGGCGACGCGCTTGTGAGCGGGCAGATCGGCATGCTATGGCAGTACACGGGCACGGAGCTCCAGGAATACCTGCACCTCACCGGATTCCCAACCGACCTGACCGCTGCTTTCAACTTCGTGAAGCAGAAGGACGAGCCTCGCGGCCTCTGCTGGACGTCTCCGGCGCCGCTCGACGACACCAACGGCCTTGCCATCTCCGCCGCAATGCAGAGCACGCTTGGCTCATCGTTGGCCGACTTCAACACGTACCTGGTGGCTCATCCGCAGACGAAGGTCTGCATCATGTCTGAGTTCCGCACCCGCGCCGACGGCATTCCGGGTCTTGTCTCGCAATACGGACAGGGGTACGCGACGAGCAACGTCAACTACATCGACCTCGGCAGCACCGCGGAGAAGAACATCAGCCAGGGCCAGTGTGTTGCAGGTGAGGTCTTCACGACGGACTCGCCGATTGCCGCGGACAATCTGTACGTGCTCAAGGACACGAGGAACCTCTTTCCACCGGACAACGTCGGCCTGATCGTTCGAAGCAGCGTCCTCAAGGCCAACCCCGGTATCGCGAGGATCATGGCGCCCGTGGCCGCGAAGATCACCAGCGAAGTGATCACCGGACTCAACAAGGAGGTGGAGATAGACAACATGAGCGCGATGGCCGTCGCGCAGGCGTGGCTCGCGCAGAACGGGTTCTGATGCGAGCGCGGTGAAAGACGCGCGGCCGTACTTCGAGGCCAACCGGCGGCACTGGAACGAGGTAGCCCGCCTCCACCCGACCACCGACTTCTATCGCCACTACCTCGACGGGATCCGGGCGGGGGGCACGTCGCTGCACGGGTTCGAGATCGACGAGGTCGGCGATGTCGAAGGGAAGACGCTGCTGCACCTGCAGTCGCACATCGGCACCGAGACGGTGTCGTGGGCGCTCCGCGGCGCGCGCGTGACGGCCGTGGACTTCTCTGCGGATGCGCTCGCCCACGTGGCTCGGTTTGCTGCAGAGATGGGGGTGAGCGTGCGGACCGTGGTGTCGAACGTCTACGACCTGCCCACGACGCTGCAGGAGACCTTCGACATCGTGTACACGTCGTGGGGCGTGCTGGGATGGATGCCGGACCTGGCGCGATGGGCCCGGGTGGTGGGCGCGCTGGTGCGACCGGGTGGCACCTTCTATCTCGCCGAGTTCCATCCGGTGATGTGGCTGCTGGATGAGACGTGTGCCGAGCCGCGCCTCCGCTACTCGTACTTTCAGGACGAGCCGTTCTACGACGAGGCGGACGGCTCGTATGCCGACCCTGCGGCGCACATCGAGAACCGCGCGACCTACGGGTTCGAGTACCCGCTCGGGAAGGTGCTCAGCGCGCTCGTCGACGCCGGGCTCCGCGTGGAGTTCCTCCACGAGCGGGCCGGGTGCGGGCCGAAGCTGATGGAGATGCTGGTGCCCGACGAGTCGACCGATGAGCGCTGGCACGTGCTGCCTGCGGAGCTGCCGCAATTGCCGCTGTCCTTCTCGCTCAGGGCGGTGAAGGACCGCGCCGGCTGATCTGTTCTTGGCAGGGGCGCGCTGGCGAATGCTACAATTTTGTGTATGTCGACTGTGGCTACGGGCAGTCCGGTGGCAGAGCTGGCCTCGTGCGTCAGCGGGCTCGTCGGCGCCGACCTCGATGACCGTCACTCCAGCGACATAGGCGAGGACCTCGTCGGCATTAGAAGGCAGATCGATCGTCTCGAGGCGGAGTTCATTCGCCGGCTTTCGATCTTCGAGCGCCGGCGTGGGTTCGCGGCGGACGGCGCAGCCTCGATGGTCGCCTGGCTGCGGTCGCGGTGCGGGCTGGCGGCGGGCGGCGCCGCGGGCAGAGCCGAGGTGGCACACGAACTCCCGTCACTTCCGGAGGCGAACCGGCTCTTCAGAGATGGCCTGATCGGGCTCGACCATGCTCGGGTGCTCGCCCGGACGGTGACGGAGGTTGGACCTGGCGCCGCCGCGACCGTCGGAGATGAGCTCGTCGAGCGGGCGCGAAGCCAGGATCCGACGCAACTGCGCGAAGTCAGCAGGCGAATGCGGTTCGTGGTCGATCCCGAGGGAGCCACGAGCGCGTACCGGCGCATGCATGAGCGGCGATACGTGAATTTGAGCCAAACCTTCGACGGGGTGTTCTCGTTGGATGGAGTGCTCGACCCGGAGGGTGGCGCCACGCTGAAAACGGCGATCGACGCGCTCTGCGCGCCGGTGGTCGCGGACGCGCGCACGCCTGGTCAGCGTCGCGCCGACGCGATCGTCGAACTCGCTCACCGGCAGCTGGGAGCGAAAACGCTGCCCAGCTCAGGAGGACAGCGGCCGCACCTCCAGCTGACGATGCCAGCCGGGGCGCTGCATGCGGATCGCGGCGCCACCCCAGCTGAGCTCGCGGGTGCTGGGCCCATCCCCGCTGCGGTGGCGCAGCGCATCGCGTGCGACTCGGCGCTGACACCCGCGATTGACGCGGCGTCTGGCTCGTCCGAGGCGGTGGGTCGGACGACACGGACCATTCCCGCCGCGGTCCGGCGAGCGGTGATCAGCCGTGATCGGCATTGTGTCTTCCCGAGTTGCGACCGGCCCCCCGAGTGGGCCGACGTGCACCACATCCGCCATCACGCAGCGGGTGGCGAAGCCCGAGTCGACAACCTCGTGCTTCTGTGTCGATACCATCACACGTTCGTACACGAACGTGGGTGGGTGGTTGGCCGTGGTGCCGATGCGCGCTTCACCGTTCGTCCGCCGTGAGGCGTGACCGCGTCAGCGCCTACTCCGTGAGAGCTATGAGGTGAGACCGCCTGTGCCGACATCGCGGAGGGCGAGCACGAACGTGACCGCCCATCCCGCCGCAAGGATGTAAGAGGCGGCGCGCGGCGTGCGCACGCGCGCCGCGATCATCGCCAGCGGGAGCGCCAGGAGCGTGGCAGGGCCGAGCACGAAATGCGTCGCGTCGGCAGGGCGCGAACCCGTCGCCGCGAGCGTGATTCCGGCCGCGGCCTGCAGAGCGATTGCGAGGACGGTCAGCCAGCCGAACCACCGCAGCCGCTCGCTCGCGGTCTGCTTGGATGCTCGCGACACCGCCCACAGCACACCGGCCAGCGAGAGCAGGACGATGACGAGGGCCAGCTTTTGATGAACGGCCGTCACTGCAGAGGTCGAGGGCCGGCGATGGCGCTCAGCGCGCCTGCGTCAGTGCGAGCAGGACCTGGCTTGACCGGCGGAGTCTGCCGTCTGGAAGCTGTGGCCGCAACCACAGGTTCGCACGGCGTTGGGGTTGTGGATCGTGAACCCACCTCCCATCAGCTCGTCAACGTAGTCGATCTCGGCCCCCTCGAGGTACTGCCCGGAGTTCGAGTCCACGTAGACCTTGAGAGCACCATCGACGTCGATGACGTGGTCCTCGGCCTGCGGCGGGTTCTCGTCGAGGCCCATCCCGTACGAGAAGCCGGAGCATCCACCCGACTGGATGAACACCCTCAGCCCGAGCGGGCGCTCGGCGGGCTGGGAGGCGATCAGGTTCCGGAGCTGCGAGAGGGCGGTGTCGGAGACGGTGAGGGTCAGATCGCCGGGGGTGGTGATAGCCATGTTGCTCACATGATACCGAAGGCTTCACACTGCAGCCTGTGACGTCAGGGAGGCGCATTCGCCACGGGTTCCGCGCGGCGGTCCCAGCCGCCGGCTTCGGGGGCCTTTGCCTCCTCGTCGCCGCGGGGTCCCTCGCGCTCCCCCGCGGGGCGCTCGCAGCCGGCGGGCCTCCCCACCCCACCTTCACCCCGGACGTTCGCGCCGATGGGGCCGAGGGCGCAGCGACCAACCAGAACGAGCCTGTCGTGCAGGTGGACCAGAGCGGGCTCACGTACATCACGTGGCAGGGGGCCGCTCGGCCGGGCGGTGGCGCCACCAACACGGTGACCACCACCGACGGCGTGCACTTCAACGAAATCGGTTCCACGGACCCGGGCGGGCAGGGTGGCGACGTCGCAATGTCGTCGACCTCGTGGCCGAATCCGTCTCTCGACACGCCGGTGGGGTCTGCCGGGGAGAACGGCGTGTTCTGGGCGGACCTCGGCTCCAACACGTGTGGACCGTTGGGGTTCAGGGCCTCGACGAGCTCCGACCAGGGCGCGACCTGGGCTGCCCAGGACGCCGGCTGCCAGCCGTTCCAGATCGACCGCGACTGGATCGCTGCGTACACGCCGCCGATCTATCGCGGCACCCCGCAGGCGGTCAGCCACACGCTTCTGTACGACGCTTACCACGACTTCGGCCCCTCCAACGTGTGGGTCTCGCGGAGCACCGATGGGGGCTCGTCGTGGACGACCGTTCAGCAGAGCGCCATTCAGCCTGGGTCCACCGGTGCGCTGACGAGCTTCTGCAACACGTACCCCGGGGGTGTCGCCGTCGACCAGAACGGAGTGCACCAGGGACGCGTGTACGTCGTCTGGAACACGGGTGACACGGGGCAGAACACGACCAACGGCTGCAACGTCACGTCGGGCCAGCCGTTCGACCACGTCTTCCTGTCCTACTCCGACGACGGCGGCAACAACTGGACCACGCACGCAGTGTTCAACGACCCGTGCGCGCCGAACCCTCCCGCCCCACCAGTGAATCCGACGGCCTGCCAGGACACGTCGGAAGGATGGACGCCCGTCGCCGTCGACGACGCCGGAAACGTGTACGTGGCGTTCACCTGGATCGACACCTCGACGGCCACCCCCGAATACGACGTGTACCTCGAGGCGTCGAAGGACGGGGGCAACACCTGGAACGGTGGGACGATCGGTCCCGTGCTCGGCGCCGCGGATCACCCGGGCTCGCCGATCGACGCCAGCAGCGGAAACCCCGGCACCAACTACTACCCCGAGCTCGCGGCGGGAGGCACCGGGGGCATCGACCTGGCCTGGTACCACTCCGACTACACGACGCAGCCGGGCATGCTGCAGAAACCGGCCATCCAGCCGCCGTCAGCCGTCTGGGACGTCTACCTCGGCCAGTCCCTCGACGTGCTGAACGGCTCCCCCTTCACGCTCACCAAGGTGACGACGCACCCGCTGTACTTCGGCGACATCTGCACCGTCGGCATCGCCTGCGGCTCACCGATCTTCAACTGGGCGTACAACCGCACGCTGTTCGACAACTTCGGCATCGCGGTGGGACCGGACGGCGGTGCGCGCATCACGTGGACCGACGCGCGCGACTCGTGGAACCCGAACAGCAGCCCGCCCTGCGAACCAACCGGGAGCACGAACAACAGCAACGTCGGCTGCCAGACGACGCACGTCTACTTCTCGTGCCAGACGTCGGGGCTGGGCATCCACGGCGAAACGGTCACCGGGTGCGGCCGGTCGCAGGCCGCAGCGGCGGCAACGCCAGAGGCTCCATGGGTCCCCGCGCTGCTGGCTGTCGCCGCGGCGCTCGGGCTGGGCGTACGGCAGATCCGCAGCCGCCGAAGCCGGCGGTCGTTCACGCCGACGGGCTGACCGGAGCGCGCGCCTCCGCCTCGTAGCGTGGAAGGTGCACGTCCTCTGCGCCGATGAACCTCATCGAGCCTGCGACGAGGTGGTGCCTGGCGACGCTGTCGATGAGGCGGTGCATCTCCTGGCAGATGCGCCGGTAACTCGGATGCCCCTGAGGTGACGTGCGCAGCTCGATCATGTGCATCGCCTCCCGGGCATTGACCCTCACCAGGTAGCGGATGCGGTGGCCGAGCGTCACCAGGTACCGAGCCTGCTCCGGATAGGGACCTTCAAGCGTTCGGTACGCCGCCTCGGCAAGGCGCACGGCGGCCTTCCACGAATCCGCGAGACCGGCCTCCAGCACCGCGGCGGGGACCTCGTAGCCCAGATCGGGCGTCAACTCCTGCCAGTCGATCGTCAGCATCCGGTGGCGCTGCAAGTCGCGAAAGGCTCCGTAGTCCGACACGACCTCGAAGGTGTACGAGCAGTACTCGAACCCGCGTCCGGGCCGGTGCCGCCGGTTCAGGCGCTCGCCGGTCGCCGCCCGAAACACGCGCGTCCGATCCGCCTCCGAGAGGCGCCGCACCGCGCCCAGAAGCCGCTCCTCCGACGCATCGGCGTATGGAAAGAGCGCGGCCGCCAGGATGCGCTCCTCACCGTCGGCGTCCCAGTCGACGAGCGTCACCCCGGCCGGCGCCCACTCGCGATCGGGAGAAAGCGTGCCCGCTTCTCGCTCCAAGCCCGCGGCCGTGTCACGGAGATACGCGGCCCAGACACCGCCCCGGTCCGGCCGGTCCAAACGCGTCAGGAATTCCGGGATGACCTTCTGCAGCTCGGCGTCGATCAGCTCTGCGTAGGACCGGGCCTCGGGAAGCTCCTCGGCGCGCAACCTCAGCACCATCTGCTCGTACGCCTGCGGCGAGGCGAACACGCCGACGTTGCTGACCGTCCCCGCGGGCAGCAGCCCGCGCATCAGGTCCAAGGCCAGCGCCCGGATCGCTCGCTTTCGCGCGGCGCCGTCATCCTCCGGCGGCAGCGTCGCGTCGAGACGATCCCGCAGCTGCGGAAGCAGGCTCGCGTAGGCGTCGAAGAGCCCGTCCATCGCCGCGACGAACTCGCCGCTCAGTGGCGACGCCATGACGCCGGCGTCGCGGACGTACCGGTAGCCGCCGTCCCGCCGATCCGTGTACGGGATGTAGCGCGTCGACTGCTCCAGGTAGGCGCCCAGCCGTCCCCACTCGATGGCCTTCGCGAGCGGCTGCGAGACCTGCTCGCACGCGAGGTGCACCCCTGCCAGCTGGGCGACCGAGTCGTCGCCGTACTCGCTGAGTACGCGCCCGAACAGATCGGTGGCGCGAGCGCGGCCCGCACCCGTTCCACCCGGCTCCGCATCCGCACCCAGGAACTCGTCGAGCAGCAGCCGTCGCAGGCTCTTCGAGCTGCGGCTGTACCGGGCGAAGAGCGCGGCGCACGTCACCTGCGGCAGGCCATTCAACGCGAACACGGGGCCGTCGACGTTGGTGACGTACCGGGCCAGGAGGGATCGCTCCTCTGGCGAGAAGGGCTCGTCGTAGTAGGCGTCGGGCACGGGCACGACTCTAGTGACCTCTCCGGACCAGGCCAACCGAGCGAAGACGTACCATACCCACCAAACTGCCCAGCGGCAGTCGCAGAGACGGAGGAGGAATTCGATGAGGCGATTTCGCTTTGCCGGCGTGCTCGGAGGAGTCGGCGCCGTGACAGCGGTCACGCTGTTCACTGTCGGCGGCCCCGCCGGTCACGCCCAGGCCGCGACCAAATCGCAGCTGAGCTGCGCAGACCTGCCGACCTGTACCGAGGTGGCCAATCCGCAGGAGGCCTTCGGGAGCTACTACGTCGGCCACGACGAGCCGTCGGTCGAGTTCTACTCGAATGTCGCCGGTTCGGGCAATCACGTTCAGTACCAGCTGACGATCCCGTCGGATCCCACCGGGTCCTTCTCGCAGTCGAAGGGCTACAACTTCGAGCTGCACCCGGCCTTCTGGTTCGGCATGGCGATGTGCGACAACTACTCGTATCCGGAGCAGTTGAACAGCTGCACGCCGGACAGCGATTCCAACATCGTCGACCCGACCCAGACGCACAAGGCGCCGGGCGTGGCCTTCGAGGAGCTGCAGTTCTATCCGCCCGGATGGATCCAGCAGTTCGCCGGACAGAGCTGCGACCCCACGCGCTGGTGCGTCGCCCTGAACATCGACAGCCTGAGTGAGAACCCGATCAACGGGACCACGCTCAACAGCGGGTGCCAGCAGCAGATCCTCGGCGGAATCGAGTACGTCAACTTCGCGTTTCTCACACTCGACGGCAAGCCGCTGGGACCGCCGAACCCGCTGCAGTTCGACGCGACCACGTCGGGCAACCCCCAGTCCGGTGGCGGCGCGGACACGCTCTTCCTCGGCCAGGGCGACAAGACGGTCGTCTCGCTCACCGACAGCGCGAACGGCCTCGTGACAACGGTCAAGGACCTGACCACAGGCCAGACCGGCTTCATGACGGCGAGCGCCGCGAACGGCTTCGGCCACATCAAGTACGACGCGACCGGAACCTCATGCACCGAGGTGAACTACAACTTCCATCCGGAGTTCTCGACGTCGTCCCCCAAGACGCGCGTCCTCTGGGCGGCGCACAGCTACAACGTCGCGTTCTCCGACGAGATCGGCCACTTCGACTTCTGCTCGCACATCGACCCGAACTCCCCGAGCCAGAGCTGCAACGGGAAGGAGGGCGTGCCGGGTGACCGCGAGGCGGCAGACGGCGACGACAACGTGTGCTTCTCCAGCTCGCAGTCGCTGCTCTACAGGACCAACGGCTGCGTGGACACCAACACACCGGGATTCGACGGCGTTCCGTACAAGAACTACTGGCCGGACGGGACCGCGAACACGCCGACCCCCGTCGAGTTCTCGACGCCCCTGACCAGCAGCGGTTCCGGCTACTACAGCCACTTCGGGAACTACGCGTTCGAGGCCGACCTGCCGCGCATCGAGGCAGCCGACCTGGGTGGCAACTGCAATCGCACCAGCGGCGCGGGCTGCGTGAACCCGCCACTGAGCGACGACGGCACGCCGGTCACCTTCTATCCGTACTACTCGCAGGTCACGCCGAGCGGCGCGACGACCGGGTGCGCGTGGGCCGAGGGATCGACGTTGCCGAGCACCCTCAACAACTTCGGCGGCAGCAGCGCAGAGTTCGGCCCCCTGTACAAGCTCACCTATTGGGCATTCGGTGGCCGCGGGGCGACCCTGCAGCGCTTCAACGATTTCAACTCCGGCTCGCAGAAGAACACCTGCTGACCCGCTTCGTGTAGACGGTTTCGTCTGGAGGGGCCACCTCGGTGGCCCCTCCTCTTCGTTTCACGGGACGACAGCGAGGCAGGCCCCACTACAATCCCGCCGATGGCAACCGAGCTGGCGGCGCCCCAGCCACGATTCCTTGCCGACGTCTACCAGGCCGCCAGCGAGTGCAACAAATGCTCGCTCTGCCAGGCGGTCTGCCCCACCTACGTCACCAACCCGGTCGAGTGGGAGACGGCACGCGGACGCGTCGGGCTCATCCGCGACGCGATGGAGGGGCTGCTCGAACTCCGTGACATCGCCGACGGCCCGCTCAGCACCTGTCTGACCTGCGACAACTGCGTGGCCGCGTGCGCACCACGGGTACCGACCGGACACATCGTCAGCCGCGCGCGCCAGGAACTGCAGGCGCAGGAAGGACACCCATGGGGGCAGACGCTCGCGCTGCGGTCGGTCCTGCCCAGCCCGGGCGCGCTCCGCTCGCTGCACCGGCTGTCGAGGTTCGCAAGAGTGAGCGGGCTGGACCGGGTGCTGCGCGCTGCAGGTCTCTTTCGCTGGATGGGAACGGCGGGCGCGCTCGCGACGCAAACAGGTCCTCTCCCGGCACGGACTGCATACCGCCGCGTGCGCGACCTGCCGGCCGTCAGCGAACCGGTGCGCGCGCGCATCGGGTTTCTCGTGTGCTGCTATGCGAACCTCGCTTCCCCTGAGGCCACGGAGGCGGCCATGCGCGTCCTGCTTGCGAACGGCTACGCCCTGACGGTTCCCGTGCTGGGCTGCGGCGGGCTGCCCGCCCGCACCCTGGGGGACCGCGAGGCGATGCTCGAGATGGGGGTGCGCAACCTCAACCGGCTGAACGGCGTCGAGGTCGACGCCTACGCCGGCGACGTGGCCTCCTGCACGCAGCACTATCGCGAGTACGGGGCGTACTTCGGCGACGACCGGCTGGTGGGCAGCGCGGCGAAGACCGTGGGCGCCACCACCTCGCTGGTCACCGACCTTCTCGACCGGGAAGGCGTGCGCACGCCGCTCGGCCCGCTGCGCTGGAACGTCACCGTCGACGAGCCGTGCTCCCTGCCGATCGACGGTCCCGAGCGCGGTGCGCTGCGGCGACTGCTGGCGCAGATCCCGCGGCTGACGATCACCGAGATGTCCGAGGCGGCGATGTGCTGCGGCGGCGCCGGCACGTACTTCGCGCGGCAGCCGGAGCGAAGCGAGGCGATCCTCCGCCGCAAGTTCGACAACATTCGCGCCACGGGCGCAGACGTCGTGGTGACGCAGAACATCTCGTGCCTCCTGCAGCTCCGCGAAGGCGCCAAGCGCTACGCGCCGCAGGTTCGGGTGCTGACGCTCATGCAGGTCCTCGACGAGTCGATCACGGTCGCAGCGCGCCGCCGAGCAGTCCTACCCGAGTAGCGCCGCCGAACGCTTCATTCGGTTGCTCCGGCCGGCTGGGCGCCCATCCGCTCCGGCGTGCGTTCGGGCAGCTTGCACCGCCAGCGGCCGTGCCGCTGCTGGCTGCGCACGTAGAGGAGGCTCGGCCCGCCGATCAACGCCATGAGCAGGTCGTTGTACCCCCGGAACAGCAGCGCGGAGGCGGCGCCCGCAGCCGCCGGGACGCCGTAGCCGAGCAGGATGACCGTCATCAGGCCTTCGAAGGCGCCCACGCCCAGCGGCAGGAAGCTGATGGCCGCAAACGTGTAGCTCACGCCGAGGACGAACACCGCCGTGATGTAGCTGACGTGTAGGCCGATCGCCACCAGCGCCATGTAGAAGAGCAGGAACGACAGCAGCGCGGAGAGCGCTTGAAACGCCAGCACCGGGAAGAGCCGCCGCGGGCGGCACAGCTCGACGAACGCCGGACGAATCTCGTGCAGCTGCTCGTCGAAGCGCCTGAGCGCGCGTACGTGCTCGACGATCCTGATCGCGCGCTCGTACGCCGGCTCCCAGAGCAGCAGCGCGAAGACGCCGGTGACGCCGAGGATGAACGCCAGCATGAGCAGGGCGACATTCGGACGCTGGACAAGCTGAGGCAGCGCGCCAAAGCTCACCAGGAGCATGTACGACAGCTCCTGCAGCGTGACCGTCGCGGTGATCGCGCCGACTCCGTTCTCGTGATCGGCCGAACGCACCATGGCCACGCGCGCCAGGTCGCCGACCGGCAGGAACACCATCACCTGACCGGCGAGCTCGATGAGCAGCGTCTCGCGGAAGCCGATGTGCTCGCCGATGCCCCGCATCGCGACCCACCACGCCGCCCCGCGGCAGACGTACACGGCGAGGACCACGGGGATCATGAGCAGGGCGACGTGCCACTGGATGTGCCCGAACACACGACCCAGCGAGAAAGGGTTGACGCCGACGATGAGAGCGGCCAGCCCGGCGGCGGCGAAGAGCTCCGCCCAGTAGCGGCGCACCAGTCGCACCGGGATTCTCAGAATCTTCACAGCCGCCGACCATGGTATCGAGAGTGGGCGGCCGCGCTCGGGGTTCAGCCCAGGGCGGAGAGCACCGCGTCGATGTCCATGGAGATGCAGGTGAAGGACGGCACGTCGCGCACGGTGTGCGTCGAGGCCTCGCTCCCTCGCATCTCCTGCACCAGGTCCAGGAAGTCGGCGACCGAATCGCTCTCGAACGCCACGACGAACTCCTGATCGTCGAGGCCGAACGAGTACGTGGTGTTGATCTTCACGCTCGGATAGCGATGGCCCATGGCGATGTGCTCGCTCATCTGCCGCTGGCGTTCCGCCGAAGGCAGCCGATACCAGGCGCGAGTCTTCACGAACGGGTACACGAAGAGGTACCTGCGACCGGTTGGTGAGATCACCAACCTGCTGCTGCGTCCCTCCTGGTTGGGGTGCTCGTGCTTGTCGACGTACGTGCTCTTCTTGGTCATCGCGAAGTAGCTGTACGGCGACGTGAGGTACGCGCCCAGGCGCGTGCGGTTGAGTCGCGCCGAGAGCTCGTGGAAGTCGTCGAGGCGCTCGCTGACCAGCCAGAGCATGAAGTCCGCGTCGCCGCGCGTTCCCACGAGGCTGTAGGGACGGACGAGCACTGCGTCGCGATCACCGATCTCGCGCACGAGCGCCGCAACCTCCTCGCGATCCGCCGCTCGCTCCGTCGCCGAGCGTGTGCGCCAGTCCGGCTGCACTCGGTAGAACGCGAATCTGACGTGCTGCCGCGCGGTCCGCACGCCACCCGTGGCGTCACGAACAGCGAGTGGCGCCGTCGTCTCGGTCACGCATCCATCCTACTGGACCCATCGGGCTCGACGCGGCGCGCAATCGCTGCCGCAAAGCGGGCGGCGGCTCCGCGACTTTCGCCGAGAAACAAAGACGGCTCGGTGAGCTCCAGCTCGAGCAGCTGTGGCCTGCCGTTCGACCCGCGCACGACGTCCACCCGCGCGTAGAGCAGCTCGCCGCGTGGCCACTGAAGGACATCCAGAACGTCCTCCGCCAACGCGCGCTCTGAAGGCGTCGGTTCGGCCGGGGCGATCCGCTCGAGCGCGAAGAGCCGGTCGGTCGCCACGCCGGGGCCGGTCAGGATCGCGTCCTTGCGGATGGCGTGCGAGTAGGCGCCGTCGAAGTACACGAGCGCAGTCTCGCCGTGCGCGTCCACAGTTGACACGTACGGCTGCACCATGACGGTGCGCCCAGCGTCGAGCAGACGGGTGATGTGGTGCAGCGCCGCGGCCGAGCGGGCGTCGGCGTGGCGCTCGGTGTCGCGACTGCCCGCCGAGATCGCAGGCTTGACCACCACCTCTCCATCCGGAAGCGCCGCCGGCGAAACGGCATCGCCCGGATGCACCCAGGCCGTCTGCACGCACGGCACCCCGGCCGCCTCCAGCTCGCGAAGGTATCGCTTGTCGGTGTTCCACTCGATCACGTGCGCCGCGTTGAGCACGTGCCCGAGCGACGCGCACCAGCCAACGAACGCGTCGCGCCGGTCCGAGTAGTCCCACGTGCTCCGCACCACGACGAGCGCGTACTCGTGCCAGGAGACCGACACGTCATCCCACGTCCTCGGCTCGGCGCGCACGCCGGCTGCGTCCAGCGCGGGCACCACCAGCCGCTCGTCCTCGTCCAGGTCGGGAAGCGCAGCGCACGTCGCCAGCGCGACGCGTGGAACCGCTATGCCGATGCGGCGAGCAGGGCCTCGCCCTCGCGGATGTAGCGCGTGGCCTTGACGGACCGGAAGAACGCCAGCGCCCGCTGCAGCTCGACGTCGGCGTCCGCGCGCCGGTGCTCCTTCACGAGCACGCCGGACAGAGCCAGACGCTCCCACGCTTCGTCAGGGGCCACACCGAGCTCGTGGTTCATGTCGGCCGCGCGGCGCAGGTCCCCGTCGATGAAGCTTCTGGCGGCCTCCGCCCAGGGCCCGGTGATCCCCGAGATCGCAGCGCGCACCTCGTGACCACGACCGAGCGCGGCGGCGACCCAGGCCAGCATGCCCAACGCGATCGCGGCCATCCCGATGCGCCGGCCCGGCTGCACCGCGGAGAGATACTCGTCGAGCAGCGCCGACGCGCCGTCCAGGTCGCCGCACTCACAGTGCACGTGCGCGACCACCGGGAGGGCCCAGAGATAGTTCTGCGGGTCGCGCGCCTGGCGCGACAGCACGAGTGCGCGCTCGGCATCCACCAGGGCGTCCGCCTCGTCGCCGCGGGCGACGCGTATGAGCGCCCGGGTCATGTAGCACCCCGAGGCGAGGTAGTGAGGCGATCCCGCTTCCACCTCCGAGAGGAACTCGTTCAGTGCGTCCAGTGACTCGTCCCACTTCCCCAGCGTGTACCCGTACTGCCCGCTCTGGCCGCGGAACCACCTCGCGAACGTCAGCAGCCCGTAGCGCTCTGCGAAGCCGATGGCCTCGTCGTGGCGCGCCATCCCGTCCGAGACCCGTCCCAGCAGCCAGAGCGTCGCGGTGAGGTTTCCAAGGGCTCGCACGGCTTCGTGAAAGGCGCCCGACTCCTTCGCGATCGCGAGGCTCGACTCGAGCAGCTCGATACCGTTGGCGTCTCCGAGCTCCACCATGCACACCCCGATGTTGTTGAGCGCGTTGGCCCGGACCTCGTCGTCCCCAAGCGCCTCGGCGATTCGCAGCGCCCCCTCGCCGACGCGTATCGACTCCTCCGACTGCGAGTCGAGCATCAGGAACCGGGAGATGTTGCTCGTGACGAACGCCTTGGCCCGCGACGGCGCAAGTCCCTCGACGATGCGCTGCGCCGCGTCGAGGTGATCGAACGTGGCGTCCCGGTCGCCCTCGAACCACGTGTGCTCGGCCAGGACGACCTCGGCCTCGGCGGCCGCCGCGTCTTCACCCACCGCCAGCAGCGCATCTCGCGCCTCGGTCATCATCGCCAGGTCGACCCGGCCGGCGATGTTGTTCGCGCGTGCGCAGCTGAGCAGCAGCTGTGCACGCTCGCGTGAGCCGGCGTCGGCCAGCGAGAGCGCCGTCGCGTAGAAGGTCGCGGCATTCACGTACGCGTGCAGAGAGAGCGCGCGGTCGCCCGCCTCCTGCAGGCTGACCAGCACCCGGCGTGCAAACGCGGGGTCGAGTGGCTGACCGGTCGCCCGGCGCAGCTCGACGGTGTTGCGATAGTGATGGGCGAGCATCTCGGCGTGGTCCTCGGTCCGGCCGACGGCCTGGATCCACTCGGCCGCGGCGCGGTGTTTCTCGGCCCGCTGCGCGCGTGGAATCTGGCCGTACGCGACATCGCGAACCAGTACGTGCAGGAACATGTACTCGAGCACGTCGGCGATCGACGAACGGCGCACGCGCTGAATGAACTCCTTGCGCTCCAGCACGTGCAGCCTCGCCTCGGCGCTGCGGCGGTCGATCCCGCCCATCTCACAGAGCGCGTCCAGCCAGAAGGTCTTGCCGACCACCGCGGCGTTCTGGAGCAGGTCCTTCTCCTCCGGGGCCAGGACGTCCAGCCGCGCCGCGATGATTCCCTGCACCGTTTCGGGGAGCACCGTGGAGGCGTCGCGTCCCCGCTCCGAAAGCATGCGAACGAACTGCTCCGTGTAGAGCGGGTTGCCACCCGAGCGAGCCAGCAGCGCCTGCTGCGTCTGCAACGGAAGGACCGGCCGGTCGCTCAGGGTGCTGATGAGCCGCGCCGTGTCGTCGTCCGACAGTGGAGACAGCGACAGCGTGGTCGAGTTGCGTACGCCGCCGCCCCAACCGGCGCGCCGTTCGAACAGCTCGGGCCTCGCCGTGCACACGACGAGCAGGGGGACCCCGGCGGACCACTCGACGAGGTGCTGGATGAAGTCGAGCAGGCTGCCGTCCGCCCACTGAAGGTCCTCGAAGACGAGTGTCAAAGGCCGATCCTCGGCGAGCGTCTCGAAGAACCGCCTCCACGCGGCGAACGCCTCGCTCTGCCGGTCGCCCCCGCGCTCCGCGACCCCCAGCCCGACGAGGGGACGAAGGTGGCTCTCGACCCACTGCGCCTCCGAGCCGTCGGGCAGCACGTCTTCGACAGAGCGGCGCAGCTTGTCCTCGCTCTGCTCAGCGGAATCCGAGTCGAGGATTCCCGCCTGGGCCTTGACCATCTCGGAGAGCGCCCAGAACGTCACGCCGTCGCCGTACGGCAGGGAGCGCCCCTGCCGCCAGAGCACGAACTGCTGCGGGTCCGCGTCGACCATCCGGAAGAGTTCCGCAACCAGCCGGCTCTTGCCCATGCCCGGCACCCCGGCGATCGTCACCAGCTGCGCAGACCGTTCCCGGGTCACGCGAGCGAGCGCCTCGGTCAGGAGCGTGAGCTCGTACTCGCGCGCGATCAGCGGGCCGGCCGAGCGCTTGAGGTCGATGCCCACCCGCGCGCGGGCTTGCACCGCCTCCCAGGCGACGATCGGCTCCGCCTTGCCCTTGGCCGACACCGACGGCGACTCCCGGTAATCGATCGACTGGGAGGTTGCGCGATGGGTCATCTCCCCCACCAGGATTCCGTTGACCGGCGCCGCGGTCTGCAGCCGCGCGGCCGTGTTGACGACGTCTCCCGACACGATGCCCTGGCCCTCGCTCACACGAGCGCCGAGCGCGACGAGCGCCTCACCCGTGTTGACCGCGATGCGCAACTGGAGGTCGGGCTCCTGCTCGACCACCCAGTCCCGTATCGCGAGAGCGGCGCGCACGGCTCGCTCCGCGTCGTCCTCGTGCGCGGCGGGTGCACCGAAGACGGCGACGACCGCGTCGCCGATGAACTTCTCGACGGTCCCCCCGAAACGCTCCAGCTCGCCGCGCAGCCGCGCGTAATACGGCGAGAGCAGGGCGCGGACGTCCTCGGGATCCAGTTGCTCCGCGCGCGACGTGAACCCGACGAGGTCTGCAAACAGGACGGTCACGACCTTGCGCTCTTCGCGCTCCGGCTGCCGCATCGACGCGAGCGCAGCCCCGCACTCCGAACAGAACTTCGCGTCCGGCTGGTTTGCGTGTCCACACGCGGGGCAGGCGCTCATCCCGGCTGCGTCGCTGCTTCCTCGAGGGCGCGCTTGCGGAGCAACCGCTGCTCGCGGCGGACGCGCGCCTGTGCCTGGCGGCGTTTCTCGTCCACCGACACGGCGATCACCGGAGGGACGGCCGCCGGCCGGCCCTCCTCGTCGAGACCGACGAACACGAGATGAGCGCTGGCGACGTGCCGCCGCTCGGCGGTCAGCACGGTCTCGACATCCACTCGCACCCCCACCTCCATCGACGTGCTGTGCGCGTCGTTCACCATGGCGAGCACTGTGACCATGTCGCCGATGTACACGGGCGACAGAAAGCTCATGTCGTCCATGGCGGCGGTGACCACCCTTCGGCGAGCGTGCCGCAGCGCGGAGATGCCGGCGGCCGTGTCGACGAGGCGCATGATCGTGCCGCCGTGCACGTAGCCGGCGTTGTTGGCGTGCTCGATCTCCATCACGATGGAGATGACGGTCCTCGACTGCGCCACCGGTCGCGGGCTCAGGTCGACGTTCGCGTAGAGGCGCTCCCGGTCTTCCCGGAAGCGGATGAACTGGTCCATCAGCGGAGCGTCTCGAGTGACGCTCGCACCAGCGTCTCGACGCCGATCGGCAGGCACCGTTCGTCGATGTCGAAGTCTGCGCTGTGGTGTGGCGCAACCCGCTCCTTGCCGGGCGTTCCCGCGCCCACGAGGTAGTAGCAGCCGGACGACCGCGCGATGAAGACCCCAACGTCGTCACCGACCGTGACGGGCTGGGCGACGTCGACGTTGTCCTCCCCCACGGCGGCGACCGCTGCGCGGCGGACGATGGCGGCGGACTCGGGGTCGCTGACGACCGGTGGGCATCCCGCCGTGTGCTCGTACGAGGCCTCGGCGCGAAAAGCGTGCGCGACGTGCTCCGCGATCTCCGCGACGCGCCGGAGCACGCGCTCGCGCTCCGTCTGCACGAGCGCTCGCGCGGTGCCGAGCAGCTCGACACTGTCCGCGATGACGTTCATGGCCGTGCCGCCTTCGACACGCCCGATCGTCACCACCGCCGGAGCGAACGGCGACGTCTCGCGGCTGACGATCGTCTGCAGGGCGACGATCACCTCCGCCGCAGCGACGATCGGATCCACCGTTGTCTGCGGCATGCCGCCGTGCCCGCCCACCCCGCGGATCGTGATGCGGAAGCTGTCCGCGCTACCGAACACCGTCCCGTCTGTGACCGCGACGCGGCCGGCGGGGATCGGTGCCCACAGGTGGATGCCGAAGACGCGGTCGACGCCGTCCGCAGCACCGTCCGCGATCATCGGCACGGCTCCCTGCGCCACCTCCTCCGCGGGCTGAAAGCACAATCGCAGCCGGCCCGACCACTCGTCGCGCAGATCGCGCAGGATGCCCCCGGCGGCGAGCGCCATTGCCACGTGGCCATCGTGGCCGCACGCGTGCATGACGCCCTCGACCTCCGACGTGACGGCGCGGCCGTCGCGGCGCTCGCTGATGGGCAGCGCATCCATGTCGGCGCGCAGCATCAGGGTGGGGCCAGGCCGGCCGCTGTCGAGGTCCGCGACAAGACCCGTTCCGCCCAGCCCCGCGCGCACGGCGAACCCCAACTCCTCACAGCGCCGCGCCGCCAGCTCTGCGGTCATGTGCTCCTCGTGCGAGAGCTCGGGGTGGCGGTGGAGAACGCGG
>Ga0307477_10000696_pt1 | contig 33552 bp, 32 predicted proteins | sample atmos_gasesECM2C_FD_203316 | JGI IMG/M metagenome (GOLD analysis project Ga0307477, IMG submission 203316) | Hardwood forest soil microbial communities from Morgan-Monroe State Forest, Indiana, United States - atmos_gasesECM2C_515 | ecosystem: Environmental > Terrestrial > Soil > Temperate...
CCAGTCCCCCTCGAGGCGGTGGCGGGCCTTGGGGTCTTGGGCGGCAAGGGGCGCGCCGAGGACGAGCAGCCCGCACGCGATCCCCATCACCGTCCGCATCACGCGTCCTCCGAATGTGGACCCTCCCCGTACCGCGCAACGGAGCGCTCGGCGCCGGGGGTCGCAGGCACGCGCGCAGGTCACGAGGCGGCGGGTGCGAGCGCGGCGTGCGGATCCGCGACGATGGCGATGTGCGTTTCGGCCTGGCGCATGAGCCGCGTGAAGGCCCCGACCAGCTCGGGATCGAATTCGACACCGCTGCGGCCCTCGAGGTAGGCGAGGGTACGATCCTGCGGCCACGCTTCGCGGTAGGGCCGGAGCGTCCGCAGCGCGTCGTACACATCGCATACGTGCACCAGCTTGCTCGCAAAATGGCAATCGCGGCGAAACTGGAGCGCCGGATAGCCGCCGCCGTCGAGCAGGATATGGTGTTCGTAGGCCACCACGGCCGCCAGGTCGAGGTGCTCTTCGGTCGTCAAGATGATGCGCGCGCCATCGGCGGGATGACGGTTCATGAGTTCGCGCTCGGCCTCGGTGAATTGCCCCGGCTTCGTGAGCACGTCGAGCGGGATGCGGATCTTGCCCAGGTCGTGCAACAGCCCCGCCATGCCGAACGCGCGCACGTCCGCGGCGCCCACGCCGCGGGCTTCCGCGAGGGCCATGGTGAGCACAGCCACGTTGAGCGAATGGGTCGTCGTGTACTGATCGAACTCCTTGAGTTGCAGGAGCGGGATCATGAGTTGGCGGCCGGAGTGCATGGCGACCGAGAGGGAGCGCACGACGGCCTCCGCCTCGAGCAGGGGGAGCATCCCGGTCGTCTTCACCTCCTCCTGCATCCAGCGGAGCGTGTCCGTTTCCTCGGCCAGGGAGTAGCTGATGGTGGCGGTGGGGAGCGGGGCGGCGACCGCCTCCCCGTCGCCCCGCACACCGACGGCGCCGAACCGGATGCTCGTGTGGCGCATCTGGCGCGCCTCCGTCGTGTCGAGCTCGGCGAGTGTCAGGCGCGCCAGGATCTCGTCGAGAAAGCCCTGGAACTCCTCGCGGCTCACGCGGTCGGGGAATTCGAGGCGTTGGATCCCGGCCCCCGCCAGGCGCTGCGACCAGTCCCAGCTCGCGAGCTCTTTCAGGGGGCGCTGGCCGAAGACGATTTCGTCCCCGAGAAACGTGAAGAGCGGATGCGGGATCGCGGCTTGCAGGTCGTCGAGCTCCTGGAAGGCGGCATCCACGGCGCGTTCCCGCGCGGGATGGCCCTCGGCATAGAGCGTCATGGTGGCGAGCGCCTGCGCGAGGGCGGTGAGGAAGCGGACGGGATCGCTCACGGGCGGGTGTCCAAGCCCCCGGCGCCCGCCGCGCCCGCGGCCCCCGCCCCGGTCGCCGCGGCCCGGATCTCGGCGTCGCGCGAGGCGGCGGCGCGCGCCAGCACGCGGCGCGCCGCGGCGTCTTTGCCCCAGCCCGCGGCGAGGGCCGCGAGGGTCGCGAGGAGCTCGGGCGACTTCGGGGGCAGCTTCTCGCGCCCGAGAAGCGTGCGGCCGCCCGCGCTCACCTGCAGCAGGGCCGCGCGCGCCGCCGGGGCGTCGCTCCCGCCGAGGACGCGGATCGCGAGGAGTCGCAGCTCGGATCCGAGCGCCCGGTCCGTCGCGAGGGCCGCGACGAGGGGGATCAGGGGATCCGGGCACAACTGCTGCGCCACGGCGAGCGCGAGCCGCAGCACGCGGGGATCGGCATCGTGCAGTCCGGCGCTCAGGGCCGCGTCCCGTTCCGCCGGAAACCCGAACCACAACTTGAGCGCTTGCCAGCGCACGCGGGCATCGGGATGTGCCGCGAACCGCGCGGCGGAGAATCCCGGTGGCGTGGCCCCGACCTCTTCGAGCAGCCCGAGCAGATTGCGGGTGACGTACCAGCGCTCGTCATCGAGCCGCTTGACCACGAGCGGGCCGATCCCCGGCCCGAGCGTGACGAGTTGGGCGAGGAGGCCGCGGCGCACGCCGCGCGTCGAGGCGGCGGCGAGCGCATCGAGGAGCGGGTCCGCGGCGCGCACGCCGACCCGCGGCACCACGCGATCGAGGATCTTGTAATCCACGGGCTCCGCCGCCGCCAGGGCCCGCACGAACTCGGGCGTCGCGATCCGCCGCCACAGCGCGGTCGCCGCCGCCTGGCCCGGCAGGGCGTCGAGCGCTTCGATCAGCCGCAGGGCGCCCCCTTCCGCCACCACCCGGTCCGCCGCTTCGAGGACGGGCGGGGAGGCGACGTCGAGCTCGAGACCCATCGCCACGAGCCGATCGGGCTCCGGCGGGTGGACCGCTTGGGTTGCCCCCGGGACGCGGGGCGCGGCCCGCGCGATCTTTTGCAGGGCGGCGCCGTACGCGCCGGGGTTCGGGTCGGCGAGGCTCCATCCGTCGAGCAACAGGTGGACCTGCTCGCGCAGGGCGGCGTCGGCCCGGGGCCGCACCTCCGCGCTCCCCGCCGCGCCGTGGGCGGCGAACTTTGAGAGTAAGCGCACCAGGGAATGGGAGATCGTTTGCTGGGACGTCTCGGCCGCCGCCTGGACGATCGCGAGCACCGCGTCCAAGGACATGCCGTCGGTGGCGTCGGCCGCGAACCGCTGGCGCTGCGCGAAGTCGCCGCCCATTTCCACGAGCCGCCGCAGCGTCTCGGGCTTCATGCGGCGCACCAGTCCTGACATCCGGCTCCGCAGCGCGACCGCTTCCGAGTTGCCCGCCGCTTTGAGCTCGGCGGCAATTTGCAGCAGGTAGCCCACGATCGCCTGGTCGTAGGCCGCCGTCCCCTGCGCCGGGCGCTCGTCGATCGCCTTGGCGATGACCGCGGGCTCGGTGGACGGCGGCGCCTGGTCCGGATGCTCGGTGGCGAGCGCCGCGCGGGCGAGCCCGACCCACAGCTGTGCCGCGCGCACGCCGGCCGACCCCGCCTCCCCCGCCGCGGCCGGTTCGTCCACCAGCTCGAGGCGGTCGTAGCTGAGGGTGTGCAGGCGCACGTGAGGCCAGTGCCGCAGGGCGTCGGGCGGTCCGAGCCCGAGGGGTTCGCCCGTGCGGTCGGCCTCCACGGCCAGCGCCCGCAGCACGTCGCGCACCTCGTCCGCGGTGACGCCGCGGCTGAACGTCACGGCACCCAGGTGGTGGCGGTGCAGGCGGTCGGCCAACTCACGCAATACCGGATGTTTGGGGTCGGTCGCGATGCCTTCGATCACGAGTTGGTGGCGGGCGACGCCGAGGGCCAGCGTCGGCCGGTCGCTGAGCAGCAGCTCGGCGCGTTGCGCCACGGCCCCCGCCGCCGGGGCGAGCGAGGGATGGCCGTCGGGATACATGGCGTGCTTGTGCAGCGCGATCGAGAGGTCGAGGAGGAAATCGGCGAGCTCTCGCGACAGCGCCTTGCGCCCGGAGGGGGGCGGTACCGGAGATGTCACACGCAGGGGGCGCCGGGCATGCTGAAACATAAGCGCCCCGGAGCAAGCTCCGAGGCGCCGACGTCCCAGCGTCCGGCCGCGGCTTAGTACATGCCGCCCATGCCGCCCCCACCTGGCATCGGTGGGGCCTTCTCCTTCTCCTTCTTCTCAACCACGACGCATTCGGTCGTGAGGAGCAGCCCGGCGATGGACGCAGCATTCTGCAGCGCCGTCCGGGTGACCTTCGTGGGGTCGATGACGCCGGCCGCCACCAAGTCCTCGTAGGTGTCGGTTTGGGCGTTGTAGCCGAAGTTCTTGTCCTTCGACTCCTTCACCTTGCCGACGACGATCGAGGCTTCCGCGCCCGCGTTCTGCGCAATCATTCGGATCGGCTCTTCCAGGGCGCGCCGCACGATGTCGATGCCAATCTTCTGGTCCTCGTCGCTCCCCTTCACCCGATCGAGGCTCTTCTGGCACCACAACAGCGCCACTCCCCCGCCCGGGACGATTCCCTCTTCCACGGCCGCGCGCGTCGCGTGCAGCGCATCCTCCACGCGCGCCTTCTTTTCCTTCATTTCCGTTTCCGTGGCCGCCCCGACATGGATCACCGCGACGCCGCCGGCGAGCTTCGCCAGCCGCTCCTGCAGCTTCTCCTTGTCGTAGTCGGAGGTGGATTTCTCGATCGAGGCCTTGATCTCGTTGATGCGGCCCTGGATGGCGTCCTGCTTGCCCTTGCCGTCGACGAGCGTGGTGTTGTCCTTGTCCACCACGATGCGCTTCGCCTGGCCGAGGTCGTTCAGCACGGTGTTCTCGAGCTTGAAGCCCACTTCCTCGGAGATCACCTGGCCGCCGGTCAGGATCGCGATGTCCCGCAGCATCTCCTTGCGCCGGTCCCCGAACCCCGGGGCCTTCACGCCGCACACCTTGAGCGTGCCGCGCAGCTTGTTGACGACGAGCGTCGCCAGCGCCTCACCCTCGACATCCTCGGCGATGATGAGCAGGGGCCGTCCCGACTGCGCGACCTTCTCGAGCAGCGGCAGCAGATCCTTCATCGACGACACCTTCTTGTCGTGCACCAGGATATAGGCGTCCTCGAGCACCGCTTCCATCTTCTCGGGGTCGGTGATGAAGTAGGGCGACAGGTAGCCGCGGTCGAACTGCATCCCATCCACGGTCTCGTAGGTGGTCTCGAGCCCCTTCGCCTCCTCCACCGTGATGACTCCGTCCTTGCCGACCTTCTCCATCGCGTCCGCGATGATCTTGCCGATCTCGCTGTCGTTGTTGGCCGAGATGGTCCCGACCTGGGCGATTTCTTTGCGCCCGGCCGTGGCGACCGAGATCTTCTTCAGCTCCTCGACGACCGCGTCGACGGCCTTGTCGATGCCGCGCTTCAGCGACATCGGGTTGACGCCGGCCGTGACCGACTTCAAGCCTTCGCGGAACACCGCCTGAGCCAGCACGGTTGCCGTGGTTGTGCCGTCGCCCGCGAGATCCGAGGTCTTCGTCGCCACTTCCTTCACCATCTGGGCGCCCATGTTCTCGATCGGATCCTCGAGCTCGATTTCCTTGGCGACCGTGACGCCGTCCTTGGTGACGGTCGGGTTCCCGAACTTCTTATCGATGACGACGTTGCGTCCCTTGGGGCCGAGGGTCACCTTGACCGCCTCGGCCAGCTGGTCCACGCCCCGCTTCAAGCGGGCGCGGGCCTCCGTGTTGAACTCCAATTGCTTCGCAGCCATCTCTAATCCTCCTCCAGCCTCGAGGCGAGCGCCTCAGGCGAGTTTGGCAATGACGTCAGCTTCCTTGATCAGAATGATCTCGTCTCCATCGAGCTCGACCTGTGTGCCGCTGTACTTCCCGTAGACCACCCGGTCCCCGACCTTCAACTCCATCGGGACGACCTCGCCCTTCTCGCGCCGGCCCGTGCCCACGGCGATCACCTGTCCCTGGATCGGCTTCTCCTTCGCCGTGTCGGGGATGTAGAGCCCGCCCTTCATGGTCTCGGTCTCTTCGAGCGGCTTGATCGCCACGCGGTCGGCGAGCGGGAAGATCTTGAACTTCGTCTTCGATGCGGTCCCCGTTGCCATGGTGCCTAGCCTCCACGTCGTTGTGCGTTCGCGTAACATCTTATTTCATCTGCGATTAGCACTCATGATCGGTGAGTGCTAAGGCAGAAGGGCAATTTCACCGTGCGGCGCGTGGGTGTCAAGGGGGCGTGGGAGGGGCCACACGCTGGGGTGCGGGCGGGGGAGCAGCGAGTCGCGCGCTGAAGGAGTCGGCGAGGCTCTGGGCGCGTTGCTCGGGCGTCGGGCCCAGGGCGGCGAGGGGCGCGGATACCGTCGCGATGACGGCTCCGCTGCGGGTGTCGGCGAGGAGCGCGCTCAGCCAGGTCGTGGGCGGCGGGCCCGGGTCTCGCAGGGTGACCGTCACCAGGGCCACGGTTCGGGGGCTGCCCCCGTGGACGCGGCGCCGGACGGTGAACCCACGCGCCGCGAGCGCCACCGCCAGGTCGTCGCTCAGCACGTCCCGCCGCTCGATCAGCACCTCGTAGCCGCGCAACGGCGAGTGGGCGGCGGGCCCGAAGAGGCACGAGGCGAGCACGCCGAGCGAGGCGACCCAGGGGCTCACGCGCCGTCCCGCCGGCCCCCTCAGGGGATCACGCGCCTCACGCCTACCCAGTGGGCGATCCAGTAGGCGCCATCGGGATCGTGGGGATCGAGCCGAGACAGCTTCACGCCGTCCGTCGCGCTGTGGATGAACTTCCCGTCCCCCACGTACATGCCCACGTGCGTCACGCCGGCTCCGGGGCGCGCGGAAAAGAGCAGGATATCCGCGGGCCGCAGTGCCTCGACCACCGGCGCGACCTCGGCACCCACCCCGGCCTGATCGCGGCTCCGTCGCGGCAGCCGCAGCCCGTGCTCGCCGTAGGCGTACTGGATCAGGCCGGAGCAGTCAAAGCCGTTGTCGGCGGTACCGCCCCAGGTGTAGGGCGTCCCGAGCACATCGAGCGCGGTTTCGACCACGTCGCCTGCGTTCCCGCTAAACGTCGTGGGCGGTTGAGCGACGGGTGCCGTCCCCTCCCCGCCCCCGACCCCACCCCCACCCCCCCCACCCCCACCGCTCGCCGCGGTCCGTTTCCTTCGTGCCGAGCCGATCGAGATTCCGAGGGCCACGCCGATCCCGCGGCGCGCGTCCGTCCCCGCGCGCCAGAACCCACGCGGCCCGCGATCCTCCACGCGGTAGCGCGTCTCGGCCTCAAGGGCGAACCCCGCGAAGGGCCGCCACGCGACCCCGCCACCCACGTTCCACAGGATGCCCACTTCCTGAGTGGCCGTATCGGTCGAGAGCCCGAGCGCGGCGCCGAGGAGGGCGTAGGGCACGAGGGCCGAGGTGCCGCGAAACCATTGGATCTCGTAGCCCGCGCCGTAGAAGGCGCGCCGCCGCCCCAAGTTATCGTTGACGAGGACCGTGGCGGCGAAGCCGTGCGTGAAGGGGCCGGCGAGGGGGGTGCGGGTGCGGAACTCGTAACTCATGGCGCCACTACCGTTGTCCCACCGACCGACTCGGAGTTCGAGCGCTTGGCGTTGCGCGGCGAGGACGCTCGGGACGAGGCCGAGAAGCGTGAACAGCCGCGCGTCAGTGGGCGGCGGCAATCGTGCCACGCTCCTCCGCCGTGCGCGCGGCCATGTGGTGCGACAACAGGTGCGGGACACGCCGCATGAACCGCACCCACACCGTCAAGGCCACGAGACCGCTCGCCGCGGCCCCGAGGGCCGCGACGGCGAGCATGATCAACGGCTCGGCGAAGTGTACGGCGAGCCGCGCGCTGACCAACAGCCCAACATACGAAGCTCCCCACGCCAGGATCGGGGTGAGGAGCCATCCACTGACCACCAACAAATGGGCAAACCAGCGGGGCACCGCGCCCTTCCTACGCCTGCCGCGCGAGGGCGAGGAGCGCGAGCGCCGCGAGCGTCAGCGCGAACCCCGCGCCCGCCGCCACGGGCGGCAGGACCGCGAGCCCCCCGAGCTTAGCGAGCGCCGCTGCAACGAGCGCGCCCGCCACGACGGGCCCGGTCAGTCCGGCCAGGCCGGTGTGGCCGCGGGCGGCGCCGGCGGCCGTACGGATGCCGCCCATCCAGGCGAGAAAGGTCCCGAGCATCCACCAGATCGGCAGATACCACCACGTCGTGCCGCCACCGACCGCGTCCCAGGTCCAGGGGTAAGCGCGCACGGGCCGCAGGAGCGCGATGTCGATCACCGAAAAGACGATCGTGCCCCACAGCCCGAGCGCCGCGGCCCCGGCTATTCCCTCGACGCTGCGGGCTTCGCACCAGCGTCCCGGCAGGAAGGCGGCGGCAAGTCCGGTGGCGATCACGATGACCAGTTCCACGCCGCCGCGCGCGGCGTTCCCCGGGACGGATCGCGCGACGAGGAGGTACAGGGCTACTCCGGCCGCCGTCAGCAGGCCGAGGGTCGTGCCGCCCGTCACCACGGTGCGGAAGTCGGAGCGATCGGTGGTGACCGGTGGCGCAGTGGTGGACATGGGTTCAGGCGCTCCTCAGGGTCGCGTCGGCCAAATCTAGCGCGCCTCAGCGGGCGAACACCAGCACCACGGTGAGATCGGTCGCGGCCCAAGCGGCGAGCGCTCGGTACATGCCGCGTTGGTGCTCGCCGCGCGTCCAGGTCTCGTAGCTCCGGACCCAGGGCACGAGGACGGCGAGCCAGGCGATGAGCGGCCCGGCAAGCGCGGCAGCCCAGAGGCCGGCCTCGACGCGGGCCGCGGCCCAGGCAAAGATCACGAACGCCGCGAGCGTGCACCCCAGTGCAAGGCCGAGGCTTGAGCGCATGCCGAGGATCAGGGCGAGCGTGCGGTCGCCGCGGCCGCGGTCTTCGTCCATTTGATAGAGCTGGGTGAGGGGGTAGAGCCCGGCGAACAGGGGGCAAAAGGCGAGTAACACGAGCGCGTGCCCGACATCGAGCGGTCGCCCCGTCGCCGCCCAGCCCGCGAAGGGGGTGAGAGTCCCGAACCCCCACATGTTGATCACCCAATCGACGCCCGCCACCGCCTTGAAGCGGAACGGCGGCACGGAATAGAGGAGCGAGAGCGCGAAGCAGGCGGCGTAGTCGAGCTGAAACGCGAGCGGCAGCGTGCGCGCGAGCACCTGGCCAGCGATGAGGAGGGCGAGGCTGAAGGCCAAGAGGTGGCGGGGCGGCGGGGGTGGGGCGCGCAGGTACCCGATATCCCCCTCGTCCCGGTCGAACACGCTGTTGAGGGCGAGGGTGCCGCCGTTCAAGCACACCACCCAGAGCGCGAGCGCGCGCGCGCCGGGGCCGAGCATCGCCCCCCCCACGCCCCCGAGGCCCGTCGCGAGCACGTACCCCAACGCCGTGTGGGCGGCCATGATCGGCCACTCGGCAAGGCGCAGGTGCAAGACGTAGGAGAACAGCTCGCCCGGCAGCAGCCGGTAGCCCCAGCGCCGCCAGGGGCTGAGCGCCCGCGCGTCGCTCACCAGGCGAGCCCGAGCGCGGCCGCCGCGAGTCGGAGCCCCGTGAGGGTGAGGTCGGGGTGCACGGACTCGATCTCGCGCGCCAGCGGGACGATGAGGCTCGCGAGCCCGCCGGTCGCGATCGCGTGAGGCCGCTGCGTGGTGGGCCATTCCGCGCGGATACGGCGCACCAGGCCATCGACGGCGTCCGCCGCGCCCCAGAGCACGCCCGAGCGGATGCAGTCTTCGGTCCGGCGCCCGATCACGTGATCGGGGACCACGAGCTCCGTCGCGGGCAACTTGGCGGTCTTGCGCACCAGGTCGTCGGCGCCGGTCCGGACTCCCGGCATGATCACGCCGCCGATGAACCGCCCGTCCGCGGTGATGCAGTCGAACGTGGTCGCCGTCCCAAAATCCACGACGATGGTGTCCCGGTGGAACAGCTGCGAGGCGGCGAGGGTGTTGACGATGCGGTCGGCGCCCACCGTGAACGGCTCGTCCACGTCCAAGGTGATCGGCAATGGTGAGCGCGCATCCACCACCCGCGGGCCGACCCCCGTGGCGTGCTCGACCGCTTCGCACACGCTTTGGGTCACCTGAGGCACGACGGACGCCACCACGGCGGCACGCACCTCCCGCGGGGCGTGACGGGCCTGGGTCAGGTAGGCAACGATGGCGCCGGCCCACTCGTCGGGCGTGCGGAGCGGCGTGGTCGTCAGGCGCCAGCGGGTGGCGAGGCGCTCCCCGTGAAAGACGCCTAGCGTGGTTTCGGTGTTTCCGACGTCCAGGGCGATGAGCATCGGCCGCTAAGATAGACGACGCCCGGGGGCCTCGCCACGCGTCTCAGGCGAGCTCTACGTGGCCATCGCGCACGGCGAGCGTGGCGGCGCCGGTCGTGACAAGGAGGGCGCCGTCAGCCCCGATGCCTGCGGCTCGCCCAACGGCGGGCGCGTGCAGCGCCCGGCCCTCGAGCCAGTCGCGCTCGGCGAAGGCGCGCCGTTCGGCCTCGGTCAGGGCCGCGCCGCCCGCGGCGACCGCCGCGACGCCGGGCACGAGCCGGTCGAGGAGATCGACGCGACGCAGACCGGGGCGAAACTCCTCGAGGGCCGCGGCGCGCGGGACCAGGTCCGGCGGCAGCGGGTTGCAGACGTTCACGCCGACTCCGACCGCGAGCCACTGCAGGGCATCGCCCTGCCAGCGCCCTTCGCACAGCACGCCCGCCACCTTGCGGTCGTCGACGAGGACGTCGTTCGGCCATTTCAGGCGCGCCCGCGATCGCCCGAGGAGTTCGTCCACGGCGTCCGCCACCACGAGGCCGGTGCGGATCGCCAGGGCTCCGAACTCCGCGTGCGATGGTCGCAACAGCACCCCGAGCCAGGCGCCGCCCCGCGGCGAGCGCCAGGTCCGGCCGTCGCGCCCGCGACCGGCCGTCTGCTCTTCGGCGATCACCGTGCTCCCGGACGGCGCCCCCGAGGCCCCGAGGTCGTGCACGGCATCCAGGCTCGAGGGGAGTGTGCGGAACAAGGCGGCCTGGGGCACGCCCCAGCGCCGCGCCAGGAAGTGGGCGGGCACGCCATCGAGGGTGAGCGTCACGCCGTCACGCGACCCGCCCCACCACCAGCGCCACGAGTTCCCCGGCGATCGCGACGTTCACCAACGGGGTCAGCCGCTCCGGGCGACCCACGATCAGCCGTGTGGCCGCGGCGAGCACGCTCATTTGCGCGAGCATCGCGACGAGGAAGTACGGGGCGCCGTAGCCCGCCAGAGCGGGGAGCACGAGGCTTGCGAGCACGAATCCCAGGGCCAGGGCTATCGCCGCTCCACGCAGTCCCGGCTCCCGACCGACATCGTCCGCGAGCCCGCGCACCGCCACGAGCCAGGAGGCGAGCGCCCAGGGGAGGAGCCCGCGAGCGGCGTGTTCCGTGGCCAAGGCACCGTAGGCGAGTGGCAGCCCGAGGAGCGCGGCCTCAGCGAAACGCCGCACGGGATGCCCGCGCCCGATCGTGGTGAGCCATGCGGCGAGTGCGAAGGCGGCGAGCGCGATGGCCACGGCGGCGCCGCCGACGAGCATGGCGGCGGTCGTCCCCATGACCGTGCCGGCGAAGACGATGAAATCCGTGGCACCTTCCCGTGCGCCCGCGGCGCGGCGGTCGAGCGCCACCAGGGCGGCCGCGAAGCCCGCCGCCGCGACCGCGGCCCAGCTAGCGAGGGGCGACACGCTGTGCCCGGCCTGGGCAATCCAGCTTCCCGCCAGCACTCCGGCGGCGGCCCCGGGCACCCCCCACCACCCCAGCCGCCGGCCCTCAGCCACCAAGCACTTCCCGATAGAGCGCCTCGTAGCGGGGCACGACCTGCTCGGTGGTGAAGTCCAGAGCCCGCTGCGCCGCGGCGGCGCGCATCCGTGCGTGGCGGGCGGGATCGGCGAGGATCGCCGCGGCCTCTGTCGCCATCCGCGCCACCGCGCCCGGTTCCGCCAGGAACCCGCCCTCGGTCCCGACGACCTCCGGGAGCCCACCCACGGCTGAGGCGATCACGGGCACGCCGCACGCCATGGCCTCGAGGGCCGCGAGGCCAAACGACTCCGTTTCCGACGGCAGCAGAAACAAGTCGCTGCCCCGCAGGAGATCCGCCACGTCATCGACCTTACCGAGAAAGCGCACGTCCTCGGTGAGCCCGAGGCGATCGCTCTCCTGTTCCGCCGCATCGCGGTCGGGCCCGTCTCCCACGAGGACGAGCGTCGCCGGCATCGCTTGGCGCACCCCGGCGAACACGCCGATCACGTCCCGGACCCGTTTCACGGGACGGAAGTTCGACACGTGGATCAGGATCTTGTGCCCCGCGGGCGCCAGGGCCTTGCGGCAGGAGCCGTTGCGTGGCGGGTAGTACTCGACGGGCGAGATGAAGTTGGGGATCATGCGCACGTCGCAGTCCACGCACCCGAAGGCCCGGTACGTCTCCTCGCGGAGGTACTCGGACACGGCCGTGACGGCGTCCGACTGTTCGATGGAAAACTTGGTGAGGGTGAAGTAGGACGGATCCTGCCCGACGAGTGTGATGTCGGTGCCGTGGAGGGTCGTCACCACTTTCAGATCGCGCTGCGGCCGCAGCATCTGTTTGGCGAGCCACGCGGTGGTGGCGTGGGGGATGGCGTAGTGCACGTGCATGATGTCGAGATGCTCGCGCAAGGCGACCTCGTGCTGCTTCACCGCCAGCGCGAGCGCGTAGGGGGAGTGCTCGAACAGCGGATAGTCCGCGGTGACGACCTCGTGGAACGTCACCCGCTCCACGAAGCCGCGCAGGCGAAACGGGCTCGCGTACGCGACGAAATGCACTTCATGGCCGCGGCGAGCAAGCTCGAGGCCGAGCTCAGTCGCCACCGCCCCCGAGCCTCCGTAGGTGGGATAGCAGGTGATGCCGATTCTCATCGTCCGGAAACCGCGGCCCCGGCGGGGGAACGTGTGACGGCGCTCCACCGCGCAAGGATCTCGCCGGCGAGCCGCTCAGGGGGCTCGCTCGCGTCCAGCAGCCACACGTGCTCCCCGCTCCCCCGCTCCGGCGCGGCGCGCAGTTGGTGACGAAACCACGTCTCTTGTCGCTTCGCGTAGCGCCGCGTGCTCACGACGATCGCCTCCTCGAGCTCCCCCGTGGGGAGGGTCCCCCGCAGCATCGCAACGACTTCGCGATACCCTACGCCGTCGAGTCCCGGGGCGTCGGAAGGGAGGCCCGTCGCCAGCACGGCCTCCACTTCGGCCACGAGCCCCGCCTGGAGCATCGCACGCACCCGTAGGGCGATGCGGCGCCGTAGCACGTCGCGCGGCAGCGTGAGGTGGACGTACCACGGGCGCATCACGCCTGTCTGCCGCGTCTCGCGCTGCCACCACGACAGCGACCGCCCGGTGAGGAGGGCCACTTCAATCGCGCGCGCCGCCCGTTGCCGTCCCCCGCCCGCGAAGCCGCGGTCGAGCCGTGCCGCAAAGGCCGCGATGCGCGCCGGCTCGAGCCGCGCGGCCCAAGCGCGTAGCGGCTCGCGGCGCACGGCATCGAGTGGCGGCTCGCGGAACAGCCCCTCTGCCAACGCTCGGATGTAGAATCCGGTTCCGCCCACGACGAGGGGCTCGCGCTCGGCGGCGCTGAGCTCCCCGAGCCACGCGGCCGCGTCACGGGCAAAGCGTCCCGCGCTATAGCGCTCCCCGGGATCGATCAGGTCCACGCCGCGATGCGGCACCCGCGCCTGCACGTCGGGGCTCGGTTTCGCCGTCCCGATATCCAGGTGACGGTAGACCTGCCGTGCGTCCGCCGAAATCACGGTGACGGGGTGCAACGTCCCGAGCGCCACCGCCACCGCCGTCTTCCCGACGCCCGTCGGGCCGACGATCACGGGAACCAGCGGGCGCTCACGCACGCCCGAAGCGTCTCTCGAGCTCGTCTCGCGAAAGCTGCACGATGGTGGGGCGCCCGTGCACGTCGTGCGGCGGCAGGGTCGCCGCGAGGAGCCGTGCGACGAGCTCCCGCATCTCGTCGGGGTCCAGGTGTTGGCCCGCCTTGATGGCGGCGCGGCAGGCGAAGGTGGCCGCGAAGCGTTCGAGCCCGTTCGCCCAGGCGCGGAACCGCCCCCCGGCGAGATCCGCCACGAGCTCCTGCAGGCACCGCTGGGCGTCGAACCGCGGATGAGGATTGGGCACCGAGTGGACCACGATCGTACGGCCCGAAAACGGCTCGATCTCGTAGCCGACTCGCTCGAGCAGCCGCCGCTGGCGATCGATGGCGTCGAGCTCGGCGGGCGAGCAGTCGATCGTCAACGGCAAGAGCAGGCGCTGCGCGGGCGCGTCGTCGCCCGTGAGGTGGCGCATCGCGGCTTCGTACAGAATGCGCTCGTGGGCCGAGTGCTGGTCCACGAGGGCCACGCCGGAGTCGTGCTGGAAGATGATATAGGTGTCGAAGACCTGCAGGAGCGGCATGCCCTGTGTCTCCGGCGTCGCCGCGTCCCCGGGGAAGAGCGACGGCACGGGGGCCATGACGCCGCGATCGCGCCATGCCCCGTCCCCGCCCCCACTGCCCGGCCCGACCGCGACTCCGAGGCGCTCGGCGCCCTCGAGCGGCGCCGCGGCGCCGAGTGGGGCCAGGGCACGCCGCACGGCTTCCTCCGCCCCGCGCTCCACGAAAAACTTGTCGCGGAAGCGGGCCTCGAGCTTCGCCGGGTGCACGTTGATGTCGACCGCGTCTCCCGGCACCTCGAGAAACAAGAGGAGGGAGGGACGATCACCGGGTGCGATCGTCGAGCGGTACCCCGCTTCAGCGGCGCGCACGAGGAACGGGTCCCGGATCGGCCGTCCGTGCACGAAGACGTGGGCCTTGCGACCCGTGGGCTTCGCTTGGGCCGGCCGTTGGACGAACCCCGTCACCTCGAGCGGGCCTTCGCGGTAGCTCACCGGCACCAAGGAGTCGGCGAACGCACGCCCCCAGACGCTCGCCACGCGGTCGATCAGGTGCGCCGTGGGCATCGCCTCGAGCAGCACGCGCTCGTCGCTCGTCAGGGTGAAGGCGACGTCGGGCCGCACGAGGGCGAGCAGCACGACCGCATCGAGGATCGCCCGGGTCTCCGTCGCCTGGGCGCGCAGGAATTTGCGCCGCGCCGGCGTATTGAAGAACAGCGCGCGCACGGTGACCGTCGTCCCCCGTTGTCGGACGGCATCTTCGATCGCCTCGCGCGTGCCCCCCACCATGCGGATCCGGGTGCCGGCCCCGTCGTCGCGCGCCGTCTCGAGCTCGAAGCGGGCGACGGACGCCATCGCCGGTAGCGCCTCGCCGCGGAACCCGAACGTGGCGACGCCGATCAGGTCGGCGGCGTCGCGGATTTTGCTCGTGGCGTGGCGCGCCAGGGCGAGCTCGGCGTCGGCGCGATCCATCCCCTCCCCGTCGTCGCTCACGCGAATCGACGTCCGCCCGCCGTTCTCGATGGCGACCCGAATCGCGTGGGCACCTGCATCGACGGCATTTTCCACGAGTTCCTTCACGACCGAGGCCGGCCGCTCGACGACCTCGCCCGCCGCGATTTGATTCGCGACGGGGCCGGGCAGCACCGCGATCTTCGGGCTCACAGCCGCACGACTTCCGAGCCCAGCACCCAGCCGCGGACGCCATCGTCGCGTCGCACCTCAAACCAGCCCCCTGCCCGGCGCTCGACCACGAGCGCGGACCCGGCGTCGAGCGTCGTGGCGGCGCTCGCGCTGCCGTAGGGCGCCACGCGGATCGGCGTCGCGGGGGCGAGCACGATGGCGAGCGGTCGGTCACGGCGCGCCTGCTCGCGGACGCCGAACAGCACGGCGAGTGCGGCGACGGCGCCGAGCGTGCCGATCATGGCGGGCCGCCGTCGGGCGGCGATCGCGACCCACGTCAGGACCCAGGCGACGGCGGCGACCAGGGCCCATTCGCCCGGTGTCGCCATGCCTACGGCGAGGAGCGCGTCGCTCGCGCCGTCGGGCGCTGGGAGCAGGGCGCGCGCGCGGGCAATGACGCGGCTTCGGGGGGCGAGACGCAGCGCGATGGCCCACGCCGCCACGGCCTTACCGTCGGCGCCCCCCCGATACAGGGTCGCGCCGAGGTTGTACCAATGCGCGGCGCAGCCCGGGTCGCCCGCCGCGCGCGCGGCGAACGAATCGGCCGCGGCGCGCAGCGCGCCCGCTTGGTAGAGCGCCTCAGGTGCTTGGGCCACACCGGCCCGGGGCCCGAGGAGCGCGCCACAAAGCACGGCGACTCCGATCCGGCGGCGGCGCGCGCCGGTCGGCTCCGCGCCCAGGACCCGGAGGATCTGTTCGAGCTCCGCCCCGAGCTCGGCGGCGTCGCCCAGCCCCTGGGGGCCGTAGCGTGCGGCGCGTAGCCGATCGCGCACCCGCTGGACGTGGTCGGCCACGGCGCTCTCGACCCCGGCCGCGCGCAGGGCGCGGGCTAGCCCGTCGCCGTCGCGGACCGCGGCGTCCGGTACGTGGTTCGCGAGCACCGCGTGGAACGCGCTCTCTAACCGGCCCAGGCGCGAGCGGGTCGGCGCCGGGGTGTCGGGCGCCGACGGGCGCGGCCGGCCGCGGCGCGCCAGTGCCGCGACCAGGGGTGCCCCGAGGAGGAGCACCACCCAACCCCAGGGCGTGAGCGCACGCGCCAGCGTGTCGGGCCACCACTCCCCGTCGCTCGGGAGCAGGGGCGGGAGGGCGCGAGCCGGGCGCGGCTCGGCCCCGGGCAGCACAGCCATGCTCTGCGGCGGCGCCCGTGCCACGACATACCGTCCGGCCCCGACGTCGTAGTAGGGGTAGCGCACCTCCGGCAGCGTGAAGCTCCCCACCGAGTCCGGCACGACCAGGTAACTGAAGGTCCGGCTGCCGCCGATGAGACCGTCCTGCGACTCGATCGCCGCGCGGGTCTCGGTCGGGTAGGCGCGAAACCCGCTCGGCCAGCGAAGCAGTGGCTCGGGCCACAGGGCGGCGTTCCCGACGCCGCTCACGGTCGCCAGGACCGTCAGGGGCTCGCCCACGTGCGCGTCGGCCGGCGCCACCGCGAGCGCGAGTGACAAGTTCGTCCCCGCCACCTGGCGGTCGTCAGCCGGTCGCCCGGTCGCCGGCGGGGCGAGCACCGTGACGGCGATCGAGTCGCTGCGGAGGGCGTAGTGCTCCTCCCGACTAAAGATCGAGAACGACACAGGGACCCCGTACTCGACGGCCGCCGGTGGGATTCGCAGCCGCCCCGCTTCGAGGGGAAACAGAATCTCGTGGAGCGCGTACACGTCCATCCAGCGCCCGCGCACCCGCCGGGCCGCGACCGACTCCTCCGGCCGCTCCTCAGCGTACGACCAGGCGCCGGGCGGCGTCGCGAGGCTCATCCGCGGTTCGGCGCGGAGGCGCAAGCGCACGTCGCGCGGGAACCACGCCGCAACGAGCACGTCGAGCTGCTGTCCGATCAGCACGCTGTCGCCGGGCACGAGTACGGCGAGCGACACCTCGTCGCCGCGCTCCGGGGAGGGCGCCCCTTCGAGCAGCGCGCGCGCCGGCGGGCTCAGCGCGGCGGCCGGGCCCGTCGCGGAATCGACCGTGATGGAGATCGCGCGGGTCGTCACCGCGACGCCGCTCTGGCGCACCTGCACCGGCCCGATCACTAAGTGCCCCGGGCGCTCGGCGCGCAGCGTCAGCTGTCGCAGGATCGTGCGCAGCGCGCCGCCCCCCTCATCCCGAGCGAGCGAGACGTCGCGCACCTCGCGCGTCGCGAGGAGCGTGAAGCCCGGCAGCCGCGGCAGGGCGACCGTCAGGGGCTGGGGGGAGCGGGTGCGCGCCTGCACCGTGAGCACCACCGCATCGCCCACCGCCACATGGGTTCGATTCACGCGCGCCGTTACCAGAGGCGGCCCTCCGAGTCCGAGGGCGACGACCCACAGGGCGGCGATCACCAGTCCTTCACGGTCGGGTCTGGCGCCCGACGACTCTGTCCGCTGCGATCCCGTCGGGTCCGGAGCTCTTCCTGGCCAATCGAGCCGAGGATCTGATCGGCCTGGGCTTGCGAGAGTTCTCCTTGCGCCTCGCTCGGCGACGCCTCCGGTCGCTGTGGTCTCTGCGCCTCGCCGCCGCTCCCACCCTCACCACCCCCGCCGCCCTCGCCGCCTCCCGTCTGGGGGTTCTTGCTCGCGCCGCCGCCCCCGCGACGCCGGACGGCGAGCTCCAGGTTCCACTTCGCGGCGGGGTGGTGCGGCCGGAGGAGCAGGGCCTCTCGATATGCATGTTCCGCGTCAGCGAGGAGTGCGTCTCGGTGCGCGCTGTCAGCCTCGGCCTCTCGGAGGCCGAGCAGCCCCAGGTTAAAGAGCGCGCGGAACCGCACGTCGGGGTCCAAGGACGCGGCCGCGTGCGTCAGCGCTCTCCGCGCGTTGTCGCGATCACCGGCCGCGAGTGCGGCGGTGCCGGCGTCGTACCACGCCGTATCGTCGGCCTGTCGCGAGGCAACCGCATCCAAATAGGCGGCACTGGCGCGCGCCACCTCTCCCCGGTCCCAGGCTCGCTCGGCCGCGCCGCGCGGCCGTGTGGAGTCCTGCGCGTCGGCCCGCCGCGCCGCGACGACCCGGAACGCGAGCGCGAGCGCGAGCAGCGCCGCCGTGCGCCGGGTCGCCGCCTGAGTGAGGAGCAGCCCGGCGGCGAGGAGCAGCGGCACCCAGGCGTGGGGCCGCCCCCGCTCTGTCCGGGCTTCGCTCGCGCGCGCGCGCTTGAAGGAGGCGACGAGGTCCCGCACCGCGCCTGCCTGATCAGGGAGATCGGCGGCGACCTGGGCGCCTTGCGCCGCGTCCGCCACGGCCTCGAGGATGTCGTCGCGCCGCAACGTCTCGATGACGTTCCCGTCGGCGTCGCGCTGATAGCCCTGGGCCGCGCCGAGCTGGTCGCGCACGGGGATCCGGGCCGGGGTGCGTCCCCCTTCGGCGACCAGGACGAGATGCACTCCGGCTGCGCTCAGGCGCTGCGCTTGCGTCACGATCTCGGGGAGTGAGTCGTGCGCCTCCCCGTCGGTGAACACGACGAGGACATGGTCGGCGAGGTCCGTTCCGGCGCGCAGCAGCTCCCCGCCCTGCCGGAGGGCGGGGGCCAGGGCCGTGCCTCCCTCGGAGGCGACGTCGGGATCGAGGGCATTGAGATAGAGGTCGAGGGCGGAGGCGTCGACGGAGAGGGGGGACAGGATATAGCTCGCCCCGGCGAACGCCACGAGACCCACGCGGTCCCCGTTTAGATCCTGTACCAGGCGCCGCGCCTCGCGCAGGGCGCGTCCGAGGCGACTGGGGTGGGTGTCCTCGGCCAGCATCGAGCGCGAGATATCCATCACCAGCACCAGGTCGAGCCCGCGCGTTTCCGTGACGACCGTCTCCTGGCCCCAGCGCGGCCCCGCGAGGGCGATCGTGCCGAGGAAGGCAGCGAGCGACAGGGCCGTGGGGCCGCCGCGACCGGCGCCGCGCGCCCGCGCCGCCGTCTCGTCGGACCACAGGGCGGCGCGGCGGATGCGCACGCGCCGGGCCCAGGCGGCGCCGAACCACACGGCCCCCCCCACGAGCGGCGCCAAGGCGAGGACGAACGGCGCGTCGAAGGCGATCACGGTACGCGCACGGCGAAGGTCGCCGAGACGACAATCTCGAGCGCCAGGGCCAGGAGGCCGAGTCCGAGCGGCCAGCGATACGCCTCCTCGAAGCGGCGGTAGATCACCTGCTGCACGGTGGTCTTCTCCAGACGATTGATCTCCGCGAAAATGCTCTTGAGCGATTCCGTGTCCGTGGCGCGGAAGTAGCGGCCGTTGGTCATCGTTGCGATATCGGTCAGGAGACGTTCGTCGATCTCTACGGGCAGCTCCTCGTAGCGCAGCCCCTCCGGCCCCACTCCCGTGGGCACGGGCGCCTCCCCCTCCGTGCCCACCCCAATCGTGTAGATGCGGATTCCGTATGCCGCGGCTGCCTGCGCCGCCGTGCGGGGGTCCACCATTCCGCGGTTGTTCACGCCGTCGGTCAGCAGGATGATCACCTTCGTCTTGCCGGGCGTGCGGCGCAGGCGATTCGCGGCCGTGGCGATCGCGGTGCCGATCGCGGTGCCGTCCTCGAGCATTCCGATGTGGATCTCCTGGATCGCCTGCTCGAGCACGGGATAATCGGTGGTGAGCGGCACCTGGGTCAGGGCTTGCGCGGCGAAGGCCACGACGCCGATGCGATCGGACCTCCGCGCGCGGACGAAGTCGATGGCGGTTTGCTTGGCGACATCAATGCGATTCGACGGCGCGAAGTCCTCGGACAGCATGCTGCTCGAGACATCCACGCACAGCACAATGGAGATCCCTTCACTCCGCACCTCGGCGCGCGCGCCGCCCGCCCGCGGACCCGCCGCGGCGACGATCCAGGCGGCCACGCACGCGCTCCGCAAGGCGAGCGGCAGCCGCGCGATCCAGAGCCGCTCCCCCACGCCACTCGCGGCCCGCACGTCGCTCATCGACGTCCCGGAAAGCCGGGCCAAGCGCCGCGCGCGCAGCCACCACCACAGGGGCAGCCCGGCGAGGGCGAGGAGGATCAGCGGTCGCGCGACGATCATCGCGCGACATCCCGGGCCAGCGCCCGCGCGCGCGCGGCCAGGGCCGCGACGTCGCTCGCGTGCGTTGCCGTGAACGCCACTCGGTCCAACTGCTCCAGCACCTCCGCCACTTGGCTCACGGGCACCCGCAGCGGACGCCCGGCGAGGACGGCGACGCACTCTGCCGTGCTGAGCGCGCTGCGAGCCTCGGGCTCCGCTCGGGCGAGGGCCGCGCGGAGCCCGCGAGCCGCGCGGGCGGCGACGGCCTTCGGCTCCCCCGCGGCGAGCCAGCGCCGGTCGGGCACTTCGCGCTCGGCGGGAACGTGGTGGGGCCGGCGCGCGGGGCCCGAGGGCCGGCGGCGCAGCGCCAGCGCCGCCGCGCCGAGGCCGGTCGTCAGGAGCACGGCGGCGACGGGGAACAGCGGGCGGCGCCGCTCCTCCGCGATCGGCGCGAGGGCCGCCATCGGCTGGGGGTGCGTGAGACTGTCGGGAATCACGCTCCGCACCTCGAGCGACGCGACCCCTCCCGAGAGAGAGTCGCTTCGGCCGTCCGGCGCCAAGCGCCACAGCGGTGGGAGGTCGACGTGGTGGGGCCCGGGCGACCACAGGGCGACCGGGTAGCGCACCTCCCAGGTACCGGCCGCCCCCTCCCGTCCGACGACGCGGAGGACGATGGGATCGCCGAGCGGGGCGACCTCATCGCCCGCCTCAAGCCTCCCTGCCCGGATACGCCACCCCGGGGGCGCGCTCACGTAGCGCGCGAGCCAGACCGTGTCCCCCACCGTCGGACGGCGCGGTTCGGGCGTCCACCCCCCCTCCTCCTGCCCCCACAGCGGCGCGAGCGCGGTAGCCGTGCCGAGGGTGGTGAGCAGGACCAGCCACGCGGCGACGCAGGGTCCCGGCAGGCGCCCGCGCGAGCTCACCGCTTGAGTCTCCGCGCGCGCTCAGCGAACGCCCGGCGCAGGGCGACCCCGTAAGGCGCGTGTGTCCCGAGCTCCACCCGATTCACTCCCGCTTGCACCAACTTGCGCGCGCGCTCGCGCAGCTGCCGCTCCGCGGCCACCCGGAACCGCGTGCGGCTGGGCCCGTGACTCGTGTCGAGCAAAACGCGGCGCCCCGTCTCGGCATCTTGCAGGTCCACCCAGCCCGCGTCCGGGAGATCGAACTCGTGCGGATCGTCCGTCGTGAGGGCCACGACGTCGTGGGCGGCCGCGAGGCGACCGAGGGGTTCTTCCCACCCCTCCGCTCGGAAGTCCGAGAGGACCGCGACAATCGCGCGATGGCGCAGCAGGCGGCCCGCGTAGCGCAGGGCCTCGGCGAGGTTCGTCCCGCGCCCGCGCGGGCGAAACGCGATGAGGTCCCGGATGACGCGCAGCGCGTGCGGGCGCCCTTTGGCGGGCCGCACCATGAGTTCCACCTTGTCGGTGAACATCAAGGCGCCCACGCGATCGTGGTGGCGGGCCGCGGCGAGTGCTAACACCGCTGCCACCTCGACGGCGAGAGCCGCCTTCGTGCCAGGCTGTCCGAAGTACAGGGAGCCCGACTGGTCGACCACGATCATGAGCGTGAGTTCCCGCTCTTCGACAAACGTCTTCACAAAGGGGTGGCCCATGCGCGCGGACACGTTCCAGTCGATGGCGCGGAAGTCGTCGCCCTGCTGGTACTCTCGCACCTCGGCGAACTCGATCCCCTGGCCGCGGAAGACGGAACGGTATTCCCCGGCGAACAGGGAGCTGACGAGGCCGCGGGTGCGCAGCTCGATCCCCTTGACCTGCCTGAGGATCTCGGGGGTGACGATGCGCCGGTGCTGAACCGGCGAGGTCCCGGTGCGTCGGCGTTCCTCGCCCTGGTAGATCACGGAACGCCGACGGCCTCGAGGATCTTCCCGATGACGCGGTCGGCGTCCACGTCTTCGGCCTCCGCCTCGAAGGTGAGCAGCACCCGGTGGCGCAGGACATCGACGGCGAGCGCCTTCACGTCTTCGGGCACCACGTAGGAGCGCCCGCGCAAGTACGCGTGTGCTCGGGCCGCCTGGGCCAGGTAGATCGAGGCTCGGGGGGAGGCGCCGAAGGCGATCAGGGGCTTCAGCTCCGGCAGGCCAACGGTGTGCGGTTCGCGGGTAGCGCGCACGACGTCGACGAGGTAGTCCACCACCTTTTGATCCATGAACAGCTCCGCGATCGCGCTGCGGGCGGCGAGGATGTGCTCGGCTTCCGCGACGCGCTGCACCTCGATCGGCCGACCTCCCGCCATGCGGGCCACGATCTCCTTCTCGGCGTCCCGGGAGGGATAGCCCACGCGCACCTTGAGCATGAAGCGGTCCAGTTGCGCCTCCGGGAGCGGATAGGTGCCCTCCTGCTCGATGGGGTTCTGGGTGGCGAGCACGAGAAACGGTTCGCCGAGGTAGAACGTCTCGCCGCCGATCGTCACCTGTTTTTCCTGCATCGCTTCGAGCAGGGCGGACTGCACCTTGGCGGGGGCGCGATTGATCTCGTCGGCAAGGACGAGGTTCGCGAACAGCGGGCCCTTCTTGGGATAGAACTCTTGCGAGCGCTGATCGTAGACCATCGTCCCGATTACGTCGGCGGGGAGGAGGTCGGGGGTGAACTGGATGCGCGAGAACGAGATCCGCAAGCACTCAGCGATGGTCCGTACGGCGAGCGTTTTGGCGAGACCGGGAACGCCCTCAAGGAGGATGTGCCCTCCCGTCAGCAGCCCGATCAGCAGGCGCTCGACCATCAGGTCGTGGCCCACGACGCGTTTCGCCACTTCCCGCCTGATGGTCTCCGCCAGCGCGGCGTCGCTCGTTTCCTTGGCGCGCGTGGTCATCGCACTGCCAGCGCGGCAACGGCTGCCTTACGCACGGCCGGCTCCTTGTCATGGGTATAGAGTTCGAGGAATCCCCGCGCCTCAGGGCTCGCCAAGCGGGCCAGGCCTTCGACAGCGGCGGCTCGCACCGTGGTGCTCCGGCGCCTGAGCCGCCCGCCCGATGCCGCGTACTGCGCCAGCACTTCGAGGGCCTCCTTCGCCCCGAGGCGCCCGATCGCGCGGAGTAGCTCTGCCAGTACCCCGTCGTCATCCTCCTGGTCCAGGCGGCGCACCAGCACGGTGGTGGCCGACGAGTCGCCCCCCACGCCGATCGCGCGGGCCGCCGCCGCGCGGACGCCGACGCTTTCGTCCTTCAGGGCCGGCATGGCCGGCCGACAGATTTCGCGCCCACCGATTTCGCCGAGGCCCGCGAGGGCGGCCTCACGCACGAACGGCGACGCGTCGCGCAGGAGTGGTACGAGGGACGCGACCGCCTGGGGGCTTCCCGTCAGGCCGAGGAGCTCGGCGGCCGCGGCCGCCACCGAGCGGTCCGGATCGCCGAGCCTCGCCTGCAGCACCTCCAGGGCGCGCTCGCCCGCGTGCCGGATCACCGCCCGATAGGGCTCGCGCTGATCGAGGGACGCCCCGAGATAGGCGCGCAGCACTGACTCGACCGAGAGCGAGGCCAAGGCTCCGAGCGCCGCGACGAGGGCCTCGCGCTCCGCGGGCGGGACGCGCGGTTCGCCAAGCCGCGACACCAAGCGCTCGATCGTTGGGCCGTCGGCGAGGGTCGCGGCGGCGGCGCCGATCGTCGCGACGAGTGGTGGGTCCTCGACCTTGCCGAGCAGACGGTCGAGCTCGGCAATCGCCTGTGCCACCATGACCAGGTCCCGGAGCGCGAGTACGCTCGGCGCGAGCGCCTGGAGCCCCTCCACCGCGGCCCGCTGGGCCTCCAGGGTATCCGCCGCGTGCAGGGCCGCGAGGGCGCGCGTGATCTGCACATCGAGCGGGATCACATCGGGACGGAACTCCGGGGTGCTGCGGCGCGCCATCTCAGGGGGCGGCGGCGTGGGTCGCGGCGCCGCAACGTCCGGCTCGGGCCCGCCGTGGACCGGCGTGGGGCTCGAGAGCCGCTGCGTCCGTCGCCCGAGACTCAGGGCAATCCCGCCCAGTCGCGGGTCATCGGGGGGTAGGGTGCCGAGCGCCACGGCGAACAGGGCCAGCACTTGCTCGGCCGCGACCCCGGGGTTGAGCTGGATGGCGCGAACGCCCCGCGCGAACAGCAGGCCAGCGAGCTCCGCGACCTGGCTGTTCCGCGCCACCAACTGCTGGCCGTGCCAGTGCAGGCCCGTGGCCCCGATCTTCCATTCCAGCGTCCCGACGGCTGCGAGGGCCGGAAGGGCTGCGCTGACGTGCCGCAGGGCTTCCACCACGGCGGGATGCGAGGGTGGGTAGAGGCGGGTCAGCCGGAACGTCGTGCCGATGGCGCCCAGGGCGCGCTCAATGCCCGTGGTGTCCGTGGCCATGATAGGTCAACGTTTGATGCGTTCTCCGTGGTCTTCGTAGCGAAATACCCGCGTCGCGACCGGCGCGGGCTCGATGGGCCCGTCGGTGTCGATGGCCGTCCAGCCGACGTCGCTCCCCGACTCCGCGCCCCGGGCGTGCCACCGCTCCGCCTGCGGGACGATCATCGCGGCCCGCCCGATCGAGCGGCCGAGTGCCTCGGGCCGCAGGTCCACCCAACCGCGAGTGGCACGGGCCAGCGGATGCTCCGGGTCGGGGCGGACGGCGACCGCGGGGCCTCGATAGAGCCGCCGGCCGTCGGTCGTGAAATCGGGATCCCATGGAGAGAATATCGCTCCGCAGATCGCCCTCGCGCTCGATGCGGCGTTGCGCCTCGGCCCGTCACGCAGGTCCATGCAATCGCTCGATGGCCCGCAGCTCTGAGGATGTGAGGGCGCGATACTGGGCGGCTGGGAGTCCGCCGAGGCGAACCGGCCCGTAGGCCACGCGGTGCAGCCACTCGATCTTGAGCCCGAGCGCCTCGGCGAGCCGGCGCACGATGCGGTATCGTCCTTCGGCGAGCGTGAGCTCGACCTCCACTCCGCGGCCAAGGGGTCGTACGTGGAACTCGTTCACGGCGACCGCCCGGCCCTCGATGACCACGGGGCGCCCCAGGGCAGCCTGCAGTGCGCGCGCGTCCAGGCCATGGGCGCCGAGCCGGTAGGTGCGCGGCACGGCGAAGCGCGGGTGCGTGAGGCGGTGCGCCGCCGCGCCGTCCGTCGTGAGGAGGAGAAGGCCCGAGGTCATGACGTCGAGTCGTCCAACGTACGTGAGGCCAGGCACCTTGGGGAGGAGGTCGAAGACGGTCTTGCGCCGGGCAGGATCCCCGCGGCTGACCACGTATCCGAGCGGCTTGTTGAGCGCGAGCCACGTGATCGGTACCTGCCGGACGGCCCGGCCATCCACGGTGACGCGCTGGTGGTCCGGATCGACGCTCATGCCGATCGTGGCCAGGGCGCCGTCGACGCGGACGCGCCCTGCCCGGATCAGGTCCTCCGCTTTTCGCCGCGACGTGACGCCCGAGCGCGCGAGAAAGCGCTGTACGCGGACGGATGATCCGAGGTTCCCCGCCCGCGGCGCCGCGCCGCGAGTTCTGCTTCCACCACGGCTAGGCGCTCCAGTGTCACCGCGACCGTCCGGTCGTCTCGATCCCATAGACCCCCTCGATGATCGGCCTGTACGCCGCGAGCGCCTCGTTTACGTTCCGCGGGTGGAGCGCGCCCGCCAGCGCTCCCGCGAGCCGACGGCGGCGGGGTCGCTTGCGGTCTCGCCCATGCGCACGAGGGTGGCCTTCCGTTTCTCCAGGTCGGCGCGCTTCACGGCGCCGTCGTCGCCCGCCGCGCCAAGCTGGGCTGATCCAGCGGCCGAGGCGGCGCTCAAAGTGGCCGCCCTTGAGGTCCGGGGCAAGGAACTTGGCGACGACGTCGAGCACGGCGGCCTCGAGCGCCGCCCGCCCCACCGAGCCGCGGCACCACTTGCACTCGTAGCTCCGCTACTTGAGGCGCTGCGCCTCCGTGGCCGTCGCGGGCTCACCGCCGCTGCCGCCGACGAGTGCTCGGAGCTCTAGCACCGCTTTGTCCTCAGCGGCCGGGCGCCGCCGTTCCTCCGGAGTCCGCCCCCAGCCGCACGTGCAGCGTATGAGCCCGGTCAGAACATACGGAAGAGCGCCCGCCAGCGGGGTCGGTTGCCGTCGAAAAGTCTTGGGTTCGGGGACCGCAAGCGGTCCTGGGCTCGGTCCCACGTCCTGCGGTCCACGATGCCCGCATCCGCCCCGCGCGCCCGGATGCGCTCCCCTTCGGTCTTGCCATCGCGACGTCCCGCGCGCTCTTCGCTGTGACTTGGATGACCCGCGACGGCAGGTGCAGACCCGAGTCGCAAGGGTGGCTTCCTCCGTGTAGTATGACGGTGAGAAAGGAGATTGGATCATTGACCCAACGTTGTTACTCACTCGCTGCTGCGTCTCTTACAGGGCGCCGGTTCGTGGTCTTCGGCGTGCTGGTAGTGGTTGCCTCTTGCAAGAATCCCGCTGCACCTGCGCCCCCGCAGGCCACGATCGAGATCATTACCTCTTCTGCCAACGCCGACACCGGGCTGTGGACGGTCTCCGACCCAGCGGGCTACTGGCTGCAGTCGCGGATGGTGGTTCTCAACACCAACACGGACAGCACGTGGTGCGTTGTTATCCCGACAAGTCTCGTCGCCGTTTCTCTCAGTCACCGCGGATATGACGATACAAGGACAGGCGGTACTTCGTAATCGATCAGCGCTGCTGGCCGTTCTGGTCTTCTGCATATACGACGCCTTGCCACGGTCCTTAACAACGCTGCATCTGATCAGCCAAGCCCCTCCGCGCGAACGAGACCCAATTGTGATCTTGGGAATGATCTTCGTGTCCTTCGTTGCGGCCTCAATCGCGATCAGATCGTCGTTTCTCGGCGATCGCGTTGTGTTTGGAGCGGCGGCAGGGGCGTTCGTTCTTTGGACCATCAGGGCCTTACTCGCTTCAGCCAATCCCGGGGCAACCCTTGTTATCGATCGATTGGTGTCGCTGCTATGGGCGATAGGTGCCATTGCCTCCCTGGTGTTGCTCGTATCCGCTTCACGACAGCGAACCGGCTGAGGCTGCGGTGTAGCATCCGCCGATCTTGGGCGGCGACGGTTCGTGGGGCAATTCACCGGCGCCGCCCTAGCGCCGCGACCCGCGCCCCGACCGTTATCACGCTATCGTCAGTGCGCCGCGCCGCACCGAGCAGGGGGCGCAGGAGGTGAGGAACTACGCCCCTCTCAGCGAGAAGCGCGACCGACCTTCGACGGCGCTGCGGCCGCTGGGAATTGCGCGCTGGGCGCCACCGGGGCCGGCGTGGGTACGAGGCTTGAGCACATTTTGAGAGAAAGTGGGCACGGCATACGCTCCGGGCAACAGTTCGGGCTAGCCGAATAGCGGGAGATGAGCGTAACACCCGCGACCACCGTGACCACGCCTACAATTCTCGCCTTCATGGATGCCTCCTTACCCGATCAGCGCGACTCCACCTTCACGGGCACTCCGGGAGCTGGCAATGCCGTACTGGGGGCCACGCAGACGGTGGCGCCAGCTGGGCACGGCGCGAGGTCGTTCACGCAACAGGCCCGGCTAGCAGTCGAATGGCACGCGATGAGTACGACGCCCGCGACCACTGTTACGAGGCTTACGACGCTGGCCTTGATGGATACCTCCTTACTGATCAGGCGACTCTAGTTTCGCGCTCGCCGGAATGGCTGCCGAATGCGCACTGGGCGCCACCGGGGCGGGCGCCGGTATGACGGTTGAGCAAACCCTTGTGTTAGATGGGCAGTCGGTGAAATAAACCGGGTGACAGCACGGCAGTTGACCCGAACACGCGATGAGCACAACGCTCGCGACGATGGCGACGAGCCCGACGACGCTTGCCTTCATGGCGTCTCCCTCCTCTACACGTAACCTCATTCCAAGGGTGTAGCTGGCGGAGCTCTGGTGTCAACCGGGGCCTTCGCGCCGCCGCCGCTCGCGCCGGGACCCGCCCGCCAACGCTCACGACCTCCGCCGCCCCGCTCCCGCGCATCACGCCAGGGTGAGCGCGCGAGAGCGCGCTGCAGGTGCATCACGGTCATTCGGGCTCGGCGGGAGCCGGGGGCCGGAGGGCGACCGACAGCTCGTCGAGGCGCGGCAGATCATCGAGGTCTCGAAGCCCCAGCACCTCGAGAAACTGGGGCGTGGTTCCGTACAGCAACGGCCGCCCGAGGCCCTCCCCCCGGGTCACCACTTCGACCAGCGCGCGCTCGACGAGTTTGTCGAGGACGGCGCCCGAGTCCACGCCGCGGATCTCCTCGATTTCGAGCCGCCCCACGGGCTGCCGGTAGGCCACAATGGCCAACGTCTCGAGGGCCGCGGGGGAGAGCCGGCGCGTCCGCAGCGCGAACTGCGCGCGCTCGATCGCCTCCGCGTATTCGCGCCGGGTCAGGAACTGCCATCCCTGGGCGATTTCGACGAGCTCCACGCCGTGGTCCTGGGCCTCGTAGCCGCGGCGCAATTCGTCGAGCGCCGCCCGCACCCCGGCCTCCCCGGCTGCGGGCTCGAGCGTGGCGAGCTCGTCGGCAGTCAGCGGGCGCGTGGCGGCAAACAGCGCCGCCTCAAGCAGCTTCGCGAGGGGACTCACGCCGGATCACGATGGGAGCAAACGGCTCGGGCTGCTCGAGGCGCAGGGTGCCCCGCTTGGCGAGCTCGAGGACCGCGATAAAGACCGACAGGACATCCACGAGCCCGGCGTGTTCGCCCACCAGGTCGCGCCACAGGATCTCGGCCCGCTCAGCGAGCAGCGCCTCGATCTTCGCGGTCGCCCCCTCCACGTCGAGGGGCCGCGGCACGACCCGGTGCAACACCGGCTCCGGAATGAGGGCGATCACCCGCTCCGCCGCGGCGAGCACGTCGTTCAGCTCGATCACGAGCTGCGCAGGTGGCGCCAGAGCCTCGACCACAAAGCCACGCCCGAACTGTTCGGCCCGCCGGGCCGCCGCGCGGCTGAGCCAGTCGACGAGCTCACGAATCTGCTGGTATTCCAGGAGTCGCCGCACCAACTCGGAGCGCGGATCCTCCCACGCGTCGTCGTCGAGGCGCCGGGGCAAGAGCATCTGCGCTTTGATCCGCAGCAAGCGCGCCGCCATCTCCAAGTAGTCGGACGCCTGACTCAATCCGAGCTCGCCGATCGCCGCCAGGAATTGGTCGGCGATCTTGGCGATGGGAAGGTCGGTGATATCGAGCTCGTCTTCACGAATCAGGTGGAGCAGCAGATCGAGCGGGCCCGAGAACTGGTCGAGCTCGACGACGAAGCCTCCGCCGTCCGCCACCGGGGGGGACAGGGGCGGCGTCGCCACTACAGGCCCCAGCTCGGCGGAAACGCAGCCCGCGAGACGGCGAACCCCTCGACCAAGTGGACCGCGACCCCGAGCAGCCGGTATGCCGGCCACAAGAACACGTTCACCACGCCCGGCAGGAAGATCACGATGATCATGATGGGGAGCATACCCAGCACGTACAACTGCCGATACCGCAATCCGGCGCCTGGCGGGAGCAGCTGGTAGAACACATGGCTCCCGTCGAGCGGCGGGATCGGAATGACGTTGAAGAACGCGAGCACCAGGTTGAGGAGCATGCCCCAGGCGAGCATGCGCTGCACCACGGCGAACGTCCCGCCGAAGATCGAGCCCCCGACGCCCAGCAACCCGACGAGCGCGAACAGCGCCGCGCACACCACGAACAGCGCCAGATTCACCGCAATCCCGGCCAGCGACACGATGATGTCGCCGCGTCGGAACTCCCGATAGTTGCGGGGATTCACGGGGACCGGCTTCGCGCCCCCGAACGTGAACGCCCCGTGCGAGCCGACCCAGAGCACGACCGGCAGGATCACGGTCATCAGGGGATCGATGTGTTTGAGAGGATTCAAGGTGAGCCGCCCAAGCATGTAGGCGGTGTTATCGCCCTGCCGGTAGGCCGCCTCGGCGTGGGCGTATTCATGGGCCACCATCGAGAACAACAGCACCGGGGCCCAGACGAGGAACTCGAACGAGATGGCAGCGCTCTTGGGTCTGTGGCGGTCTAAGATAATGTCTCGGCGGGGCGACGGTCAATCTCGTAGCGCCTTGACCGCTCTGCACTTACCCCCTATCTTCCGCGCCGCACTGGGAGGTCCAACTGCCGCGAATCAAGTCTGCTAAGAAAGCCATGCGTCAAGCCCGCACGCGCACCGTGCGCAACCGGGCGCAGCGTTCAGCTCTGCGCACCGCTCTCAAGCGCGTGCGCGACGCCGTCGGGCCGGCGGCCACGGCTGCCTACACCACGGCCGTGCGCCTGCTTGACCGTGCCGCCCGCAAAGGGCTCATCCATCCGAACAATGCCGCGCGCCACAAGTCACGCCTGGCGGCGCACGTCCAGAAAACGGCTCAATAGCGCCGCCGGTTCAGACGGCCGCGAGCTCCGCCCCGCACTGCTCGCAATACCACTCGGTCGGTAGGTTCATCGTCCCGCAGTCCCGGCACCGCAGCGTGCGCGGCTCTTCGAGGTCTTCGTCGCCGGGCTGGGGAGTGGGGAGCGAAGATGCCGTTGGGGTGGAAGTGGGGGGGTGGGCGTTGCCCACGCTCGTCGCCGGCACGCCGGGCTGGAACTGAGCGCCGCTCGCGCGCTTGGGTGACGGCGCCGCCCCTTTGTCGTCCTCGGTCACCGACTTGATGAATGCGAGCTCGTCGAGATCCTTGGACGACTGCGGGGTACCCTTGGCCGGCGCCCGCGGTCCCGATCGCACAATGGCATCGAGCTCCTGGAGCTTCTCGATGTCCCCTTCGATGGCTTGGAGCTGCTCGCGCACCGTGACCAGCTCCGCCAGGGCGTCCTTGTGCACCTGACCCCACTGGCCCTCGTCGTACTCTCCGACGGCGTGTCGCAGCTCTGTCTCGGAGAGCTTCTCGGCGACCAGGGCTTCTTTGCGTTGGAGCTCGGTACGGAAGTGCTTCTTCTCTTCGATCGCCTGGCGGGCGCTCGCCGCGTGCGCCTTGAGCTCTTCGGTGACTGCTTGTAGCCGGGCCTCGTAGTCGGCCTTGACGCGCGCCCGTACCTGCTCCGGGGTGGCGTCCTCGGCCACCGAGAGGCGCACGATCCACGCCTCGTATTGCCGCCGCTCCTCGAGCAAACGCTCGATCGCGGCGATGCTCTTCGACGACCCCTTAGGCATCCGGCTCCTGTAGCCCCCACGCGGCGGCGCGCCTGCGCCGGCCGACTGACAAGATATGATCCGCCGCTACAAATCTATCCAATCCCCTTGCCCTCACCGCTCGCCTGCGTGCGCTCGGCGCCCGTCCGTCGCAGCGCGAGACGCGGGAGAGCCCAGTGCGGGCATCGCCTCGCCAGCGCGCCCAGAGAGGCGTAGTCGTAAGTCGAAGTCACTTTGGAGCTTGCGTCGCGCGCGCGTCCTCGGCGTCGTGGACCACCTTGCCGCCAACCAGTGTCAGTCGCGCGCGCCCGCGTAGGGCGCGACCGGCGAACGGCGTATTGCGGCTCTTAGAATGGAATAGCGCGGGATCCACGGTCCAGGTCTCGGCAACATCCAGCACCACGACGTCAGCGACGGCACCGGGCTCGAGCGATCCACCCGGAAGGCGGAACGCTCGGGCGGGCAGCGTGCTCATCCGAGCGAGCAGGTCGGGGAGGGTCAGCGCGCCTCGCTCCACCAGCTCCGTGTAAGCAACGCCGAAGGCCGTTTCGAGGCCCACGACCCCAAAGGGAGCGTCGTCGAAGGCCGCCTCCTTTTCGTCGTACGCGTGAGGTGCATGATCCGACGCAATGCAGTCGATCACGCCTTCTTTGAGCCCGTCGCGCAGCGCCACGAGGTCGGCGTCCTCGCGCAGCGGCGGATTCATCTTGGCGTGAGTGTCGTAGCCCTCGCACGCGCGGTCCGTGAGGGAGAGGTGGTGTGGGGTCACTTCCGCTGTCACCTGCAAGCCTCGTTCCTTCGCGCGCCGGATCAACTCGACTGAGCCGCGGGTCGAGATGTGGCAGAGATGCACGCGGCCGCCGGTGAGCTCCGCGAGGACCAGGTCGCGGGCCACCATGATCTCCTCTGCTGCGGCCGGTATGCCCTTCAATCCCAAGCGCGTGGCGACGAGTCCCTCGTGCATCACGCCGCCACTGGCCAGGCTCGGTTCCTCGCAGTGGTCGGCCACGCTGATCCCGAAGGTGCGCGCGTATTCGAGCGCCGTCCGCATCAGGTGACTTGACGCCACGGGGTGTCCGTCGTCGGAGACGGCGACCGCCCCCGCCCCGACCATCTCCCCAAACTCGGCAAGCCGGGCGCCGCGCTGTCCCACCGAAACGGCGCCAATCGGGTAAACGCGAGCGCACCCGGCGCGCTGGGACTGGCGCACGATGAACCCCACCGCCGCTTGGTTGTCTGTCACGGGATCGGTATTCGGCATCGCGCACACGGCCGTAAACCCTCCTGCCGCCGCCGCACGCGCACCGCTCGCGATGGTCTCCTCGTCCTCGTCCCCCGGCTCGCGCAGATGCACGTGCAGATCCACGAGGCCTGGGGCCACGACCGCTCCGCGCGCGTCCCGCACCTCAACGCCATCCGGCGTGCCGAGCGCTCCGCCCACGGCCGCAATCTTGCCGTCCTCGATCAGAAGGTCCGCCGTTTGATCGAAGCCGCGGCTCGGGTCGATGACGCGACCCCCCCGCAGGAGGAGGGGCGCCATCAGTCGGACCCTCCGGCCGTGGCGTGTTTGGCGGCGTCGGCGAGCTCGGGCTTACCGCCCGCCAGCAGGTAGAGCACGGCCATGCGCACGGCGACCCCGTTGGTCACCTGGTCGAGGATCACGCTGTGGGGCCCGTCGGCCACGCGGCTGTCGATCTCCACGCCGCGGTTCATCGGGCCCGGGTGCATGATCGTGAGAGGCCGGGGGGCCTTCGCGAGGCGTTCGGCGGTCACGCCGAAGACGCGGTAGTACTCCCGGAGCGACGGGATGAATCCCGCTTCCATGCGCTCGAGTTGCAGGCGCAACACGTTCAGCACGTCCGCCCACTGCACCGCGTCGGCCACGTGCTCGAACATCGTGACGCCCAGTTGTTCGATCCCGCGCGGCATGAGGGTGCGCGGGCCGCAGACCGCTACGTGCGCCCCGAGTTTCGTGAGGCCCCAGATGTTCGAGCGGGCGACGCGCGAATGCAGCACATCGCCGACCAGGCAGACCTTGAGCCCCTCGATGTGGCCGAACTTGTCGCGCAGGGTGAGGAGATCGAGGAGGGCCTGGGTCGGGTGTTCATGCGTGCCGTCACCCGCGTTGATCACGTTGGAGCGGATCCGTCGGCCCAAGACCTCCGCCGCGCCCGGCGAGGGGTGTCGGATCACGACCATGTCGATCCGCATCGCCTCGAGATTCCGGGCAGTGTCCACGAGCGTCTCGCCCTTTTGTACCGAGCTCCCGGTCGCGGACACATTGACCGTATCCGCCGACAGGCGCTTCTCGGCGAACTCGAAGGAGATCCGCGTGCGGGTCGACGCCTCAAAGAACAGGTTGACGATCGTCTTCCCGCGCAGGGCTGGGACCTTCTTGATGGGGCGCTCCGACACTTCTTTGAATGGTTCGGCGGTGTCGAGAATGAGGCGGATTTGCTCGGGGGAGA
>Ga0307477_10000698_pt1 | contig 33483 bp, 36 predicted proteins | sample atmos_gasesECM2C_FD_203316 | JGI IMG/M metagenome (GOLD analysis project Ga0307477, IMG submission 203316) | Hardwood forest soil microbial communities from Morgan-Monroe State Forest, Indiana, United States - atmos_gasesECM2C_515 | ecosystem: Environmental > Terrestrial > Soil > Temperate...
CCGCAACGCCGCCCGATCCGGTCGGCAACGCCGCATTCGCCACAACTCTCCTCGATACACAGCAATTGCAAATCGCCCCGGAGCTCGATGATGCTTTGCGGCAGGTGCCCGGATTGTCGCTGTTCCGGCGCAATAGCAGTCTTTCAGCCAACCCGACGGTTCAGGGCGTCTCGCTGCGTTCGATTGCCGGATCGGGCGCCGGCCGCGCGCTGGTGACCCTGGACGGAGTACCGCAAAATGATCCATTTGGCGGCTGGGTGATCTGGAGTTCATTGCCCGCCGAAGACATCCAAGCGGCCGAAATCGTGCGAGGTGCGGGCGCGGGTCCTTATGGCGCCGGCGCTCTGACAGGAGTCATCGCGCTTAGCGAAAGGGATAGTGGGGGCCTCGTCGGCGATGCTTATGCGGCCCAACTGGGCCAGCAACGCGCAGCTGCGGCAGGCGGCGTGCAAATCGGGAAGATCGATTTCGGCGCGAGCGGCATGTACCAGAATTCGGAAGGATGGATTCCGGTCGATCCATCCCAGCGCGGCGCGGCCGACACGCCGGTGACCTTGCAAGCCATGAGCGCATCGGCGCGTGCCGCGGCCGAGATTTCGCAAGGCACGCTTCTCGCAGCGCGAATTGGGCTGTACGACGAAAAGCGCGATTCCGGAATTGGAGCGACCGCTTCGGAAGCAAAAGGCGCGACAGGAAGCCTTACGCTCGCTCATCCCGAAGGGCAGGGCGGGTTGGGATGGCGCGCGCAGGCCTGGTTCCGGGATACCGGCTTTGCCAATAGTTCGGACTCGGTCGCGCCCCAGCGCGTTTCGGCAACGCCATCGAATAATGAATATGCGACGCCTGCGCTTGGCTGGGGCGGCAACGCCGCGTTGCGCGGCAGTTTCTCATGGCTCGATTGGGAAACCGGAGTCGACGCGCGCTTGGCCGATGGGGAGTCGCACGAGCTGTTTTCCTTTAGCTCCGGCGCGTTTCATTCAAGCCGTTTTGCGGGCGGACGGAGCTTTGTCGGCGGCGCCTATGCGGAGGGCGCGAGCCGTTTTGAGGGATGGCTGTTGACGGGCGGGATACGTATCGACGAGTGGAAAGATTCCGGCGGCCACGTGGTCGAACGTTCTCTCGCGACCGGCGCTATTACGCTCGCGAATTACTTTTCGTCACGCAGCGGCGCGGTCCCGACTGCGCGTGCCGGCATTCGCAAAGAAGTTGGCGATGGATTGTATATCCGCACTGCAGCCTATGAAGGGTTTCGCGCACCCTCGCTGAACGAGCTTTATCGGCCGTTCCGCGTCGGGAACAATTTCACGATAGCGAATGCCGCACTGGAGCCGGAACGGCTTTACGGCGCCGAGATCGGCGTGGGTGGCGATCGAGGGCCAGTGACGTGGGATCTCACAGGTTTCTGGAATCGGCTTTCCGACGCAGTCACCAATGTCACCATCGGAATGGGTCCCGGCACATTTCCCAGTGCGGGCTTCCTGCCGGCCGGCGGACTGCTGATTGAGCGCGAAAATGTCGGTTATATCGGCGCCTATGGCGCCGAAGGCGAAGCGCAATGGCGGCTTGCCGATTCGCTTGCCTTGCGTGCCGCTTTTTCGGCCACCGATGCGCGCGCGAATGGCGGTTCAACGGCGCCGCAGCTCACAGGCAAACGCCCTGCGCAAACGCCGCGTTTGACTCTGACCGGCGGTTTTGTCGCTTCGCCCGTCAAACGCGTAACGCTGGAAGCCGATATGCGGTTCGAGTCTCTGCGCTATTCCGACGACCAGAACACGCTGCCGCTTGGCGGCGCCGCGACGTTCGATGTGAAAGCGACGTGGCAGATTGCGGACACGCTCGGGCTTTATTTCGCCGCCGACAATCTCTCCAATGCGCGCGTGGCGACTTCGGAAGGCGCGGACCACGTTGTGACTTATGATGCGCCGCGCGTATTCCGCGCCGGCTTTATTGTCACCTTCGCGCCGTAGGCTTCCCTCCTCGCAATGACAGGGGTTGCAATGACGGTTAGTACACCACAACCGAACGGATCGATTTGCCTTCATGCATCAGCGTGAAGGCATCATTGACGCGCTCCAACGGCATGGTGTGAGTGATCAGGTCGTCGATTTCGATTTTCCGTTCCATGTACCAGTCCACGATCTTGGGCACATCGGTACGTCCCCGCGCGCCGCCGAAAGCCGTTCCTTTCCACACGCGCCCCGTGACGAGTTGAAATGGTCGCGTGGAAATCTCCTGACCGGCGCCGGCTACGCCGATAATCACGCTGACGCCCCAACCTTTGTGGCAGCATTCCAGCGCTTGGCGCATCGTCTTGACGTTGCCGATACATTCGAAACTGTAATCGGCGCCGCCGCGGGTCAATTCGACGATGTGGCCAACAAGGTCGCCTTTGACCTCGCTCGGATTGACGTAATCGGTCATGCCCAATCTTTCAGCGAGCCTGCGCTTTGCCGGGTTGAGATCGATCCCGACGATCTGAGAGGCGCCAACGATGCGTGCGCCTTGGATGACATTCAGGCCGATGCCGCCAAGTCCGAACACAACCACGCGCGAACCGGGTTCGACTTTCGCCGTATTGATCACGGCACCAATACCAGTCGTGACCCCACAACCGATGTAGCAGGCTTTGTCGAAGGGAGCATCGGACCGGATCTTCGCCACCGCAATTTCCGGCAGAACGGTAAAATTGGCAAAGGTCGAGCAGCCCATGTAATGCAGCACTGGCTTGCCCCGATAAGAGAAGCGGCTCGTCCCATCGGGCATCAGCCCTTGACCTTGTGTGGCGCGGATCGCCTGACAGAGATTGGTTTTGGGATTGAGGCAATACTCGCATTGGCGGCATTCCGGCGCGTAAAGCGGGATCACATGGTCGCCGGGCTTCACGGAGCTGACGCCCGGGCCTGTTTCCACGACGATCCCTGCACCCTCGTGACCCAGGATGGTGGGAAAGCGCCCTTCCGGATCTTCGCCGGAAAGGGTGAAGGCGTCGGTGTGACAGATGCCGGTCGCCTTCAGTTCGATCATGACTTCGCCTGCGCGTGGCCCGTCCAATTGGATGTCCACGATTTTGAGCGGTTGGCCTGCTTCAAACGCGACGGCGGCTTTGATTTGCATTACGGCTCCGAACTCGGTTGGACTCTGACAATTCAATAACTTGTCATGGCCCGACTTGATCGACTTGATCGGGCCATCCAGACGGCGAGCGTCCGCGAGCCACAAGCAGCACTACGACCGCCTGGACGGCCCGCTGTGTTGCGGGCCATGACGCTCTCGCTGGTTGGGACACGATCGGAAAACCTTTACCGAAGCACGTTGCTTTTTTCGGCCTGCGCGATAAGCGCGTCTGCATCTTCCTCCAGCAGAAAGCCTGACGCCATGGCCTTTTTTGCAGCGGTCTTTACCTCCTCGACATAACCGTCATGGGTTTTGTAGCGCTCTTCCAATGAGGGGCGTGAATCTTCATTCGCGATGCGCTCGGCCTTGGTCTTGGCGAACGGAATCATGCCGCCGGCATAGTTGCAAAGCTGCCCTTTATGGAAGCCGGCTGCCGTGACATTCCAGCCGAGATAGGTACCGAGCGGTGCTTCGCGCAAGACGACGGGAACGCCGCCGAGCTCATTGCCGTCGGTATCGACGCGCGGCGCCTTCATAGCAATCACGCGCTTGATGGCTGGAGGCACTTTGGTGATGACACCGGTGCCGTCCGCATAATTGAAATCCGGCCCAAAATCATAATCCAGTACCGGATTCATGAAGCCGGTCGGCGCGTCTTTCGGCAAACCGGGAATGGTCGGGAATCCCATCGCGGCCTTGGTCGGTTCGACCAGCGTTCCCGCAGCCACAGTCGGATAGACACTTGGAGGCGGCGGCGTTCCTTTCATCACCCAATTGCGGAAATGCACCCGCAGCGCATTCACCGTCTCGCGGTGCGGCAGCGGATTGGCGGCAAGCATGCCCTGGCCGTAGCCGTTGCTCGGGCAAGCAGGCGGCGCGGCGGGATTTACGTCGAATCCGCCCGGCCCGCCGCCATGTTGTGTGCTCGCGATGTAATAGCGGCGCACGTTGTCGGGAAGCGGTACGTCCTTATCGGCAGCCGGTCCGACAAAGGACGGGGAGAGTTTCAAACCCCACATTTCCGCCGCGCCGAAATGTTCAATAATTTTGGGACAGGTATGGCTCGCGGTACAGCGATCGAGAATGCCGCGTGCCGGAAGTCCGCGCACAGGATCGGGCCAAGCCGTCCAGGTCTGCGTGCCTTCGCTGCCCGGCTCATAAAGCTTCGACACGCCATCGGGCATGGCAAAGCGGAAATCCATCGCGATCCGCTTGCCGGCGATGATCGGCCAGGCGCCGTCATAAACCTGTCTGCCGGCTTCGTCTTGATTGAAGCCCAAATGCAGGAAGGCGCGCAGAAAATTCCCCGATTGCGAAACCCCGCGCGAGATCGACCAGGTGATGCCGCCCGCGAGCGGGTTCGGCATGCCCGCATCATCCGCTTTGGCATTTTTGAAGAAAGAGCCGACATCGCGGAATGCCGCAAAGCCGATGCCGAGCACAAAAGGATCCTTGGCCGTAAAGGCGACTTGATACAGCAGCTTCGGATCGTAGCCGTTTTTCAGGCAGATTTGCGTCGGGTCGGGTGTGCCGGGGAACGGGTTTTCGGCGCTGCACTTAGCCCAGGCCCAATCGGATGCGGGAATTTGCGCGACGGCGCCCAGCTTGCCGTCCATGCTTTCAGACGCATGCGTCGTCAGCGTCGCTTCTTTGGTGTCGAGGCTTGCGGGCCGATACGGTACCGGATTGGTGTGAACATACATGGTTTGCGAATTGACGCCGCTCGCATTCATGATGCGGCCGATCACGCGTCCGGTGATCGTCGAACCGTCCGGATTCTTCGCCACCGGCACGACGGCATAATCATTGTTGTCGCGGGGCGCCGTGGCACCCGAGCTCTCGCCCTCCCAGCCGCTGGAAAGGCCGACGTCGCCGAAATTGCGTTCCGCCGGCACGATGGTCACGCGGCCGGCCCGGTTGGGCACGTCGTGCCACATCAAGTGGCTCGCTTTCGACATGTCCAGCGGCTTCACGATCTGGAAGGTGGCCATATATTCGACCATGCCGCGCGCATTTTTCGGCGCGAGCTGGATGTCGGTGATAATGGCGTTGTGCGGATCTTTGGGATCCAGCTCGCCATAGGCGCGCCCAGCGAGCGTTTCATACGGCCCGGCGCCTGCGAAACTCGCGCCGTTGAACGCAGGCGAGGCCCTCTTCTCGATGACGATTTTCGTCACCCGGGCCTGAGCATCGGGGGCAGCCGCCAATACTATCGCGAGCAGTGCGCTCGCTTCTGTCATGAACCGCGTCGTCCGCTTTGGATATCTCACGACCTGACCCTCCCAAGGTTTGGGCCTATCTTACAGGAGCAGCCCCATCGCATGAAGCGGCCCGTTCGCCTTACGGTCACTGCCGGCGCAATGGCCGGGTCGCGCGATTGTCAAAAAAGTAACATCGGCGAAAGGGGCTTATTTCTCGCAAAAATGCCAAACTCCCTCGTCATTTGCCCGAGGTCCCCTATGCGCTCACTGCTCATTCTCGCTTCGCTCATCGCGCTCTTCACGAACCCGGCCCGAGCGCAGACCTGGATGGAATACAATTATCCCGAACTTGGATTCACGGTCTCTTTCCCTGCCGATCCGATCGTCCAAACGCTGCCCTACAAGGCGCCCGACGGAAGCGACGTAGACGAGACTTTGTATTCGGTGCACGACGGAGACGGCGTCTACAGTATTGCCATTGTCGACCTCGGCAATGCCGACGGCGCCGCTGCCATCGATCAAGCAGTCGCTGCATTGCATGAATCGGGTGATGTCAAACTCGATATTCCTGCCCGCGTGAACAGAAATTTTGGCCGGCAACTGAGCATCGTCGGAAAAGATGGAAGTCATTCGGCGGTGGCGGTCTTTTTCGCCAATCATCGGCTATACCAAATCCAAGGAACCGTACTCGCATCGAGCGAGGATCCAGGTTCGGGCGATGGCATAAGATTTCAGCAATCGCTGCGCTTTACCGGCGACAATACCGGGCGACAATTCGGCCCTGGCTCCGGCGGCCGGCAATTTCGCGGAGGCCGCGGTTTCCAGCGGAATCAAGACCAAGCGCCGGCCGTCCAGACACCATAACTCCGACTAGCGCCGTTCGCCCATCCGGGCACAAATTTCTGATATGGTTCGCCTAGAGGTTCGGGGGGACCAAATGCAGATGCTGATCGCGGCGGCGGCCGCATTTCTTGCCATTCATCTTTTCGTCGCAGGCACGCGCTTGCGCGATGGCATTGTGGGAGCCATAGGCGAGGGCCCCTATCGGGGGCTATTTTCGCTCGCCTCGCTGGGCATCATCGTCTGGCTGGCGATAGCCTATAAGGCGGCGCAGAACTCGGGCAATGATCGTATGCTCTACGATCTTGGGCGCGGAGTGCACGATATGGGCATCCCCATTGTCGCGCTGGCGTTTCTGCTCGGTTTGCAAGGATTGATGATGTCCAATCCGACATCCATGCAACAGGAAGCGTCCGCGAAAGAAGAGACGATCAAGGGCGTCCTTCGCATTACGCGCCATCCTTTCCTCTGGGGTGTCGTGCTGTGGTCCGGCTTTCACCTGGCAGCCAATGGCGATCTTGCGTCGGCGATTTTTTTCGGCACGTTCTTCGTACTTGCGCTGTTGGGCACATCTTCAATCGATGCCAAGCGCAGGCGGAAACTGGGCGGCGCATGGAATGCATTTGCGGCCAAGACATCGAACATTCCGTTCGCCGCTGCGATCGCCGGCCGCAACACGCTCAACATCGGAGAGAGCTTTGGCTGGCGATTCTGGGTGGCCCTACTTTTGTTCATTGTCGCGCTGTTCGCGCACGTGCACATCTTTGGCGTGTCTCCGTTCCCCGGCGGCGTAACGCCCGTCTGACTCGCCGATTGCCGGCGCTCTGAGCCAATTTTGGACATTCGCATCGCGGTTCAAAACATTTATGATTGCGGGCCGGCGCTGGCATGCCGCACGCCGGCAGCCCTGATTCTCAAGGAGCCAAAGATGTCCACGCTCGGTCCGATCTGCGCATTTGCGGGCGCCGTATGTGCCGCGGCTGCCGCGTTCGCTGCAGACGCGAAGGATGAGCATATCCCGATCTTTGCGACGACTCCCAATACCGGCTGGGTGCTCGACCATTCTTTCGGCGTGGACGACCTGCTTCCGTCGCCGGGCGGCGGACCGGGTCCCGTCACCTTTGACAAGGCCCATCCTTACGTGCCGAACAATTTCGGTCCACAATCGACCTATCGTGTTGCGGATCTTTCCAATCCGATCCTCCAGGAATGGTTGAAACCGTCGATGAAGAAAGCGAATGACGAGGTGCTGGCGGGCAAAATACCTTTCCGGGCGCGCGAACGCTGCTGGCCGGTCGGCGTGCCGGGTTTCGACGCGTACTCGCTGGTCGAGCCGTTCTATTTCTACCAGATGCCCAAGGAGGTCGTGGTCATCAACCAGGGCGGGCCGGAGATTCGCCACATCTATATGAACGTGCCGCATTCCAAAAATTTGAAACCATCTTGGTACGGAGAATCGGTCGGGCATTACGAAAACGGCGACACGCTGGTGATCGACACCATCGGCCTGAACGACAAAACCTATGTCGACAATTACCGCACGCCGCATACCAACCGGATTCACGTCATCGAACGGTGGAAACTGGCGACCGACGCGAAAACGGTTGACGTTTCGCTCTATGTCGAGGATCCAGGCGCGTTTACCACGCCGTGGACGGCGGTGCAGCGCTGGCGCCGCGTCGAACTGGCGCCGATTCTGCAAGTTCCGTGCAACGAGAATAACGGAGATTTCTTCAACCTCGGCTTAGCTCCCCTGGCGCAAGCATCGACGCCCGATTTCTAAGCGGGGCACTGGCGGGACTCATACCTGCTGTTGCGCGGTGCGACTAAGGCGTGTCCGGCTTTTATGAAATCACGAACTCAAATTTCGCCTCCCCACAAGTGGGAGGTGAAACTGTGGTTCCACTTAAACCAGGGCGCTCTATGGCTTGCGACAGGAGGCGGTCGCTGCTGCAGCCTGAGCGCTGAAGCTCGCATTCAGTTGCACGGCTTTGCCGAGATCCTGCGTGGCTTGGGTGCAATCCTTTTTATTCAGATAGGCATAGCCGCGGTTGAAGAATGCCTGCGCATATTTCGGATCGAGCCTGATCGCAACGTCGTAGTCCTGGATTGCGCGGTCGTTCTCGCCTTTGGCGTTATAGGCTACGCCACGATTGTTGAAGGCCAAAGCGTTCTTGGGATTAAGCCGGATCGCGTCGTCATAGTCATGGATCGCGCGATCATTCTCGCCCTTGATCCGGTACGCATTGCCGCGGCCAAGGAGTGCCTGAACCGATTTGGGATCGAGCTGAAGCAAATTATCATAGTCCCGGATCGCCCGGTCGCCATCGCCTTTGGCGCTATAGATCGCAGCGCGGTTGATGAGAGCCGAAGCGTTATTGGGATCGAGCTTGATGACCTGGCTATAGTCCTCGATCGCCCGCGCGGCATCTCCTTTGCCGCTATAGGCACCGGCTCGGTTGTTGAAAAACACGGCGTTGCCGGGATCAAGCCGGATCGCCTGATCGAGATCCGTAATCGCGCGGCCGTAATCGCCTCTGGCGCTATAGATCACAGCACGGTTGTTGAACGCCGAGGCATTATTAGGATCGAGCCGCACCACCCGGTCGTAATCCTGGATGGCACGATCCTCCTCGCCTTTGGCGCGGTACGCGTTGCCGCGGCCGAGATAGGCTTGAGAATAATTCGGATCGAGCTTTATCGCTTCATTGTAATCCCGGATCGCGCGGTCGTTCTCACTTTTGTCATTTAAGAGAAAGCCGCGATTGTTGAAGGCCGCCGCATTCGTGGGATCGAGCCTGATGGCCTCGTCGTAATCCTGAACCGCGCGATCGATTTCACCTTTGGAGATCAAGGCTAAGGCGCGGTTGTTGAAAGCCGCCGAGTTTTTGGAGTCAAGCTTAATAGCCTGATCGTAGTCTTGGAGAGCGTGGTCGTTATCGCCTTGGGCCTGATACGCGTTCCCGCGGCCGAGAAAGGCGAAGGCGTTGTTCGGATCGAGCCTGATCGTCTCGGTATAGTCCTGAATCGCGCGGCCGTTCTCGCCCTTTGCGCGGTAAACATTGCCACGGCTTAGGAATGACTGAGCATTTTGCGGAACGAGCCGGATTGACTCGTCGAGATCCATGATCGCGCGATCGACCTCGCCCTTCGCGGCATAGGCGGCGGCTCGATTACTGAAGATCAGCGCGTTGTTGGGAGCGAGCTGAACCGCCTGATCGAAGTCCTGGATGGCGCGGTCATAGTCGCCTTTGCTGCGGTATGCGCTTCCCCGGGCAAAGCGCGCCTGGATATCGTTTGGATTGAGCTTGATAACCCGATCGAGGTCTTCGATGGCTTTGTCGGTATTGCCGTTGGCGGCGTGGGCGGCCGCACGATTGTTCAAGACCGCCGCGTTGTCGGGAGCTAGCTGGACAGCCTGATCGAAGTCTTGGATGGCGCGGCCGTAATCGCCCCTCGCGGTATAGGCGATGCCTCGATTGTTGAAACTCAGCGCGTTGTTGGGATCGCGCCGGATCGCCTCACCATAATCCAGGACCGCATGGTCATTGTCGCCTTTGGCGTGATAGCCGTTGCCGCGATAGAAGAATATCTGGGCAAGGTTCTCTACCGTCTCTTGACCCGATTCGATGAGAGCCGTGCAGCTGCCGATGGTGTAATCGAGAAGTTGATCCGTGGCTGCGCAATGCGCCACGTTTTGGTCTCGTGTCTGCGCATTGACCATTGCAGGCACCGAGACCGTGACGATAAACAGCAAAATGCCGATTTGCCGCACCATTGCGCCCGCCCGCACCACTCGCCGCCAAACGAAGGCTATTAGCCCACAATTGAGGCGGAAAAAAGCGGGACAACCGTTCGGTTTTTGGGCCATGATAGCGATCCGGAATGGAGGGACGGCGGTCGAAATGAAGGCAAAAGCGAAGTGCCTGATGAGTGGTCTGATCGCGGCGGCGATACTCAACTCTCCCGCTATCGGCGCACAGAGCACGCCTGGGGTTCCTGATCTCTCCGGCGTTTGGGCGCGCAATGCGATGGATCCTGAGCTGTTGCCGTCGGGACCAAAACCCGTGGTGAATTTGCGGCGGCCGGAGGGGGACCCTCACGTGAATATGGGCGGCGATCCTCTGCCGCTGGTCGGCGACTACAACAATCCCATTCTGAAGCCCGAAGCCGTCGAAGCCGTAAAGAAGGCGGGCGAGCTTTCGGCGGGCGGCAAGATCAATCCCGACCCATCCAATCAATGTGCGCCCTATTCGCCCCCTTACGCTTTCACCATTCAACTCGGAGTGCAGATAATCCCGTGGAAGGACGAGATCATCATGCTCTATCCGCAGGACGACCAATTCCGCCGCGTGCGCATGAATGCTGCTCATCCAAGGAAGGTGACTCCGTCCGCTATGGGCGATTCGATCGGCCACTACGAAGGCAATACGCTGGTCATCGACACAGTGGGAATCAAGGTTGGCCCGGTTACCATGGTCGATCGTTACGGCACTCCCCAGAGCGAGGCCTTGCACCTTGTGGAACGCTATCGCCTGGTCGACGTGGCCGAGGCGAAAGCGGCCATGGAGCGGCAGGAGCGAAGGGCGGGGCACATCGGCGGGTCGATGCCGTTCTATCCCAATGACAGCAAAGCGCTTCAGCTTCTTTACACAGTCGAGGACCCGAAAACCTTCACCACACCCTGGTCGGCTCAGATCACCTACCGGCGCACCATGCTGCCCTGGTCGGAGCAGGTTTGCGCCGAGAACATTGTCGAATATTGGCCTGGCATGAATATTGGGGTGCCGAAAGCGGACAAGCCGGATTTCTGAACGGCCTCGATGCGCGCGTTGGCGGCGCTGAAAGCATGACCGGGCACGTGATTGTGACTGACGCGGACGGCATCCGGACGATCCGGATGAACCGGCCCGAGAAGAAGAACGCACTCACTCACGCGATGTATCACGCGATGGCGGCAGCGCTCGAAGACGCGGATGCCGATGAGCGCATCAATTGTGTTGTCATCGCCGGCGTGCCTGGCGTGTTCTCCGCAGGCAATGACCTCGCCGATTTTCTTGCCGCGGTGCAGGCCGCCACGGACGGCATGGATCTCGGCGTGTTGCGCTTCCTCGCTTCCCTCATTCGCTGCGGCAAGCCAGTGGTCGCGGCGGTATCTGGCGTTGCGATTGGTATCGGAAGCACGATGCTGCTTCATTGCGATTTCGTTGTGGCGGGAACCGATGCGCGATTTTCGACTCCTTTCGTCAGCCTCGGCTTGGTACCGGAAGCCGCTTCGAGCTTGCTGATGCCCCAATTGTCGGGACGGCGGCGGTCCTTCGAATTTCTGGTGATGGGCCACGCCCTGAACGCAGCGCAGGCAAAGGATATAGGGCTCGCCAATCGGGTGGTCGCTCCGGAAGAGGTTGACTCGGAGGCGTTGAAGACCGCGCGCGAGATTGGAGCATTACCGCCCGATGCGGTCAGGCAGGCGCGCCTCCTCATGGGCAGCGGGACGGAGGAGGTGCTGGCGCACCTGGAACGAGAAGCCGCGATTTTTCGCGAACGGCTCCGTTCGGCTGAGGCGAACGCAGCTCTCGAAGCATTCTTTGCCCGCAAACGGTGAGGCCGTGTCGCTCAAAGGCAAGACTTTGTTCATCACCGGCGCGTCACGCGGAATCGGGTTGGCGATCGGGCTTCGCGCTGCGCGCGACGGCGCGAATATCGCGATAGCGGCCAAGACCGCGACCCCGCACCCCAAGCTTCAAGGGACGATTTACACGGCCGCAGAGGAGATCGAAAAAGCCGGCGGCCACGCGCTGCCCCTGATCGTCGACGTGCGCGACGAAGCCGCGGTCAGACACGCCATCGACGAGACAGTGACGAGTTTCGGCGGGCTCGACATCGTCGTGAACAACGCGAGCGCCATCTCGCTCTCATCGGTCGCTGAGACCGAGATGAAGCGCTTCGATCTCATGCACCAGATCAATGTGCGCGGAACTTTTATGGTGTCCAAATACGCGATACCGCATCTTGCCAGGGCCACAAATCCCCACATCTTGATGTTGTCTCCCCCGCTCGATATGGGAGAAAAATGGTTTGCGCCTCACACCGCCTATACGATGTCGAAGTTCGGCATGAGCATGGTGGCGTTGGGGCTCGCCGGCGAATTGCGCGCGAACGGGATTGCGGTCAACGCGCTGTGGCCGCGCACCGTCATCGCGACAGCGGCAGTGGGAAATCTGCTCGGAGGCGAAGCGATGATGCGCAAATCGCGAAAACCTGAGATTCTCGCCGATGCGGCGTATCTGATCTTTCAAAAACCGGCCAAAGCCTTCACCGGCCGGTTCCTCATTGACGATACGTTCCTGGCCGGCGAAGGCATTCGCGATTTCGACGGCTATCGCGTCGACCCGAGCCAACCGCTAGCGCCTGATTTCTTTGTGCCGGAAAACGAAGAGCCGCCGCCTGGCGTGAGTCTGAGGGCCAAGATGTGAGGCCCGGGCTGCGAAACAAAACCGCGCACGCTCTTGCGCCCAAGGTCTGGGGCCCCCAATTTTAGCTGCGGAAGGACCCGATAATAATGAGCAACACTCCCAGCTGGCGCGCGCGCCACATTACCAAACCGATCCTCTCCTGGTATCGCAAGGTCCTGCCCTCGATTTCTCCCACCGAGCGCGATGCGATAGCCGCTGGGACGGTCTGGTGGGATGCCGAGCTGTTCTCCGGGCGGCCCAATTGGCAGAAGCTGCGGCAGTTCCCAAAACCGCAACTTTCCGCCGAGGAGCAGGCCTTTCTCGACGGTCCGGTCGAACAGCTCTGCGCCATGCTGGACGATTGGGAGATTCGCCGCGATGGCGATCTCCCGGCTCGAGTCTGGGCTTTTATCCGCGACCGCGGGCTGATGGGAATGATCATTCCCAAGGAGCGCGGCGGCCTGGGTTTTTCCGCCCTGATGCACAGCCATGTGGTGATGAAGGTGGCAAGCCGCAGTCCGGCCGCTGCGGTCACCGTCATGGTGCCGAATTCGCTGGGTCCCGCGGAACTCCTGTTACGCTACGGCACCGACGCCCAGCGCGATTATTATCTGCCGCGATTGGCGGCGGGTCAGGAGATTCCCTGTTTTGCGCTTACTGCGCCGGAAGCCGGTTCCGATGCCGCCTCAATTGCCGACCGTGCCGTGGTCTGTTACGGCGAGCATAATGGCAGCCGCGTGCTTGGCATGCGCGTCACCTGGGAAAAGCGCTACATCACGCTTGCTCCCGTCGCCACGATCCTCGGTCTCGCCTTCCGGCTTTACGATCCGGATCATCTGATCGGCGATAAGGACGACATCGGCATTACGCTCGCGCTTATCCCGACCAATACGCCCGGCGTCCAAATCGGCCGCCGGCATTATCCCGCGGATCAATCCTTTCAGAACGGACCGACATCCGGAAAAGACGTCTTTGTGCCGCTCGACACCATTATCGGGGGGCAAGCGCGCGCCGGCCAAGGCTGGCGCATGTTGATGGATTGCCTCGCCGCCGGCCGCGCGATTTCGCTTCCCGCGCTGGGCACCGGCGCTGCCATGTTCTGCGCCCGGCTCACCGGCGCCTATGCGCGCATTCGCCGGCAATTCGGCCTTCCCATCGGACGGTTCGAGGGTATCGAAGCGCCGCTCGCACGCATTGCGGGTCATGCCTATGGGCTCGATGCCGCGCGCCGCTTGACCGCCGCCGCGCTCGATTCGGGCCAGCAGCCTTCCGTGCTGTCGGCGATCCTGAAATATCACGCGACCGAGCGAATGCGAATCGTGCTCAATGACGCGCTCGACATTCATGGCGGACGCGCGATTTGCGATGGTCCGCGAAATTACCTTTTCGGCACCTATATGAGCGTGCCCGTGGCGATTACCGTCGAGGGCGCGAATATCCTGACGCGCTCGCTGATGATTTTCGGACAGGGCTCGTTGCGCTGCCATCCGTATCTGCTCAAGGAAATGGAAGCGGCGAATTTGCCGGACGCAAATGAGTCGCTGAGCGCATTCGACCGCGCATTGTTCGCCCATATCCGAAGCGCCGCGTCCAATATCGTCCGCGCCTCATTCCATAATTTCACCTTCGGCGTTTTTGCCCGCGTGCCCAACGTTCCCGGCCTGACGCCGATGTATCGCGGCCTGCACACGGCGTGCGTTACCTTCGCCGCCGTAGCCGATCTGGTCATGGCCACGCTCGGCGGTGAGCTGAAGCGGCGTGAAGCTCTTTCGGCGCGCCTCGGCGATATCTTGAGCGAACTGTATTTGTTGAGTTGCGCGTTGAAGCGCTACGAAGACGAAGGCAGGCCAAGCGAAGATTTGCCTCTTCTCGAGTGGAATTATCGCAGCGCCCTCTATGCAATCCAGATGCGTCTCGACGAGGTGTTGAGCAATCTTCCGGCGCGCGCCGTTGCATGGCTGTTGCGTAGCGTCGCTTTTCCCTGGGGCCGTTTCCGCAGGCCGCCATCGGATCGGCTGACACATGCTTGCGCGGCGCTGGTTCTTGCACCGGGTGCGGCGCGCGAACGGCTGTCGACCGGGATTTACGTAAACCGCTCGCCTTCCGATGCTACGGGCCGGATGGAGGCAGCTTTTTCAGCCGCCGTGGAACGCGATGAAATCGAAAGCAAAATCCGCGCGGCCGGGTTGTCGGGACGCAAAGCGCTCGCCGATCTGCCGCGGCTCGTGCGCGACAACATCATTACCCAAACCGATGCCGATACGCTGGTCCGCGCCAACGCTATCATTCGCGATGCTATCGAGGTCGATGATTTCGCTGCGTCCGAGCTGACTGGACGCGAAACCTCAACGATTCGATCGGCAGCCTGAAACTCTCGAGCGAACGAACGGCTAACCTCAAGGGAAACGTTTCTTGCGGTGGGCAGTTCTCTCAACAAACAACAAGGGAGATTTCCCCCATGCTTGGAACAATTCTGCTTATCGTCTTGATCTTGCTTCTCATCGGCGCTCTGCCGAGGTGGGGATACAGCTCTGGGTGGGGATATGGGCCGAGCGGCCTGCTTGGCACAGTGTTGGTGGTCATTCTGATTTTGGTGCTGATCGGCCGTATCTGACCCGGTGGCGCTAGCGATAGCAAGCGTACAATGCCCTGGATAATATCCGGGGCATTGTTGCGTATCGAACTGTGACGCTGCGAGGGTGCAATGGCCGGCCTAGAAACCTATCGGGCCAAACGCGACTTCAACATCACGGCGGAGCCGCGCGGGCGCGTGTTGCGCGAAAAAAGCAAAGCGCTTCGCTTTGTCATTCAGCGTCACGCGGCAACGCGGCTGCATTACGATCTACGCTTGGAGCTTGCGGGGGTTTACAAATCCTGGGCTGTTACCAAAGTGCCCTCGCTCGATCCCGCGACAAAGCGTCTCGCGGTGGAAGTGGAAGATCACCCGCTCGAATACGGCACTTTTGAAGGCATCATTCCGAAAGGCCAATATGGCGGAGGAACGGTGCAGCTCTGGGATCGCGGCAAGTGGAAACCCAAGAGCGACAATCCGGAACGCGATCTTACCGCCGGTCATTTGAAATTCGAGATGTTCGGCGAACGCATGCGGGGCGGTTGGGCCCTCATTCGTCTGCGCGAGCAAAATCTCAGGCCCGGCCGTCAAGTGCGCCACAACTGGCTGCTCATCAAGGAAAGGGATGATGCTGCGCAACCGGGAGAGCCGGATGCTCTTCTCGCCGTCGATACTTCGGTAAAGAGCGGGCGCACGCTGGAAGAGATCGCCGGCAGCAAGAGACCGCGTGTGTGGCAGTCCAAGCCGAAAAGCCAGACGGGAGGGCCGTGGCTCGCTGAGCCGGCGAAAACGGCTGCTCCAGCCGTAAAAAAAAACTCGCAGAAGCCGCGCCTGAAAGGACTCGCCCGAAAATCAAACGGGTAAAGATGCCCACCTTTGTGGCGCCCCAGCTTTGCCGGCTGGTGGACGAACCGCCGGTGGGCGCGGCCTGGGCCCACGAGATCAAATTCGACGGCTATCGCATGCAGCTCCGCGTCGAGAAGGGTGGGACGGTTTTGCGCACGCGCAAAGCGCTCGATTGGAGCCATCGCTTTCCCGAAATCGCTGCCGAGGGCCGCAAATTGCCCGACTGCATGATCGATGGCGAAATCTGCGCGCTGAATCCTGACGGAGTTCCGAGTTTTGCCGAGCTGCAGCAGGCGTTATCGGACGAGCGCACCGAAGAATTGATTTACTTCGTCTTCGATCTGCTTTTTCTCGACGGCGAAGATCTGCGCGGCAAAGCGGTATCGGCACGCAAGGAGAGACTCGCCGCATTGTTGCGGCCGGTCAAAGGCATTCCGCATTATCGTTATGTCGAGCACTTTGCCATTGCCGGCAAAACGTTCCTCGAATCTGCCTGCCGGGCACATATGGAAGGCATCATTTCCAAGCGAATGGATGCGCCCTATCGCTCCGGTCGCAGTGATTTGTGGACCAAGGAAAAATGCCGCGGCGGGCAGGAAATCGTCATCGGCGGCTGGTGGGGCGGTTCTTCGAAAATACGCTCGATTCTGGCTGGGGCCTATCGCGGCGACGACTTCGTCTACCTCGGGCGTATCGGCACGGGATTCAATTCCGAGAATTCGGGCCCGGTCTTGCGCGCGCTGAACAAGCGCAAACAGCCGAATTCGCCTTTCACTGCCGGCGTGAAGCCCCCGCGTACGAGAGAAATCACTTGGGTCAAACCCAAATTGGTTGCCGAAGTGGAGTACGCAAACCTCACCAGCGATGGGCTGCTCCGGCAAGCAAGCTTCAAAGCGTTGCGAGAGGATAAGCCGGCGCGCTCCGTGAGTTTAGAAAAAGCCGTGCCGGTGCAGCAAGCCGAGGAGCTTTCCGAGGAGGAAACGCAAATGGCGCAGGCGAAGTCCGGGGCGAAGAAAGTCACCGCCGCCCGCCGTGCGAGCGCGGTGGCCGGAATCACCATCACCAGTCCCGATAAGATTCTTTGGCCGTCAAGCAAGTCGGGCGGCGCCATCACCAAGCTCGACCTCGCCCACTATTACGAAATGGCGGCGGCGTGCATGTTGCCCCATATCGCCAACCGGCCGATCTCCATGGTGCGTGCGCCGGAAGGGATCAATGGTCAGCGATTCTTTCAGCGTCATGTCCTGGCCGGAACCACCGCCGTAAAACCGCTGCCGGTATCGGGCGAGAAACTGCCTTTTCATTCGATCACTGATGTCGAGGGCCTCGTCGCGCTGGGGCAGGCGGCGGTGCTCGAAATCCATCCTTGGGGCTGCAAACCCGGTGATCCCGAGACGCCTGAGCGGCTGATTTTCGATCTTGATCCGGCGCCCGACGTGCCGTTCGCGCGCGTCATCGATGCGGCAAAGGAAATGCGCGAGGCGCTGACCACCTGCGGGCTTACCCCATTTGTAAAGACCACCGGCGGCAAAGGCATTCACGTGGTCACGGCAATCGCAGGCACACGCAAGAACCCAGTGACCTGGGACGACGCGAAAAGTTTTGCGCTCGAGCTTTCCAATCTTCTCGCCCGTGCTGCGCCCGAACGTTACGTCACCAATATGTCGAAGCGGCAACGCGGCGGAAAAATTTTCCTCGATTATTTGCGCAATGCCCGCATGGCGACGGCGGTTGCTCCGTGGTCTCCGCGCGCGCGCGAAGGGGCCACGATCTCCATGCCGCTTGCCTGGAATCAGTTACGCAAGAACCTCGATCCGGCGGACTTTACCGTTGCAAACGGCGCAGATTTGTTGAAACGCGCTGATCCGTGGAAGGATTTGGCGGCATCGGCCGGATCGTTCGAAAACGCCCGCAAGAAATTGGCAAAGACGTAGGCCGCCTATCGCGCGTGCTTTTTGTGCGTTTTCGTGGACGCCGCTGCGGTCTTGGGCGCTTGCCTGGCTGCAGCGCCTTTCGCTCCAAGGCTTTTCTTCAGGGCCGCCATCAAATCGATGACGTTGGAGGGTTCCGCCGGCGGCGCCACAACGGTCGGCTTCTCGCCCTTTTCCTTGCGCCGGATCAGATCGCGCAGCGCTTCTTCGTAACAGTCGCGGAATTCGTCCGGTGCAAACGGGCCTTCCAGTTGGTCGATGATTTTTTCGGCGATGTCGATCATCTGCCTGTTAGGCTTGATATCCGGAATCGACTCCAGCGCTTTTGCCATGTTCACCACTTCATCGCGCATGCGCAGCGTATAGGTGAGCAGGCCATTATCGCGCGGCTCGATCGCCATAAGCCGTTCGCGCGTGTGCATGACGACGCGGCCTAAGGCGACGCGATGCGTATCCGCCATGGCCTCGCGGATCACCGCGTAGGCGCTTGCCGCCACATCGTCTGTAGGCAGAAGAACATAAGGCTCATCCCAAAATAACCGATCGATAGAAGCCGCATCCACGAAACGTTCGATATCGAGCGTGTGCGTGGTTTCGAGTTTCACCGCGTCGAGCTCTTCGTCGCTGAGGATGACATAGCGGTTCTTCTCGATCTCGTAGCCGCGCAGCAAATCGGAACGATTGATCGGCCCGGTTTCCGGATCCGTCGGAACCATGCGGACCCGGTTATTCGTTTCGGGGTTCAGGAGGTGAAACGAAATCTCGTTTGTGCGCGAAGTAGCCCGATAGAGCGCAACCGGGCAACTCACCAGCGAGAGCCGCAAGTGACCCTGCCAAACCGGCCGGGCGGACAGGCCGGGAACTCGCGTGCGCGCTTCCGTTTTGGAGGCTGCAGTCTCGGATTCGTTCTTCCGGCGCTTTCTTGCGGTAGCCATCTTCGCAGCCTCGATCTCCTCCTCGATTCGGAACGTCGCCGTTAGGCGCGCGTTCCCTTGGCCAGTAGCCCAGAGGGCTGTCCTTGCGATGAAAAAAGCGAAATTTCTTCAGGACGCCAAGCTTGATCCCTCCCGCTATTACCGCCACCCGTCCGATGTGATGCGAGATAGAAGATTGACCAACGAAGACCGGTTGCAAATCTTGGCGGCCTGGGAACGCGATACTCGCGAGCGTCATGACAGCGAGAATTTCCCGGCCGGCGAACTTGAACAGCTGCAGCAATTACGCTGGGTACGCGAGGAGTTGGAACGTCGAGCCTGATTACGGGGCCACTGCTTCGCTTGCGCTTCTGGCTTCAGGAAAGTTCCACACTTCGAAGGGCAATATGCCGCAACCGGCGCTAACGCGGCACGTTCTCACCTAACGAACAGCGATATGGAGAAGGGCAATGGCGCAGGCAAATCCCCGTGAAAGCGAGCCCGAGAGGCATGACGCGAACCATGCGCCCATCCTCACGCCGGTCGAGTCGCGGCAAGGCGTGATTTCCGGACGTATTCGATTGGTCCTGGCGGTGAGCCTCACATTGATCGTGGTGTCATTCGCGCTGGTTTACGCCATCCACGTTTAAACAGGACGGATCGCCGCACAGCCAGTGCGCGGTTTTCCGTGGCGAACAGGAAAGCGACCGGACGAAGACCGGGCACGTGCAAGGCTACGGTGTGGAAGGAGATCAGCATCGGAACGGCAGTGATGGCCGCCACCGGCCCCCACATCCAGACCAGTGCGACCACCGTCAGGAAGATCGCGACCGGCGAAATGACCACTCGCCGTCCCACTAGCCATGGTTGCACCAAGTTGGCTTCGACGGTGTTCAGCGCGAGCAGGATCAATGGTGGAGCAAGACCCTGAGCAATCGTATTCGCCGTGGCAAAGCCGATAATTGCTGCGGCGAGGATTCCCGTCGTCGGCCCGAGGATCGGGATATAATTGAGCAGACCGAAGGCGATGCCCCATAGCAAAGCATCGCTGATCCCCGCGACGTAGAAACAAAGCGCGGTAATCGCCGCAAGCCCGATATTGATCAGTGACAGCGTAAACAGGTAACCGGAAACGCGGCTTCGGACATCCCGGCAAATTCGCGCGATCCGGACCCTGTTGTGGAAGTGTTTTGGCAGCAGGATCAGTTGGACCATGTACCGTGTGCGGGCGGCGAGCAGAAATATGGTTAGCATTGTCACGTAGATGATTTTTTCCACCACGCTCGGTGCCGTGCGCGCGGCCTCCAGGATGAAACCGCCGGACTCGGAGACGCCACGTATCGGCGTAGCGGGCGTCGGATTGGCCGCCTGAGCGATCCGGTTGGAGACGCTTTCCACCGCCGCCAATTTCCGCGCGATCGGCTGGAGCTTGCGTTCGATGGATTGTGCGATGCTCGGAGCATCGTTCAACCAACTCGACACTTCAGGAGTGAGCGCGAAAGCTCCAGCGCCTAGAAATGCGACCGTAGCGGCGACCGTGAGGACGGCGGCCGCCCCTGAGGGCATCCCGATTTTCTCCAGCGTCCGCGCCACCGGCGCGAGAATGAGGGCAAGCGTTGCAGCGATTGCCGTCGGCGCAAGCAGGCTCGCGCCGACCAGACTCGCCGCAAGGACCGCAAGCACCACGAGGATGATCGCACATTTGCGAATGAGTCTTAAGTCATTCCGCAACCGCACCCTGCGCCGGACCTCGATAGGCTCGGGCTGGATGGCTTTAGGAGGAAAACTGATGTTCACGGCCGATTCTTTCCCGGGCTTCGGCCAGCCCCAATCATAGCGGCGGAAGGGCCACGTAGTTAGGATTTGAGGAAACGAGCGGGCCGCCGATGCCGACTGTCGAGGGGGGCAATTTGACGTAGCCTGGGATCGGGACCCGCTCGCCCATCATAATGCGCAACAGCCAGCTGGGTTCCGGACAAAGTTCGGTCTTTTTCATTTTTTTATGCGGGACGGGATACCGCAAAGTTCCGCGGCCTCGGAAGCTTCCAATCCCGTGTTTAACGAAATGGAATTTTCGCAGGCGATGCGGAACCCTGTCTTTGCCTGGTCTTGTGTCCCCGCAGGGGAACCTTCATGAAACGAAAAGGCCAGCGTTAAGAGAAGCACGCCGCCGACCAAGGTTTGAATGGGATGTCTGATCATTCTTCGGCCCTACTGAACCGGGGGTTCGTCTTGGATCAGCCCGAGTAAGCTGCTGGCGGCGAGAAGGACGAGAAACACCAAGAACACGAGCTTGACGAACTCCGCCGCAAGGCCGGCCAATCCGAAAAAACCCAGATAGGCCGCGACGGTAGCCAGAACGAAAAACGTGAGGGCCCAACCGAACATCTAGAAAATTCCAATTTTCCCGGGAGAGAAACGTGGTTCAAATCGCGAAGTTCCAAGTCGGAACTCCGATTCCCGATCACATCTCAATCCTTCCGGTGCATTACGGCTTCCGATGCGCCGAGAATCCCGGCGAAAAGCACGGCAAGGAGAGGTTTCTCCTCGGCTACTTTGGCTAATAAAGTGAGCGTCGCATTCTCCGCTTGCGCCGGCGTGACGTGCGCATCGGGAGTGTGCAACCGCGGCTGCGCTACATGCGGCATATGGATATTGACGAGGGCCGCATAGGTTAACGGACCGATGACCAGAATGGCGGCGGCACAGGCGGCCGCCCATGGAGCACCCGTTTGGGGCAGGAAAGCGAGATAAATGGCGTAGCCGGCAAACCCCACCCCGACCCAAATCAGTGCGGAAGCGGTTATCGCCAGCACGGCGCCGCCAATCGCTTGGGCGCCAAGCCGCTGCCCCAAAGAATGAAGCATTAGAGCTAACGCAAAAGCAGAGCGCCGATAATGGCTCCCGCGCTCATCGAAAGCATGCAGGCTGCCAAAGGTTGCGTGCGCACGGCACCGCGCACTCCTTCGAGGTTTTCGTTGCCCCACTCGCTCGCGCGATCAACTGCGTCCGAGGCGGTCTCCATCGCTCCGTTGACCACGCCTTGCACCTGGGTGCTGGCAGCGCCGCCGACGTCGCTCATCAAACCGCCTATGTCCTGTTGCAGGGCATCAAGATCGGCCCGCAGCGCGTTCAACCTCCCTTGTACGTCGATGCCGCCGTTATGTCCGTTTTTCCGTTTGCGCCTGATTGCGGTTGCCATCATTCCCTCCACGAGGATCGGGGTTCGGGGGAGGGAACGTGTGACTTGCGGCACCGTTCCAGTCAGGCTGCTTCGCGACGCAATGAATGGAAAAACAGTGCTTGCCCAATGGTAGCCTGTACGGTTTCGGGCAAGAACGGCTTAGTGATCAGATAGGTCGGTTCGGGTCTTTCTCCGGTCAAAAGCCGTTCCGGGTAGGCGGTAACAAAAATTACCGGAATGTCGAAACTATGCAGGATCTCGCTCACTGCATCGATACCCGATCCGCCTTCGCCCAGATTGATGTCGGCGAGTACCAGCCCGGGTTGTTGGGCACGCGCTTTGGCCACCGCTTCGTCCTTGGTAGCCGCGGTGCCCACGACTTTATGGCCTAATTCGGCGACCAGGTTTTCCAAATCGAGGGCGATAATGGATTCATCTTCGATGATGAGGACGCGCGAGGCCAGCTGCCTTTCGATAGCGTGCTGGGCTTCGACGATGGATTGTTCGACACCCTCGGGCGACTCATTGAGGATTTTTCCGGCCTCGCTCAAGGAAAATCCCTCCACCGCAGTCAGGAGCAGCGCCGCGCGATCGGCTGAAGAGAGCGAGCGAAGCCGCTCTTCCGGCGTGAGTTGTTTGACATCCAACGAAACGTCCTGATCAAGCTGGCTCGTAGTGCTCGCCCAGATGACGTGAAAGAGCCGGTAAAGCGCCACCCGCGGCGGTAGATCGGCAGCCAGTTCCGATTTACCCGCCAAAACGGCGGTTAGCGCGGCCCGCACATAGGCGTCGCCGCTCTGCTGAGAACCCGTCAGGGCTCTGGCGTAGCGGCGCAAATAGGGTAGGTGCGGAGCTAAGGATTCGGTCAGTGTCATGGAGCTATCCCTCGGAAGCAGCACAGCAAACGGATAATCCGCGTAAATGTTCCATGATTGGGGAACTACTTCCAGGCTTGTTCGTTACGGACACTCAGGGAACGGGGCTTCGCTGGGAGGGGCTCCCGAAATTAAGCAGTTAGGACAATGGCATGGACGGGCGATTCCGGGACGGACCGGCTCTACGACGTGAGGGTGGAACTTTGGACGTGAAGAAAGAACAACCGGATCGAGAAAGAACGGTCGCTGCGCGAGCACGGCAGCGGGCAATTGGGCGTGAGCTGCGCCGTATGTATGATGAGGTTGTGCAGGAACCTGTACCCGAGGATTTTCTCGAGCTCCTGAAGCAAATCGATGAGAGCACGGGCAAAAAGGACGTCGCATCGTGAAATCTCACAATTTTGACGAACCATCGATGAGCGCGAGCGGAGAAGCCGCGCCGAATGCCGATCCGGATCGCGAATTTCGCCGGGACCTGCTTGAGCTGATTCCGTTTTTGCGCGCATTTTCGCGCTCATTGTGCGGCGATCGCGAACTGGCCGACGATTTGGCGCAGGAAGCGCTCGCTAAAGCTTGGCAGTCGCGCGAGACGTTTCGCGCCGGTTCCAATTTGAAGGCGTGGCTGTTCACCATCTTGCGCAATCAATTTTATTCGGACCGCCGGCGGGCTTGGCGGCAGGCGCCGTGGGACGACAGCGCAGCGGAACGCGTGCCAATCGCCCGCGGAGAGCAAACTTGGGCGGTCCAGCTTTCGGATACCGCGCGGGCTCTCCGGGGGCTGCCAGCAGAGCAGCGGGAAGCACTGATTTTGGTCGGAGCGGGCGGATTTTCCTACGAGGACGCGGCAAAAATCAGCAATTGCGCGGTCGGTACCGTGAAAAGCCGTGTTGCTCGTGCGCGAAAGGCGCTGTCGGCCGCTCTCGAAGGAAATGGTCCGCTGCCGAACGAGCCGCGCCCGGCGGGGGGAGACGCCACCAATGAAATTATGGCGCAGCTTGACCGCTTGGCTCCCCTTGATGCGCCCGATTCCAGTACCGGGACAGACGCCAAGCGAGACATTACCTGAATCCGGCGGGAGGCCGCTGCGCCTCCGCCTGTTGTTCTGGATCATCATTTGGCTAACGCCCGTCGCTATCGTCAGCGTGGTGCAGGGATTTGCTCGCGTCGAGCGTGACATCGCCGATGTCCGAGAGCGGATGATCGAAACCGCGCGCGCGAGCGCTTCCAACGAAGAAAATGTCTTTGCTTCCGGAGAACAGGTTCTGCGGGCGCTGGCCAATCAGCCGGACGTGCGCTCCGGTGGGCCGGATTGCGGCATGGCCCTTAGCGACGCGATGAAAGGCCTGAATTATTTTACCAATATCGAGCGCATTGATTCCGGCGGAAATATTCTCTGCGCGGCGATGCTGCCGCCGCCCGATGCGAGAAGCGAAGTCCGCCAGCCATGGTGGCCCGATGTCGCGCGCCAGCCGCGCTTTTTTATTACGCCGCAAATCTACAGCGTGGTCGCACGCCGTAATGTGCTGGGCGGAGTGTTGCCGTTGAAAAGATCCGATGGAACGTTCGACGGGGTCATGGCGCTCGCCTTCGACATTTCGTGGCTTGACATCCTGCTGCACACGAAGCCGATACGCCGGGGCGCTGTGGTAGGGGTGTTCGATCCCGCGGGTACAGTGGTTGCCAGCAACAATGCCAATGTCGCCCAACGAATTTTTGCAAGGCGTCCCGCCGTCCCGACAGGCGATGAGCTTCTGTCGACCGGCGTCGCCGGCCGCACGTGGAGCTATGTGCTGGTCCCGCTCACGAATGTCGCGATGTCGGTCGGTTTCGCCATGCGCAATAGCGATCTGTTTGCCGGCACCTATCTGCGCATAGCAACCGATCTTCTGCTTCCGGTGCTGATGCTGGGACTCGCCTCGGCGGCGATCTGGATAGCCACAGACCGCCAGATCACGCGCTGGATCGTTTATCTTCGCCGCATTGCCACGGCCTACACGCGAGGACATTATTCCCTCCGCCCGGTTGCGCTCGAAGAAGCCCCCAGCGAATTCCGAACCCTTGGCGAAACCTTCTCGGCAATGGCCTCCGCGGTGCAGGACCGCGACCAGCGCTTGCGCGATGCCTTGGAGCAGAAAAGTCTTCTGATCAAGGAAACGCATCACCGGGTCAAAAACAATTTGCAGATCGTGATGAGCTTGCTCTCCCTGCAAGCGGCGAAATTGCGCGATCCGGCGGCGCAGAACGCGCTTCGTCAAACGCAAATCCGGGTCAATGCGCTGGCCCTTGTGCATCGGGTCCTGCTCGAGATCGAAGATTTGGGGGCCATCGACTTGAAACGGCTTCTTGAAGACCTGACGCACCAGATCCATGAAGGCTTCGGCGCCGACAGGCGCAATCTGCGCCTGCAACTCGACATCGTGCCGCGGCAGGTATCGAGCGATCTTGCCGTGCCGCTGACACTATTCATGGTCGAGGCACTGACCAACGCTTTCAAGCACGCTTACCCGCCAGACTTCCATGGCGGCATCATCCGCGTGAGCCTTTCGCCGACCGATGACGGAAAGCTGCAGCTCGCCATCGAAGATAATGGACGTGGAATGGCGCATGAAACCGGCGCTAGCGGCATCGGATCGCGGCTCATTCAAGCTTTTGCCCAGCAGATCGGCGGGACGGTGGCCATTCATCCGCGCGAGGGCGGCGGCACCGCGGTCAAATTGGTTTTCCCCGATCCGCTATTCGCGCCCGATATGGCGGAGTTGGTTCCCGCCTGAGAGGCCGCAGACCTCCTTTTCGTGGCGCACGACAAAATGCTGTCCGACTTGGATCGGCTGCGGATCGATGCGTTCGAAGCCTGCACTTTTATACAGGGCAAGCAGCTTCGGGCGGGGCTCGCAATCGAGCCGGAGATAGAGCCGCCCTTTTGCGCTGACTTCCGCTACAGCCCAATCGAGCATGGCGCGCGAATAAGAACGGCCGGCAAATTTTCGCGCGACGGCAAGCCGGTGGACGTAAAATGCTTCGCCGGCTGCCGCATCGGGCCAAAACAACCGGTCTTCGTGATGCAGAAACATGCAGGTGGCGAGTTCGGCCCCCTCACGCCCAATGACCAGTTCGCCCGCAGCAGCAACGCGGCATAAATCGTCGTGCGAGGTTTCGTTCGGCCCCCAGAGCGGCTCGCCCTTCGCGATCAGCCAATCGGCGGTTTCGCGGATGAGCGCATGCACGTCCGGGACGGCATCCAGTCCGGCGCGGAAGATCGTGAGGCTCATCGCAGCAAAGGATAGCGCAGCGCGTGCGCAGCAGAAACGCCGTCAGCCGAGCGCTTTGATGATTCCTTCGGTCATTTTCTTTGCGTCGCCGAAGAGCATCATCGTGTTGTCCCGGAAAAAAAGCTCGTTTTCAATGCCGGCATAGCCCGAGCCCATGCCGCGCTTGACGAATAATACGGTCTTTGCCTTTTCCACATCGAGAATCGGCATGCCGTAGATCGGCGATTGCGGATTGGTTTTTGCCGCCGGATTGGTCACGTCATTGGCGCCGATCACATAAGCGACGTCGGCCTGCGCGAATTGGGAATTGATGTCTTCCAGCTCGAACACTTCGTCGTAGGGAACGTTGGCTTCGGCCAGGAGCACGTTCATGTGGCCGGGCATCCGTCCTGCCACGGGATGGATGGCGTAGGAGATTTTCACGCCTTCGCTTTTCAATTTATCGGCCATTTCGCGCACCGCGTGCTGCGCCTGGGCTACCGCCATGCCATAGCCGGGGACGATGATGACCGAACCGGCATTTTTCATGATGAAGGCTGCATCCTCGGCCGAGCCTTGTTTGACCGGGCGCGTTTCCGCCGGCCCTCCAGCCGCGGCTGTTTCACCGCCGAACCCTCCGGCGATCACGGAAATGAACGAGCGGTTCATGCCCTTACACATGATGTAGGAGAGGATCGCGCCCGATGACCCCACCAGCGCGCCGGTAATGATCAGGGCGGTGTTTTCGAGGGTGAAGCCGATGCCCGCGGCCGCCCAACCCGAATAGGAATTGAGCATTGAAACGACGACAGGCATGTCGGCGCCGCCGATCGGAATGATCAGCGTGAATCCGAACACGAAGGACAGCATCGCGACGGCCCAGAAAGCCCATGGCGCCTGCGTGATGACGAAATAGACGATAAGGCCGACGATCACGACGGCGATGAGAAGGTTAAGCCAATGCCGTGCAGGCAGAAGGATTGGCGCGCCCGACATGTTGCCGTTGAGTTTGGCGAAGGCGATGATCGACCCGGCAAAAGTAACCGCACCGATCGCTACGCCGATGCTCATTTCGATGAGGCTTTGGGTGCGGATTATGCCGGTGCACATATTGGCCGCGTCGAGCACGCATATTCCATAGGCGCTTGGCGAATACAGCGCCGCGCCGGCCACCAGGACCGCGGCGAGCCCCACCAGGCTGTGGAATGCAGCGACCAATTGCGGCATCGCCGTCATAGCGATGCGGCGCGCGGTGATCGCGCCCACAGCCCCGCCGATTGCGATTCCGGCGGCGATCAATCCCCAAGTCAGCGCGTCAGTGACGCGGGCGACCGCCAGCGTCGTGACGATTGCCAGCCCCATGCCGACCATACCGCGGCGATTTCCGGTTCGCGATGTCTCCGGACTGGAAAGTCCGCGCAGCGCCAGGATGAAAAGGACGCCGGCGATGAGATAAAGCAGTGCGGCGATATTGGCGGTCATCGCGAAATCCTATCGCCTCACTTCTTTTCTTTTTTTCTGTACATGGCGAGCATCCGCTGCGTGACCAGGAACCCGCCGAATATGTTCACGGAGGCGAGGATCAGCGCGATAAAGCCGAGGGTCTTTGAGATCCAGGATGCGTTCGAGATCGCCACCACCGAAACGGCCAACAGCGCACCGACCACGATGACCGAAGAGATCGCGTTGGTGACGCTCATTAACGGCGTATGCAACGCGGGCGTCACGCTCCACACGACGTAATATCCAACGAAAATCGCCAACACGAATATCGAGAAGCGGAAGACGAAAGGATCGATCGCTTCCATGGTATCCTCCGTTCAGGCGGGTTTCAGCGCCGGGTGTACGATGGCGCCGTCGCGCGTGAGCCCGGCGCCTTTGATGATCTCATCGTCCCAATTGAGCTTGGCCGCTCCGGTTTTCTTATCGACGAACAGACTCACAAAATTGAACAAATTGCGCGCGTAGAGACTGGACGCGTCCACTGCAAGGCGCCCGGGCAAATTGGTGTATCCCATGATCGTCACGCCGTAGACCTCCACCACTTGACCGGCCTTGGTCAGCGGACAATTGCCGCCCTGTTCGGCAGCGAGATCGACGATCACCGAACCGGATTTCATCGTCCTCACCATCTCGTCGGTTACCAGCACAGGGGCTTTGCGGCCTGGTATCAGCGCAGTGGTGATAACGATGTCCTGCTTCTTGATGGTTTCGGCGATCAGAGCGGCCTGCTTTGCCTGATAATCCTTGGACATTTCCTTGGCGTACCCGGCGGCGGTCTGGGCCTGTTTGAACTCTTCGTCCATCACCGCAACGAAAGTAGCGCCCAGGCTCTCGACCTGTTCCTTGGTGGCGGGCCGCACATCAGTTGCCGAAACGATGGCGCCCAAACGCCTGGCGGTTGCAATCGCCTGCAATCCCGCGACGCCCGCGCCCATCACCAGCACGCGGGCCGGCGCAATCGTCCCCGCTGCGGTCATCATCATCGGCATCGCGCGGCCAAACTGCGCCGCGGCGTCGATTACCGCCTTATAGCCCGCGAGATTGGCTTGGCTGGACAGCACGTCCATCGATTGCGCGCGGCTGATGCGCGGCAGGAATTCCATCGCAAATGCGTCGATGCCCGCTTGCGCGAGTTTTTCGATCGCTGGCCGTTCGGTTGCCGGAGACAACAACCCGACGAGGACAGCGCCGCGCTTGATTTTCGCGATTTCATCGTCGGACGGGCCGCGCACTTTCAGCACGATGTCGGCATTCTTCAAAGCCGTGGCCGCGTCGGGTGCAACCACCGCGCCCGCCGCCAGATAGTCAGCGTCGGAAAAATGCGCGGCATCACCGGCGCCGGTCTCGATTTCCACATCGAGCCCGAGGCCCTTCAGCTTCTTCACGGTTTCCGGAGTTGCAGACACGCGCGTTTCATCGGCGCGCCGCTCCTTAAGGATCGCGATAATCATGGCCCATTCGTGTTGGAAAGGGAGATTTCAGTTATCCGTTATGCGTGCGGAAAATGGCCAAAAGTGCTGCAATGACCAGCAATCCGACAACCGACCATTTCGCGCCGCCCCAGAACGCCTGCCAGGTTTTGATTTTTTCGCTGATGTCCATGGTGCCGCCGGAGGAATGCTCGTCCGGTTCATGATTTTTCTCGGCCATGTCTCCCCTCGGGTAATAGGACTGCGAACGGCGCCGAACTATATGAAAGCACGCTATCGCGCAAATCCCCCGGCCTCGGGGCGACTTTTCGTCGCGCCGGTCTAGCCGTCCGGTGGCGTCGTTGCGGGTTGTTCCTCTTTTCTCGGCGGTGGATCAGGCCAAGGCGGAATCGGCTTTGTCTCTCCCGGTTTCAGTCCGCCGACATGATCGATGAGCTGCTGATACGTGCTGTCGCCAGGCTCGACCATCAGCACGCCTTGCAGAGAAGAATCGGGATCGGGTCCGCGCACACCGACCAGGATGGTGCCGTTTTGCAGCATCGCCGCTACCCCGATCGACGATGCGGCGGCGGGACTTTCGGCGGCCATAGCTGTGCCTGCCAACGCCAACGGCACGATTACGGCGACGGGCGCGAGGCGCAACATGCCTCAGCTTCGCATGCCTAGCGCCGATAGATAAAGGTCCAAGACGGCTTCCTGCTCCTGCCGGTCGGCTTTATCCAGGCGGCGAATGCGAACCACCTGCCGTATGATCTTGGCATCGAAGCCGTGGCCTTTGGCTTCGGCATAGACCTCGCGTATATCCGCGGCGAGGGCGGCCTTTTCTTCCTCTAATCTTTCGATGCGCTCGACAAGCGCCTTCAACTGCCCGGCTGCGAAACCCGATTTCGCCATGCTTCCCTCTGAAAATTATATTGCTGCCGGATTAAAGACCCGGTTGGCCGGGGGGAAGCTGCGCGGATGTTTTTAGCTGTGAGTCTTCTGCGACTTGGCGAATTGCGCTTGGCTCTCGGGCGAGGCCTCTTTCTGGTAACGCTTTTTCCATTCCGCCGGCGGCATTCCGTAGACGATCTCGCGCGCCTCGTCCTTTTCAAGTGCGATGCCCTTTGCGGACGCCGCTTCGCGATACCAATCGCCCAAGCAATTGCGGCAGAAGCCGGCAAGATTCATCATGTCGATGTTCTGCACATCGGTGCGCGAGCGCAAATGCGCAACCAAGCGCCGAAAAACTGCCGCTTCCAATTCGGTCCGTGTCTTCTCGTCCATTGATGATACTCCCGCAACAGGTTTAAGAGCTCGGGTAAACAGGATCGACGGCCTATCCATATTGCGCATGGCATCGCGCAAAGCACGTTCCAAACGCGCGGTCATTTGCGCAATGCCGTTTTGCTCCGCAATAAGATCCTGCCGCACCTCGATCAGCACATGCGGCAAGCCATTCATCGTGCCATGGCGGTACAGGCAATCGTTTTCGAGGGTCCCGGAATAGGGTTCATTGTCGCCCACCACAATATCGCCGTCACGGCCTAATTCCTCCATTAACGGCCTCGCGAGGCGGCCATCCCGATCCCACAGCACTCCGATATGCCACGGCCGCAGGGAGCCGCGCCAGAATGGCGTAAAGCTATGGACCGAAACGAGCAGCGGGACGATGCGCTGTTGTCGCGCCTGCTCGATCTCGCGCTCAATCCTTGCATGATACGGCGCGTGATAGCGCGCGAGACGCTGCGCGATCGCCGCTCGATCGATGCCGCGGTTGCCGGGAACAATTCGCCCATCCGAGAGCTGCATCACCACGGTGGGATCGTCGGGTCCTCGGTTGAGATCGACCACGAGGCGCGACCAGCGGGCGAGAATCGCCGGTGCGGAAAAACGGTCCGCGAGAGCCCGCGTCAGGTCCGCAGCCCCGATATCACAGGCAATATGCAGCGCGAAATCGGCGGGCGTCAGGCCCAAGGTTCCCAATTCTTCCGGTACCTGGTTGGAAGCATGGTCACAAAGGAACAAGACGGTTCGGTCCGCGCTTTCATTGCGGGCCTCATAGCTTTCCCGGATAGAGTCGCTCATGGATCCACTATAACGCCGCCCGCGGGAAATCCGGTCAGCCTGCATTGACAGCACGTAAGGACACCGACACCCTTTCTGGCGCCAGCCGATTAAGTCTTCCTTCCCCCTGATTCGAGAGATGCGACGCAGCCGCAAAACCAAAATCGTTGCCACGCTGGGCCCGGCAAGCCGTACGCATGAGCAGATCCGCACCCTCTTCGTCGCGGGCGCGGATGTGTTCCGCATCAATATGAGCCACACGGACCATGCAAGCTTGACCACTTTGGTTAGGACGGTCCGCGCGGTGGAAGCCGAAGTCGCGCATCCCATCGCCATCCTAGTTGACCTTCAAGGGCCGAAACTGCGCTTGGGCAAAATCGCGGGCGGGGAGAAACACCTCGAAAGCGGCTCGCGGGTGACGGTGGTCCGCGGCGAATCCGCTGCCGACGCCTCGCAGCTTCCCATGCCGCACCCGGAAATCTTTGCAGCATTGAAGCCCGGCGGGTGCCTTCTGATCGACGATGGCAAAATTCGCCTCGTCGCCGAGGAAGTCACGGAATCGCGCATTGAAGCGACCGTGCTGCAAGGCGGACCAGTCAAGAACAATAAGGGCGTCAACCTGCCCGACACGCTGTTGCCCATTCCGGCGATGACTCCGAAGGATCGCAGCGATTTGGATTACGCGCTATCTTTGGACATCGACTGGATGGCGCTCTCCTTTGTGCAGCGGCCGGACGATGTTGCAGAGTTGCGCAAAGCCGCCGCAGGCCGCGCGGGCGTCATGACCAAAATCGAGAAGCCGGCTGCGTTTCACGCCCTTGATGAAATCCTGGAATTGTCGGATTCGGTGATGGTCGCGCGCGGCGACCTCGGTGTCGAACTTCCCCTGGAAGCGGTTCCGGGCCGGCAGAAACAGATCGTTCGTGCGGCGAGGCGCGCAGGCAAACCGGTTGTCGTGGCCACGCAGATGCTGGAATCGATGATCGGGGCTGCGGTTCCGACCCGTGCTGAAGTCTCCGACGTCGCAAATGCGGTGTTCGAAGGCGCCGATGCCATGATGCTTTCCGCGGAGACGGCGTCGGGTTCCTATCCTGCCGAAGCCGTGGCGGTGATGGATCGCATTGCTCAGGCGGTTGAAGAGGATCCCCTCTATCGCGGCATCATCCGTGCACAGCGACAAGTGCCTGAGCCGACCACGCCGGATGCGATTCTGGCCGCCGTAAACGAAGTCACCAGCACGATCAAAGCCTCAGCGATCGTGTGCTGGACGAAATCGGGATCCACGGGATTGCGCGCATCCCGCGAGCGTCCACAAGTACCGATTCTCGCCCTCACCCCCATCAAAGCGATGGCGCGGCGCTTGAGTCTTGTCTGGGGACTCTATTGCGTCGAAACCGAGGATGCGCACGATCTCGATGATGTCGCCGAACGCGCGTGCCAGATTGCATTTTCGCATGGCTTCGCGAAGCCGGGAGAACGCGTGGTCATCACCGCCGGGCTGCCTTTGGGGACGCCGGGCGCGACAAACATGATCAGGGTCGCTTTCGTCACTCGAAAGTCGAGCTAACCCCGCAGGCTATGCGCCGACATAGCACGGTGGAAACTCGAATTTGGCAATCCGCCGTTCGACAAACAAGAAATCGGGCTTGCGCAGCCTTGCATGAAATTCGCCTGCGCCGGTCAATTCGATCGTATACGAATTGTCGAACACATCGGGCTTTCCGTCGATCGTGTCGGAAACCATCCGCAGCACGCCGTTCGCCACCGACCACTTGCCGGTCTCGATTTGACGCCACACCACCTCGCCTCTTTCGCATTTGCGGAATTCGGAATGGAATGTCCCGTCCGCGCGATAAGAATCGATATAGGAGATGTTGGGATCGTTAGGCTCGCCGACGCCATACCAGTTGCCGACCAGCGATACGGTCTGCGCGGGCGCGACACCGCTCACCAGCAGCGCCGCGGCAATTCCGCAAAACAGCCAACCTGAAGTCTTCGCGAGCGTACGCATTCTCTAGGTTCCGGTCGCGCAATCGGGGAATTCGAATTTTTTTACCCTGTGAGCGACGAAAACATAACCCGGCGGATCAAGCCGAATGCGACGCTCGCCATCCGTCAACAAGATGATCTTATAAGTATCTTCTTGTTGTGCCCGGTCGCCGTTGATCGTGTCGGCAACAAGATGTTCGATGTCGCCCGACACCGTCCACGTGCCGGATTCGGTTTGGTAGCCGATAACATCGCCCTTGAAGCATTTGCGGAATTCTTCGCGAAACGTGCCGTTGGCGCGGAATTCAATCAGCGACATCACGTTCGGCTCATCC
>Ga0307477_10000699_pt1 | contig 33481 bp, 32 predicted proteins | sample atmos_gasesECM2C_FD_203316 | JGI IMG/M metagenome (GOLD analysis project Ga0307477, IMG submission 203316) | Hardwood forest soil microbial communities from Morgan-Monroe State Forest, Indiana, United States - atmos_gasesECM2C_515 | ecosystem: Environmental > Terrestrial > Soil > Temperate...
CGACGAATGATGACGATGCCCGGACATATTTCTTGCGGTCTTCAAAGCAGGATTGCCGGCAGCCAATGGACGAATCAGCCCGTGCGCGTTACGGCATCACAGGCTGCGTTTGATGGTCTCCACATCGTAACACTCGATGGTGTCGCCCTTCTGAATGTCCTGATAATTGGCGAAAGCCATTCCGCATTCCTGTCCAGCCTGAACTTCGCGGACCTCGTCCTTGAAGCGCTTCAGGGTCGAGAGTTCGCCTTCGTGTATCACCACATCATCGCGGATAAGCCGGACCTTGGCGCCGCGGCGCACCAAGCCTTCGGTGACGCGACAGCCCGCAACCTTGCCGACTTTCGAGATGTTGAATACTTCAAGAATCTCGGCATTACCGAGGAATCGTTCGCGCGTTTCCGGCGCCAACATGCCTGAAAGCACAGCTTTCACATCATCGATCACATTATAGATGATGTTGTAGTAGCGCACCTCGACGCCATCCCGCCGGGAGCGCTCGCGCGCCTGAGCATTGGCCCGCACATTGAAGCCGATAATCGCCGCGCCCGATGCGTGCGCCAGAATGACATCCGATTCGGTGATCCCGCCAACTCCGCCGTGCAGGATTTGAACCCCGACTTCATCGGTTCCAAGTCTGTCGAGCGCGCCATCGATCGCTTCCAGCGAACCTTGCACATCGGCCTTGATAACCAGAGGCAAGAGGCGTTTTTCACCCTCTTTGCGGCTTTTCAAAAGCTGATCGAGCGATTGACGCGAGATGGTGGCTTGACGGGTTTCGCGCCGCTTGCGCTCGCGGTATTCGGTGACTTCGCGCGCGCGCGCCTCCGATTCCACGACAACGAACTCATCTCCCGGTTCGGGCGCCGCAGATAGGCCCAAAACCTCGACCGGTTGCGATGGCCCGGCCTCCGCGACGGTTTCGCCGCGATCGTTCACCAGAGCGCGTACCCGGCCCCATTCGGCGCCGGCGACGAGAAGGTCGCCTTGCTTAAGAGTCCCGCGCTGAACCAGAACGGTTGCGACCGGTCCCCGCCCTTTGTCGAGCTTACCTTCGATCACAGCTCCATCGGCCGATCTCTTGGCATTGGCCTTAAGATCAAGCACTTCGGATTGCAGAAGAATCGCTTCTTCCAGTTTGTCGAGGCCGGTACCCTTGAGCGCTGAAACTTCGACCGCGAGCACTTCGCCGCCGAGTTCCTCGACCTGGATTTCGTGCTGCAGGAGCTCGCTCTTGACACGGGCCGGATTTGCGTCGGGCTTATCCACTTTGTTTATCGCGACGATGATCGGCACATGCGCCGCCTTGGCGTGAGCAATCGCCTCGACTGTTTGGGGCATAACGCCGTCATCGGCCGCAACCACCAGGATGACAAGATCTGTCACCTTGGCGCCCCGAGCCCGCATCGCGGTGAACGCGGCGTGGCCCGGCGTATCCAGGAAGGTGATCTTGGCGCCGGAGCGAAGCTGAACCTGATAGGCGCCGATATGCTGCGTGATGCCGCCCGCTTCGCCGGCAACGACGTCGGTCTTGCGCAACGCATCGAGGAGAGACGTCTTGCCGTGATCGACGTGGCCCATCACGGTCACGATCGGCGGACGCGGGCTGAGATCTTCCGCGCTGTCGCCGGCGCCGCGGAGCCCTTCCAGCACATCCGATTCCGCAACGCGTTTCACGGAGTGACCAAGTTCGGTCGCCACCAGCTCGGCGGTATCGGCATCGATGGTGTCGTTGGTGGTTACCATCATGCCACTTTTCATCAGCACCTTGATCACATCCACGCCGCGGCGCGCCATGCGGTTAGCCAATTCCGCCACTGTAATGGTCTCAGGGATAATGACTTCGCGTGGCCCTGCCGGCGGGGGCGTCTGCTGCTGGCGATGCACACGGTTGAGCTGGCGGCGGTACGACGCCAGCGACCGCATCCGCTCTTCGTCTTCGGAAAGCGCGCGCGTAATCGTGAGCTTGCCGGCGCGCCGGCCGCCGGGTGTGGCTTTGCGGGTGGCCGGCGTTTTTGCCGGCGTTTTGCCCTTTTTTGCCGTTCCCTCGTCTTCTTCTTCGACCAGGTCGCGCGCGCGTTTCGCAGCGGGCACGGTTGGGCTCGCCGGGGCGCCGGCTTCGGTTTCCTTCTCCTTCAGACGCCGAGCGGCCTCCTGCTCGGCGCGCTTGCGCGCTTCTTCTTCGGCTGTCTTGCGCGCTTCCTCTTCAGCCTTGCGCCGTTCCGCGGCGTCGCGCTCGCGACGCATCCGCTCTTCTTCAATCGCCCGGCGAGCGGCATCTTCCTCGGCGCGCTTGCGGGCCTCTTCTTCCGCGAATTTGGCGTCGGTTAAGGCGCGCAGGCGCGCCTCTTTCTCATCCTCGGTCAGCTCGCGCAGAACCACGCCACCGCGATTGGCGGCGGGACGGCGCAAATCGTCTCGCAATTCCGCAACCGGATGCGCGCCTCCCTCGGCAGCAACGTGCTTTGCGCCCTTCTCGGGCTCCGGCACGCCCTTACCCGGCGCCACGCGCGCGCGCTTTTTCTCGACCACGACCGCTTTGCTGCGGCCATGGCTAAAGCTCTGGCGAACCGTCGAGGTTTCCGTGCGCTTCAAAGACAGGGTCTTGCCGCCGCGCGTTCGCGAACCACTGTCATCCGTCTCGCTCATTCGATCCTTTCACAACCTGCAACCAAAAGACCGGGCACGTGCTCCGACGCGTTCCGGCCAATCTAACCGCCTGAAAAACCTGTCCACAACCAAGGCCTTAACGGCCGAAAGCCATCGAGCCTCGTGGCTTCGAAGATCAGCCGTTCCGCAATCCGCCCCGGTTTGAGCGCTGCATGTACCACATTCTCACGCCCGAGAGCCAAGCTCAATTCGGCATTGGTCAGCGCAGCGATCACGAAGGGCACGCGGCCTCCCGCAACGGCCGCGGCTTGTAATTTTCGCCGGCCATCGAGAGCCGCTTCCGCGGCCTCCAGGATGACGGCAGGCGGATGGGAACTCCGGAGCGCCTTGTCGATCTGGTCGAAGCCCAGCAGCAATTCGCCGGCACGGCGCGCAAGCCCCAAATAGGCGAGTGCGCGTTCCACCAGAAGGGCCTCGGCGCGTTTCGCGAGATCGCTGTCTACGACAATAGGCGCTCTGGCCGCTTTGGCGAAAAGGCCCTTGGCCGCCGCCTGGGAAATGATCCCGCCCTCAGCGCGCAACCAGAATCCCCTGCCGGGCAGCTTTGCCTCCACGTCAGGCACGATGCGACCGTCCGGTGCAAGAACAAAGCGCAACAGCCGGGCTTCGGGCAGCACCTCGCCCGTCGCAATACAGCGCCGCTCGCGCGAGCTGCTCATAAGGTCCGAGTCCTTCGGATTAGGGAGAGCCATTACGCTTCCGGCGCCTCTTCCGTTTCTGGCGGAGCGGGTGGCGCCAAGTCTTCCTCTTTCACCCAACCCGCTTTGACGCGGGCATTCATGATGATCGCGTTAACGTCGTCGGCGGCCAAATCGAACCCCTCCAGCGCGCCCGGTACGCGGACCCGCTCCGTTCCCTTGTTCTCGACATAGCCGAGCAGGTCGTCGCTGGCACAGCCGGCGAGATCTTCGAGGGACTTGATGCCGTTCTCGCCGAGCTTCACCAAGATCGCGGGAGTCAGTCCTTCGATTTCGGCGACGGTATCTTCGACCCCCAATTCGCGCCTTTTCGCGTCAAATGCAGCGTTCTTTTCTTCGATATGGGCTACAGCGCGCTGTTGCAGCTCTTCTGCCGTTTCCTCATCGAACCCTTCGATCTCGGCCAGATCCTGCACCTGCACATAGGCCACATCCTCAACGCTCGCGAAACCTTCGGAGGCGAGCAATTGGGCGATGGTTTCGTCGACGTCGAGCGTTTCCATGAACAATTGCGTGCGCTCGGCAAATTCCTTCTGCCGCCGCTCCGATTCTTCCTGTTCGGTTAGGATGTCGATTTGCCAGCCGGTGAGTTGCGACGCGAGCCTTACGTTTTGTCCGCGCCGCCCGATGGCGAGCGAAAGCTGATCGTCGGGCACCACCACTTCGACGCGGCGCGTTTCTTCATCGAGTACCACTTTGCTCACCTCGGCGGGAGCTAGCGCGTTGACGATGAAAGTCGCGGGATCGGCATTCCACGGAATAATATCGATACGTTCGCCCTGCAGCTCCTGCACTACCGCCTGTACCCGCACGCCGCGCATGCCGACGCAAGCGCCTACGGGGTCGATGGAGGAGTCTTTGGAGATCACTGCAATTTTTGCGCGCGAACCGGGATCGCGCGCGACCGCCCGGATTTCGATGATTCCGTCATAGATCTCCGGCACCTCCTGCGCAAAGAGCCGCGCCATGAATTGCGGATGCGTGCGGGAGAGGAAAATCTGCGGCCCGCGCGTTTCGCGCCGCACGTCGTAAATATAGGCCCGGATGCGATCGCCATTGCGGAAGCTTTCGCGTGGTATCATTTCGTCGCGGCGGACGACGCCTTCGGCGCGGCCGAAATCGACAACCACCGAGCCGAATTCGACCCGTTTGACCGTCCCGTGCACGATTTCGCCGATGCGGTCCTTGTATTCGTCATATTGGCGCTCGCGTTCTGCGTCGCGCACCTTCTGAACGATAACCTGCTTGGCAGCCTGGGTCGCAATGCGCGAGAACTCGATAGGCGGAAGTGTCTCGGCAATGATATCGCCCACTTGCGCCGCCGGATTGCGCCGGCGCGCATCAGCAATGGAGATCTCCGTTTTATCGTTTTCCACCTGCTCCACGACGTGCAAATACCGCGAAATATGAGTCTCGCCGGTCTTGGGATCGATTTCGACCCGGATCTCGTTCTCCGTGCCGTAGCGCGATTTCGCGGCGCGCTGCATCGCTTCTTCCATCGCGTGGATCACCACGCTTTTGTCGATGGACTTTTCCCGCGCCACCGCATCTGCGATTTGCAGCAATTCGAGCCGATTCGCGGCAACTCCCATGGTCATGTCGTTCTCCTATAAATCGCTCTCATGCCCGGTTGTGAAAGACCGGCAACGTGAAACTAATGCGACACTTCCTTTTTTCTCGATGCTTTAGCTCTGAGGCTTTCCCGGAGCAGACGATCGGTCAGCAGGAGCTTGGCCTCCGCAATGTCCGGCAAAGGCAGACGCACACGCCGGATGCCGTTGTCGTCGGTGATCTCCATTAGGACAGCATCGCCGTCCAAACCGATCAGCAAGCCTTTGAACCGGCGGCGGCCGTCAATGCCGTGGGTCATCTCCACTCGGACTTCGTGCCCGGCGAAGCGCACAAAATCTTCCGCGATGGTTAGCGGCCGGTCGATACCAGGTGAGGACACTTCCAGGACGTACTGATCCGAAATGGGATCGGCAGCCTCCAAGACCTCGGAAACTCTTCGCGACAGCATGGCGCAATCCTCGACATCCATGCCACCTTCCGGGCGTTCGGCCATGATTTGCAGGGTTTTTGTTTTGCCGCCCAGCACACGCAAACGCACGAGTCTGTACCCCGCCGCTTCGACCGCAGGGGCAATTAAGGCATCTAAGAAATTCTGACCGCTCAGGGACCGTGTCCAAACCTAAAGTTCTCGCCCGCAGCGATCTTACAATCGCCACACAACAGTTTTCTGTTGTCGGGAATGGCGGTTATGTACGCTCTCCGGCCGCGGAATACAAGGGTGCGGCAGCCGTATGACGTTCACCAATTTGCGTGTTGGAAACGCAATCGCAATAGTTGCGTGACATTGCTCGGCTGATAGGAGGCCGTCACGGACATCACTCTCGAATCGCCGGAAACACCCTCATCGCACGATCGCCGGCTGCGTTGGGGGCCGTGGGCGACCTTGGCCTGGGGCATACCGTTGGCGCTCACCGCGATACTATTCCAGACGCTCGGCGCTTTGGCATTTTTGCGTTTGTGGCGCTACGAGCATCCGGACCACGTCATTCCGATTGCAAGCGCTACTTCGAACGGCGCGGTATTGGCATTTTCGCTCGCCGTCTCCGCTCCTGTGGTACTCGGCCTTTTGGCCTTGGCCGTGGCCTTGTCGGGCGTACCTATGGCTGATTATCTCGCCCTCAAATGGCCGCGTTGGCGGGACGTGAAAGTCGGCGTCGTGGCGCTCGTGGCCGTTCTGCTCGGCACCAGCATGCTCGCAGCGGTCACAGGCGTGCAGACACCCGGGTTCATCTCGGATACATACACCAGCGCCCGCGATGCGGGCCTCATGACATTGCTTGTGCTCGCTTTCGTGTTTCTCGGGCCGCTGCAGGAAGAATTGCTGTTTCGCGGATTCTTTTTCCGCGGATTTGCGCCGGCGCTCGGCATGTGGCCCGCGACCATCATAACCGCCGCGGTTTGGGCGCTCAGCCACGGCCAATATCAATGGTTCTTTGTCGGCGAAATTTTTGCCCTCGGGCTGGTGTTCGGCTGGCTCAGAGGACGCAGTGGCTCAACCATTCTGCCCCTGATGCTGCACGCTGCGGTCAACGCCATGGCGATTGTGGCAGCGGCGATGTCTTAGATTCGGACAAAGCGCAAATAGGTGCAGGCGCGGCCGGCTCGTTTCGCTTTCGCTTCATAGCGAGTCTCTGGCCAATCCGGGGGACGCGAGCGCCAATCGGCGGGAGATTGAGCCAGCCATTGGAATCCCGGATTCGCCACCAAATGCTCCAACGCCCACTCAAGATATCCTGCATCGTCGGTCGCAAAGCGAAGCTCCGCGCCCGTCTTCATGATGCGGGCAAGTGCATCCAGCATTTCGGTTTGAACCAGACGGCGCTTGTGATGCCGCTTTTTGGGCCAAGGATCGGGAAACAGAATAAAAACACGCGCCAAGCTTGCCGCCGGCAATGCCGCGATCACTTCGCGCACGTCATCCGTATAAAGACGGACATTGGCGAGATTCGCATCCGCGATCCTCGCCAGCAGTTTCGCCATTCCGGCAACATAGGGTTCGGCGCCGATATGGCCGATTTCGCGATGGGCTTGCGCCTGCCAGGCCAGGTGTTCGCCGGCGCCAAAACCGATCTCGAGCCAAACGTCCGTGACGTCTGCATCGAAATAGAGCTTCGGATCGCGGCCGGATTCCGGACTAAGGGCGAGGCGAGGCAGAAGGTTTTCGAGCAGCCCCGCCTGTCGCGCGCTTAAGCTCGGCCCTTTGCGGCGGCCATATAGCTTGCGCCGATGGGGATGCTCAGAATGAACGTCTAAGCTCGTCGGCGAGATCGGTCTTCTCCCAAGAGAAGCCGCCTTCGGTATCGGGCGCGCGCCCAAAATGACCATAGGCAGAGGTTCGGGCATAGATCGCCTTGTTCAGACCCAGATGTTCGCGAATCCCCCTCGGCTTGAGGCTCATCAGCTCCGGCAGCATTTTTTCCAGCTTGACCGGGTTTACTTGGCCGCTGTCGTGCAGATCGACATAAAGCGACAGCGGATCGGAAACCCCGATGGCATAGGCAATCTGGATGGTGCAGCGGTCGGCGATCCCTGCCGCCACAACGTTCTTTGCGAGGTAGCGCGCGGCGTACGCGGCCGAACGGTCCACTTTCGTAGGGTCCTTGCCCGAAAATGCCCCGCCACCATGAGGGGCTGCCCCACCATACGTGTCGACGATGATCTTCCGGCCGGTGAGACCGCAATCACCGTCGGGGCCGCCAACAACGAATGCACCGGTCGGATTGACGTGCCATACGGTGCGTTCGGTCAATAGACCTTCGGGAAGCGCTTTTCTCACATAGGGCTCGACGATCTCGCGGACATGTTTGGATTCGAGCGACGAATCGAGATGCTGAGTCGAGATCACGATTTGCGGTACCTCGACCGGCTTCCCATGATCGTACAGCACCGTCACCTGAGATTTCGCATCCGGGCCCAGTTGCGGCTCCTTGCCCGACTTGCGCGCCTCCGCCATGAGCTTCAGAATCGCATGGCTATATTGGATCGGCGCCGGCATGAGCGTTTCGGTTTCGCGGCAGGCGTAGCCGAACATGATGCCCTGGTCGCCCGCGCCTTCATCCTTATTGTCTTTGGCATCGACTCCTTGGGCGATATGGGGCGATTGCTTGTGCAGCAGGACTTCGATATTCGCGCGCTCCCAATGGAAGCCCTCTTGTTCGTAACCGATGTCACGAATGGCAAAGCGGGCGGTATCGATCAGAATCTCCTTGGTGATCTCCTCGGGGCCGCGGGTCTCGCCCGCGATCACAACCCGGTTCGTCGTCGCCAAGGTTTCGCAGGCTACCCGCAAATCTTTTGGCGCCCAGCCATATTTCGGCCCCAAGCGAAAATAGGTGTCGACAACTTCATCCGAAATGCGGTCGCAAACCTTGTCGGGATGGCCTTCGGCCACGGATTCGCTAGTGAAAAGATAGCTTGAACGCTGCATGGCCGCCCTCGTACGCGTCAAGCGGCGTTTCTTACAGGGAATCCGGCAAGGGTCAATGCGGCCATATTGTTACCGGTCCAGGCGTCAGAGAATGAACCGCGAAAGATCCTGATCTTTGGCCAGGTCTTCGACCCGCGCACGCACATAGGCTCCATCGACAGTGAGCTTTTCCTGCGGGCGGTCGGTTGCGGTAAAGCTGATCTCGTCCAGCACGCGCTCCATCACGGTCTGCAGCCGCCGCGCACCGATATTTTCGACGCGCGCATTAACGTCGGCAGCGATCTGCGCAATGGCGTCGATGCCGTCCTCGGTAAAAGCCAGCGTGACGCTCTCGGTCGCCATCAACGCCACATATTGCTTGATCAAGCTGGCTTCCGGTTCGGTGAGGATGCGCTTGAAATCCTCGCGCGTCAGCGGCTTCAGCTCGACACGAATGGGAAGCCGGCCCTGCAGCTCAGGGAGAAGATCGGAAGGCTTCGCAAGATGGAAAGCGCCCGAAGCGATGAACAGGATGTGGTCGGTCCTGACCGATCCATGCTTCGTGGCAACCGTGGTTCCTTCCAGGAGCGGCAAGAGATCACGTTGGACACCCTCGCGCGAGACATCGGCGCCGCCGCGAATCTCACCGCGTGCGCAGATCTTGTCGATCTCATCGAGGAAGACGATGCCGTTGTTTTGCACGTTGTCGATCGCGTCGCGAAGGATAGTCTCGTTATCGAGGAGCTTGTCGGCTTCCTCGGCGATCAGAAGCTCGTGTGAATCCGCAACGCTCATGCGCCGGGTTTTGGTACGACCGCCGAAGGCCTTGCCGAAAATATCGCCGAGATTGACCATGCCGATCTGCGCTCCCGGCATGCCGGGTATTTCCAACGACGGCATACCGCCGGCGTCGCGCATTTCGATCTCGATTTCCTTGTCGTCCAGTTCGCCTGCGCGCAGCCGCTTGCGGAAAGCGTCTCGGGTTGCGGCACCGGCAGTGCCGACAAGCGCGGTCAACACCCGCTCTTCGGCTTTGGCTTCCGCTTGCGCTTCTACGTCCTTGCGTTTGGCAGCGCGCACCAGAGCGATTCCCACTTCGAGCAGATCGCGCACGATCTGCTCGACATCGCGCCCGACATAACCGACCTCCGTGAACTTGGTCGCCTCGACTTTGAGGAAAGGGGCCTGAGCCAATCGCGCAAGCCGGCGCGAGATTTCGGTCTTGCCAACGCCGGTGGGCCCGATCATGAGAATATTTTTCGGCAACACCTCTTCGCGCAGAGCTTCGCTCAATTGCTGGCGCCGCCAGCGGTTTCTCAGCGCAATGGCCACCGCGCGCTTGGCATCATGCTGTCCGACGATGTAGCGGTCGAGTTCGGAAACGATTTCCCGGGGCGTGAAGAACGCGCTCATCGAATTGTGAGGCTCTCGATGGTTACGTTCTCATTGGTGAAGACGCAGATTCCGGCGGCAATCTTCATGGCGCGCCGGGCAATATCTTCGGCCGCTAAGTCGAGCGACAGGAGCGCCCGCGCGGCAGCCAAGGCATAGGGCCCGCCGGAGCCAATCCCGATCAGGCTGTCTTCCGGCTCCAAGACATCGCCCGTACCCGACAGCACCAGGGACGTATTGCGGTCGGCCACCGCCATCATCGCTTCCAACCGCCGGAGGTAACGGTCGGTGCGCCAATCCTTCGCCAGTTCGACGCAAGCGCGGGCGAGATTTCCGGGGTAGGTCTCAAGCTTCGCTTCCAAGCGTTCGAACAGTGCAAAGGCATCCGCGGTCGCGCCGGCAAATCCGGCGATGACATCGCCCTTGCCCAGCCGCCGCACTTTCTTGGCATTGGCTTTGACAATGGTGTTTCCCATGGAAACCTGCCCGTCGCCGGCGATCACCACTTGGCCGCCTTTGCGGACGGAAAGAATGGTCGTGCCATGCCATGGTGCTTGGCTCATTTGGTACTCCAGGTTAAGGCGCGCCAAATCACGATATGGGCAAGATGCGTGTTATTCGCAACATCGACTAGGCCGGTTCCATACGATATAGCTCGGCAGCTTACTCAAAGATTCCAAGCCATGCGCACCGCCACGATCGAACGCAAAACCCGGGAGACGGAGATTCTCGCTTCCGTCGATCTGGACGGCACCGGTCTGTATGACGTGGATACGGGTATCGGTTTCCTCGATCACATGCTGGAGAGCTTTTCGCGCCATTCGGCTATCGACTTAAAAGTGCGCGCGCAGGGCGATCTGCATGTGGATTTCCATCATACGACCGAGGACACGGCTATCGTCATCGGCCAGGCGATCAAGCGGGCGCTTGGCGACCTTGCCGGAATCCGCCGTTTCGGGTCGATTCTGATGCCAATGGACGAGACGCTGACGCGCGTCGCGGTCGATATATCAAACCGGCCCTATCTGATCTGGAAAGTGAAGTTCGTGCGGCCCAAGGTGGGCGAGATGGATACCGAACTTTTCCGCGAATGGTTCCAAGCGCTGTCGCAGAACGCCGGCATCTGCTTGCATATTGAGAATCTCTACGGCGAGAACAGCCACCATATCGTTGAAACCTGCTTCAAAGGCACAGCACGCGCGCTGCGCCAAGCCATCGAGATCGACGAGCGGCTGCAGGGCTCAGTACCGTCGACCAAAGACTTGCTGTCGGATGACAAATAGCTTTGGCAGCGTGAAGTTGTTTGGCAGGAAACTGCCCGCGGCAGATCCAGAGCGCGGCTTGCGCCGCTGTCTCACCGCCGCCGATCTGACCTTCCTCGGCATTGGTAATATGATCGGCACGGGCATTTTCGTGCTGACGGGCGTCGCGGCGGCGACACAGGCCGGGCCCGCGATCATCCTTTCCTTCATTGCCGCGGGTATCGCGTGCGTGTTTGTGGCTTTCGCCTATGCCGAACTCGCCGCCAGCATCGGCGGCTGCGGCGGCGCATATGGCTATGCCTATGCCGCGTTTGGCGAACTCCCCGCCTGGATCGTCGGATGGAATCTGGCATTCGGGATCGGAACGGCCTGCGCAGCGGTGGCAAACGGCTGGTCCGGTTATTTCGACAACGCGCTCACGGCGCTGGGCATCGGTCTGCCGGCCATTCTGACCAAAAGCCCGGCAGCAGGCGGCCTCATTAATCTGCCGGCGATGGGAATCATCCTCCTGTTGATGCTGGCCTTGTTCACCGGCGTGAAGCAAAGCGCGAAGCTGAACCGAATAATCGTTTTCACGAAACTGGCTGCGCTGGCGATTTTCATCGGCGTGGCCGCTTTTCACGTCGATGCTTCCCTGTGGCACCCTTTCATACCCTATGGCTGGTTCAGCCATAGGCCGGATGGAACAACGGTGGGGGTTCTCGCCGGCGCCTCGCTGGTCTTTTTCGCTTATCGCGGATTCCAAAACGTCGCGGTGACAGTCGAGGAAACCAATAACCCGCAACGCGACGTCCCGATCGGAGTGCTCGCCTCGCTTGGCATATGCACGCTCATCTATCTCACTGTTGCCGGCCTGTTGACGGCTATTGCGCCTTATAACGCATTGAACGTCTCCTCACCGGTCGCGTTCGCGCTCCTTCGTCTGGGTTACAATTGGGGATCGGCGCTCGTCGCAGTCGGCGTCATTATCGGTCTCACCTCGACGATGCTGGTGCTCTATTACGCGCTGACGCGGGTTTTATTCGCGATGGGACGCGATGGGCTGCTGCCGCCGTTTTTCAACGCAATCGATGAAAAGCACCGGACGCCTATGAATGCGATTCTTCTTGGCGGAATCGTCATGGCCCTGACCGCGGGCTTTGTACCGCTCGGCGCTTTGGCCGCACTTGTCAACGCCGGTACGTTGGCGGAATTCATGCTGGTTTGCGTTGGCGTTATCGTGCTGCGCGTGACGAGGCCCGAGACGCCGCGGCCGTTCCGGGCGCCGGGCGGACCGATTTTTGCAATCCTCGGCGTGCTCTCATGCGCTGCGCTGATCGCTTTCCTGCCGGTGGCTACGCTGGTGCGTTTCCTGCTGTATCTCGCCGCGGGTCTTGCGGTCTATTTCGGTTATGCTGCGCGGCACAGCCGCGTCGCCGTGGCGGAGCAAACCTAGCGCGGAGAGCGTTTGGCCAGAATCCGCTGCAAGGTGCGCCTGTGCATGTTCAGCCGCCGGGCGGTTTCCGAAACATTATGCCCGCACAATTCATAAACGCGCTGAATATGCTCCCAGCGCACGCGATCGGCCGACATGGGATTTTCCGGCGGACTCGGTTTGGCGCCCGGCGCCGCCATCAGCGCACCCAATATGTCGTCGGCATCGGCCGGTTTGGAAAGATAATCGATCGCGCCGAATTTCACCGCCGCAACCGCCGTCGCGATATTGCCAAAGCCGGTCAGCACAACCACGCGCGCGCTGGGACGGACTTCATGCAAGGTCTCGACCAGGTCCAGCCCGTTGCCGTCCTCAAGTTTCAAATCGACCACGGCGAATGCCGGAGGCGCATCCTTCACCAGGGCGATACCCTCGCGCACGGTCTCAGCGCTTTTCACCGCGAAGCCACGCGTCTCCATGGCGCGCGCCAGGCGTTCGCGAAATGGGCGATCGTCGTCGAGAATGAGAAGACTCTTCTCTCCGGAATACGCAACTTGGTCCATGCTCATGACGCCTTGGATGACTGGTTCTGCTCCGGCTACATATAGTGCCGCATCCTATTTAGCCAATTCATAAAATGGCGCTCGGCTCGGAGCCGGACATCCTTCCGGGCGGCGTATCGCCGTCTATGGCTCCGCGGGGCCATGTCGCGGTAATGCTTGCCCCCCCGCCGGCCCGATTGCGCGCCGAAACAGACCCGCCTGTGTGTTCGATTAGGGTCTTGGCGATGAAAAATCCCAGGCCCATGCCCTCCTGCTTGCCGTCGGCTGGGTCCAGTTCGCGCTCCAGCGACACCGGACTGCCCGCGCGCGAGGTCACATAGGGTTCGCCGATTTGCTCGAAAATCTCCGCCGCGAACCCCGGCCCGTCGTCCATAACTTCGATCGACAGAGCCCGGTCGTCCCAGCGGGCGCGGAGTGTCACCTGATGGTTGGCAAAATCGGCGCCATTCTCGATTAAATTGCCAAGCCCGTGCTGGATTTCCGGAACGCGCCAGACCTTGGGCGCGGGCCCGGGCTGAAGATCCAGCAAGATTTCCACATCGAGCCCGCGATGGGGAGCGGCGATCGCTTCTAGCAAGGCGCCCAGAGGCAGGCGCTCCGCCTGACCGAGCACCGATTCTTCGGGTTGAGCCAACCGGGCGAGGATAGCGCGACAGCGTTCGGCTTCGGCGCGCAAAAGGCGAAAGTCGTCGGCGTGCGGATCGGCCGCGAGATCGCGTTCGAGTTCGTGCGCGACCACAGCAATCGTCCCAAGCGGCGTGCCGAGCTCATGGGCGGCAGCGGCCGCAAGCGCACCCAATGCAGCAAGCCGGTGCTCCCGTGCCAGCGCGAGTTGCGTGGCGGACAAAGCCGCCGACATACGCGTGGCCTCGCTTGCGATCCGCCACGCGTAGATCGATGTAAAGCCGATACCCAAAAGCAGCGAAACCCAGATACCGAACTGGTAAAGCGCCGGAAGGCGCAGCCCATTGACCGGAGCCCAGGGCAGCGGGAGATGGGCCTGCCACAACAGCGAAATCGCGCCGAAAGAAAGGCCGCCGAGAAAAAGCGTGCTTAAGACATCGAGCGTCGCCGCCGAGATCACGACCGGCGCGAGGAACAAAAGAGCGAATGGGTTCTCGATGCCGCCGGTGAAAAACAGCAGAGCCGCCAATTGCAGGATATCGTAAGCCAGAAACGCGGTGGCCTCGCGCACGCTCACGCGTTTTGACGACGGGTAGATAATGGCAAGGACGATATTGAGCACAGCGCTCGCGGCGATGGGAGAGGCCGCCAGGACCAAAGGGAAATCGAAGTTCAGCACCAGACGCGCAACGAACAGCGCCACTGCCTGACCGACGACGGCCAGCCAACGGAGGTTGTTCAGCGTCCCCAGGCGCACGCGCCCGAGCGCCCGCCGTTGCATATTCAGACGCAGAAATGGAATGGACGATCGCAGTGCTGCCGGCGTTTCGCTGATTGATGCCATGGCGAATCCTACCCAACAGAGAATTGGGTTATATCAGTTTCCGCCGATTGCAAATGCTGCCGCAGGGCTTCGCGAAAAAAGTAAAGCGCCTCCGGAACTGAGTCCGGAGGCGCCTTCAGGCTAAGCGCTTGTCACCTGGGAGGGCACGGCTATCGCGCCAGCCTGTCTCGTCAGCTCATCGTGTGTTTCGAGCCTGTGCATTGTGCGCGCGACTGGCGCGGTCGATTTCTCTGATCATTTTCAGATGCATGTCCACCTTCGCCAGAGTCTCCTGGGCGAACACCTGGATTTCGGGATTGTCGCCGTTCTTGGCATAGACGCGCATCAGGATATCGGCTTCCTGGTGAGCGTTGATCTGTTGCGCGATGTAGCGGCCGTCGAAGTCCTCGTCCTTTGCGCCTTTGAGGTCGTCGAGCAGGATTTGGCGGCGCGCGTCGAGCTCCGTGGGCGGCATGAAACTCGGCGCGGATTTTGCCAGGATGCGCTTCAGTTCGTTGCTCGTCTGCGTGTGCGAGTCCACCATCTGCTGCGCGAATTCCTTGAGTTGTGGCGATTGGGCGCGCGTTTCGGCGAGCTGCCCTGCCTGAACTTCGTACATGTCGCTGGTCGCCGCATCATCGACGAAGCCTTTGGTCGAGGTGGTGAGCTCGGCGGTAATTGTCCCAACCGCGCCGGCTACTGCGTCCTTGGCGGCGCTGACCGCTTCGTTTTTGCTTCCCGGAGCAGGTTCGTTCTGCGCGGTCTGAATCGCATTATTAGTTCCAGGCTGGTTGTTATCGGCGGTTTCCTGATTACAGCCCGCCAGCAGCATCATACCGGCCAGCGCCGTAGTTCCGAGAATGATCCTGCGATGCATGGTTTGTCCTCCGTGCTCCGAAAACCCGTGAGGCGGAATTTCGTTCCGGCCAATATTTCCGCACGCGGCCACGCTCAGGCCGCGCGACAACGATTCGATTCAATCCGCCCGGAACATGTTCTACTCTCGTCCCAGCATTCGCGAGCGGGTTCCATGGACGTTATTCTCAAAGCCGATGCGGGCCACGCGACCCGAGCCGCTCCCGCCATCGCCGTAACCGGATTGGTCAAGCGCTATGGCGAAGTGGTTGCTATCGATGGCATCAGCTTCACCGTAGAGCGGGGCTCGTTCACGGCCCTTCTCGGCGGCAACGGCGCGGGCAAGACCACAACGATCGCGATTCTCCTCGGGCTGGTTCGCCCGACTGCCGGATCGATTCGGATTCTCGGCGAGGATTTTGGGCGCTCTGCAAAATCGCTGTTGGCGCGCATGAACTTTCAAAGTCCTTATGCCGATTTGCCGCGCCGTCTCACAGTACGGCAGAACCTCACCGTCTATGCGCGGCTCTATGGCGTGATGAATGCCCGAGAACGAATAACGTATATCGCGAAAGAGCTCGATTTGGCGGCGCTGCTCGACCGCCCATTGGGCGAGCTTTCCGCCGGACAACGCACGCGCGCCGGGCTCGCCAAGGCTTTCATCAACCGGCCGGAGCTTGTGCTGCTCGACGAGCCGACGGCCTCGCTCGATCCCGACACCGCCGATTGGGTGCGCGGCTTTCTCGCGCGTTATGCGGCCGAGGCAAATGCGACCTTCTTCATCGCCTCGCATAATATGCTGGAGGTGGAACGGCTCTGCGATAGCGTGCTGATGATGAAAGAGGGGCGCATTGTCGATTCCGGCGCGCCGAAAGAACTCATCGCCAAATATGGCCGAACCACGCTGGAAGACGTCTTCCTCGATGTCGCGCGGCATGGCCCGCGCCAAGGACGCGAGCCATGACGGCGATTGAAAGAGGCGCGGCGCGGCGCATCGGCGCGGTGCTGCTGCGCCATTGGTACCTGATCTCGAGTTCCTGGCCGCGGCTTCTCGATCTCTGCTACTGGCCGATCATGCAGATGATTCTCTGGGGCTTCATCCAGACTTTCATGATGCGGCAATCGACCTTCTTCGCTCAGGCCGGCGGTATTTTGCTGGGCGCCGTCATGCTGTGGGATGTGCTGTTTCGCGGACAAATCAGCCTTGCGATCTCGTTTTTCGAAGAGGTGTATTCACGTAATCTCGGCCATCTTCTGGCGACGCCGCTGAGCATCGGAGAATATATGGCATCGCTGATGGTCGTGAGCCTGATGCGCACCATCATCGGGCTCGTTCCGACGTCGCTTCTGGCCATTTGGTTTTTCGGTTTTTCCCTCTATTCGCTCGGGCTTGCGCTCGTCGCATTCTTTTTCAGCCTGATCGCCTTTGGCTGGAGCATTGGTCTGTTCGTCTCCGGGCTCGTGCTGCGTTACGGGCTGGGCGCGGAAGGCTTTGCTTGGGCGCTGATCTTTGCCCTTGCTCCGTTGTGCGGCGTCTATTACCCGACGACAATCCTGCCCGTTTGGGTGCAGGCTTTGAGCGCGCTTCTGCCGGCCTCCTACATCTTCAACGGAATGCGCGCCGTGCTTCTTCAGCATCAGGTGCGCGTGGATTACCTGCTGACGGCGGCCGGGCTGAACATCATCTGGCTGTCCATCGGGGTTGCCGCATTTTTGATTTTCCACGCGGCGGCGCGTGAAAGAGGCATGTTGCTGCAATTGGGAGAATGATCGATAAACGCGCCATGAACCGGCCCCTTGCTGCCATTCCCTATCTTGTTCTCGCCGCTGTCGTGGCGATTGGCGCTTTATGGCATTTGGGCGATTTGCAGGCCCAAAACGGCGTCGAAAGCGTGTCCACGGGCGAGACCGTCAAACTTGGCGGACCTTTCGCGCTGACGGATCAGAACGGCGCCATCCGCACCCAGAACGACTATCGCGGCAAATATCTCTTGGTGTTCTTCGGCTATACCTATTGCCCCGATGTTTGTCCCACCACTCTTGCGGTGATCTCGGCCGCTCTGGACAAAATGGGATCGCGTGCCGACCGGATTGTGCCGCTTTTCATTACGGTGGATCCCAAACGCGATACGCCGGAGAAGTTGAAAGCCTATCTCTCATCGTTCGGACCGCGTTTCGTCGGACTGACCGGCGACGCCAAGGACATTGCTTCGGTGGCGAAGGAATATCGCGTCTATTACAAGCAGCATCCGGCGGAGAACGGCGCCGATTACACCGTGGACCATTCCGGCGTGGTTTACCTCATGGACCCGGGCGGCGTCTTTATCGCCAATTACTCGCTGGACGTTTCGCCCGATATGATGGCGCAGGACCTGCTGAAGCGCCTGCGTTGACTTAAATCTCCGGCGGTTCCAATCCCGCCTGGAGATGCGCGGCGACAAGCGTATTGCGCATCAGGCAGGCAATGGTCATGGGCCCGACGCCGCCGGGCACCGGCGTCAGCGCGCCGGCGATTTCCACCGCTTCGGCAAAAGCGACATCGCCGACGATTTTCGTCTTGCCGCCGGGAAGCATTTTCCGGTTTACGCCGACATCGATCACCGTTGCTCCCGGCTTGATCCAATCCCCGCGCAGCATTTCCGGCTGTCCAATGGCGGCTACCAGGATGTCGGCACGCCGGCAGAGCGTGGGCAGATCGCGCGTCTTGGAGTGGGCGACCGTCACCGTGCAGTTCTCCTGCAGCAGCAATTGCGCCATGGGTTTCCCAACTTGATTGGACCGCCCGGCGACCAGCGCCTCCTTGCCCGACAGCCCATTCGCCGCCGCGTCTTTCAACAGCATCAGCGCGCCCAGAGGCGTACAGGCGACAAGCCCGCGGCGCGCATTGCTCTCGCCGATCGCCAAGCGCCCGATATTTACCGGCGTCAAGCCATCCACATCCTTCAGCGGATCGATCGCGGCAATGATGCGCATCGGACTGATTGCTGGCGGCAACGGCATTTGCACCAGAATGCCATGCACCGACGGATTGGCGTTGAGACTCGCGACTTCGTCGAGCAGCGCGCGCTCCGAAAGCGTTTCGCCATGCCGCAAATCCAGAACGTCGAAACCGACTTCGCGCGCGGCATGATTCTTGGCGCCGACATAGATCGCGCTCGCCGGATCCTGTCCAACCAGCACGACCGCAAGCCGCGGCACGATTCCGCAGGCGGCTTTCAGCTTCGCGGCTTCCTCGGCTAGGCGCGCGCGCAGCCTGGCCGCAGCGGATTTGCCATCGATGATGCGCGCAGTCATGGCGTTCCCAGCCTATTCAGGTCCGTCTCACCATCGATTTCGATCGTCTTCCGCGATCGTTCACAGCAGCGTGCCGATGACCAGCCAATTTCTAAGGAACGTGATCAGCAGCAGGACGATCAGCGGCGACAAATCTAGGCCTCCCATCGGCGGGATGATCCGCCGGACCGGCCCGAAAACCGGCTCGGTCACCGCATGGAGCGCCCGAAGAATGGTGCGCGAGACAGGATGATAGGAATTGATGATTCCGAACCCGACCAGCCAGCTCGCGATCACAGCGGCGAGAATCACCCACCAATACAAATCCAAAACATCGATCAGTAAAATTCGTAGCGCAGCGATCATGTTGCCCCTCTGCCTGCGTCGCTTTCTGCCTTGTAGCGGTCGCGCCCAAATTGGGGAAGCGGGAGCTTGCGTGAAGCCAAGCGAAGGCTGGTGGAGCTGAGCGGGATCGAACCGCTGACCTCCTCATTGCGAACGAGGCGCTCTCCCAACTGAGCTACAGCCCCCAACCGGGGAACGCGAGGCGCACGCCTCGCGCGAAGGAGGGCTATCTAGGGATCGGGCTCCGCCGCTGTCAATGGCGGCGCGCCGCGCAGGCCACTATCTCCCCGTATAGGAAATCCGCCAGACCGCATTGCCGACATCGTCGGCAACCAGAAGGCTGCCATCTTTTGTCTGGGCAAGCCCAACCGGCCGGCCCATGACGCCCGCGGGCGCCTGTCCGCTTGTCCAGAAACCAAGCGCGAAATTGTCGTAGCCGCCTTTTGGTCTTCCGTTCTGGAACGGCACATAGACAATCTTGTAGCCGCGCGGATTGGAGGCATTCCACGATCCGTGGTGCGCGACAAACGCGCCGCCGCGATAGGCCGCGGGGAACTGCGTCCCGGTGTAGAACACGAGTCCCAACGGCGCCGAGTGGGAGCGGAACAGCACGTCGGGCACTTTGGCCTTCGCCACCAGGTCGGGGCGCTTGCCCTTCAATGACGGCTCTTCATGATTGCCGATATAGGCGTACGGCCAGCCGTAGAAATCGCCCTGCTGCACGCGCGTCATATAATCGGGCACCAGCTCGTCGCCTTCGCCGTCGCGTTCGTTTACGACCGTGTAGAGATTATCCGTACCAGGATAAAACGCTATGCCGACCGGATTGCGCAGTCCCGTGCCGAATTGCACCAGTTTGCCGTTGACGACCTTGGAGATCGCGGCGCGATAGGGCGGATCGTCGCTGCCGATATTCTCGGCGCTACCGATAGCGACATAGATATCTCCATGGCTGTCGGCCGCGAGATTGCGCGTCCAGTGCCCGCCAAGCGCGCCGAAGGCGCCATTTTCGGTCACTTGCGTGCGCGGACCCGAAACCTTGGTGTCGCCGTCCTTATAGGGGAAGCTGTAAATCCCATAGGCATCGGCGACGTAAAACTTGCCGTTGGCGAACGCCATGCCGTGCGGATTCTTGAAACCGTCCACGAACGTAACCCGCATATCGGCGACGCCATTGCCGTGCGTGTCGCGCAGCAGCGTGATCTTGCCGGCTTCCGCTTCAGCCAGCAGCACGTCGCCATTGGGCGTGATCTGCAGCCAGCGCGCATTGGTGAGATGATCGGCGAAGAGATTGGCATGGAAGCCCGGCGGCAATTGCAGCTTGCCGAGATTGGGGTCCTCGGCCTTGACCGAACGCTCGGCCGAGGCAGGCGTCGCGAAAGGCGGCGGCATATTGCTGGCCAGGAATTGGAAATGCTGGCCCACCGCTTCGTGGTTTTGATTGTCCTGCGCAATGGCCGCAACGCTGAGGATGGTTGCGCCGGCGGCAAGCGCTCCTAATACGGCATGGATGGCTCTCATGGCATCTCCTCCTGGGCGGCGGCGGGCCGCGGTTTTCGCACGGCGTATAACCGCAACACGGCGTTCAAGGCAATCCGAACACGACGATCTTGGCGCTCGCCGTGGCAACCGGAAAAATCGGCGAGCGGGTGCCCGCGACGAACGCCACGCGTTGCTTGCCGTCGGCGAGATACGAGATCACGCCACCGCCCGCGGCGCCCGCGAGCTCGGTCTGCCACAGCACCTTGCCGCTATCGGCGTCGAAGGCGAAGGCATGGTTGCCCAGATCGCCGGCGAAGACCAAGCCGCCTTTGGTCGGGGTCACACCCGCGAGCGCCGGCGCCGCGGTGCGGAAGCGCCATTTCACCTGGCCGGTATCGGCATCGATGGCGTTCACGAAGCCGCCCCAATTCGCGTCCTTCTTGCCGAAAAGATTCCCGTCGCCGCTGCCGGTCCATTGCTGGCCCAAAGAAACGCTGGCGGGTTTGAGCGGATCGACCACGACGACCGTGGTGCACCAATCCTCGGCGCCGCTATAGACGAGATTGGTGTCGGGATCGTACGCGGGCCCATTCCATTCCGCGCCGCCCGAAGAGCCCGGACAGAAATGGACCGGCTTTGAGGACAGCGGCACGGCGACATTCTCGCGCCTGGTAATCGGCGTCGCATAAAGCCGTTTGTTGCTGTCGAGATCATAGGCGTAAAGCTGGCCGTCTTTGGGGGTGGCGGCCACGACGTGATGTCCGGCTTTGGTGGTGAAGAGCGTGGGCGCGCCGGCGACATCCCAATCGTGGAAATCTTCCGGGACCAGCGAATAATGGCCTTGATAGACTCCGGTTTTGGCTTCCAGGATGACGATGGAATCGGAGAAGAGATTGTCGCCCGGCCGCATGCCTTTGAGGAAATCGGGACTGGGATTGCCGCCCGGCACATAGAGCAGGCCCTTGGCCGGATCGAGCGTGTAGGAGGTCCAAGTGGCGCCGCCGGAAACCGGCACGCCTTTGGCGTTGCCCCAAGAGGCGCGCGCGAGCGCCTGCATTCTTTCATTATTGGCGGGAAGCGGACCGTCGCTCGGCACCATATAGGTTTCCCACACGCTCTTGCCGGTCTTCGCATCCAGCCCATACATGCGGCCGCGGCCTTCGTATCGATCGCCGCCGGCATTGCCGATGAAAACGAGACCGTTCCAGGCGATCGGCGCCGCGGGAACCGATTCGCCCTTCTTCGGATCGGCGATGCGGGTTTCCCAAAGCTTCTTGCCGGTCGCGGCATCGTAGGAAAAGACTCGGCCGTCCTGGGTTCCACGGAAAAGCTGTCCGTCGAGATAGGCGACGCCGCGATTCACCGGCAGCGCGCCCTTGATGTCTTCATGCACGCGCCATTTGGGTTGGCAGGTCGCGGCGTCGATCGCGAACGTGTCCATTTCCGTCGTGCCGTACAGGGTGCCGCCGATGACGATGGGGCCGGTCTGGAAACTGGTATCGATACCGAGGTCGTAGACGCAGAGCTGTTTCAGCCCCGCGACATTGCTCTTGTTGATCTGATCGAGCGGCACATAGCGTTCGGAGGAGAGTGTGCGGTTATAGCTCGGCCAATCGGTGGTCGCCGGCGTATCGGCCGCGCGCAAGGACAGCGGCGCGATCGCCGCGGCCGCGAGCGCCGCAACTATCGCACCTTGCATCAGCCGCACTCGAAGCCCTGTGCTCATCGTCAAACCCCTCCGGTATAGGCGTAGCGCTCTTATATCATTTAAACTGACCAAATGCCGCGGAGCCTCTCAATTATCAGCGAATCCTGGCCGATCCGGAGCACCTTCCGCATCGCGCGAGGCGCCAAGACCGAAGCGCAAGTCGTAGTTGCCGCGATCCGCGACGGCGGCAACACCGGCCGCGGCGAGTGCGTGCCCTATGCGCGCTATGGCGAAAGCATCCAAAGCGTGATCGCGCAAATCGAAACGCTGCGGGCGCAGGCCGAATCCGGCCTGACGCGCGAGGCCCTGCAACAGCTTCTCCCGGCAGGCGCAGCGCGCAATGCGCTCGATTGCGCGCTCATCGACCTCCAAGCCAAGCTCAGCGGGCGGCCGGCCTTTGAATTGCTCGGACTACCGGCGCCGGTCCCGGTCAGAACTGCCTACACGCTCAGCCTCGACGAACCGGAGCTTATGGCCAAAGCAGCGGCGGAGGCCGCGGCAAAGGGCTACGGGCTGCTCAAGTTGAAAATCGCGGGCGCGGGCGATCTTAAGCGCGTTGCGGCGGTGCGCAACGCGGCCCAAGCGGCGCGCCTGATTGTGGATGCCAATGAGGGCTGGACGCTGGACGATCTCCGAAGCTTGACGCCGGAACTCGCGAAGCTCGGCGTCAGACTGATCGAGCAGCCGCTCCGGGCCGAGGAGGAAGACGCCCTGCTCGGTTTCGACAGCCCGGTCCCGCTTTGCGCCGACGAAAGCTGCCACACCAGGGCCGATCTGCCGCGGCTCGCCGGCCGCTACGCCTATATCAACGTCAAATTGGATAAAGCCGGCGGGCTCACGGAAAGCCTGGCGCTTGCGCTGGAAGCCCGCACCCGAGGTCTTAAGCTGATGATCGGCTGCATGGTTTCCACTTCGCTCGCCATGGCGCCGGCCAGCCTTCTGGCGGGCATGGCGGAGTTCGTCGATCTCGATGGACCGCTGCTGTTGGCCAAGGATCGCGACCCCTCTATGCGCTATGAGGGCGACCTGCTGTACCCACCGGGGCGCGATTTATGGGGCTGACCACATAGTCGGCCCGGTTGCTTCTGTGCTATCTTAATCCCGCGGTTTCGCAGACTAGGCTGTTCGCCTTTGGGGCTGAACCAGCATCAATCAAGAGGAGGCGCGATTTATGAATACAAGGATCATTCTTTCTGCCATTGCCGTCACTATGCTGGGCTCTGCCGCCGTGCTGGCGCAGGGACAGGCGCCGGCGCATCCAATGACGTTCTTCGTCGCACGCGAAGTGCCGGGCACGGGCAATCTCGGCGGCCTCGCGGGCGCCGACGCCATTTGTCAGCGTCTCGCCGCAGGTGTGGGCGCCGGCAATCACACATGGCACGCCTATCTCAGCACCGTGACTACGCCGAACGAAGTGGGTGTGAATGCGCGCGGACGCATCGGGCCGGGACCCTGGTACAATGCCAAGGGTGCTCTGATAGCCGCAAATGTTGCGGATCTGCATGGCGACGTGCAGCGCGACCGCAATGCCATCAGGAAGGACTCGTCGCTGGACGAACATGGCACTCCGATCAATGGCGTCGGTGACATGCCCAATGAGCACGACATGATGACGGGCTCGGATTCCGACGGGCGCGCGCTTCCGTTAGGCGCCGCGGACACCACCTGCAACAATTGGACTGCCGACGGCGCCAATGCACGGACGATGCTCGGCCATTCCGACCGTCAGGGCGGCGGGAATGTGTCGTGGAATGCAGCCCATATGAGCCGCGACTGCACCAAAGCGGGACTGATCGCGACCGGCGGCGCAGGGCATTTCTACTGCTTCGCCACCAATTGACGAGAGCGTTCGATCGCGTCTCGTGATGTTTGCAAGAAGGCCCGGTCTCACCCCCGGGCCTTCTTTGCTTTGCTCAGGCCCGGGGAAGCCTTGTGACGAGCGGTATCCGCATATTCATTTGCGCACCCGGCGACGTTCGCGCAGCGCGATACATCACCACGCGAGTCGTGGATAGAGTCGCTCAGGATTATGCGCCCCTTTTCAGCCTCGACTCTTTTATTTGGCAATATGATGAAACGGGCCACCTCCCGGACCCGGCCGAGCCGCCGAGCAGATTCGATATTGTCGTGCTAATTCTGTCGTCGCGTGCCGGCCGCGCGCCGCTTAGCGCGACCGAATGGGTTTATGCCGATGCCTTGCAGGCCGTAAAGGCACGCGGCTTTCCCGATATCTTGGTTTATCGCAGCCGCGAAACGGATACCTCGGACGCGGAGCACCGCGACAGCGAGCTTGCGCAACTCGCCGCGCTTGAGGCTTTTTTGTCCGCTCATGTCGCGCGCCCGGGAGTGTTTCCGGGGATTTACAGCGAATATGCGAGCCGGGAAAAATTTGTCGAGCAATTCGAACGGCATCTCCGGCAGCTCCTTGACCGGCGGCTCGCGGAACGCCCACGGACGCGGCCTCTCACTCTGGCGGAGCTAGCCGAAACACGTGCCGCAGCAGACGCTCACGCCAATTCGACCCAGAGAGAACGGCAACCCGCACGCAGCCAGACAGATCTCACGGGCGCAAAGGCGCCCCGGGGCCGTATCGGCGCAGCGCCGTCCGCGCCATTCCCGATCGCCGCAGCGCCGAATCCTTTTTCCCTGGGTCCCGGCGCGGCCGACGTTCCCGATTCAGCTCCTTCCGCCCAGAGATCGCCGATGGGAACCGGCGCCGCTGCGTCCCCTGCCTCCGCTTCCGGTGGCCGGGCCATAGGCGCGCGAGCTGAGGACTTTCCGCTGTCCCCTGCTTCGACTCCGTACAGCGGGGGCCGGCTGCAAGCGAAGTGGCACCGGCCTGCCAAGTGGCCCTTAACGGTCGTCGCGCTTGTTTCGCTTCTAAGCGTCGGACTTGTCTTCCGGCACGAAATCGCGCTCTGGGCAGCCGGCCTGCTGAAACTGTTTCGCTCGGTGCCACCGCCGCTGCCGGGCGCGCCGCAAGCGGAGCGCGATCTTGTCGATGTCAGCGTCTTTGCACCCGATGCGGCGCAGGCCGGCGAAGAGATTCTCCTGCAAGTTTTCCTGCACTGGCTGGAACAGGCTGCCGCTGTCCGGGACCTCGCCAAGGAGAGCGACCGGGCAAGCTCGCGCCGCGGCGTCGCCACGCTGGAAACCGAAGTCGAGCGCGGCCGACGCGTCGACATCGTGCTCGAATGTCCCGGCGCCAACATTGACGAGCCCGCGCAATATCTCATCTGGCGCGGCGAACCGCGCGCCTGCCAATATCTTGTCACGCTCCCGGATGCCGCCGCGAAAACCAACCTGCGATTCAAAATTCGCGTTCTGATCGACGGGCTTCCGGTCGGCACCGTGCGGTTCACGCTGCCCGTCTTGCCGATCCAGCAAGCAGCGAAATCCGCAATGGGAATAAAGGGAGAATCCGGACAGCGTTATCGCCGCGCGTTCCTCTCTTACGCCTCGCCCGACCGCGCCGAAGTGATCAAACGAGCTCAAGCCTTGCGCGCGCTCGGCATCGGCTTCTTCCAGGATTTGCTGTCGCTCGAACCGGGCGATGCTTGGCAAAAGCGGCTATACGAAGAAATCGACGCCTGCGACGTGTTTCTATTGTTCTGGTCGTCTGCGGCCGCGCAATCGCAATGGGTCATTCGCGAGGCGGAATACGCGATGAACCGCCGCCTGGCATCTGCCGAAGACAGCCCCGACATCATGCCGATCGTTTTGGAAGGCCCACCGGTGCCCGCGCCTCCACCATCCCTGGAAGCGATTCATTTCAACGATGCCCTGCGCTATGTCATTGCGGCCGTGGAAGCGGAAAAGAAATCCGCTCACTGAGCGCGTTTAGAACGCAGTTCTACCTCCACCTTGTGTGGGGAGGTCGAAATGCGCAGCATTTCGGGTGGGGGTGGACTGCATCAAGATCCCCTACCCGAAAATTCGCTAAAGCACTAATTTGTCGCCGCTTTCGCTTGCGGCTCGCGTCGCGCTCGCAATGGCGCACAACATGCTCTAGTTTCGCCTCGACACGCACCCGTAGCTCAGCTGGATAGAGTGCTGCCCTCCGAAGGCAGAGGTCACAGGTTCGAATCCTGTCGGGTGCGCTCTCATTGAACTGAGTCTGCAATATGCGCACCTGGCGCTTTACTGATTTTGCAGGCTGCCGGCATGGCTAATTGGGAGGTGAAAGGCAGATTGACTGAGCAGGACCTGTTGACCTTTGGAAACCGATCAGAGTGGCGGTCCTGGCTCGAAACGAATCACAGCAGAGTCAAGGAAGCATGGCTCATCCATTACAAAAAATTCTCGGGGAAGCTTAGCGTCAGCTACGACGAAGCCGTCGAAGAAGCGCTGTGTTTTGGTTGGATCGACGGAAAGAAAAGGTCGGTCGATCGGGAGAGATATGCATTTCGCTTCACGCCCCGTGGACCGAAAAGCTCGTGGTCCACTCTCAATATCAGGCGAGCGAAGCCCAGGCGTCGGAGCTGTGTTTGTTCCCGCTTTGCACTTGCGATCCATCCCACACAGAGTTTTTGGTATCCTGGCGATAACGCCAGGAAATTACGCCAGGCTACGGCGTGTGATTTGAACTTTTCCTCTAAATTCGATGGCAGCACTTTAGGAAGGGGTTGCGCTTTTTGCTCTTTGCGGTTGCGAAACACCTCGAGACCAGCCTTGGTCATTTTCCCATCTTTGATCAGCGCTTTGGTGATCAATCATTCGGCGGGAAACAAGAAAATCAAGTTCATGTGACGGACGTCGGTAATTCGGGAGTGTCTGTCTATGACCACAGTAGAAGTCCCGTCCGACCCCGCTCAGATGTTTCGCCTCGACGGACGGATCGCTCTTGTAACAGGCGCGTCGTCGGGGCTGGGCGAACGGTTCGCCCGCGTCCTGAAGGCGGCCGGTGCAAGCGTAGTGCTCACCGCGCGCCGTCACGATCGCCTCGCCGCACTCTCGGAGGAGCTTGGTAACGCCCTGTGGGTCGCCGGCGATGTCACGGACGATAGCCACGTTTCCGCGCTCGTGGAGAAGACGGCTGAGCGGCACGGACGGATTGACATTCTCGTCAACAGCGCGGGCATGGCCCGCGTGGCGCCGCTCGAAGAGGAGTCGCTTGAAAACATCCGTCGCATGATCGCGGTGAATCTGACCGCGGTGATCGCGCTCAATCAGGCGGTGGGCAGGCTGATGCTGGCTCAAAGGAGCGGCAACATCGTCAATCTGGCGTCGATCTTTGGCCTCGTGGCGCCAGGCGAGCGGCCGATGACAGGCTACGCCGCGACCAAGAGCGCCATCGTCAACCATACGCGCGACCTCGCGGCGCAGTGGGCGACCCGGGGCGTGAGAGTCAATGCGATCGCCCCTGGATTTTTTCCCACCGAGATGACTGGGATGCTGAGAAATCCCGACCTCATCGGGCGCATAGAGCGCCGAACGCTCATGCAACGAGCCGGGAATATCCACGAACTTGATGGCGCGCTCCTCTTCCTGACGAGCGACGCATCGTCTTATGTGACTGGACATACTCTGGTGGTCGATGGCGGCTGGACCGCGTGGTAGCTTGCTCTCCCACTCGTTTCAGCCCAAAGGAGACGCTGCCATGGATGCTACCCGCCGGACCGCGCTGATCGCCGCCGCGGCCCTGATTGCATCGTCGCAAGCAAAGACGCGTGCTCAACCCGCGCCCGCAGACAACGTCAAGGCGCTGGTCTTCGACGTGTTCGGCACTTGCGTCGATTGGCGCAACGGAGTGGCACGCGATGCCGAGCGCATCCTCAAACCGCTCGGCTACAATCTCAACTGGCTCGCTTTCGCCGATGCGTGGCGCGCGCTCTATCAGCCGACGATGGAGGAAGTGCGTTCCGGCCGCGCGCCTTTTGCCAAGCTCGATATTCTGCACCGGCGCATGCTCGACCAGATCAGGCCGAAATTCGGCCTTGAGAGGCTGGACGAAAAAACCGCCGCCGATCTCAATCTGGCGTGGCACCGGCTCGACGCCTGGCCCGATGTGCCGCCCGGTTTTGCGCGGCTGCATCGCAGATTCATCTTGGCGCCCTGCTCGAACGGCAACATCGCATTGATGACCGATATCGGACGGCGAAACGGCCTGCCATGGGATGCCATCCTGGGTTCGGAGATTGCGCATGACTTCAAGCCCAAGCCGCAGGTCTATTTGGCGTCGGTCGAGGCGCTTAATCTGACGCCCAGCCAAGTGATGATGGTGGCCGCACATAGCGATGATTTGCGCTCAGCCGCGTCCAACGGTTTGCGTACTGCGCATGTTGCGCGCCCGCAAGAAAATCCCGGCGTGAGCGAAACCGCCCCGCGCGTCGCTGTCGACTTCGCCGCCCGCAGCATGGAAGACTTGGCCGGCAAACTCGGGGCATAGTCGCAGCGTCACGCTCGGGTGAAAAAGGACTTTCATGTCCAAAGTCTCGGACACTCCACCGCGACGCCTGCGGGCCTGCCTCGTTTGCGCCGGAGCGGCGTTGTTTGCGCCAAGCGCCGCGGCACAAAGCGCCGCGATCCCGATTCTTTCCGCACCTGGCTCGGGCTGGCTGGAGATCGGCGACGATTTTCTTCCACCGCCCTCCGGGCCCGGCCCCGTCACGGCCGATCCTGCGCACCCTTATTACAGCAACATCAGTGGCCTGCAGCCGACCTTCCGGGTGGCCGACCTCACCAATCCTATTCTGCAGCCCTGGGTGATCGAACGCCTGACAAAAACCAATGAGCGCGTGCTTGCCGGAAAGGTCCCGTTCCAGGCTCATGAGCGCTGCTGGCCGACGGGGGTTCCCGGCTTCGAGGTCTTTTCGCTTATCCGGCCGATCTATTTCCTCCAGGGACCCAAGGAGGTGCTTATTATCAACGAAGGCGACTTCCAGGTGCGGCACGTCTATTTGAACGTCCCGCATTCGAAGAATCCGAAGTTGAGCTGGTACGGCGAATCGGTCGGCCATTACGAGAACGGCGATACGCTGGTCGTCGACACCATCGGCATGAACGACAAGAGCTTCGTCGACAATTACCTCACGCCGCACACCATTCGGCTGCACACCGTGGAGCGCTTCAAGCTGACCGAGGGCGGCAATAAATTGCAGGTCGGCATCACGGTGGAGGATCCTGGCGCCTTCACCACGGCTTGGTCGGCGGTCCAGGTCTACCGTTTGCAACATCGGGGTGACTGGGACGAAGACATCTGCGCCGAGAACAACGATTCCTACTTCAACTACGAGATGGCGCCGATGCCGCGGGCCAATAAGCCCGATTTTTGAGCTGGCGCTGCCTTAGGTAGACCGGAATCAATTCAACCGCCGCGCGCGTCATGGTGAGGTGCTCCGCGAAGCGGAGCCTCGAACCACGCGCGGTGATTGGGTCGCTCCTCCCCGCTCCCACCAAAGACGCCTGTCTTATTGTAGCGGGTCGGGTTCAGCGTCATCCGCGACGGTGGTTATGGTTCTCGGATCGACGCCTTGCCTCTTTGCAAACGCGCGTTCTTGTTCCCGGTGTCCGTGAAGCAACCCCGGGAGACCATAGTTTCCTTCGATACAACGCGGCTCGGTGTATATTCTGTTTTCCTCATTGTTCTGCAGAGTGAATTCTTGCTTGGCAGTCCAAGGCCGCGTCCACACGGTCGGGTCCTCGACGGTCACGGCATATTCAAGCGTGGTTGGACTGGTCCGCGTCCAGCGCTCGATCACGTGCAGATTCTCGCGCGAGCCCTGAAAATCGGTCTTCGGACTAAAATTCGTCACGTCGATCACGAGCGTATTGCCCTCCCAGTGGCCGCGGGAGTCGCCGTACCACTGGCGAATTTTGGCAGGCAGATGGGAGCTTCCGTTCATGACGATATTGCGCTGCCAGCCCTGGCCCTGACCCACGTCGTAGAACATCGAGATGCCGCCGGGTGTCTGCACGATCCGTCGAAAGCTGATGCGATCGGCGATCGCTCCCAGCGTGCCGTTCTCCGGCAACCAGCCCATCAGGCAGCGCACCGCCAATGAGGCATCCTCCGGACCATCATAGCGATTCATGGTCGCGGTGTTGTAGCGGGGAGGGACGTCCGCGTAGCGCGGCGAGGGAGTCGGATCGTACTTGCCGCCTTTACAGGCCGGCTCTTTATTTTTGCAGGTCTCGGTCGCCTGCAATAGGGCAAGTCGAAATTCGCGTTCGGCGGCAGCGATCTTCTGCGCCTCCGGTGTCAAAGGCGGCAGCCGGCCATTCGGCGGGTCGACAATGCGCGACGTCCGCGTGCCGGTACGTTTCTTCGGCGTGAACACGTCATTGTAGGCGCCGGCGACGTCAGCCGTGGTTCCGCGCTCCGCGCGTTTGTCGCGACCCTTCATGGCCGATCGCTGCTGATCCAGTTCTGCGCGCTGGGCCGGCGTGAAAAATTCCTGGTTCGCAAACTTGGGCGAGCGCTGCAGCGGCGTGTCGGTTTCGTCGGTCCAAATGCCCTGCAGGTCCGGTTCGCCCCAAGCCGTTTTCAGCATCGAGACAGGGGCCTGAGCCGACGTCCCTGTGAGGGACACCGAAATGACGGCGCTGACAGCGGCCGCAGCAATGGCGATCCTTATCGTCGAGCGTAGGAGCCGATCTCGCATGATGGTCTTCTTTGCGCTTTGCGGCGCACTATTGTATCGGATCCTCGTCAAACACGTAAACGAGAGTCTCGTTCGGGTTGTGGTACAGTTTGAAAAACACCAAGAAATGAGGAACGCCCAATGGTCAAGGTTTCTCATATGGTCTTGCCGGTCACTGATGTAGGCAAGTCGCGCGACTGGTATGTGAACGGTCTGAATTTCAAGCTCGAGTTCGAACGCGAGAGTGTAACCGCGATCAAGGATGGGGCCGATCTAACGATTTTTCTACAGAAAAGCGCGGGCAGTCTGCCGGGGGAGAAAATTACACTCACGATTCAAGTGAAAGATGTTGATGGCAAACACCAGGAACTCGCGAGCCGTGGCGTAAATTTCGTGAGCGCGCCGAAACTTCAGTTTTGGGGCTATGGAGCTGAAGTTCTTGATCCTGACGGATACATGAACCATCTGTGGGACGAAGTAACGATGGCCAAAGCCGTGCGCGAAATGGCCAAGGGTCCGAAATAGTCTATTGCCGCATCTTCAAGCTGTACCATTACCCTCGTTCGCGCGAAGCTCATGCGTTCGCGGGAAGAGCGCTAACGGCGCGACTCCCAATGTCCCTTCCTAGCGACACCGGTAATAGCAGTGCAATGAACGACCGCCTCTGGGAAAAGCGGCCACTCCCGTCGAATGGCCGAGAGAGACTGCTTCTGACCCCTCAGCGGTCATTCCAGGCGGCGAAAGGCAATCGGCGAAGGCTCTTGCCGCCGCGCCGTCTACGATAGAATTTAGGCGGCATGAAGCCGCAGATTGGCGTTGTCACTCTCGGGGTCGACGACCTGAATCAGTCACTCGTGTTTTATCGCGATGGGCTCGGTCTGCCCACGAAAGGTATTACCGGCAACGAGTTCAAAGGAGACGATAAGCATCCCGCGGGAGCCGTAGTGATGTTTCACCTGAAGGGTGGTCTTATCCTTGCGCTTTATCCTCGAAGCGAGCTTGCCAAGGATGCGCGCCACACTATGGGAGTTCCAAGCCCCACAGAGTTCAGCCTCGGGTATCTCGCAGCCAGCAAAGACGAGGTCGATCAAATACTGAACCAGGCGAAAGCGGCTGGGGCCACGATCACGGATGCGGCTCATGACCGGCCATGGGGCATCTATTCGGGATACTTCAAAGATCCCGACGGCCACCTCTGGGAAGTCATTTGGGGTCCATCAACGCCGCAACCTTGATCAATGTATCCGCCGCGTCCACGCCGGCGGATTTCCTCGCTTCCTACGTGTCTCTGAGACCTCACAATGGCTGCTTTTGGCGACAGTGCGACCACTTGCGCATCGTCGGGTTGGTCGCTAGTTGACCCGCAACGGGCATCCCGGCCTCCGATTTGATGCTAACCTTATGCGGAGCCTGTGTGTGTCGCCGGCAGAGGAGGCAAGCGTGCAGAAACTGTCATTGGTCATGACCGCAATCCTCGGCGCGCTCGCATTGACGGAGAATTTCGCATTCGGCGCGGGAGCGGATTCCCGGCCCGATTTCGCGCCCAATCCATCCGTCGGATGGGTGTCGGCCGGCGTCCGCTTGATGCCGCCGCCCAGCGGTCCCGGACCGATGCTCGCCGCTCCCGGACGCCGCCTGGCCAACAACAATGACGTGCGCGCGACCGGCGCGCAGGCGGTGTTTGCCATTGGCGATCTTAACGCTCCGATCCTGCAACCCTGGGCGCGCGAACAGATGCGCCAACGCAATGAGCGGGTGCTCGCCGGAAAACCCGCCTTCAGCCGCCAGGCAAGCTGCTGGCCCGTCGGCACGCCGGGATTCCTGCTCTACGCGGTGCAGCCGGTTTATTTCGTGCAGACCCCGAAAGAAGTGCTGATGATCTGGCAGGCCGATCATCAAGTCCGCCACGTCTATTTGAACGTGCCGCATTCGCCCAATCCGAAACCGTCCTGGTTCGGCGAATCGGTTGGCCATTACGAGGGCGACACGCTGGTGGTCGATACGATCGCGACCAATACCAGAACCTTCATCGACCAATTCGAAACACCGCATACCGATCGGCTGCACACCGTCGAGCGCTTTCACATGACCAATGGCGGCATGGCGCTCGAGGTGAATCTTCACGTCGAGGATCCCGGCGCCTTCACCACACCCTGGGACGCCATCCAGCGCTATCGCCGGGTCGAGCCGGGCGTCGCCGATGTTACGGAGCCCTTCAACCCCCTGTCATCGACCTCCGCTGCCGGGCCCATCCTGGAAGCGAGCTGCGCCGAAAATCCCAACTCGCTGTTCGGCGCCGAAGGGGCCTTGCCGATTCCACAGGCCGGCAAACCCGATTTCTGAAACGACGGAACCGGCCCTTTCAGGCACGCCCGCGCGCGGTGTAGATTTTCCTTTCGGGCCACCCCCCCACGGGAGACGAGCATGCAGCCGCGGCAGCAGAATTTCCTTTTACTGGCAACACTGGCAGCGGTGGCCGCGATTCCGGGTATCAGGCAAAGCGCGACGCCGGCCGTTGCCGCCGCGTCCATCCCGGATTTTGGCGGCGTATGGGATCATCCCGGGCTCCCCGGTTTTGAACCTTTGGCTTCGGGTCCGACGTCGCTCGTCAACCTGTCGCGGCGCGAAGGCAACGTCAGCAATAACATGCAGCTCGTCGGCGATTACAGAAATCCGATTCTGAAACCGCAAGCCGCGGCAACCGTGAAAAAATTCGGCGAAATGTCGCTGGCGCATATCGGCTATCCCACGCCGCGGAACCAGTGTTGGCCGGGGGGAGTACCCTTCGAATTCACCAACAATGGATTGATGA
>Ga0307477_10000700_pt1 | contig 33477 bp, 31 predicted proteins | sample atmos_gasesECM2C_FD_203316 | JGI IMG/M metagenome (GOLD analysis project Ga0307477, IMG submission 203316) | Hardwood forest soil microbial communities from Morgan-Monroe State Forest, Indiana, United States - atmos_gasesECM2C_515 | ecosystem: Environmental > Terrestrial > Soil > Temperate...
CGATCGTTGCCCCGACAGTCGGGAGATAGTGGATTTCGTAATCTCCGTTGCCGATGTAGGTGGGACCGCCAGAGACGTAGAAAGCCGTGCTCGACGCGCGGCCTACGACGACGTACAGGAACTGCCCCCTCCACAGGCGGCCCGAGGCGTTCGAGGTCACCGGGCCAACGGAGGAGCCGCCCGGGAGCGGAAGAGGTGACGGTCCGGCTCCTTCGTTGCCACCGATGACGCCCATGCGTCCGGGCGGGTCGGCAGTTCGGCCACTCGCAACAGCGAGTGCAGCGCTCGGCGCTACGATGTGTGTGCGCGCCCTGTGGACTCCGGCAGAGCACCTGCCCCTGTGTCGCAGCGGCCGCGAGGGTCGGCAGTCTGATGGCTCCACGCGGCGCTCGCTTTCGCAACAAGCGACGGCTCCCAGTAGTTAGCTCGTTCGGCCTACCAGAGTCCGCGGGCGAGTCCGCAAATTGCTACGTCGTCTTTCGTCCCGACGAACGATGGTCGCCCGTCGTCCCCAGTGGCATGTTCCTTCCTAGGTCGGCACGGAGGAATCCTATGAAGGTCAGACAACTGGTATCGGCCGCGTGCATGATGCTCGCGTCTCTCCTTCTCGTCGGGCAGACGCTCCAGAATCTCGGGCTCAGCACCTCTGATGCGAAAGAAGCGAAGCAGGTGCGGAAAAAGCGCCAAGGGCGAGTCCAGGGAGGGCAGGCCCAAGCCGAGCCGCTGCCCGCCGCCAAATAGTTAGGTCGTTTGACGCACGACGGATCTGCGCGCCAGCACGCAATTGCTGACGACCCACTCGGACTTCGCTGCACGGGTCGCCCCCGACAATCGGGGCCGGGCGTCTGTCTATATCGGAGTGATACCAACGTGCCACATCGCGCCCTGCTGATCGTCGGTTGTGTCGGTTTGTTATCGGCGACATCGACCCTGCTTGCCCAACAGCCCGCTGGAGCGGTCGGCCGCGTTCGCGCGGAGCCTCAAACCCGCTCGACGACGGTGTATCGCCTGCTGGAAGGCAAGCGCGCCACGTTCGATGTGACGGGCGTTGGCCAGGGCGGCGCGAGCCGCGGCAGCCTGGAGATCGAGTACAAGAACGGTCGTGCCGCCATGTGGCTTCAGGTGGACCAGCTGATCCACCCGCAGCAGGTGGGCGCCGCGTACACGGCATACGTGTTCTGGGGCGTCGCGGCGGACGGCAGAGTGACGCGTCTCGGAGAACTTCCCGTCAACAAGCGGGTCGACCTCAAGGCGACCTTCACCGCTCAGACCGTGGGAGTTCTCGCCACCGCCGAGCCGTATGCGGAGGTCGAGCGTCCCTCACCAGAGCTCGTCCTCCGGTTCGCCCTACGTAATGGGGACGACAAGAACGCGCCGACCGCCCGCACCGCGGAGTATGTGGGCGACCGGGGCCAGCTTTATTGGGACGCGAGTACAACGGCTGCACCCGACCTCTCGACTCCGTTGCTGGTGCAGGGCGCCCGCCACGCGGTCGCGGTCGCGCGACGGGCGGGCGCGGTGGAATTCGCGCCAACGGAGTGGCGCCAGGTGGATGTGAAGCTCGAGGTGCTGGAGCAGCTCTGGCCCGATCATCGGACAAACGAATCGAAGTTCAGCGGGCCCGCGCGGGAGGTGATCCGCCTCGCCGACGCCGCGCGCCGGGTCGGCGCCGAGCGGGCGGACAGCGCGGCTGCCGCGGCCGATCGCCTGGCCACCGCCGAAACCCTCGCGCGCGCCGCGAGTGACGTCGAGACGTCGCGGAGGCTCACGGCGGAGGCAGAGCGGGACGCGGCGCAGGCCCGGGTATCAGCGGACAGGGCGAACCAGGTCACGGCGCAGACGCTCAGCTACGCCGATTCAGTCCGGACCGCCGCCGGCGTCGCGCAGCAGGAGGCGAGTGCCGCGCGGCAAGAACGGGACGACGCGCGGTTGCGGCTCGCGAGCTCGATCAGCGCGATCCTGGACACGAAACGGGAGGCGCGTGGCCTCGTGATCAACTTGTCCGGCGTGCTCTTCACAAGCGGTGCAGCGGTGCTGCAGCCGGGGGCGCGAGAGAGCCTCAGTAAGCTCAGCGGGATCTTGCTCGCGTATCCGGGCCCGTACACCCTCGCGATCGCGGGGCACACGGATTCGGTGGGGTCCGACGCGCTGAACGACAAGCTCTCCCACGATCGGGCCGAGAGCGTGCGGGCCTATCTGATGGAGGCGGGGATCGGCACGTCGCATCTGACGAGCGCCACGGGGTACGGCAAGCACCAGCCGGTGGCAGACAACGCCACGGCGGAGGGGCGAGCGCAGAATCGACGCGTGGAGATCGTCATCGACGACACGGATCCGTCGGGCCAGTAGTCGCCTCCGGTCTCAGGGACCCGAGCGGCGGTGGCGAGACCGCATAGGGAAGTTCTGGGGCACCTGCTCCGTATATGGCGGGATCCGCTGCGTTCGCAGTCCACCTTTTGATCCGGAGGGCGAGGCCATGACGCTACCAGGCTCACAACTCATGCGGGAGGGCGTCGTCTTTCCCATGCTGTTGGCGGTGCTGCCCCTCGCGGTCTGCGCCCAGTCCCAACGCCACGAGAAACTCGAGGATCGCGCGCGGCGTGCCGGCCAAATCGTGGGGGAGCTAGTACGCGAGGCCGACCACTCCCCGCCCCAGTCGCTCTTGAACAGGGCGACGTGCGTGGCGGCGGTGCCCGAGGTCGTGCAGGCCGGCCTGGAGATCGGGGGGAAGGTTGGGTACGGTCTGGCGAGCTGCCGAACATCCACCGGCTGGAGCCTGCCGACGTTCGTGGCGTTGAAGGGCGGCACGTTCGGGCTTCAGATCGGCGTGCAATCGACCGACGTGGTACTGGTCTTCCTCAACGAGAACGCCTCACGCCTCATTGGCTCGAGCTCGTTCGATCTCGGCGGTCAGGCCTCGGTCGCGGCCGGACCGGTGGGGCGCAACCTCTCGGCCGAGACCGACTACAAGCTCACCGCCGAAATCTATTCGTACTCGAGGACCAAAGGTCTATTCGCGGGGATCGACCTCGCGGGTACCAAGTGGGAGATCGATTCGAAAGCGAACCGCGCGGCGTACGGCGAGGCGCGGGCGCGTGACGTGCGCGATCTGCTCCACACCGACGGAAGCGGAGGACCGGCGCTGGTGCAGCCGTTCCTCGAGAGCCTGCGGCGCCACGTCGGGTCGACGAGGCGGTAGACGTTCGCGAGGCGTTATTGAAGCTCGTCGTCGACGAGTTGGCTCAGTTCCCGTGGTTGGTAGGCCTGGCCTCTGATCTGAAGCTGAACGACTAGCCGGGCGCCGGCCGTGGGTGAGGGCTGCGGTGCCGAGGCGTTATGCCCGACAACGCCGATCGGGGCGAGACGTCCAAGCCCTGGCCGCTGCGCTGCTGGCGACCGGGACATGAGCCCGTGTGGTCCCAACTGTTCGTCCCACTGTCGCATCCGCCCCGTCGGCGGCCGTCAGCTAAGTCGTTGTTGTATAGTAGCGGCGGTCGGACTCGAACCGACGACCCGCGGATTATGATTCCGCTGCTCTAACCAGCTGAGCTACGCCGCCGAGCTTGACGCAGAAGAACTTAGCGATTCTGAGGACCGCGTGGGAGGCTCTGACTTGATCGGAACTAGACCGTTGAACCGCTTCGCGACACCGCGGCCGCGCGGCCGCTTTCGCCGCCCTACCTACCCGTCGCGCTCGCGGCCTCGAGCAATTCGACGTCCGGCTTCACGGCGTCGTCGAGCTGACGATTGTTCCGTTCCCGCCGAATGATCCGCGAGTAGAGGGAAATCTCTCGGTCGAAGAGGAAGCGCATGAGGAGCTTCGTCCAGGACAGATGTGACGAGAGCGAGCGGTACACTTCGGGGGCGGCGGCGTGGATCTGCGGAAGCCTGTTCCAGGCGACCGAGGGGAAGTCATGGTGCTCGTTGTGATAGCCGACGTTGAACGCGAGGATGTTCAGTGGGCCATAGTAGCTGAACGTCTCTTGATCGCCGTCCGACGTCAGGTAGTGGCGTTGGATCCAGCGGGCGCCGAGGGGATGGAGACCCACAGAAAAGAATAGCGACAAGGCGAAATACAGGAGCGCGCCGGGTCCGAGCACGATCCAGGTCGCTACGTCGACCCCCGCCTGCGTGACCAGGTTGACCGCCGTCCAGCGATCCCACAGGGCCACTTCCTTGACGCGGTAGGGGCGCGTGATCTGGAAGATCGGATAAAGGAGCAACCACAGCGCCTTGCCCACGGCCGAGTGGCCAACGAGGCGCGCTTCCCAACGGCTCGGGAGGTCGGCGTCGAGCTCGTAGACGCCTTGGAAGACGTGGTGCTTCAGGTGGTATTTCGCAAACGAAATGGCGCCGGGGAAGAACTGGGGCACGTTGGCGAGCAGCGCGGTCAGCTGGTTCGGGACCTTCTTCTTAAAGACCAGCCGGTGGGCGCATTCGTGGATCATCACGAATAGGGCATGGTCGGCGAAGGCGCCCACGAGGTAGGCGGCGGCTACAATCACCCACCAAGGGCGCGGCGCCACGAGCCACGCCACCGCAACCTGCAACGACACGATCCCGAGGGTCCACCAAAACGTCCGGGGGTTTGGGCCGATCAGCTCCCGAATCTCGGGATGGCGGCGCAGAATCTCCTGCGTTCGGGCCCGATGGGGCTCTGGCGCAGTGGAGTAGGAGAAGTCTTCGGCGGTCGCGCTCACGGAATGTCCCGGGAAGGAACATACAAGGTAATCGTCGCGCCACCAGGGGCAACGGGCGCCCCGCGGACGCCGGGCGTGCGCGGCCTAGTGCCGGGGTGCGGGGTCCCGGGGGGGGACCAAGCGGTAGAGCAGCTCGCCGTCGCGGATCATGCCGAACCGCTCCCGCGCCGCCCGCTCTTGGGCGGCGGGGTTGGTCTCGAGGTCTTGCGCCAAACGACCGAGCGAGTCGAGCGCGGTGCGCAGGTCCGCCACTGCCTGGCGTTCCTCACGAACCTGCCGACGCAGCGTGAGCCAGTCGAGGGTGCTGTACTCCCCAGCGAACACGGCTACCCAGGCGAGGAGCGCCGCGGCCGCGAGCGCGGCGATCCGCCCGGGCCTCACAGACCGTACAGATCGCGGCCCGGGTAGTAGGCCACGTCGCCCAACTCCTCGGCGATGCGCAGAAGCTGATTGTACTTCGCCACGCGGTCGGTGCGCGAAGCGCTGCCCGTCTTGATCTGGCCCATTCCACTCGACACGGCGAGATCGGCGATGAACGTGTCCTCCGTTTCCCCGGAGCGGTGCGAGATCACGGCGCCGTATCCGTTCGAGCGGGCTCGCTCGATACACTCGAGCGTCTCGCTCAGGGTCCCAATCTGGTTGACCTTGATCAGGATCGCGTTGGCCACGCCCGCTTCGATGCCCCGCGCGAGGAGGTCGAGATTCGTGCAGAAGATGTCGTCCCCAACGAGCTGGACGCGCGCACCGAGGGCCTCGGTGAGCGTCGCCCAGCCCGTCCAATCATCCTCCCCGAGGCCGTCCTCGATCGAGACGATGGGGTAGCGATCGATCCACCCCTTGTAGAGCGCGATCATGTCGTCGCTCGACTTGCGGCCGCCGCCACTCTTCTTGAACACGTAGGCATCGTCCTCGCGCAGCTCCGAGGCGGCGATGTCGAGGGCGATCGCCACCTCCTTGCCCGCCTCGTAGCCCGCGCCCTCGATGGCGGCCATGATCGCTTCCAGCGCCGCTTCGTCGTTCGGGAGGTTGGGCGCGAACCCACCCTCGTCGCCCACGGCCGCCGAGAGGCCGCGCTTGACCAGGACCTTCTTCAGGGCGTGAAACACTTCCACGCCGATCCGGAGGCCCTCGGCGAACGTGTCGGCGCCGATGGGCACGACCATGAACTCCTGGCAATCGAGGGTGTTCGTGGCGTGCGCGCCGCCGTTGAGGATGTTCATGAGCGGCACCGGGAGCACGTGGGGAACCGGACCGCCGAGGTAACGATACAGGGGTAGCCCCGCGTCCTCCGCGGCGGCGCGCGACACGGCGAGGGACACTGAGAGGATCGCGTTCGCGCCGAGGTGGCCCTTGTTGGGCGTGCCGTCGAGCTCGATCATCGCGAAATCCACGGCGAGCTGGTCCTCGGCCGGCATCCCCTCGAGCCGCGGCCCGAGTACCTCGTTGACGTTCTTGACCGCTTCGAGCACGCCTTTGCCGCCGAAGCGGTTTGGGTCGCCGTCGCGCAGCTCGACCGCCTCATGCTCCCCGGTCGAGGCGCCGCTCGGCACCGCGGCCCGCCCTGCCGCCCCGCTGGCGAGGGTGACGTCGGTCTCGAGCGTCGGATTCCCGCGGCTGTCGAGGATCTCACGCGCGTGCACCGAGATGATCGTGCTCATCGTGGCCCCTACCCTAAGGGGAGCGCCCCGCGGCGTCAACGCGGGCCTGGAGCGCGAGGATCGCCGCGCGCACCCGGTCGCGCAGCGCCTCGCGGTCCTCCGGCGCCAACCCGGCGGTTGGGATCGGCTCGCCCACCGCGAGGCGAATCGGCCGGGGCCGCAGGCGCCACGCCCCCTTGGGGAAGATGCGGTAGGTGCCGGCGACGTAGACCGGCACGATCGGGACCTGGGCCGCGATCGCGAGGACGAACGGGGCGTTCTTGAACGGCAAGAGCTCCCCCGTCCGGCTGCGGGTGCCTTCGGGGAAGACGATGGCCGACATCCCGCTGCGAATCGTGGCGGCCGCTTGATCGTAGGCTTGGAAGGCCCGGGCCCGGTTCGCGCGATCAATCAAGATGTGGCCGGCGCGACGCATCGCGAGACCGAGGAGCGGCACGCGGCCGAGCTCTTGCTTCGCGACGAACCGGGTTGAGCCTGGGAGAGTCGCGGCAAGCGCCCAGATATCGAACAGCGACGTGTGGTTCGATGCGTAGACGACGGGCTGGCCGGCGGGGATGCGCTCGAGGCCCGTGGCCTCGACGGGCGTGCCGGCCGCGCGCAGGGCATGCCGCGCCCAGTCGACCGTGGCCCAGTCGTAGACTCCGGACCGCCGTGGCACGCCGAGCAGCGCCGCGCCGATGGCGCCGAGGGCGTGGATGCACGTCGATGGCACAATCTGCAGCGCGGCCCACACCAGGCGGATCATCGCCCGGCGAAGTGGTCGAAGCCCCGGGGGAGGGGGACGGGGCGTCCCGCCTCGGTGAGGCGCACGCCGGCGCCCGCCGCGCAGCGACCGATGCGGGTGAGGGGGAGGCCGGTCGCTTGTCGGAACGTGCGCGCCTCGCGCTCCCCGAAGCGCGGCGGCAGGGCGGCGAGGAGCTCGAACTCCTCGCCGCTGGCGCACGCCACCCGCGGGGCCACGCCCGGCCAGCAGGGGACACGCTCAAGCTCGAGCTCGAGGGCCACGCCCGATGCCGCTGCCAGATGCGCGGCATCGGCGGCGAGTCCGTCGGAGACGTCGATCATCGCGTGCGCGCCGTGCCGCGCGAGCCAGCGCCCCGCCGCGATGCGCGGCTCGGGACGTGCGAAGCGCCGCCACAGCGCGCCGCGAGGGGATGCGCCCGCGCGCAACCGGCGGAGCGCGAGCGCCGGCCCTCCCACGATCCCGCTCACCCACACGCCGTCCCCGCGCCGCGCGCCGCGTCGGCGCATGGGCGTCTCTGTGGTCCCGAGCACGCAGACGTCCACGAGGTAGCGCGCCGAGCGCACGAGGTCGCCTCCCAGCACCTGGGCCCGGACGTGACGAGCGGCGGCTCCCACGCCGGCCATGATCTCGGCCGCAGGCCCTCGCCGACCCGCGTCCCCCGGCCGCCGGCTTCCCGGCACCCCGAGGCTCACGAGCAGGCCCACCGGTCGCGCGGCCGCCGCCGCGAGGTCGGAAAGCGCCGCGGCCGTGGCCCGCCAGCCGATGTCCTGGAATGAGAGCCAGGCGGTCCGGAAATGCACGCCCTCGAGACTGAGATCCACGCTCGCGGCGAGCGTGGTGGCCCCGAGTCGCACGAACGCGCAGTCGTCGCCCCAATCTCCTCCGACGCCCAGCGCCTGCAGTCGGGCGAAGACGGCACGGAGGCGGTCGAACTCCGCCCCGGGCCCGAGGCGACTCACTCCGTCTCCGGCGACTCGAGGATGGCGAGCACGGGAGGACCGAGGGGCTTGGTCGCGGCCCAGGCGCGCCAGATGTCCGGAAGCGCGGCGAGCACGTCGGCTGGGCGAAGGCTGCGGGCGGTCCACTGCCGAGCGCCCTGTTCGGCGGCGCGCCCGAGGGCGTGGGCCCCGAGGGCCGCCGCTTCGGGGGGCGCGCTGCCGCGGGCCAAGAACGCTCCGATAAACCCGGCGAGCAGATCCCCCGAGCCTCCGGTCGCGAGGCCGGGGTTGCCGCTCGCCACGACGTGCAGCGGCCCCCGCAGGTCGGCGATTACGGTCGGCACGCCCTTGAGCAGCACGGTGCCGCGCACGCGTTGGACACCTTTGGTGGCGGCGGCCCAGCGGTCGTTCGCCGCTTCGTCGGCGAGCTGGTCACCCGCGAGGGCGCGAAACTCACCCAGGTGTGGGGTCCACACGGTCGGGCGTGTGGCCGGGCCGTGGAACAACCCGAGGGCGTCGGCATCGAGCACGGTAGGGAGCGCGCGGCGCTCGAGCGCGGCGCGGAGGAACTCCCCGCGCGCCGGTTCGCGGCCCAATCCCGGGCCCATGACCAGGGCGTCGGCCCACTCGAGCGCGTCGGCCACCGCGGGTTCGAGCTCGGGACCGAGCGCGGACTCCACGGTGAGCACGTCCGGGAGTGTGGCGCGCGCGGCGGCGACGGTCTCGGGGGCCGCGACCAACTTTACGAGCCCTGCCCCAGCCGCGAGCGCAGCCCGCGCGGCGTGGAGGGCGGCGCCCGTCATTCCCCGTGCGCCCCCGACCACCGTGACGCGGCCGCGGTCGCCCTTGTGCATCGTCGGGGTGAGGCGCGGCAGCCGCGCCCCGGCCCAGGCGTCGGTGACGAGGAGGGGCCATGCGGGATCCGGGGGTGGAAGGCCAATGTCCACGACCACGATGCGCCCGCACCAATCGCGCGCCAGCAGGTGACCCCGTCGCACGCCGCCGAACGTGACGCTCAGGGTGGCGCGCACCGGCCCGTGCGCTTCGCCGCTCGAGAGATCGAGCCCCGTCGGTCCGTCCACGGCGGCGATGGGCGCGCCCGAGGCAACGATGCGCTGGGCGAGCGCTAGGACGTCGCCGCGGGCGGGGCCCGCGGCCCCCGTCCCGAGGAGCGCGTCCACCACGACCGCCGCCGTCGGCCAGGGCTCCTCGCGTCCCAGCTCGCGCACCCCGTCGAGCCGCGCGAGCGCGCGGTTGTCGATCGCGTCGTCCGTCTTCGGATCGAGCGCGGCGACGGACGCGGTGAGGCCCGCCGCGTGCAGCGCCCGCGCGATGACCCATCCGTCTCCGCCGTTGTTCCCGGCCCCGGCTACGACCAGTGCACCTCGGGTCACGACGTCGGGGAACTCGCGCACGATCACCTGTGCCACCGCGCGCCCTGCCGTTTCCATCAGCACGCGACTGGGGATGTGATACTGCGTCCGCGCCACCGTGTCCCACGCGGCGGCCTCGGTCGCGGACAGCACGGGGATCGCCGTCACGGGAAGATGACGCCTCCATAGCCCACCACCGCCGTCCGGTCGCCCGTCACCCACCCCGAGTGCCGATAGTCCACCACTGTCCCGGCGCTCGCGCCTAGCACCTGCGCGGCCGCGGCCACGCAGGCCGCGGGCCCGCGGCCACACATCGAGATCTGCTCACGACGGCACCGACGCAGCAGGTCCTCGCCGTCCAGACGCCGCAGCGCTTCGAGGGCCTCACCGTCCTTGCGCTCGGAAACCGACGCCGGCTCGTAGTGGTTCAAGTCACTCGAGGCGAGGAGCAATGCTGGCTCGGGCCAGTGGGCGATGAGTCGGGCGAGCGCGAGGCCGAGCGCGCGGCAGGCGGCCCAGCCATCCTCCGCGAGGACAAGCGGCACGATGCGCACGTCCGGCCGCAGTACCTGGAGAAAGGGCAGCTCCACCTCGACCGCGTGCTCGGCCGCGTGCGCTTCGTGGTCCGGCCCCACGAGCGGACTCGCGTCGAGCAGCGACGCGGCGAACCGGTCGTCCACGCCGACCTCGCCGAGCGGGGTGCGAAACGCGCCCGCCTCCCACAACGAGACTCCCCCGGGCGCGCGGCAGATGCCCGTGTGGTTCGGAGCGAGAATCACGACGAGCGGCGGGATGGCGAGGTGGGCAAAGACCGAGGCGGCCGTGAGCCCAGAGTACACGAGCCCCGCGTGCGGGACAACGGCGCCGCGGGCGCGTGCCGGCTGGGCGTCGCGCACCGAGGCGAGCAGGTCGCGGACCGCCCGGTCGAGCTCGGGGCGAGTCGCCGGGTAGAACCGCCCGCTCACCGCGGGCGCGCGCACGGCACCCAATCCTATTTGAGGCTCTGGCCGATCGTGCGACCGAAGGAGATTTCCCCGTTATCGATGCGGATGTTGAACCCGCAGTCCGGGTTCGTGCACACCCAGGCCTTGTAGGTGATCGGTGCCCCGTCGCGGCCGTAATCCGATAACGGAATGAGGAGACCCTGCTGACACTTCTTGCAGGCGGGCCACTCGATGCGGGCATCCATGCGGCACCTCCGTTCACCCGACGCAGCGCCGGCTACGTGACCCCGGGCCAGCGGTACCCGGTCCGGAACACCTCCGCGAAGTCGTACACGGCGTCGAAGTCTTCGAGCCGGTCACTCGGCTGCCGGGCGAGCAGGCCGACGTCGATCAGGAGGAAGACGATGTGGCCGATGTCCTCGGTGCTCGTGATGCCCCAGTAGGCGAGGACGCTGCCCGCGAGCAGTCCGAACTGCTCGAAGGCGAGATCCCGGCAGGCCCACGCGAGCTCCGCCCCGCCCAGGTGCCGGCGCGCCGGGAGCCGACTTTGGGCGAACTCGAGCGCGGCAAGTACGAACAGGTAGCCCCGCTCGTGGTAGCGGCCGTCGCGCTCACGAATCTGCGCGAACGCCGCCTCGAGCGTCACGAGATCGCTCACGGCGCCGCCTCGCGCGTGGCCCCGTCGGTGGTCACGCGCACGGCCAGGGGCCGCGAGATCCGGGGCTCGAGCAGCGCGAGCTCGAGCACCTGATCCAGCGTGTCCACCGTCTTGATCTCGAGCAGCTTGGTCACTTCCTCCGGCACCTCCACCAAGTCGTGTTGGTTCCGCGCGGGGACGAGCACCGTCTTCACGCCCGCTCGCGCCGCCGCGGTCAGCTTTTCCTTGAGCCCTCCGATGGCGAGCACGCGCCCGCGCAGCGTCAGCTCGCCGGTCATCGCCACGTCGTGGCGTGCCGGCCGGCGGCACAAGAGTGACGCGAGGGCCGTCGCCATCGTGATGCCCGCCGAGGGCCCGTCCTTGGGCACGGCGCCCGCCGGCACGTGGAGGTGCACATCGCTCTGCGTGAACGTGTCGAGCGGGATGCCCAGCGCCCCCGCCCGGGCGCGCAGGAGGCTCCACGCCGCCTGCGCCGATTCCTTCATCACGTCGCCGAGCTGGCCGGTGAGGGTGATGTGCCCCTTGCCCGGCATTTGGATCGCCTCAACGAACATGATATCGCCGCCGACGGGCGTCCACGCGAGCCCCGTGGCCACGCCGACCTCCGGGCTGCGACCCGCGACCTCGCTCTGCACCTTGGGTTGGCGCGCGTAGCGCTCGAGGTTCTTGGCGGAGATCTTCACGGGTTCGGCCCGCCCTTCGACCACCTCGAGCGCGGCCTTGCGCAACACGCCCTGGATTTCCCGCTCGAGCTGGCGGACCCCAGCTTCCCGGGTGTACTCGCCGATCAGGCGCTCCAGCGCGCTGTCGGCGATCCCGGCGCGCTCGGGCGCGAGCCCCGTCTCTAGCAGCTGCCGCGGGAGCAAGTAGCGCTTGGCGATCGCGAGCTTCTCGCCGGGCGTGTACCCCGGTAAGGTGAGAACTTCCATGCGGTCGAGCAAGGGGTCAGGAATCGGGGCGAGGCTGTTGGCCGTCGCGATAAACATGACGCCGGAGAGGTCGAACGGCACCTCGAGGTAATGGTCGACGAAGGTGGTGTTCTGCGCCGGGTCGAGCACCTCGAGGAGCGCGGCTGTCGGATCGCCGCGCACGTCGGCGCCCATCTTGTCCACCTCGTCGAGCATCAGCACCGGGTTGCGCGTCTCGCCGCGCTGCAAGGCGTGGAGGATGCGCCCCGGCAGGGCCCCCACATAGGTGCGGCGGTGGCCCCGAATCTCCGCCTCATCGCGCACGCCGCCGAGCGAGACGCGGGCGAACCGCCGCCCCAGTGCCTCGGCGATGCTCTGGCCGAGCGACGTCTTGCCCACGCCGGGCGGCCCGACGAAACACAGAATGCTGCCCTTCGCGCCCGGATTGAGGGTGCGCACCGCAAGGTACTCGAGGATGCGTTCCTTCACGGACTTCAAGTCGTAGTGGTCGCGGTCGAGGATCTCGCGGCCCGCCTTGAGATCGAGCCGGTCCTGGGAGACGCGGTTCCAGGGCAGGAGCGCGAGGACGTCGAGGTAGGTGCGCGCGACGTGATACTCGGCCGACTGCGCCGACATCTGCCGGAGGCGTTTGAGCTCGCGGTCAGCGACCCGGCGCGCTTCCGGTGGCAGCCCCGCCTCGTCGAGCCGCCGGCCGAGCTCGTCCAGCTCGTCGGCGTCTTGGTCTTCGCCGAGCTCCTGGCGAATCACGCGTAGCTGCTCGCGCAGCACGTACTCGCGTTGGTTCGCGTCGAGGCGCGACTTCACCTTCTCCTCGATCTGACTCCCCACTTCCAGCACCTCGAGCTCCTGGCCGAGCAGCTCGGTCAAGCGCTCCAGGCGCACGTTGACATCGCTCAGCGCCAGGAGTTCAGCCTTCGCGGGGAGCGCCAGGTTGAGGTTCGCGGCGATGAAGTCGGCGAGCTTGCCGGCGTCGCTGATCCCCGCAAGCACCTCGTGCAGCTCTTCGCCGAGGTACGGGGCGATGTCGATGACGCGCGAGAACTGCGCATGCGCGGTGCGTTTGAGCGCCTCGGTCCGCGCGTCCTCGACCAACGCCTCGGAAAGGACCTCATAGCGCCCGACGAGCCAATGTTCGGCCGGTACGATCTCTACCAGCCGGGCGCGCTCGAGGCCTTGGACCATGACGCGGGCGGACCCGTCCCCGAGTTTGAGCATGCGGACGAGCACCCCGAGCGTCCCGACTTCGTAAAGCTCCTCGGGGCGGGCGTGCATCACCGTCCCCTCAACCGGCTCCGCGCCCCCGACCGGCTTCACCACGCCGAGCAGCAGGCGTTTGTTGTTCTGCACAACCTCATCGATGAGCTGTACGGCGTTGGGGTCGTCGAGGGCGAGCGGGAGGACCACGTGCGGGTACACCACCAGCTGGCCGAGCGGGAGAATCGGCAGCCGGTCGGGCGTGTTCATTCGACCTTGACCGACTGCGGGCCAGACGGCCGGAGGGTCACCTTCCGCAGCCGCACCTCGAGAAAGCCCGCGTCGTAGCTGGCCCGAATGCTGTCAGGATCGACCGCCACGGGCAGCCGGAGCCGGCGCTCGAAGGGGCCGACCTGCACTTCCATCGCGTGGTAGTGCCGCTTCCCTTCCCGGCGCGCCAGGCGCTCCCCCGCGACGCGGAGGATGCCGTCGGCGAACTCGACCTGGAAGTCCTCGGAGCGCATCCCCGCGACGTCGATATGCACGACGAGGGCGTCTTCGGTCTCGTAGACGTCGGTGGGGGGTTTCCATTTCGGGGACGCCACGAACCCGACCGGGCGTCCGTGGGCAACCTCGTTGAAGTAGACCTCGAGCTCGTCGGCGAGGTGGATGGTGAAATTCCCCGAGCCCCGCGACGGGCGGCCCGGCGATCCGGTGTCAGCCATGGGCGACGCCCACTGCGACGTGCGGAGCCGCATAGACGGGGAACTGATCGGCGAGCTCGCGCACGCGCGCCTGCACGCGGCTGAGCGTGGCGTCGTCCCGGCGCGTCAGGACGGTGTCGATCAACTCGGCCACCGTGTCCAGCTCGGGCTCGCGGAATCCGCGGGTCGTCACCGCCGGGGTGCCGAGGCGGATCCCGCTCGTGACGAAGGCCTTCTCCGGGTCGCCCGGGATGGTGTTCTTGTTCACCGTGATCCCTGCGCGGTCCAAGAGCTCCTGCGCCTCTTTCCCGGTGACCCCTTTCGGACGCAGATCCACGAGCATGAGGTGCGTGTCGGTGCCCCCCGAGACGATGGCGTAGCCGCGCGCGATCAGCGCCTCGGCGAGCGCCTGGGCGTTCTTGATCACCTGGGCCGCGTACAGTTTGAACTCGGGCGCGAGCGCCTCGCCGAGGGCCACCGCTTTCGCGGCGATCACGTGCTCGAGGGGACCGCCCTGCGTCCCCGGGAACACCTGTTTGTCGACGCTCTTCGCGTACCCGCTCTCGCAGAGGATCATGCCGCCGCGCGGACCGCGGAGCGTCTTGTGGGTCGTGGTCGTCACAATCTGGGCGTAGGGGATGGGTGAGGGGTGGAGCCCCGCAGCCACGAGCCCGGCGAAATGCGCCATGTCCACGATGAGCGTGGCGTCGACTTCGTCGGCGATGCTGCGCAGGGCCGCGAAATCGATGATGCGCGCGTACGCGCTCCCGCCCCCGATCAGCAACCGCGGGCGCTCGCGCCGGGCGAGCTCGCGGAGCTGGTCATAGTCGATCCGCCCGGTGTCTTCCCGCACGCCGTAGGAGGTCGCGCGGAACAGGGTCCCGGAGAAGTTCACGGGGGACCCGTGGGTGAGGTGCCCGCCGTGCGGCAGGGCAAGTCCCATGAGCGTGTCGCCCGGCTTTGCCACGGCGAGGTAGGCGGCGAGGTTGGCTTGGGCGCCCGAATGCGGCTGCACGTTGACGTGGTCGGCTCCGAACAGCTGTTTCGCCCGGTCGATGGCGAGCTGCTCCACGGCGTCCACGACTTCGCACCCGCCATAGTAGCGCTTGCCGGGCACGCCTTCGGCGTACTTGTTGGTCAACGCGGTGCCCATCGCCTCGAGCACCGCGTTCGAGACAAAATTCTCGCTCGCGATGAGCTCGAGCCCGTGCTCCTGGCGCTCCACCTCGCGGCGGATGAGCAGGTAGACGGCGGGGTCGGCAGCGGCGAGCGGGGCGAGCCGGTCGTTCATGCGTCGATCTTCGCGACGCGACGCAGGTGTCGGCCGCCCTCGAACGCCGTATCGAGCCACGTGTGCAAGATATCGAGTCCTTCCTGTTCGCTCACGAATCGCGCCGGGAGCACGAGGATGTTGGCGTCGTTGTGCTTGCGGGCCAGCGCCGCCACCTCGGCGCTCCACGCCACCGCCGCGCGGACCTTGGGGAAGCGGTTCGCCGTGTAGGACATCCCGAGCCCTGTCCCGCACGTGAGCACCCCGCGCACCGCCTTCCCAGCGCTCACCGCCTCGGCCACGGGCTTCGCGTAGTCGGGGAAGTCATCTTGCGGGTCGAGCGTCTTCGGGCCCACGTCTACGGGCTCGTACCCGAGGCGGCGCAGCTCCGCGACGAGCTTCTGCTTCAGCGCGTAGCCCGCGTGATCGGCGCCGACAAAGATCGCTTCAGCCAAGATTCTGCCTCCCTTTTGCCACCGTGGCAACCACCACTCCCTCCGGGATGATAGCCTCCCCTGGGGCCGCCCGGCAAAGCCGACGCCCCCCCGCTAGGGCGCCTCGTAGAGACCGCGGGCGATGTTGAGGCGCTGGATCTCGCTCGTGCCTTCATAGAGCTCGGTGGCCTTGGCGTCACGGAACAGCTTCTCCACCGGGAAATCACGCATGTACCCGTACCCCCCGAACAGCTGCACGGCCTGCGTGGTAACCCACATGGCGGTCTCCGAGGCGAACAGCTTCGCCATGCTCACCTGGGCGCTCGCGTCCTCGCCCCGGTCGTGGCGTGCGGCCGCCGCGTGAGCGAGGGCGCGAGCGGCGTCGAGTCGGGTCGCCATGTCGGCCAGCTTGAACTGCACGGCCTCGAATTCGCGGAGCGCGCGCCCGAATTGGCGCCGCTCCGCACAGTAGCGCGCGGCCAGCTCGAGTGCCCGCCGCGCGATCCCGATCGCCACGGCCGCGAGGCCCACGCGCGCCGCCTCGCATCCCTCGAGCGCGTAGGCGAGCCCCTGCCCCGCGGCGCCCACCAGATGGTCGGCAGGAAGCTCGAGCTCCGCGAGCGTGACGGCCACCGTGTGCACGGCGCGGAGGCCCATCGTCTCGGCCGGTGCGCCGGGCTCGTACCCGGCGCTGTGGGTCGGGACGACAAACGCGCCGATCCCGGCGTCGCTGCGCGCGAAGACGAGGATGACGTCGGCCCTGGCGCCGTTCGTGACCCACGCCTTCGCGCCGCGCAGCACCCAGCCGTCGTCTCGGCGGACGGCCTGCGCGCGGAGTGCGGCTGCGTCCGAGCCCGCCTCGGCTTCGGCGAGGGCGAACCCGGCGAGCACGGTGCCGCGCGCCATCGGCTTGAGCCAGCGCTCGAGCTGCGCGGGGGCCCCGTGACGCAGGAGGACTGCCGTGGGCACGGTGCTATGGACGTTCACGGCGACCGCCACACCCGCGTCGGCCGCTGCGAGCTCCTCGAGCGCGAGCGCGTAGGTCAGCGTGTCGAGACCCATCCCGTCCGCGGTCTCGGGCGCCAGCATGCCGAGGAAGCCGAGCTTGCCGAGCTCGTCCAAGACGTCTCGGGGGAAGTGCCGGGTGCGGTCCCAGTCGGCCGCGTGCGGCGCGATGCGGGTCCGCGCGAACTCGCGTGCGACGTCCACGATCTGGCGTTGCGTGTCGGAGAGACCCGCCGGCTCAATCCCGATAGCCATAGAAGCCGCGACCGGTCTTACGGCCCAAGCGACCTGCGGCCACGAGCTGGCGCAGCAGGGGCGCCGGCCGATACTTGTCGTCGCCCAGATCCCGGTGCAGCACCTCGAGGATGGCGAGACAGACGTCCAGGCCGATCAGGTCCGCGAGGGCGAGCGGGCCCTGAGGGTGGTTCATGCCGAGCTTCATCACCGTGTCGACCGCCTCGGCGCTCGCCACGCCCTCCATGACGCAGAAAATCGCTTCGTTGATCATCGGCATGAGCACGCGGTTGGAGACAAAGCCCGGCGCGTCGCGCACCTCGACCGGTGTCTTCCCGAGGGCGGTCGCGATGTCCACGATCGTGCGGGTCGTGGCATCCGACGTTTGGAGCCCACGCACGACCTCGACGAGCTGCATCACGGGCGCCGGGTTCATGAAATGCATGCCGACCACCTGCGCCGGCCGCCGGGTCTGGGCGGCGAGGGCCGTGATCGAGATGGATGACGTATTGCTCGCGAGGATCGTACGGGGGGGTGCCTGGCCATCGAGTTCGTGGAAGAGCTGAAACTTGATTTCGGGCGCCTCGGTCGCTGCTTCGACGACGAGGTCGGCGTCGTGCGCAGCGTCGGGCCCCGCTCGCGCATGGATGCGCGCGAGCGCGGCATCGCGCTCAGTGCCGGGGAGCCGTCCGCGCTCGACCGCGCGGGCGAGGGCGGCCGCGACCGCCCCCAACCCCCGTTCGAGCGCGGCGGGCGCCGCATCGACGAGGCCGACCGTCCAGCCCGCGAGCGCGAAGACTTGCGCGATCCCCGTCCCCATCGTGCCGGCGCCCACCACCACGACGCGGCTCACGGCGTCACCCAGCGCTCCGGGGCCGTCGCCCGCGTCCCGAGCACCGCCACCGTTCCCGCGACGAGCGCGATCGTGCCCACCACCCCGCCCTCGGGGCCGAACCGCCCGCCTCCGAGCCACAGCGGGCCTCCGGGCGTGTAGTGCAGCGCTCGCGCGGCGAGGGTGTAGCCGCTCACCGGCGCTCCGAACAGGGCACCGAGCGTGGCATTCCATCCGAAGTGGAGGCCCCAGGCGCTTGCCATGCCACCCGGAGAAAAGAAGGCCAGGGAGAGCCAGAGCCCGGCGAGCGCAATGTTCAGCATGGCGAGCGGCGTCACGTCAGGGTTTCCGAGATGCGCAGCGGCGAAGCCACCTGCGAGGAGGAGGATCGCGAGCCGGGGGCCGATCGCCTCGGCCAGGCGGCGCAGCGGATAGCCACGGAACACGAGCTCCTCGGAAAGCGCGGCGAGCAGCAACCCGACGGCGATCGGTCCTACACTCGCCTCCGCTCCGGGCGGCGTGACGGCGAGTCGCGCGCCGCCCGCCGCGGCGAGGGCGATGGCCAGTGCCGCCGCGCACGCGCCCAACCCCACTCCCCGCAGCCACGCAGACGGAATACGCTGCGCCCCAAGCCATCCGAGCTCCGCCCAGGTCCGTCGGTTGAGCCGCCGCCCCACCACCCACGTCGCGACGCCGCAGCCGGCCACCTCAATCGCGCCGCCCCGAGCGAGCCACCAACTCCCGGGGCCAACGGGCAGCACCCAGGCGAGGAGCGCTACCACGCCCGCGGCAACCGCGACGAACCCGGCGAGCCACGCGAGGGCGATCCCAAACCGCTTGGTCCCGTCCCGAAGGGCACCGCGCGTCGTCATAGACGCGCGCGCAGGGGACGCACACTGTGCCGCAGCACCAGAGCGGCGATCGCCACCTTGCCGAGGTCGCTTGCGATGAACGGCGTCGTGCCCAGGCGCAGCGCGCCGCGTGCGCTCCCCGTCAGCACCAAGAGCTGCGCGGCGCCGCCGAGATGAATGAGGGCGAGTCCCGCGAGGGCGGCCCCGAGCAGGCGGAGGTAGCTCCGCCCCTCGCCCGCCAACTTCCCCACGGCCCACGCTGCGACGGGATAGGCGAGCAAGTACCCTCCTGTCGGCCCGAGGAGACGGGCAATCCCGGGTGCGCCATAGGGGGTGAAGACCGGGAGGCCGGCGGCGCCGAGCCCGAGATAGAGGATCAGGCTTGATGCGCCGAGCCCGGGCCCGAGCAGGCCACCCACGAGCAGTACGGCGAGCGGCTGCAGGGAGGCGGGCACCGGAGTCCCGGGGAGCGGCACGGACACTTGCGCCGCGACGGCCACGAGCGCCGTGCCGAGCACCAGGGCGACGCCGCGGCGGGCCGCGCTCGGCGTGGCGAGGACGACTTGTTCCGGCGAGCTCATAGCATCTCCACGCTCAGGGCCACGGCGTTGCCGCCCCCGAGGCATAAGGTGGCGAGCCCGGTCGTTTGCTTGCGATCCTTGAGCGCGTAGAGGAGCGTCGTCAACACCCGGGCGCCTGAGGCCCCGATCGGGTGCCCAAGGGCGATCGCGCCGCCGTTCACGTTCACCCGATCCCAATCCCACCCGAGGGCTCGGCCGTCGGCAAGCGCCTGAACGGCGAATGCCTCGTTCGCTTCGATCAGGTCATAATCGCCTATGCTCGTCCCCGCGCGGGCCATGAGATTCTGCACGGCAACGATCGGGGCGAAGAACAGGTCCTGTGGCTCCCCGCCGCCCGTCGCGTAGGCGGTAATGCGCGCGAGCGGGGCGATGCCGTGGGCCTTCGCGAAGGCGAGCGACGTGACGACCGTGGCGCTGGCCCCGTCGTTCAGGCCCGGAGCGTTCCCGGCCGTCACCGTCCCGCCCGCTTGGAACACCGGGGGAAGCGCGGCGAGCGCCTCGAGGGTCGTCTCGGGCCGCGGGCCTTCGTCCTTGTCCACGCTCGTCGGTCCCCGCTTCCCCGGAACGTCGACCGCTACGATCTCGGCCTTGAAGCGACACGCCTGCTGCGCCGCGACAGCTTTCCGGTGGCTCTCCAAGGCGAAGCGGTCCTGGTCGGCGCGCGACACCTCGGCGCGCCGGGCCGTGTACTCGGCGAGGTTCCCCATGTGAGTATCGCTGAACGAGTCCCATAGGCCGTCGCGGATCATGCCATCCACGAGCGTCGCGTCGCCGGCCTTGATCCCTGCGCGCATGCCGTAGACATAGTGGGGCGCGTTGGACATCGACTCCATGCCGCCCGCGACGACGCAATGCGCGTCGTGCGCGCGGATCGCTTGGGCGGCGAGCATCACGGCCTTGAGTCCCGACCCGCACACCTTATTGATCGTGAGCGCGGGGATCGCACCGGGGAGCCCGGCATGGATGGCCGCCTGGCGCGCGGGAGCCTGGCCGGCGCCGCCCTGCAGGACGTGGCCCATGATGACCTCATCGACCGCCGCGGGCTCGAGGCCGGTGCGGCGCACCGCCTCGCGGATCACCACCGCCCCGAGCCGCGGCGCGGACAAGGGGGCGAGCCCGCCGAGGTACTTGCCGACCGGCGTGCGGACGGCGCTCAAGATCACCGGAGTCGTAGCGTCGGCTGCCATCGTCACGCTCGAAGGTCCCTCAAACTAACGGTGTCAGTGCGCGCGTGCGAATCTCCTCAAGGAGGCGCGCGACGAATTCCTCGAGCGGCAACACGACCTGCTTGCGCCCGGCGCCCCGGGCCCGCACCGCGACGGTCCCCGCCTGAGCCTCGCGCTCACCGACGACGGCCATGTAGGGCACTTTGTGCGTCTCCCCGTCCCGAATCTTGTAGTTCAGCGTGTCGCTGCGCTCGTCGAGCCAGGAGCGGATGCCCGCGGCCCGCAGCCGCTCATGCACCACGCGCGCCGCGGGCGCCTGCGTATCGGCAATGGGCAGCACCCGCACTTGCTCCGGCGCGAGCCACAGCGGGAAGGCTCCGGCGAAATGCTCGATCAGGAATCCGCAGAACCGCTCCAGAGTGCCGTAGATCGCGCGGTGGATCATCACGGGCTGGTGCGGCCGGTTGTCGTCGCCCGTGTACTCCAAGTGGAACCGTTCCGGCAGCTGGAAATCGAGTTGGATCGTGGCCCCCTGCCACTCCCGCCCGATCGCGTCGTTGAACTTCACGTCGATCTTCGGGCCGTAGAACGCCCCGCCCCCGTGATCGACCCGGTAGGTCACGCCACGACGCTTCAGGGCCCCCTCGAGTCCACGCTCCGCCACGTCCCAGGTGGCGTCGTCGCCCAACTTCTTGGCCGGCCGCGTGGCGAGGTCGAGGCGGTAGGCGAGGCCGAACGTCCGGTTCAGGACGAAGTCCACGAGGTCGAGGATCTGAAAGATCTCGTCTTCGATTTGGTCGGGGCGGAGAAAGATGTGCGCGTCGTCCATCGTGAGCCCACGCACGCGCAGCATCCCGTGCAGGGTGCCGGACCGTTCGTTGCGGTACACGCTCGCGATCTCGGCGAGCCGCACCGGGAGGTCGCGGTAGCTGCGTTGCTGGGACGCGTAGATCAGGATGTGCATCGGGCAGTTCATCGGCTTCACCCGATAGCGCACGGTCTCGGCCTCGCCTTCGCCCGCCGCCATCGCTGGAAACTGGTTCTCGGCGTAGAGGGGCAGGTGCCCGGAGCGCACGAACAGCTGCTCGCGGGTCACGTGAGGGGTGTAGACCAGTTGATAGCCGCGCTCGAGAATCGTGTCCTCGATGAAGCGCCGTAGCTGGAACTGCAGCATGGCACCCTTGGGGTGCCAGAAGATCAACCCGGGTCCCACGTCCTCCTGGATGGAGAACAGGTCGAGCTGCTTGCCCAGGAGCCGGTGATCCCGTTTGCGGGCTTCCTCGAGGCGCCGGAGGTAGGCGTCGAGATCGGCCGCCGAGAACCAGGCCGTGCCGTAGATGCGCTGCAGCATCTGGCGGCGCTCGTCGCCGCGCCAATACGCGGCGGCCGCGTGCAAGAGCTTGAAGTGCTTGAGGCGACCGGTGCTCGGGACGTGCGGACCCCGGCACAGGTCGACGAACGGCCCGTCCGTGTAGACAGAGATCACTTCATCGTCCCCGAGATCGGCGATGCGCTCAAGCTTCAGCGGGTCGTCCGCAAAGCGGCGCCGTGCCTCCGCGCGACTGACCTCCTCGCGCGTGAACGGGTAGTCGGCGGCGACCACCTCGCGCATTGTCGCTTCGATCCGCGCCAAGTCCTCAGGGGTGAACGGTGTGGGGACGGCGAAATCGTAATAGAACCCATCTTCGATCGGGGGTCCAAAGCCGATCTGCGCGTGGGGGAACAGTTGGCGCACCGCGGTGGCGAGGACGTGCGCCGAGGAATGGCGCAGCACCTCGAGCGCCTGCGGGTCCTTGTCCGTGAGGATCGCGACGCGCATCCCGCCAGGGAGGGGGCGGGACAGGTCCCAGACCTGACCGTCCACCCGGATCGCAAGGGCGGCTTTGGCGAGGCCAGGGCCGATCGCGCGCGCGAGGTCCGCGCCGGTCGCGCCGGCAGGCAGGGCCTTCTCGCTCCCGTCGGGGAGCGTGACGCGCACTTCGGGAACGGACATCGGCTTAGTTGCCGGAATCGGCAGCCGCGCCGGGGCCGGCGGCCGTCAGCGGTGCGAGCCGGGTCCCGGCGCGAAAATATTGCGCGATCGCGAGGCTGAGGAGCACGCCAATGGCGAGCCAGCGGACAAGGCGACTCGGGGACAAACGGCTCGATGGATCAGGCATGCACGGGAATTCTAGCGGGCCGGAGGACGGCCGGACAGGCGCCTCTACCCTCCGCCCTTATTATAAGGAGTGCCCACTCCGACCTTCGAGCTGCCGCCTCAGTACGACCCGCGCACGGTCGAGCGCCGCCTCTACGAGCGCTGGCTCGACGCGGCGGCCTTTACGGCGCGCGTCGATTCCCCACGCACGCCCTACGTCATCGTCATCCCCCCGCCCAACGTCACCGCGGTCCTACACGTGGGGCACGCGCTCAACAACGTCATCCAAGACGCCCTCATCCGCTTCGAGCGGATGCGCGGGCGGGAGGCGGAATGGCTGCCGGGCACCGATCATGCCGGCATCGCCACGCAGAATGTGGTCGAGCGCTTGGTCGCCGAAGAGGGGCACACCCGGCTCGAGATCGGCCGGGAGGCGTTCGTCGCGCGGGTTTGGGCCTTCGTCCGTGAGACCGGCGACACGATCCTCGAGCAGCTCAAACTGATTGGCTGCTCGTGCGACTGGAGCCGCACCCGCTTCACCCTCGACCCGGCGTACTCGCGCTCCGTGCGGGAAGCCTTCGTGCGGCTGTGGGAGGAGGGGTTGATCTACCGGGGCCATCGCGTGATTCACTGGTGCCCCCACTGCCTCACGTCGCTCTCCGACGAGGAAGCGGAGTTTGCGGAGGAAGGGGGGTCGCTCTACTACATCCGCTACCCGGTCGAAGGGGGCCCGCGCCCCTACGTCACCGTGGCGACCACACGGCCGGAAACGATGCTCGGCGACACAGCCGTCGCCGTGCACCCCGACGACCCGCGCTACCGCGGTTTCGTCGGCAAGTTGGCGCGGCTCCCCATCGCGAACGTCCCGATCCCGATCGTCGCGGACCCGAGCGTGGATCCGACGTTCGGCACCGGGGCCGTCAAGGTGACGCCGGCGCACGACGCGACCGACTTCGAGCTTGGGCAGCGGCACGGGCTCGCGATGCCGATCATCATGACCGAAGACGGTCGCATGGGCGAGGCGGCGGCGAGCGGCACGCCTGAGGCGGGGAGGGTGCCCCGGGACCTGCGGGGTCTCGACCGCTTCACGGCCCGGGCGCGCATCGTCGAGCTCCTCCGCGCGCAGGAGCTGCTCGAAAAGATCGAGCCGCACCGCCACGCGGTGCGACACTGTTACCGGTGTGACACGGTGGTGGAGCCGCGGCTCTCCGACCAGTGGTTCGTTTCGATGCAGGGGCTCGCCGAGCCCGCACTGCAAGCCTACACGAGCGGCGCCGTGCGTCTCGTTCCCGAGCGCTGGGGGGCGACGTTTCAGCACTGGATGGAGCACATCCGGGACTGGAACATCTCGCGCCAACTGTGGTGGGGCCACCGGATTCCCGTCTTCACGTGCGTGCGCTGCGGCGAGCAATGGGCGGATCGTGTCGACCCAACCACGTGCCGCAAATGCGGCGGTCCCGTGGTCCAGGATCCCGACGTGCTCGACACCTGGTTCTCGTCCTGGCTGTGGCCGTTCGCCGCCTTCGGGTGGCCCGACGAGACGCTCGATCTGCGGCGCTTCTACCCGGGGGACACCCTGGTGACGGCGCCCGAGATCCTGTTCTTCTGGGTGGCCCGCATGATGATGGCCGGGTTCCACTTCATGAAGGAACGCCCGTTTACCACGGTTTACCTGACCGGGACCGTGCGCGACACCGCGCACCGCAAGATGTCCAAGTCGTTGGGGAACGGGATCGACCCGCGCGACGTCGTGCAGCTATTCGGTGCCGACGCCCTCCGCTGGACCCTGGTCGCCGGGAGCTCGATCGGGGCGGACGTCATCCTCGATCCGAACGATCTCGACGCCACGTTCGCCCCCGGGCGGAATTTCGCCAACAAGCTGTGGAACATCGGCCGCTTCGTCTTGGGTCAACTCCCCGCGAGCGTCACGCCGATCGAGCGCCTCGAGCGGGACGCGCTCACGCTCGCTGATCGTTGGATCCTATCGCGCCTCCAAACGACCATCAGCGAAGCCACCGCGTCGCTCGAAGCATTCCGGCTGGACGAGGGAGCAAAGCAGTGTTACGAGTTCGTGTGGAAAGAGCTCGCCGATTGGTACGTGGAGGCCGTGAAGCCGCGGCTCGCGGGGCCGGCGCCGTCCGTCCTCGCCTACTGCTTCGACGCCGCGCTGCGGCTCCTGCACCCGGTGGTCCCCTTCATCACCGAGGAACTGTGGCAGAAGCTCCCGGGGCATGACACGGGCGACCTGCTCGCGCTGAGTCGGTGGCCCGAAGCGATGGCTGGGCTGCGTGACCCGGCGGCGGAAGCGCAGTTCGCGCGCGTGCAGCAGGCGATCGAGAGAATCCGCGGCATTCGGGCCGATTACCGGGTGCCCCCGAAGACCCGCCTCGCCGCTGCCATCGTTGCCCGTGGCGTCGACCCGCCAGAGGCATTCGTTAGCGAGCGCCAGACCATCATGCACCTCTGCCACCTCGAACGATTGTCGTTTGACGGCGAGCCGGGCGGCGCGGGCGCCCACGCCACATTCGGCGATGGGAGCGAAGTCTTCGTCGCACTCGCGGGGGCGATCGACGTCGAACGGGAGTGCGAACGTCTTGGGGCGGAGCGGGAGCGTCTGGACCGGCAGCTCGGTGCCCTGGCCGCAAAACTAGTGAACGAGAACTTCGTCGCCCGAGCACCCGCGGCGGTCGTTGCCCGGGAACGGGACAAGGAGCGCGAGTGGCGATTCCAGCGCGACGTGCTGGACGGCAAGCTCAAGTCGCTGGGCTGCTCCTAGCTGCGGTGCTCGGCGCCTGTGCGAACATGGCGGCCCCCCCAGGGGGCCCGCCGGACTCGACGCCGCCGCACATCATCTTTGTCCGGCCGGAATCGGGAGCCGTGGTCCCGACCCTGAAGGGCGACGCCGTGGTGCAGTTCGACGAGGTGATCGACGAGATGGCGGGAGGAGGAGGAGGAGGGGGAGGGGGAGGGGGCGGGGGCAGCGGGCCCGGCGCCGTGACCGGCATCGGGCGGCAAGTCGTGTTGTCGCCCGTCGCGGGGGCGGTGGACGTCTCGTGGCACCGCTCGGCCATTCACGTGCGGCCCACCGAAGGGTGGAAGCCGGATCGGGTCTACCGTCTGGAAATCCTGGGCGGGATCCCCGACCTCCGGCGCAACGTGATGAAACAGGGGGCCATCGTGATCTTCTCCACTGGCCCGGCCCTGCCCCACGCGCAGATCGCGGGAACGGCCCTGTTGTGGGCGGACCAGCGGGCCCTCGCCCGCGGCGTGATCCGTGCAGCTCCGCTCCCCGACACCGTCGCGTACGTGACGCTCGCGGATTCCGCGGGCGCGTTCGCGCTGCGTGACGTGCCGCCCGGGCGCTACCGCGTTTGGGCAATCCAGGACCAGAACGGCAATCGCCGGCTGGACGCGCGCGAGGCGTTCGATTCGACGACGGTCGCCGTGGACTCGAGCGCGAGCGTACTCCTCTGGGCGTTCGTGCACGACACTGTGGGGCCGCGACTGCGCAGCGCCGAAGTCGTCGACTCCTTTGCCTGCCGGCTTACCTTCGCCCAGCCGCTCGATCCCCATCGAGGGCTCGACACCGCGGCGGTTCATCTGTACTCGCTCCCCGACACCGCGCCGGTTCCGATCAGCGGAGTGTGGAGCGGCACCCAATACGACTCCATGCAAACCCGCGCGCGCGCGGTGGCGGACTCGTTGCGCCGGGCCGCGGCGCGCGACACGACCGGGAAGCGTGACACGACCGCGCGTAAACCCATCGCCGCCGCCCCGGGCGCGCCCGCTCCCCACGCGGCCGCGGCTCCACCAGCGCCGAGCGACACGGCGCGCGCCCGCACGGATAGTCTTCTCCGCCGTCTGCTCCGCCAGCGACCGGTGCCGAGCGATCGTTTCGTGGTCCGGGCGGCGCAGCCCCTCGCCCCGGGTCGGCGCTACCTCATCCGCGTCCACGGCGTCACCAACCTGAGCGGTGCCGCGGCTTCCGGGCAAATCATCCTGGCCATCCCGGTGCCCAAGCCCTCCCCGCCGGCGGCGTCGCGCGACACGACGCGGCGCAAGACGGGGGCCAAGCGGCCGTGAGCGATCCTCGCCGCCAGCTACCGGCCGTGGAGGCGCTCCTTCTCGAACCCGAGGTGGCGGCGCTCCTCGCGACGCACCCACGCACGCTGGTCGTCCGAGCGGTGCGTGCGGCGGTCGACGCGGCGCGGGCCGACGGGGGGCTCGCGCCTCCGGAGGGGTGGGCCCGAGCGATCGGCGCGCGCGCCACGCGGCTCGCCCGACCCTCGCTCGCCACGGTGATCAACGCCACAGGCGTCGTCTTGCACACGAACCTCGGCCGCGCGGTCCTGGCGCGGCCGGCCGCAGACGCCCTCAGCCGGGTGGCGGCGGGTTACGTCGCGCTCGAGTACGACCTCGAGCGCGGCACGAGGGGCTCGCGCCACCTGGTGTGCCGCGATCTGCTCGTCGAGCTGACCGGGGCCGAGGACGCGCTCGTCGTGAACAACGCCGCGGCCGCGCTGCTGCTCGCGCTCTCTGCTCTTGCACGCGGCGGCGAGGCCATTGTGTCGCGGGGCGAGCTGATCGAGATCGGCGGCCAGTTCCGCATCCCCGACATCCTCGCCCGCTCGGGAGCCACCCTTGTTGAAGTGGGCACGACGAATCGCACGCACCTCGACGACTATAGTCGCGCCGTCGGGCCCAGCACGCGCCTCGTGCTCAAAGTGCATCGGTCCAACTTCCAGATGACGGGGTTCACGGCCGAGGCAAGCGCCCCCGAACTGGTCGCCATGGCGCGCTCGCGGCACCTGCCCACGCTCTACGATCTCGGCAGCGGGCTTCTTGTCGATCTGGCGCCCTGGGGGCTCACCGGTGAGCCCGGCGTGCGCGAGACGGTGGCCACCGGAGTCGACGCTGTGGTTTTCAGCGGCGACAAGTTGCTCGGGGGCCCGCAGGCAGGCATCCTGGTCGGCACGGCGGCGGTCGTCGCGGCCTGCCGTGCCGATCCGATCGCTCGTGCCGTGCGGGCGGACAAGTTCACCCTCGCCGCTCTCGACGCGACGCTGGCGCTCTATCGGGACGCCGCCCTGGCACGCCGCGAGATCCCCGTCCTGCGGATGCTCACGGCCGATGCGGGCGAGTTACGCGGGCGCGCCGACGCGCTGGCGCGCGCCCTGCCGCGGGACGCGCGCGCCGAGGTGTGCGCCGGCACGTCGGAAGTGGGCGGTGGGTCCTTTCCTGGAACGACGCTCGCGACGTGGCTCGTGCGGTTGGGAACCGAGGTGCCGGGGGCCGACCAGCTCGCCGCGCGGCTCCGCGGCGCGGATCCCCCGGTGATCGCCCGCATCGAGAGCGAGCGCGTTGTTCTCGACCCTCGAACCATCTTCGCGACCCAGGACGATGCCGTCGTCTCCGCGGTGCGCCACGCGTTGCATGGCTGACGCGCGCGCCGTGTTCCTCGACCGCGACGGCACGATCCTCGTCGACCCTGGCTACCTCCACGACCCCGAGCGGGCGCGGCTCTTTCCCGGGGCGGCCGCAGCCATCGGGCGGCTGAATGAAGCCGGATTCCGGGTAGTGACGGTGAGCAACCAGTCCGGCATCGCCCGCGGCTTGTTCGACCAAACAGCTTACGAGGCGGTCCAGCAACGGCTGCGCGAGCTGCTGGCGCGCGACGGCGCCCACCTCGACGCGTCGTACTTTTGCCCCCATTACCCCGCGGTGAGCGGGCCGTGTGAATGCCGTAAGCCCGGGGTGAAGCTGTTCCGCGAGGCCCAGGCCGCCCTGGGGATCGATTTCGCGCGCTCGCACTTCGTTGGAGACCGACTGAGCGACGTCGAGCCGGCGCGCACGCTGGGCGGCTCGGGGTGGTTGGTCGAGACGGGCCGGGGTGTCGAGCACCGCGACCAGGCCGCTATCCTCGGCGTGCCCGTCGCGCCTGACCTCGCGACCGTGGTCGAGCAGATTGTGCGCGCTCCGTGAGGGCCGCAGATTTGCTCGTCGCCGCGCTGGGAGCCGTGTGCGCGGCAGCGCTCCTTGCCCAGCGTCCGGCGGCGCACACGATCGCGGTTGGGCAAACGGTGCGGGGCACCTTGAGAAAGCGGGACGTGCTCCTCGCCCGCGACAGCACCTACGCCCAGGAGTGGAGGATCGACGCCACGGAAGGCGAGGTCGTGACAGTCGATCTCGCGTCGGACAGCCTCGACGCGTTCCTCATCCTCTTCGGCCCCGGGCTGACGAGCGACTTGCAGGACGACGATTCCGGCGGAAACTGCAATGCCCGGCTCACGCTGCGATTCCCCAAGAGCGGAGCGTATCACATTGTCGTGACGACGGCCGAGAAGCGACAGGCCGGACCCTATACGCTCAGCGTGGCGAGCGGCGCCAAGCCGAAGTCGCTCGTGCGCTGCCGCCGCGACCGCTGAACGCCGTCGCCGTCGCCGTCCTCGTGTCCGGAGACGGCACGAATCTCCAGGCGTTGCTTGACGAGCTGCCCCGGGCCGGTGCCGCACACGTCGCCCGCGTCATCTCGAGCCACCCGGGGGCGGGCGCCCTCGAGCGCGCGCGGCGCGCGGGCGTGCCCACCGCCGTCCTGGCCGATCCTGACGATCACGCGGAGCTGTTGCGCGCGCTCGCCGACGTCGATCTCGTCGTGCTCGCGGGGTACGTGAAGTTCGTGCCCCCCGCGGTCGTGGCCCGTTTTCGCAGACGCATGATTAATATCCACCCGGCCCTGCTCCCCGGGTTCGGCGGTGTCGGGATGTATGGCCGCCGCGTGCATGAGCGGGTTCTCGCGAGTGGCGCGACCATCTCCGGCGCCACGGTCCACTTCGTGGACGAGGAGTACGACCACGGACCGATCATCGCCCAGTGGCCCGTGCCGGTGCGCGACGACGACACCCCCGAAACGCTGGGAGCGCGCATCCGCGCCGTCGAGCACCAGCTGTTGCCGCTAGTCGTGACGCGACTCGCCACCGGTGCAGCGCTGGGGGCCCCGCGGCGCCTCCCCGCGCGGGGGGACGCATTCGCGATCGGAGAGGCGCTTGAGATCGACCTCGACGCATAAAGTGGATTGGCGAGCGGCCAGACGCGGGAGCACCGTGGTGGCCGCCGTCCTTCTGTCCGCCGTGATGACCCACCTCTGCGCGCAACAGCGGAGCGGCGTCGCGCGGCTCGCCGTGCGGCTCGCCGGAATGACGGCGGTGACAGGCTATGAGCAGGCGATCGGCGATTCGCTCCTCGCGCTGCTCCCCGGCAGCGCCCGCGATCGGCTCGGCGACGTCACCCTCGTGCTCGGGCAGGGCACGCCGCGTCGTCTCGCGGCCTGCCCGCTCGACGAGGTCGGCTTTGTGGTCGGGGGGATCACTGAACAGGGCTATCTCACCCTGCGCCGCATCGGCGCACACGTCGCCTACCCCTTATTCGATCAGCAGCTCGAGGGGCAGCGAGTCACCGTGTTCGGCACTCGGGGAGCCGTGCCTGGCGTCGTCGCCGTGAAGTCGATTCATCTCGCGCGCGACCGTGGAGCGTCCGACGCGCCGTTCACTGCGGACAATGCGTACGTGGACGTCGGCGCCGCGACCCGTGCTGACGCCCTCGCCCTGGGCGCGGGCGTGCTGTCTCCCGTGGCGCTCACCAAGCATCCGGTTGTCTATGGCGATGGCCTCCTCGCCGCCCCCGCCTCCGCGCGGCGCGCGGCGTGCGCCGCACTCGCCACGGCGGCGGCCGCCCACTCAGGCGTCCACGGCACGGTGGTGATCGCCTTCGCCGTCCAGAGCCATTACAGCGCGGATGCGGGGCTCAAGGCTGTGCGCGCCCTGTTCGGGCCCTTCGACGAACTCAAGGCGGTGAGCGTCTCGGCACGCTATCCGGATACGGCGGTCGAGACCGTGGCCCTGGCGGACGTCGAAGCGCTCGAGCGGCAGCTCGAGTTGTGGATCGCCGCCCGATGAGGGTGCGGCGGCGTCGTGGACCCGCGGGATGGCTGCTCGTCCTGCTCACTCTTGCGGCGGGCCACCCGCCGGGCCTATGCGCGCAGGACTCCTCGTCCATCGCCGAGGTGCAAAGCGTCCTCGCGCCGCTGACCGAGGCGTACGGCGTCTCGGGGGCCGAAGGCCCCGTGCGCGACCTGGTGCGTGCCCTGCTTCCCACCTGGGCCGAGAGCGAGACCGACTCAGCCGGCAACTTGTGGGTGCGTGTCGGTCACGGGGAGCCCCTGGTCGTCATCGTTGCGCACCTCGACGAGATCGGGTTTCAGGTCGCGAGCGTCCGTGCGGACGGCAGGCTCGAGCTGCGGGCCCGCGGCGGCTTCTTTGGCTCGCTCTACGAGGCGCAACAGGCGCTCGTCCACGGGGATCGGGGCGACGTGCCGGGCATCTTTCTCCCGCGCGACTCCGGCGCGGCGGCGCACCACCAGCCGAGCGTCCTCATCGCCGATGTCGGCGCCGCATCGCCCCAAGCGGTCGCAGCGCTCGGCGTGCGCGTCGGCAGCACGGTGACGATGCCGAAGCACTTCGAGCGACTCGCGGGCACGCGCGCCACCGGACGCTCCTTCGACGACCGCGTCGGGTGCACGGCTCTGCTCGTCGCCCTGCGTCACCTCGACCGCAGTACGCTGCGCCACGAGGTCCTCTTCCTCTTCAGCGTGCGTGAGGAGGTTGGGCTCGAGGGGGCGACCGCGGCGGCGGCGGCGCTCGGGACCACGGTGCGTCGGGTCCACGGCATCGACACGTTCGTCTCCGCGGATTCCCCGCTCGAACTGCAGACCTTCGCCGTGGCGCCCCTCGGGGCCGGAGCCGTGGCGCGCGCGCTCGACAACTCGTCGATCACCCCGCCCGCGGACGTGGACTCGCTGGTCGCGCTCGCCCGCGCCCGCGGCATCAGGCTCCAGGTGGGCACGACGAACGGCGGCAACGATGGCTCGGCCTTCGGCCCCTATGGTGCCGCGGACGTCGCGATCGGCTGGCCCCTGCGCTACGCCCACTCTCCGGCCGAGGTCGCGGACCTCCGCGACGTGGCGAGCCTCGCCGATCTCGTGCGGGCGATCGCGGAGAGTTGGTGAGGGCGCTCCTATCGGTGTCCGACAAGCGGGGACTCGCCGACTTCGCCCGGGCCCTCGCCGAGTTGGGTTGGGAGCTCGTGTCGACGGGAGGGACGGCCGAGGCGCTGCGCGCGGCGGGCATCGCCGTCGTCCCGATTGAACAGGTCACCGGGTTCCCCGAGATGATGGATGGCCGCGTCAAGACGCTGCACCCCAAGGTGCACGGCGGCCTGCTCGCGCGCCGCGCGCACCCCGGTGACCGCGCGGCGCTCGCCGAGCACGCCATCACGCCGATCGACCTCGTCGCCGTCAATCTGTATCCGTTCCGCAAGACGGTCGCGCGCCCGGGCACGAGCGCCGAGCAGGCGATCGAGCAAATCGACATCGGCGGCCCTTCCCTGCTCCGCTCGGCGGCGAAGAACTACGTCGATGTGATCGCCGTCGTGGACCCCGACGACTACGCCTCCCTGATCGCCGACTTGCGCGGCGCCGGGGTGAGCGCGGCGCGCCGCCGCGAGCTCGCGGCGAAGGTCTTCGCTCACACGGCGGCCTATGACACGGCGATCCTCGAGTACCTCGCGCGGGGTCAGGAGGGGTTGCCCCCGTGGCTCGCCCTCGTCCTCGCGCGCCAGCAGGGCCTGCGCTACGGCGAGAACCCGCACCAGCGGGCCGCCCTGTACGTGACCGCGGAGCCCGGCATCCGCGAGTTGCGCCAGCTGCACGGGAAGGAGCTCTCCTTCAATAACCTGCTCGATCTCGACGCCGCCCTGGCGACCGTGGCGCCCTGGGGAGACGGGGACCGCGTGGCGTGTGCCATCATCAAGCACACCACCCCGTGCGGCATCGCCCTCGGCCCGACGCCTGCCGACGCCTACCGGCGGGCGCTCGCCACCGATCGGACCTCGGCGTTCGGCTCCGTGATCGCGTTCAACGTGGCCGTCGACCGCGCAACGGCCGACGCGATGCAGGACTTATTCGTCGAGGTCGTCGTGGCGCCGGAGGTCCGGGAGGACGCGCTTGCCCGCTTCCGGGAGAAGAAGAATCTCCGCGTCGTCACGTTGCCCCTCCCGGCGGGCGTCGCGGGCTGGGACTTCAAGCGGATTCGGGGAGGCTTCCTCGTGCAGGATCCCGCCCGACCCGAGGGAGTGGCGAGCGAGGCACACTGGAAGGTCGGGACGCGACGGGCACCGAGCGAGCTCGAGTGGCGCGATCTCCGCTTCGCCTGGGCGGCGGTCGCCTCCGTCAAATCCAATGCCATCCTGCTCGCGCGTGACGAGGCGGCCATCGGGATCGGCGCGGGCCAGATGAGCCGGGTGGATGCCTCCTGGCTCGCGGTCCATAAGGCCCGGCAGGCCGGTCACGAGCCCGCGGGTGCGGTGTTAGCTTCCGACGCGTTCTTTCCGTTCCCTGACGGGGTGGAAGAAGCGGCCCGAGCGGGCGTGCGGGCGATCATCCAGCCGGGCGGCTCCGTGCGCGACCCCGACGTCATCGCCACCGCCGACCAGCACAATCTGGCGATGGTGCTCACCGGCCAGCGCCAATTTCGTCACTAACCGCGGACCCGAGATGAGCGACGAGCGCGCACCGCAGGAACACGAGGCCCCGCCACCCGCTAGCGCCGCCGATGACGGCCGTCCGCCCTATCTGATCGCCGGCCTCGTCGCGTTGGGCGCGCTCGTGCTCTACGTCGTGACCCTCGCGCCCACGACGCAGTTCTGGGACACCTCCGAGTACATCGCCGCCGCCAAGGTCCTGGGCATTCCCCACCCCCCGGGGAACCCGTTGTTTGTGCTCCTGGCCCATACGTGGGGCCTGGTGCCCTGGGCGGCGGGGTTCGCGAGACGGGTGAATCTCTTCGCCGCCGCGACGAGTGCCCTCGCGGCGGGATGCTGGTTCCTCATCGCTGAGCGGTGGCTCCGGCCCATCGTTCCCGCGGCGGGGCCGCGCCGCCTCGCCGGGATCGCGAGCGCCGTCGTCGCGGCGACCGCGTTCACCGTCTGGAACCAGTCCGTCGTGAATGAAAAGGTTTACACGGTGAGCCTGTTCTCCATCGCGCTCGTCCTTTGGCTCGTGGTGCGGTGGGG
>Ga0307477_10000702_pt1 | contig 33463 bp, 34 predicted proteins | sample atmos_gasesECM2C_FD_203316 | JGI IMG/M metagenome (GOLD analysis project Ga0307477, IMG submission 203316) | Hardwood forest soil microbial communities from Morgan-Monroe State Forest, Indiana, United States - atmos_gasesECM2C_515 | ecosystem: Environmental > Terrestrial > Soil > Temperate...
CTCGAAGTCCGCGAAGGCGAAGTCCTCGGCCTTATTGGCCGCAACGGCGCTGGCAAAACCACTCTTCTGAAAATCCTCTCTCGCATCACCCGCCCCACCACTGGTTGGGCGGAGATTCGCGGCCTCGTCGGCTCGCTCCTCGAAGTCGGCACCGGCTTTCATCCTGAGCTGACCGGCCACGAAAACACGTTTCTCTCCGGCGCCATCCTCGGCATGGGCAAGCGCGAAATCGAACGCAAGTTCGATGAAATCGTGGCCTTCGCTGAGCTCGAAAAATTCATTGACACCCCCGTAAAGTACTACTCCTCCGGCATGTACGTCCGCCTGGCCTTCGCCGTCGCCGCGCATCTGGAGCCGGAGATTCTCCTCGTGGATGAAGTTCTTGCCGTCGGCGATATTAATTTCCAGAAAAAATGTCTCGGCAAAATGGGTGACGTTGCCCGCGCCGGCCGTACAGTCGTGCTTGTCTCCCATCAGCTCAATCAGATACGGCGGCTGGCGCACCGCGTGGTGTGGATCGACAGTGGCAGTACCCGGCAGGACGGTCCGACTCATGAAGTGGTTTCCGCGTACGAGTTGGCGATGGCGCGCGGGGACCGGGACAGCCGGCAGTCAGAGCGCGGAGCAAGCAGCAAGGCTCACTTTGTCCGGTGGGAAATTGCGGGCTCTTCCGAGAATCAGCGCCACGTTGTGGCCACCTTTGGTCCCGTGACGATCAAGTTTTTCGTGGCGGTCCATACTGCTATTACGGAGGGCACGCATGGGGTAGCTCTCTACAACGCGGACCGCCAACTAGTATGGGGTTCCGCCGCGTATAACATAGCCTTGGCGGCGGGGAAGCAGTCGTTGTGCCACAGTCTGCCATCGCTCCCTTTGCGGCCAGGATCTTATTCATGGCTGGTCAGCCTTTATGATTCGTCGGAAAAGATCGATGTCTGGGACTGCAACCCGGAAATGCTTATTGCAACGGAACCGGTGACTCATCCACGAGACGAATGGTCTGGATTCTTGAATCTTCCCGGAAAGTTTTCGATTTGCCCGGAGGACGGCAAGTCTGCCTAGCTCAGCATGTCAATCCAAAGGGAATGTGAAGGTGTCCGGCGTGGATTTTAGTCCCTTGAGCTGGACGGGTCGGGCCCTACGCAAGGCGGGTACCGAACTTCTCCGGCGTGTGTCACCGGAAGCAATCTGGATCGACGTCGGCGCGCATGTCGGCGAGACCACTCTGCATCATGCCAGTCGTAACCCCGGATTGAGGATTTTCGCGTTCGAGCCGAATCTGCGAGCCGCAGTAGGCTTGATGGGACAGGCCTCGAACTACATCGTGATTCCGATGGCCGTTGCTGAACAAGATGGGCACGCCGAATTTCACATCAACCGGTTCGCTGCGGCTAGCTCACTGCTGCCGATGAACGAGGAATCGCGCAAAAAGTGGATCGGAGGCGAGGTACTGGCAGTGGAATCCACTGCCATTGTGCCTACCATTCGACTCGACACTTTTATGCGTCTCGCCTGTATCGAAAAAGTGGACTACTTGAAAATAGATGCCCAGGGGATGGATCTTGCGATTCTCCGGTCGGCTGGGTCGAGGCTGGAGGACGTGGCAAAGATCACGATTGAGGTTGATCTTTCCCCCAGGCCTCTCTACGTAGGCGCGGCCTCAAAATCGGAAGCCGTTGGATTTTTGCGACAGGCGGGATTCGAGCTGCTCCGAACCGAAAAACAAACCTACAGGCAAGAAGAGAATTTGACTTTTGTCAGAGTAAAGTAAATGGAACTGATTGGATGCAGTACTGGAGCACTTTTCGATTCAGCTTACTTTCTGAGCCACTCGAAATGACAAGCCCCTCGCAGCACATTCAGGATCGGATCGACAGGTTTATCCTACGCACGAAGAAGTTCGCATCGATGTCCGCGCGGGGAAAATATCTTGCCGTCGGCCTTCGTGTGCGGCGATTTCTTCCTGGAGTACCTCTGCCGATTCCCTTGCCCTTCGGAGCCTGGTTTCTGGCTCGAAACGACTATATGGGCGGGGCAGAGATGCACGGCGGGTTCGAGTCCGCCGAACGCGCGTTCGTAAGCCGATTTCTGCGGGCGGGGATGACGGCGCTTGATATTGGAGCGCATCACGGACTGTACACGCTTCTTGCTTCCAAGCGCGTCGGTCCGAGCGGACTAGTCTTCGCGTTCGAACCTTCACCGCGCGAACACAGAGCCCTGCAATGGAACGTGAGGCTGAATCGCTGCAAGAACGTCGTAATTGAAGGGCTGGCGTTGGGGAACGAGGAGGGCGAACGCAGCCTCTATGTTGTGGATGGATATGAAACCGGTTGCAATAGTCTGAGGCCGCCAGCCGTGCCCGGCGTGATCTGGGGTGTACCGGTGCGCGTTACCACGCTGGACCAGTGGCTGGTGACTCGAGATTTGAAAACCATAGATTTCATTAAGGTGGACGTCGAGGGAAGCGAACTTTCCGTGCTGCAGGGAGCGCAAAGGCTTCTCGAATCCGCTCCGCGCCCGGTAATTCTGGCGGAAGTACAAGATGTTCGCACACAGCCATGGGGCTATCGCGCCAGCGAAATCATCACCTACCTTTCCGCTAAGGGTTACAAGTGGTTTTCGCTAACAGCCGAGGGCGCGGTCGTGCCGTTGGAAGATCGGGCGGAAACATTCGACGGGAACTTTGTGGCTTGCCCTGAGGAATCGGAGTCAGTACTGAATCATTAAAGCACCTTATATAATGTCGAAATGTGCTTCGCGGATGTGAACTCCAAGACCACATCCGCTTCTGTTGGGGCAATGCCAAGCAGCGCAGTGCCACCACACACTGTGTCCGGACGCGGTGCTGGAGCAGCCTCGGCGGTACGCACAACCATCAAAATCATGGTTTATTAACCGCGGTCATGGACCCGGCTGGCAGCGCTGCTTACCGCCAAATTCGAATGAGCGCGAACGCCGCGCTGGAGTGAGCGCCACGACGCTCGGATTTAGGGGCACAATTCCCCACGTTCCCAAGCTTCCGGCGATGGTCCAAATGGCAAATAGACCGAATTGCATGTGCGGGGAAGCCCAGAACCGATAGAGCATGCCTGCGAGAGAAGGAAGTAACAGCCAAAGCCAAGGAAATCCCAAGGGGACTTGAAACGCAACCCGGTCTCGAATCGCGTGATTCAGCCAGGCGTGGGAACTCTTTCTAGCACGACAGTAATGTTGCTGTGGGTGTTTTTCTTGGCTAACCTGTGGGCATGACTTTCGGGGATGTCGAAATCTCTCGCGTCAGAGATTACTGGAATAGCCGACCTTGCAACATCCGGCATTCGACCGCGCCGATCGGCACAAAGGAGTATTTTGACCAGGTTGAGGCCCGCAAGTATTTCGTCGAATATCACATTCCAGGATTTGCGGAGTTCGACCGGTGGCGCGGTAAGAAAGTTCTGGAAATCGGGTGTGGCATTGGCACGGACACGATTAATTTTGCTCGCGCCGGGGCACAGGTCACTACCGTGGACCTCTCCGAAAAATCGATGGAGCTAGCGCGCAGGCGCGCGGCGGTTTTTGGATTGGAGGAGCGCATCCAATTTTGCGCGGGGAATGCCGAGCAGTTGTCCACGTTTGTTCCCGTGGAGCCATACGATTTGATCTATTCGTTTGGCGTGATTCACCACACGCCACACCCGGAGGTTGTGCTTGAGCAGTTGCGCCAATACACGCGGCCGGGCACGACCATCAAGATCATGGTTTACCACCGCCGGTCGTGGAAGGTGACGCGGATTCTGTTAACCGAAGGCCGGGGGAAATTCTGGAAGCTACAGGAACTGGTGGCCAAAAACTCCGAAGCGCAAACGGGCTGCCCGGTGACGTATACGTACACGGCACGGGAAGGTCGCGAACTGCTGGAGCACCACTACTTTCGCGTCACGGACGTGCGAGTCGAACACATCTTCCCGTACCGGATCGCGGATTACGTCAAGCATCAATACGTCAAAGAGTGGTATTTCAGCTGGATGCCGCGGCCGCTTTTCCGCTTACTGGAACGCCGACTAGGCTGGCATCTCTGCCTTACGGGCCAGACATAGCGGTGGTTTTTCCATACTTGCCGAGCCCTAAAGATCCTTGTCGCTTACACCTTTTCCGCTATTCTTGCTGAGAGCTGACACTTTTCACGATTCTCAAGGTGTTTCGAGGACATACCAGTGTGATCCAGCGCAAGCCATCGAAGGCTGGACGTATCTGCAGCCGCGGCCCGAAATTATTCTCCTGGGGAAAAGGGCGCCAGGGGTAAGGAAAGCACTAGACGGGGATCGAGGTGTTCGTTTTCCCCCAAAGGGATGTATCCACAGATTCCAGATTTCGTGATGGCCGGCTGTGGTTCGATCATTGGTTGGATCAAGGCCGTGCGGGAGTAGGATGTGCCGGTGGTGGACGCGTCGCTGGTCATGCCGCTGCTTCATCAAAATCATAATTACAATCATGTGAGCGGTGGCCGAGAACAGGCGTGGCGCGGCCAGGAAGCCGAGCGGAATCTTCACTTGTATGGCGGCACGGAGCACGCTTACACGCTGCTGGACGTGACGCACGAATTGACGCCTGATGGATCGGTCCGGAGTGTGCGCTTCCGCATCTCCAAGATCACGGCCTTGGCAGAAAGTTCAGGCAGCCGGCCGACCATCAACGCTCCTGAACACCAGCTAAGCCCGTTGCTTCTCTCTCAACCTTCAGCTTTCGAACGCTTTCATTCCCGGGCTTCAACACGCTAGAATATTTGCTTCTCTCTGGGAGGTCTATGTTCTCGTCTTTGTCAGTTATTGGTCTGGGCAAACTCGGCGCGCCCATGGTGGCTTGCTTTGCGGCGCGCGGGTTTGCCGTTCACGCGGTAGACATCAATCCGCAGAAAGTGGATGCGATTGGGCGCGGGGTGCCGCCAGTCCACGAGCCGGGCCTTGAGGATTTGCTTCGCGAAGCCGGTGGACGCATTTTCGCTTCGGGCGATGTCGAAGACGCGGTGCGCGCATCGGACGCGACGTTCGTGGTCGTGGCCACGCCGAGCGAACCAGGCGGCGGATTCTCGCTGCGGTACGCACTGCCTTCCTGCGAAGCCATCGGGCGTGCCCTGGCTACGAAGAAGACTTTTCATCTGGTGGTTTTGACGAGCACGGTGATGCCTGGGTCGACCGGTGGGGCTATCAAAGCAGCTATGGAGCGCTCCAGCGGCAAACGGTGTGGAGTGGACTTCGGACTTTGTTACAGCCCAGAGTTCATCGCACTGGGCACGGTGATTCGCGATTTCTACAATCCAGATTTTTTGTTGATTGGCGAATCAGACCCGCGCTCCGGCGAAATACTTTCGGACATCTACAAGCGCAATTGCAAAAACTCGCCTGCCATTGCGCGCATGAATTGGATCAACGCGGAAATCACCAAGCTCGCGGTGAATACCTACATCACCACCAAAATTAGCTACGCCAATATGCTCGCGCGGCTTTGCGAAAAATTGCCGGAAGCGGACGTGAATGTGGTCACGGATGCTCTAGGGTTGGATACGAGAATCGGGGCAAAGTATCTGAAAGGGGCAGTGAGTTATGGCGGGCCTTGTTTTCCGCGCGACAATCGCGCGCTCGCCGCGCTGGCTGCCCGCGTGGGTGCTTCCTCCGGCCTAGCGGAAGCCACGGACATTTTCAACCGAGCGCAAATCAAGTCGCTCGCGGAACTCGTGAAGAGTCATTATTCCGGCGATGGCGCCATCGGCATTCTTGGTCTTACCTATAAACCCGATACCGACGTCGTCGAAGAATCGTTCGGTTTGCTGCTCACTCAGGAGCTTTCCGCCGCGAATCTGCCGGTAATAGTTTACGATCCGTCCGCCGATGCCGTGCGTGTTTCTAGCAGTTGCAAGAATGTTTGCATTGCGCCATCGGCGGAGGAATGCATCGCCGAGTCTGGTGTAGTGGTGCTGGCGACTCCATGGCAGGAATTCCGAGAAATTCCAACTGAGCATTGGACGCACAACGGCCAGGCCCGCGTGGTGCCCCGTGTAATAATTGACTGCTGGCGTGTACTCGACCATCTGAAGAGTGTGGACGGCGTTCGCTATGTTCGTCTCGGGTTCGGGGGCGTGGCCGAGGGGCACGTGGAAGCCGCGTTGAGCGCTCGGTAGGAGCAAGAATGCTGACGATTTTTTCCACGCCGAAGCCATTCAAGGGACACATCGGAATCATCCAGCGAAATGCCATCACAAGTTGGACGCTGATTAAGCCGCGGCCTGAAATCGTCCTCTTCGGCAATAACGCGGGCACAGCGGAGGTCGCGCGAGAACATGGTGCGCGACACGAGTCTGAAATTGCCACGAACCAATACGGCACGCCACTGCTTAACGACCTCTTCCTCAGAGCCGAGACGTTCAGCCAATCGCAAACCATGTGTTACGTCAACACGGATATTCTGCTTTTGAGCAGATTCAACCGTGCCGTCGAGCAAGTCTCGAACCAGCTCAATAAATTCTTGATCGTTTCCCAGCGCATCAATATCGACGTCACCAAGCGAATCACTTTTGAGGACGACTGGGAGGCTGGGCTGGGGGAACAAGCCCGAGAGAGCGGCACGTCCGGCCAGCACACGGCCATCGATGTTTTTGCTTTTCCGCGCGGGACGTACTCCCAGATTCCGGCCTTCGGGATTGGCCGCCTCTGGTTTGATCAATGGCTGATCAAAGCGGCGCGCGAAAACGGGGTTCCTGTGGTGGATCTTTCGCCAGTCGTACCTGTGCTGCATCAAAATCATGATTACGATCATGTGTCGGGCGGAGCCGATTGGATCTGGAAGGGAGAGGAAGCGAAACACAATCTGCTGCTCTACGGCGGCGTCGAGCACGCCTGCACACTTTTGGATGTTACCCACGAGCTCCGGGAGACCGGAAAACTGAAGCGAGTCCGGTTTCGAAGGCTTCGGTTTAATCTATGGAAGTGGACTATTCATAATACATTCCCTCTTCGTCGTCGGCTCGGTCTTCGCCGGAAGGCAGACTTGCCTCCCCAACCAAGAACCGGTCCGGTCGGTTAACCGGAAGCTTATGCTGACCATCTTTGCCATTCCAAAAACCTTTAGCGGTCACACTGCCACCATCCAGCGGAATGCAATCACAAGCTGGACGATGCTGCGCCCGCGGCCAGAAATTCTTCTGTTCGGTAATGAGTCCGGAACGGAAGAGATCTGTCGGGAACTGGGGCTTCGGCACATCTCGGAAGTGAGTTGCACTGAGTACGGCGCACCTCTTTTGCGCGACTTGTTCCAAAAGGCGCAAAGGTCAACACAGAATGACGTGCTATGCTACGTCAACGCTGACATCATGTTGCTTCGCGATTTCTCAGATGCCCTTCAAGAGGCAAGCAAAGTTAACAGGAAGTTCCTGATGGTCGCTCGGAGGTGGGACATTTTCCTCGACCGGCTCTGGGATTTCGGGTCCGACCAAGCCGAGCAAATACTGCGGGAGTATGTATTGCGAGAAGGCAAACAGGGGCCTTTGCCGGGGAACAGCGACTTCTTTCTTTTCTCCCGAGACCTTTGGTCCTCGATACCCGATCTTGGTATCGGAAGGGGCTCCTGGGACGCTTGGCTCGTCTACGAGGCTCGGCGCTTGGGGGCAGCCGTCGTGGATGCAAGCTCAGCAGTGATGTCGGTTCACCAGTCGCATGACCAGGCCTCTTATCCGCATGGCTTGAGGCAGTGGCGGACGGAACTCGAGTTGAATCATGACATCGCTGGAGAGGAAGCTTCCCGTTTCTGTCTCTATGATTCCACCCACCTCCTTTCGCCCAGCGGACTTCAACGTCCGATGGGGTTGAGTTACCTGACGCGGCGCGTGGACACGCTCCCGCTCTTCCATCCGCGCTTGGCGGCGCCTGTTCGGATTCCAAGGATGCTCATCGCTGGGGCTCGCGCGGTCAGGCGGAATAGGGCACTCGCCCACGACCCCGTGGCCCGACTCGTGAAGCTTATTTGTTCTAAGCTTCCCAAGAGCGGGATCACTTCCATTCTCGGGTTGGTCAATTCCCCGGGAAACGGACACGCCGAGGAAACTCAAGGGTTGCAGTTGGCGCACTCGCTTGTGTGGGGCGGCTTTCCAGTGGTGGTATACGACCCACGTCCCTCGGTAATGGAAAGGGCACGGCAAATGTTGGGTGGTCCCATCGAATTTGGGGCTTCCGCGGAAGAGTGCATCCGCCAGGGTGACGTGGTCGTCGTTGCGGCGCCTTGTCTTGAGTTCACCCAAGTTCCGGCCCACATTGTTGCTACGAACGCATCGACGTGTTTGGTGATCGATTGCTGTGGTCTCTTGGGCCGAGATGCAGTCGCGGAAGGAATTCGGTACCTTCGCTGGGAGGAAAAATAAACCATTCGAAGTGCCGCTTCGAATAGTTCGTGTCGAAATCAGATTTGCGAGTGAAGACTCCCTGTGCGCAACGCCATGGTCTCGGTATCAGATGAGAGATAAGCCTACATCCCTTCATAGCTCCAAGAATCCTTTCCCTCGTAAGCTCTGGACTGAGAAGTCATATGGCGTTCGCTTCCGCCTTAAACGCATGTGGAATTTTCTGTTTCCGTCCGTGCCGCTGCTGGTGCACCTTCCGTACGGAGGTTGGTGGCTGGCGCGGAACGACGTTTGCAGCGATGCAGTTTTCACCGGAAACTTTGAAGAGGGTGAGCGGCGCTTTGTTGAGCGTTTTCTGCGGCCGGGCATGGTGGTTCTCGACATCGGGGCACACAATGGGTTTTACACGATGTTAGCTGCGAGAAAAGTTGGCAAGAGCGGTCAGGTTATCGCTTTTGAGCCATCTCCGAGAGAGCGTCAGAGGCTCTTACGCCATCTTAGAATGAATCGTCTGTTGGCCAATGTGGTGGTATGTCATTTAGCCTTGGATCGTAGCACGGGGGAAGACACGCTATTCGTCGTGGAAGGCAGAGACACTGGTTGTAACAGCTTGCGTCCACCCGCGGTCGGCGAATTTGTGAAAACAATGAGAGTACAGAAAACGTCACTTGACAGTTTTCTCAGTGAGGAAATGATTTTCAAGGTTGATTTCATCAAAATGGACGTAGAGGGTGCGGAGCTAAACGTATTGGAGGGGGCGACAGAACTCTTGGGTCGGCGACCAAGACCTGTCATCCTGGCAGAGTTAGCTGATAGCCGGAGCTCCGGCTGGGGCCATCCCGCGTCCGCAGTTTACGATCTAATGGCGGAACGGGGGTACCAATGGTTTAGTGTGGATAGGCAAGGGAGCCTCTCGCCATTGCAGAGAACGGACCAATACGGTGCCACTTCAGTCGCGTTCCCCGTCGAACGATTGCCAGAGGCCAAGAATCTGACCGCGGATAATTAGTTTCGTTTGCTGGAATAGGAACCACTCAACCCCGGGTTTCTGCCTCGGGGACACAGGGAGGGTTTGCGAGTGCGGGACGCAATCGTGTTCTCTGGTTGGTGCTGGGAAGCCTTCAACGTGCCGGAAAGAATTGCGCTGGCCTTGAGCCTTTTGGGGATGAAGGTTTTGTATTCCGAGAATCCTGCTTCATTATTTCGTCACCAGGAACGCGAGATACGAGAAGTCGAAAAAGGGATTTTCGGATTTGGTCCTCGATTCTTCGGACATCGTCTGAACTCGCTCCCATTCATGCCTGATTTGCAAGCGAAGTTTTTGGTTCGTCAAATCATGGAGAATGTTGAGAGGCTTCAACTCAGTGATCCTATCGTCATTTACCCGAATATGGGTCAACTCCTTCCAGTGTGTCAGCAACTGAAAAGCAAAGGTTTCCCGCTGGTCTTTGTGTGTTTAGACTTCCCTTCATCCGTTCTCGAGGAGCACGTGCGGATAGCGGATAAGACCCTGGTGATCCCTAAAGCGGGCTATCACCGTTTGAAGGCTAAATTCGGCGACAAGGTCTATCTGATCCCACAATCGATGCGCCTGCCGGATCCGGCTGCTACATCGAACAACGGCCGGAATGTTCCGCCAGATCTCGAGCAGATTCCTCACCCCAGATTAGGTTACCTTGGAGTGTCGCAGGACCGGCTGAATCTGGCTGTAGTCGAGAAACTGCTGAGGAACCACCCAGATTGGCAATTTGTATCATTCGGGACAGAGAAGTGCATGGATTTGCCCAACGTGCACATACTCCCTTGGCGGCCCCAGCGAGAATTGCCAGACTTGATCGCAGGTTTCGATGTTGGCTTTATGCCCTACGACTGCTCGAGTGACATGAACTTCTATTGCGTTCCGCTGAAGACCTTTGACTATTTCGCGGCCGGCCTGCCGGTTGTAGCCACTCCGATTTTTCATTTGTGGGATTACAAAGACGTTGTCTACTTCGGGGATACGCCGGAAGAGTTGGCGGAAGCGGTCACGAGCGCCCTCGAGGAACCCACGGGGAGTCCGAAAAAAGCACAACGGATCGCCGTCGCTCAGGAGCACTCAATCGAAAATCTTTCTCGCCTACTCGTGCCACTGCTGTGCGCAGGAAGCGGAACCATTCAGGGAACCGGGCACCAGAATCAGTGATGGTCCACCATGCGTCAATGCAGCCTTTATCGACCGCTGTACAGGGGGCCAATTTTGCGCAGTGCGACGTCGAAGTCGCTGAGGTAGAAGTGCTTCAGGCACACGGCGACTGCTCGCAATTGCACAGTGAAGACACGGGGGAATATCCGAGCCCTTGCGGTGAATAGCGGTCCCTCGCTTCTCCCAACCCAGCCTACGTCGAAGTGTCGAATTGTGTCATCACCCGGTGTCCCCAAATAACTATCCGGCGCGGCAAGAGGAAGACAATAAACGTTAGGATGCCCAGCAGCCTGAAAAGTGCGGACGAAACCGGGATGAGAAACAAACACGTAGTCGAACAGCATCGCCCAGTGCAAACGGTGCCTCAAACCTACAAAAACTTCGACAAGAACACAGGCTGTTGGGATCGGCACCTGCTCCAGGCCCTTCGAGCAGCGTTGGCGCCGAAGCCATAATTCTTTCGATGGCGCCCCGATTCGAAATCACCGTCGCTATACAGGCTCAGTAGGAAGTTACGATGGCAGTTCCCATCTAGCTCATCCCGATGCTCTATACTAGTTTTGTCCGTCAGCTAGAATTGCGTTATGAAGGTTTGCTTCTGGCTGCTGGTTGGTATCCTCTTCTGCCTGTCGCGGCTCGTGCACCACGGAGAGAATCCCATCTCAGCCGAAACTGCGGTCGACGGCTGGAGGAGTAAGGTGCGACTTGCCGCCATTTCTCCGTTCCTTGACAGGAAGCACGGCACTGAGCGCGTCGTTTCGGAACTCATCGAACGACTTGCGCGAGATTACGGTTGCGAAATCCATGTCTATTCCCAGTACGTCGAGGACCTCGTTCTCACGCCTTTGGATGGAATGCCGCAGGCCGGCGTAGGCTGTATCCGTTGGCATCGTGTTGTGTCCATCCCAGGACCGCACTTGATTCAGTACGTGTGGTGGCTCATTGCAAATGCGTTCCAACGGTGGTGGGATGTCCGGTTTAAGAAACTTTCTCCCGACTTGGTGTTTTCGCCAGGCGTGAATGCCTGGGACGCCGATGTGATTCAGGTTCATATTGTGTTTGAAGAATTCTACCAACGAGTGAAGCCGCAGCTCCTTTTCCGGCACGCGCCCCCCGCTAGTTGGCCCCGGCTCTTCCATCGCCGCCTCTATTATGGGCTGGTCCGCTGGCTTGAAAGGCGCATGTACCGCCGGAAGCAGGTCCACCTGACAGGCGTTTCTGAAATGGTCGTCGCGCAGCTTAGCAGACATTTCGGCCGCCATGATGCCGTCTCCATTCCGAATGGTGTCGATGTCAAGCGTTTCGAGCCTCAGGCTCGACTGCAACGACGCCCGGCTGCTAGGGCCGACTTGAACCTTGTCCCCGGGACATTTGCACTCTTGCTTATCGGCAATGACTGGCGGAACAAGGGGTTGCTAACTTTAATCGACGCGCTGAATGAATGCCGGGATTTGCCGATACAGCTTCTCGTGGTTGGAAGAGACGATGCGAAGCCCTTCGAGGGAACAATCCAGAGGCTCGGACTTCTTGATCGCGTAACTTTTCTGGCCCCTTCTAAGGACGTGATGAAATTTTTCGCGGCTGCGGATGCCTACGCTGGTCCATCGCTTGAAGATGCATACGGCCTGCCGGTTATTGAGGCCATGGCTAGCGGCCTCCCAGTCATTGTCAGCATAAATGCTGGAGTGAGTGAAGTCATAAACGATGGTTTGAACGGCCTCTTGTTACGGGACCCAACCAATGCTCCAGAGCTCGCGGGTCTGATTCGGAGACTGGTTAACGATCGCTCGCTCAGGGAGTTGCTTGCAGGAAACGCGGTCAGCTCGGCGAGACAATGTACCTTAGACCACAACGCTACCGCGATGTGGGAACTTCTGAAGAAGGCCAATGCAATGAAGGGGGCTCCTGCCAGGACGAATTGAGTCTGGTCCGCGCGAATTGAGCGGGGCTGACTGGTTTCCTGCCGGTTCCGTCGCAGCGGCAACAGAGGGCGAAAAGGAAGTGAACAGCGGGTCAAGGAATCCAGTGGCGCCGTGGTTCTGTATCGGGAGCGTTAGCCTGATATTGCGCTGAAAGTGCAAGGCTTGGGAGACGGAAGAGGATGCCGAGTAACAGCCAAAAATAAGCATTCAACAGGAAATCTTCGTAAGTCTGGATTCCGCCAAAGGTGAAAGGGAAAAGCAGAAGCAAAGCATACCAAAATATAACGAATCCCAGCGGAAACAAGGGAGACCCTTTCAACTTCTTAACGATCTTCCAGGCGGAGACTGTAATTGCCAGGCTCATTACAAGCCACAGAACTAGGCCGCCGATCCCCATCTCGACGACGAGGGCTCCAAATCCACTCTCAACTCCAACGTCTGGTGGCTTCACTTTGAAGATGCGAGTGACGTATTGTGCGCCCAGTCCACAGGTTCCGATTCCATAGCCGTAGGGCCAGCGATCGTAGCTGAAGGCGTCGAGGAAGTTTCGTACGGGATAATCCCAGCTGCGGTAGGTCAATTCGCTTGTTGGACTACTGGGAAGGAGCGTCGCTTCATAGATTGCAAGTCGAGTTAAAAGGGCATCCGGGAAAGCGGCGAGGAGCAAAACGACGCCCAAGGCGATCGCTAGCAGCGATCTCTGAATGCTACGAAAAACGCGTAACGCCTCGCCCTGCTTCCACGGAGCGCCCCAAATGAAGGCCGCGCTGGTTGCCAATATGTTGATCATCCCCCACATAAACGCGCCCCGGGACGTAGTTAGGAACTCTCCGGTTGCGGCCACTGCGATCGCGAAGAAGGTCGGCATTCTCCCTCGCTTATGGCGTAGCAGGAGGTACCCGCTGAATCCAAGGACCAGCAGCCAGGCCAAAAATGCGAAATTCCCGTAGCGACCGGCGCTCACAAAAATGGAAGTGGGCCGGTAAGCCAAACCGCCCTCCGGAGACACGCGATAGAGAGTGCTTAGCTGACGAAGCTCCTCGGCAGGGACTTTCGGGTTCAGAAAGGACGGACCACGAATGGACTGGGCAATGCCGAGTGAAATAATTATGAGAGCAAGAACCACGTTGACGTAAAAAAAGCGGCGTATTTGGGCCTCAGAATTGATAAGTGCATAGCCCAAGAAAACCAATGGGACGTAGTAAAAGAACATTTTGATACCCATAAGACCGTACCAGATGCTCGTGGATGCCGGATTGAACATCTGGATTACGCCGAACCAGATGAAAATCAGCAAGGGTACAAGGAACGGGGGACGAAAGCCCTGGATTTCCTTCCTGCGTAAAGCAGCCAGAAAAGCGAGGTACAGAATCAAAACAAGCAGATCCTTGGCAAAAAAAATTGTCATGTTGTTGCCGAGGAATTTACGAGCAAAGTCCTCAAACAAAAGCCAGCTTAGGAAAAAGTAGAGCCCGTTGCGCCAGTTGTTGAGAATTCGTATGACAATCAGGCCCCCCACGAGAGCCATGCCTGCATAGGCCAGACCCGTAAAATCTTCCCTGATCACGTAATCGGCGGCTTCGTAAGCGCCCAAGGCGCCCACGACGATCGTACCGATGGTAAGTAGCGGACTTTTTCGCAACTGGCGCGAAGATAGGGCAGATGCAATTCTCATAGTCTGGCCTTCCGCCAAATCTCAACATTATTACCCAGACAGATGTATTCCAAAAGGGGCATCGCTAATGGTCACCTCCAACCAACAGTTGTAGCCCGTTTCGTCTCAGTTGTTCCCTGACGCATTGGTGTTATTCTCGTGTCGGACGAAATGGCAAGAGGCACTGGGAGCAGACCTCAACGGCTCAAGCTACCACTGAGGCGCGCCTTCCAAACCACTGGGTGTCGAGGCCTTGTACTCTGGGTTGCTGCCGCGCCGCAAATCAGTGAGATCCTGTCCCCAGCGACCGTGTAGATAGATGTGAGGACTCGCATTTATACCGGCTTTTTGAAGGGCTTGGAGCGAACGCATGAACGCGCCTGGTGAAAGGCAAGAGCATTTCGGGTCAGTGCCCATTCAAGCCGGTCCAGAGAAATCTGCTAGCAAACACCAGGAGCAGCCGACGTACCGGCTGCTCTTGGTTTGCACGCATCCTGTTCAATATGCTTCGCCAGGTCTTCGGCTAATGGCGGCGCACCCTAGACTGGATATCCACGTGGCATACTGCAGCTTACAAGGCGCTGAGGCTGTCGTCGACAACGAGTTTGGACACGAAGTAAAGTGGGACCTCCCGCTACTGGACGGGTACCAATGGACCCATGTGCGCAATCGCGCCCCTCGCCCCGGACTCGGCCACTTCTTTGGCCTCGTCAATCCAGGACTCTGGAAGATTGTGCGCGATGGCCGCTTCGATGCGGTCCTCCTTTACACGGGGTACCGCTATGCCAGTTTTTGGATAGCCCTGCTGGCAGCGAAACTCAGCGGCACGGCTGTATTCTTCGGAACGGACGCGAGCTCCATCCAGCCGCGCGGTAGATCCCGTTGGAAAGTTTTGGTTAAGCCTCTTCTTCTATCCCGAATCTACCGATTGGCTGATGGAAAATGGGCAGCTTCATCGGCCGGCAAGGAATATCTGGAAAGCCTCGCGGTTCCGGAAGAGCAAATCGAGATCATTCCGCTTGTTGTCGACAATGACTGGTGGACGGCGCGAGCAGAGGAGGTGGACCGGCCAGCAGTCCGCAGGAGTTGGGGAATTCCTGAAACCGCGCCCGTCGTTCTCTTTTGCGCCAAATTGCAACCATGGAAGAGACCACTGGACTTGTTGCAAGCCTTTGCCAAATGTGGGCTGCGGGAAGCTCATCTGGCGTTTGCCGGCAGCGGACCATTAGACGGCGCCCTTGCTTCGGAAGCGAAACAGCTGGGTATTTCTGACCGGGTTCATTTTCTGGGCTTTCAAAACCAGACACAGCTTCCGGCGGTCTACCGCTCTGCCGATCTTTTCGTACTTCCTTCCGAGTACGATCCCTGTCCAGCTGTGGTGTGCGAAGCCATGCTCTGCGGCCTCCCCGTGATTTTGAGCGACGAGATCCGCGGCCGGTTCGGACTCGTCGAGCGGGGACGGACTGGATTCATCTACCCGTGCGGTCACGTCGAAGAGTTGTCGCATGTAATTAGTCAAGCAATGAGCGATCCTGCGCGTTTGAACGCTATGGGCGCGGCGGCACGGCAAAAGATGAAGACCTGTTCGCCGCAGACAAACACTTGTGATTTGATTCGGTTGCTCGATCGAATCTTCCGAATGCGGCGAGCAAGTTCATCGGCCGCGGGGGCGGATAGATGAAATGGCTTCTCTTGAATACACCGCAGCGCCTGGGACGGATTCTTTCGAATCCCCGGTATGCGGCCCGTATGGCATTCCGAGAAGCTACCTGGGCCGATGAACGTTTCGTTGCTCGCATCACGCACGAAAGCCCGTGGCACGTTCGAGATTTTCTCGATGAGCCAGCGCATACGCCGGATTTTTTACAGCATCTCAGCAGCTCTGAAGCAAAGTTTCGCACAACGAAGTTTGAAAGCGCCGACATTTACGCAAAAAAGGTTTTGATTCAGTACGCCTTGGTGCGCGCGGCGCGTCCCAATCTCGTTGTGGAAACGGGCATCGCCAACGGTGTCTCGTCCGCCTACGTTTTGCTTGGGCTCCAGAAAAACGGGAATGGGGTCCTCCATTCGATTGACATTGGCGACTCCTCTTATCTGCCTGCGAACTGTGAGCCGGGATGGATAGTGCCAAGCTGGCTGCGAGATCGGTGGAAGGTTCATCTTGGTGACGCGACAGTGTTGCTTCCCAAATTGCTCCGTTCACTCGGTCCGATTGATGTCTTCATTCATGACAGCCTGCATACAGCGGAACAAATGAACTTCGAATTCCAAACGGCATATCCTCGTTTGCGAACGGGCGGTTATCTAATTGCGGACGACGCTCTCTGGAACCAAGCCTTTCTTGACTTTGCGCGTTCTCAACACGTTCGTGACGCGCAGATCATTCGAGGCGTGGGTGTATTGCAGAAATCCGCCGGCCCGGCGCCAGGGCGCCAATGAATCGTTCAAAACGATGCGGAACACACTAACACCCCTTTCTCACCGGTACCGGCGGGTAGAATGAACAATTCAGCCGCAAATGATTTGGCCCGCCCTGTCTCTTATCACGTGCCGTTGTTCATTTTGCATTGGAACTGCCCGGAGGAGTGCCTTCGCACCATCAACGCATTTCGGGCGCAGGGTGTTCCTCTGAAAATTCAGGTGATTGACAACCATTCAAAACCAGAGGCGCTGCGCACACTTACTGATCGCCTTCCTCCTGAGGTACAGCTGACGACACTCAGTGAGAACAACGGATGGGGTGCAGCGTTCAATATCGTGTTGCAAGATTGGCTGGCGACTCCGGGAGGTGAGTTCTGTTTCGTTTCCGCGCACGACGCAATTCCGGCCGACAGCTGTATCGAACTCATTCTTCGCGCATTGACAAAAAATCCCCGCCTGGGAATCGCATGCCCTGAATATGGCGTCCCGGAAATATTGCAGTTTTCACGTTTGCGCTGCTATCGCACCGTCCCGGTGAGAGCTCGGATGCGTGGTTCCATCGACATCGTTGATGTGCCATTCGGCACGGTAATTGCCTTTCGCAAACAATGCCTCCGGGAGATCGGGTTGTTCGACGAACGGTATTTTGCATATGGCGATGAAGCTGAGATCGGTGTCCGAGCGCGTCGTCGAAACTGGCTGGTCGGAGTTGTCTGGGGAGCGGTCGTTGAGAACCCGGGGACATGGACCCCCAGCCGTACCCGAAGCTATCTCTTTACGCGCAACTCGTTACTCCTTGTCAAGACACACGCGGGGAGGGGCTGGGCTGCTTTACGGCTCTTGTTAATGTTGCCTAATACCCTCCGAATACTTCTAGTGCCTTCCGATCGGGACTTTGCTTTTTCCGCTAGCGCTCGAATGCTAGCCATTCGCGACTTTCTTCTCGGGAGGTTTGGTCCTCCTCCAGGTAATTGCACCAAGGGCTGCCCATGAATCGGACAAAGGAACTTCCGTTTCAACGAATTCCCGGGCGCGATTTTCGCAAATAAACGGTTGTCTCACCGCTTTGCGAGGTGACAAAATCTCCGATGACAGAGTTGACCGCTGCACTCGACCCAGGCTTAAGCCTGTCGTGCAATTCAATCATGAGGCGGCGAACGTTCTCAATCCAATCACAAGACTCAAAGAGTTCCCTTTCATCTCTCACCATCTCTATTCCACAGGGCTGCATGGATCGCAAGGATGTTGGGGTAAGGTCTGACATTGTGAGTCAGGATAGCAAAATTTGACGCTTCTGCTTCTACAGCAATGATTTTGGCATCGCGGTATTTGTTCGCATAATAGATCGAGACCATCCCGATATTCGCTCCGGCATCCACAATGGTTGCGGGGAGAAACGGAAGACCGAAGTCGTACTGCCCGCCCAGGAGTACCTGGTCGTAAATGGAGATGTCTGTCGTTCTCATGCGCAAGTGCACGGGCTTCCGGATTTCAAGAGGCCTTGCCTTGAGTTCTTTGGGCCAGCCAAAGAGGCGATGGGTTGAGATAGCCAGAACTCCCCGAAGCCCGAGGGGCCGATGGTACATGCTCAGCCCATCACGGATACGGTGGACCACGTTCATTAAGCCTGATACTCGCTCTGAGTTGTTGGAACTCATCGGAGTCCCGATGGAACCGTTCGCCCAAGCCCCAGACACATAAACTCAATGGCGCGACTCCGAACTCGCTAACAGCCGTAAATTATAGCCCAGGAGCAGCTCCGAATCGGCTCCCGAGGGGTTGCCGGGATTTGAATCCGACATATACTGACAGATTACAATTCGGTGTAAACTGCCGACTTGAGAGTCGTCAAGCCACTCTGAGATTACCTTGAAAATTTCTGACTCTACTCTCATGCTGCATGCCTCGAAATCACCATGGCCATCTCAGCAAGGCGCGAACCATTCCCAATACTCTCTGGAATCTACGCTATGAAGGTTCTAATTCACGCCCACGCATTCGCCCCCATGATCGGCGGAATTGAGACCTACACGATGTTGCTGGCACAGGGCCTCTCCGAAGCAGCGTCGACGGATACTGCCCCTCCCCAAGTGACCGTTGTGACCGAGGCACGCTCAAATGGGATGAACGACACAGCCCTTCTGTTCCGTATCGTAAGAAGGCCGGGGATCATCGGGCTCGCGCGCCTGGTTAGGGATGCGGATGTAATCCACATCGCCAATCCGGCGTTTCTCCCGATGCTCTTCGCATGGCTGCTTCGTAAACCCTGCGTCCTGGAACACAGTGGCTACCAATCGGCCTGCCCGAATGGATTGTTCTTTTATGAGCCCACAAAATCCGATTGTCCGGGGCATTTCCTCGCGCGTAGGTATAAAGAGTGTCTCCAATGCAATTCGGAGACCCTTGGCACATGGGGAAGTCTTCGCATTCTTCTCCTCACCTTTCCGCGGAGATGGCTGTGCAAAAGAATGAGCTTACACATCGGGCCGAGCGCACACGTTGCCCGCCAGATTAGGATGCCTCTCACGCAGGTGATTTACCATGGACTTCCCTGCCCGTCGACCGTCCCCACATTTCACGCGGATTATGGCTCTTTTCCGATCTGCTTTGCCTTCGTAGGCCGAATGGTACAAGAGAAAGGCGTCCATATCTTGCTTCGTGCAGCACAACGGCTTGCGACAAGTGGTTATAAATTCCGGTTGAAATTGATAGGCGACGGGCCGGTACGGCCTGAGCTTGAGCGTCTGACCGATGAACTGGGCCTGCGAGGGCGAACTACCTTCACGGGCTCCCTGCGAGGAGACGCGCTGCAAGAGGCCATGAAAGACGTGACGGCAGCCGTAATGCCTTCCATCTGGCAGGACGTCGCTCCTGTTGCCTGTATCGAACATATGATGAATGGGCGGCTCCTGGTGGCATCGAATATTGGCGGGTTGGGAGAGTTGGTCGACGGTGTGGGCCTAAAATTCCCGGCAGGCGACGCTGAGGCCCTTGCTGATTGTCTTCGTCAGGTCATTGAACAGCCTGAATTGGCCCCCCACTTGGTCACTAGGGCCCGCGAGCGAGCGCGTATAATGTTCACGAGCGAGAGGATGCTAAGGGACCATTCGGAAGCATACGCGACCGTCGTGCGCTTGAAGCACACGTGCAATTCCTGAGTTGGATAGTAATATTTTTCGTAAAATTATTTCTACCATGGATGTGACCCCGCTCAAACGAAAGTATGCTCGTCCAGGCGCGCGTCTCAAAGAGGGTCTAAAAGAGACCTATTGCTTGGCCGTTAACCTTCTGTCCCATGGCCTATCCGATGCAGCCCTGTTTCGGGGAGCATTGCTGCTTCGCAGGTTCGGTCTTGGCCTTAAGCGGGCATCTATGCCAGCACCGTTTCAAGTGACCGCAGATTTCTTATTTTACAGCCTTCGGAATCTGCGGCCAGGTCTTGTCGAGGTGCAGCATGATGGTCTCCGTTTTTTTATTCCATTGAATGATCCTTGCCAATACGACCTCTTGTTGGGGTCGCATGAACCAGAAGTTCTGCAATGGATTGTGTCCGAACTCAAACAGGGGATGACCTTCTTCGATGTCGGGGCCAACGTCGGATACTACACTTGGGTCGCATCGAGGTGCGTCGGAAACTTGGGGAGGGTAGTGGCTTTAGAGCCAGATCCGGAAGTAGCTGCCATTCTGCGCAGAACTATTCAAGCGAATTCAATCAATAACGTACACGTCGTTCAGGGAGCAGCATATCGGACCTGCGGAATTGTGAAGTTCGGCCGCGCGAGTTCCACGAGTGTTGCTTCTGGATTGTTTTGTGGGAATGCGTCGGAATGGATCGAGGTACCCGGGCATTCGCTGGACACACTCGCCGCAGGGTTGAAGATTGCCGCGGTTGATATGGTCAAACTAGATGTCGAAGGGGCAGAGCTTGAGTCAATACAAGGAATGACCCAGATTCTGAAGGAACATAGGCCAAAGCTGCTAATGGAGTTGCACGGCAATGTTGGCACAGCAGACTCATCCCCCCCGATTCGGGAACTAAAGAAACTAGGATATGCCATATCAGTTATTTCTGGAAATCACGTAGTAGCGATGCCGATTCTCGAAGACCAATGAAAAACGCTGATCTGAGCCGGTATCCCCTATTGTGGCTCGCACCTTTTCAGGGATCGATGGTGCGCAAAAGGAAGGTAAATCATGCAGATTCCCGCCGATAACCGTTTCGTAAGGTGCCTCAGAGCAGTAAAACTCCTACAGAATCCCTTCCACATTCTCTTCAAGAGGGTGTTTGGCGCCCCCACAGACATCATGACCATCGTAGACCGCGAAACCGGCGTCCGATGCCAATGCAGTGTGGGCTCATACCATATGTTCGCTTCGACCTGGTATAGCCGGGACTATGACGTTCCGGGCGTCTCCCTTCGAGAGGGCGACGTGGCGATCGACATCGGCGGGAATCAGGGGTTCTTTACCTGCTATGCCGCTCGCCGGGGAGCAAAAGTGTATGCTTTTGAGCCCAATCCGGAGAACTACGAGCGCCTGCGGACCAACGTCCAGCAGAATGGTCTCGAAAACCGCGTCATTGCTCAGCCCTGGGCGATCAGCGATCGGGAAGGTACAGCAGAACTGATGGTTTCCGAGGAATTGGGCGGCGGGAGGAGCACGATCGTGCGGCGGTTCGCCGAGAACTCCCATATCTCCGTGCGCAAGAAAGTCACTGTGCCCTGTTATTCTCTGCCCAGTGTTCTCCGAGCCTGCCCTGAGGGTCGGGTGCGGCTCTGCAAGATCGATGCAGAGGGTGCGGAGTTTCAAATCCTATCGCAATTGGGTCCGAGCGACCGGCTGCGCATCGACTCCCTGGTCATGGAATACCACCCCGAGGCGTATGCTTTTGCCGACCTCGTTTCGCTCCTTCTCAGTTGGGGCACCCATCAAGTGAGCCTTATGGACGAGAAGCCATTTACAGGAAATATTCTCAGAGCCGTTTCCAACGAAGTTTTACTTGGTGGAACTTCGTGTACGTAGCGAGACGTCGAAAGGATCGCGGGAATAAGCCTGCGTCCCCCACACTTTTCAACGGGACATTAGTGCTTGTGAGTTGAAGCCTTAGTCGTCTGGGAACCCGTGTCATATAACACGGGCTTTCCGATCCGCAGGGCTCGATCCGCAATCGCGGCTCCGGCCCAGAATCCTTCTTCGGCCTCTTCAATCCCGGCCTCTGGAACCTCATTCACAGAGGAAATTTCGACGCCGTCCTCTGTTTCACCGGCTACCGCAACACCACGTTTTGGATCTCCTGCATCGCCGCGAAGCTCTCGAAAACCGCATTCCTTTTTGGCACGGATACCACGACACTTGCACCCCGCGATGGGGGCGCGTGGAAAACTGCCATCAAGAAAATTCTCCGGCGTCCTGATTATTTTCTCGGTTCGCTGAGAAAACAACCGGCAACCTCAGATGAACACAGGCACGCACCACCGCACTGCTGACTATCCCGGCCGGGTTGATTCTGCCCGTCCCGTCTCAAGTCTTCAACTTTCGCGCTCTCATTGCCGTCAACTACCGCCATCTGGTTGTTCGCTATGAGCGCGCGGTCACGATTCACAGCGCGTTCTTTCATATCGTCCTCTTAAAAACCTTGCGAACGATGCCCTCGACTTTAACAGGCTGGCTGTCTTCCAGTGGCGAGGTCATCTGTGCAAATGAGACTCGCTTTGCGGGTGGCAGGAGAACATGGCATATTATCTTGAATTCTATGTGAGAGCGGTCAGATGTACATTACTGGCAACCGAGAAATTACAATGCGAGTCCCTGCAAACATCCATGCTGGTATCCGCTTCGACTGCCTGCGACTTTCTGTTTCGCAGCGCCCAAACTCCCGATCCGGGTGGACTTTCCGTTGAGCGGAATTGCCAGTGGTCAGCATAAATCGAGTCGTCTTGGGTTGGCAATCGTCGTCCTCGGTGTGTTCGTGCGAATCGCTATTGTGGCCCTTCCCGGCAATCAGCTCCGAGCGCCGTGGAGCGGAGGCGGCGATGCCCCCCGGTATGTTCTGTTAGCAGAAAACTTGTTGAGTGGAAAAGGGTTTACGTACTCGTTGCAACCCACAGCGCTTCGCGCCCCTGGGTATCCCGCGCTGTTAGCGGTCGTGATGTCGCTCTTCGGCGATAAATACGTGCTCGCCATTCGGTGGATCCAATTTGTGCTGGGCCTCGGCACAGTTTTATTGTGTTCGCGCGCGAGCGCCCGTGCCTTTGGCGAAAGGGCCGGACGCGCAACTCTGGTCATTGGGCTCTTCTTTCCCACGTTGATCTTTGTGACGGCAGAAGTGCTGACCGAGTGTATCGGCGCGTTCTTAGCGGCCCTATTTTTGTGCCTCCTAACCAAAGAAATACAAGGTCCCCGGATGACGACGCTTGTCGCAATGGGGGTTGTCACCGGCGTGGCCGCAGTATTCCGCTTCAATATGGCTGGACTGGGTTTCATCGGTCTTTCCGTGCCTTGCCTTGCGAAGGCCTCACGCCCCACATGGCAGAGAGCATTGGCGTTCTCGCTCTTCGCGGGAATGGCTATTTCTCCGTGGCTGATTCGAAATCAGATCGCATTTCAGGGAGAAGTTCTCTATTCAACGCTGAGCGGGCACGACGCTGTTGAAGGCATCCTGACGCCCCAAGGTCGAGCTTTGCCGGGTGACAACGATAAAATCAAAGCCGCGGAAGGCTGGCTATTGAGCGATGTCGAAACGAATGCTCCATCACGTTTGCAGCTCCCTTCGGAAGCTGAACTGAATCAGAAGGCGTGGAGAGCAGCACGGGATCTCTGGAAGCAATGGCGCTGGCGACTATTGCCATTGGCGTTCGTGAAATTGTCCTATTTCTGGTTGAGCATCGATCAGATGCTTTGGACTCAGTCCTTCCCTCTCCGCCAGAGGCTATTCCGGTGGGGCGGCGTGCTATTTTACTGGGTCCTTCTGAGCTTCGGAATTGTCGGATGGTTTCGAACCCGTCGATCCGCGCCCGTGCTCGCAGGCGCGTTTTTTCTATACGCCGTCTTGCTAACGGCGCTGCACTTGCCGTTCCCGATGATCACGCGACTTCGGATCCCGTTCATGGACCCTTTAATCACAATCCTGGGAGGAGGGTCCTATCGCTCAAAATAAATTGCCTTCGGCAACGCAGCTCTCGTAGTGCCGTAGAACCCTGGGCAGTAAAATTCTAATCTGGCAGCCTTCCTCGCGCCCCACAAACGGCGGAGTCACCGGATTGTCTTCTGTTGTCGAGGAAGATTGCCTCGGGAATAGTAGTCCAACATCAATTTCCTACCCTCTAGACTAAAAAGCCGGTACCGTGCGATTCCCAATTTTTGGAATCGGCATTTTAGCGTTGTGCTGAGAACCCCGAAGCCATATTTCACACTGCGAATGAAATTGATCGAGGAAGCTTCCTTGAAGTATTTGGTGGGACAAGAGACTTCACCAATGCGGTAACCAAAGTAGATAGACTGAGCTAACATCTCGTTGTCGAAGACGAAATCATCGGAATTCTCAAGTAGCGGGAGATTCATGAGAACGTCCTTGCTGAAGGCGCGGAAACCCGTGTGGTATTCGGATAACTTCGCGCCGGTGAAAGCGTTCTGAAAGGCCGTGAGAAGACGATTGGCCACGTATTTGTACAAGGGCATGCCGCCTTTGCGGGCACCGCCGCCAATAATTCGGGAACCTAGCACGACGTCATAGACATCATAAGCAATCATGCTGGCCATGGCCGTCACCAGCAGTGGGGTGTACTGATAATCGGGGTGAACCATCACCACGATATCTGCACCGGCAGCCACCGCCTCTCTGTAACAGGTTTGTTGGTTCCGTCCGTATCCATAGTTTTTTTCATGGATGAAGATCTGTACGTCCAGTTTTTTTGCGATTCGCACGGTTCCATCCGTGCTATGGTCATCGACGAGTATTTTGATATCTACGGTGTCAGGGAGTTCCTGGACCGTTCTCTCTAATGTCTTCTCTGCGTTGTACGCCGGCATGACCACCGCGATGCGCTTTCCATTGACCATTTTGTCTCTCCAGCTCCAAAAGCCATACGTCAGTTAGCGGTAGTAATGGAAGTTCGAGCGGAGGAAGAAGTATTCGTTGATGGGTTCATTGTCCCTCAGTGCTGGCACATGAGGAGCTTTCGCGATCAAACTATCGAGCGGTACCTCTCGGCGAAGCACGGTTTCGAACTGGTCCACCGCGGTCAGCTTCGGCCCCCACTCCACCAGATCCAGGGCCGCGGACCGCGGCAGGCGCGAGGCCAGGACAGACCCGCGCACAATCGTCAGGGGTTGCAGGCTTGCCAAGAAATGCAAGCCCCAACCCTCTATGGACTGAAAAGCTCGGACATAAGGAAAGGAGTCTTGGAGGGCTTTGGCAATGGAAGCCTGAGTAGCGGCATCGCCGCCTGGCAGCCAAACTTGCATAACGCCGTCAGGTTGAAGGTGCCTGTTCGCGATCTCGTAGAATTCCCGCGAGTACAGAAGGCTGGATGTTGGAGCGCCTATCGGCGGCGGAGGATCCAACGTGATCACATCGTATCTTTCCGTCGACCCTTCCAGGAAGCGCCGCCCGTCGTCGATCACAATTTCGGCTAGCGGGGATCTAACGATCTCTGGTCCGTCGGAATGGAAGTAACCGAATACGGCCGGAACGCTCGGCACCAAGTCCACTGCGGTCGCGCGAATTCCCCAAGAGCGCATAGATCGAAATGTCGTGCCCATTCCGAAACAGACAACCAGCGCCTTCTCTGGAGCCCTGTCTAGAAAAGCCAACGGCAAGTGAGCCATCATCTTCGTGATCGGAGTGAGTTGTGTCATCCCAATCCCGTTGACCAGGAGGTGCTTGTCCATTCCTTTCCCTGTTGCCACCACGGTTGCCGTGTAATCTCGGCGCATCACGCGTTCAGGCCATTGGTTCTCATAGTCGTGTGTCAAACCCACTAGCGGTAGAGAAAACAAGAACACTGCTGAATAGCGCACAATAGGGAATCCGGCTGCGTGCGCTTCCTCAACGGCAGGGCGTCGCCACAAATCAGCGATCAAGCCCACAAAGAAAAGTGGAGCAGCTAGGAATACCAGCACCCAGCGTTCACCCATCCACGACAATAGCCAGAATCCAGTCAAGAGCGGACCTAAGATCGAGCCTAGGACATTTATGGAATAAGCGCTCCCAGCGCGATCCGGGTCTCCTGAAGACCAGTGGTCGATCATCATCGGCGTCAGGAAACCCAGCAGTGCGCTAAAGGGGCTGATTCCAATCACTACACGGATTGCTCCAAGAACGAATCCTGCCTCTTGTGCAAGACGCGGTATTGGCAATTTCGGGTCCGCTGCCAAGAGCGGGATCAGAGCGAGCACTCCAGCAATAATCCAAGCGAAGCTACCTTCCACAAGCTTATGCGAACGAACCCACCAGCGATAAGCCGCGGACCCGCAAGACGTGGCCACGAGGTAGATAGCGAGGATGATCGCAAATGTGTAAACAACATTTCCCAGATACGGAGTAAACTGCCGTATCCATACGACCTCCATTCCCAAGCTAATCAAGCCGGTCAGGAAGAGCAACACGAGCAAAAGGTTTGGCGGCAGTCCGTAAAGCCTTCGCGGCGCTTTACGTTCAGAAGCCCTGGTGATTGGCCGTACCGAGAGAGCCGGCGAGAGACTCAGAAGGAATACAATGCCGGCGAGGATGCCATTGATTGTGCTTGTGAGGCGAAGAGTACCGCGAAATCCAAGCAGTTCGACCAGGAAAAAGGCCGAGATGATTGTACCCAGAACCGCTCCAACTACATTCGCCAGGTAGAGATAGCTGAACGATCGTTCGCCTTCCGCGCCGAAGCTCTTTCTAATGGCCGCCATTGCGAAGGGGTAGGTCGCACCCATGCAAAAGCACCATGGAATCAACGACAGCGCGACCCACGCTCCGGAAAGCAGGTAATAAACAGTGGACTGCCATGCAACACCATGCGTTCTTCCTAGCAAGACATAATGCCCATAGGCCAGCATGTGAGGCACGGCAAGACCGGAAACGCCGATCAACAACTCCGCGAGAGCGTACAGACGCAAGGCAGTGGAGGCGGGAGATTCCTGGAAGCGACGGATGAAGTGGCCGACACCACACGAACCGAGACCCATGCCGGCCATGAACATCGAGAGAACGATCGACACCATCGGCGTCGTTACCCCGAACTCTGCCATCGCCAGTCGCAGCCAGACGACTTCGTAAACGAGACTGCAGAAACCTGAGGCAAGAAAGAAAGCGAAGTACCAGCGCATTTCGACTATGCCGGTTCCCCGTTTGGGAGCAGATGCATCCTGCCCAGAGGGTATGGACTCAATTACCTGCTCAGATGGCCCGCGCCTCATGCGACATTCCGTAGATCGAATCCATCTTCCGTCAGATGTTCATCCCTCAGCGGGGAATTGTTTTCTTGCGGCATGCACAATTCGGCCGGTAACCTCATCGCGAGCTTCACAACGTACTCCCATTTATGACGCGCAGCAAGGATCATACTGGATATTACTGGGCAAATGGAGCTTCGCGGCAGCCTCTGAGTGACCTGCTGGAAAAACCTTCCCAAGAGCAAGCACCTTCACGACTAGGTGTTTTCGGCCGCTCTCTCTTGGAATCGCGCTCAATTTACTTTGCCAGAATGAGCTTCTTTTCGGCGTCTGCTTCGAAGGCCGACACTATGATGCAGGCGACCGCATTGGCTACCTCCAAGCCAACATCGAGCTTTCTCTCGAAGGTCCGCGTCTCCGGGAACCTCTATTGCATTACCTCTCAGCCATTCCTTGCGTTAATTCCCAGCCAGTTCGGTTTTCCAATTCTCACAGTTTCGAGCTCACTCGCTTGTTGTTTTTTAGATTTTGGCGCAGCCGTTCGGGAAGTTGTCGCTCTCAAGTACTAGCCTCGCAAGGGGCCAGGCTCATATTGTTGCAAGTTGTGAGAAGATTCGTTTAGGGAGAGGCGAAATGAAAGGTGTGGTCCTTGCTGGTGGAACGGGAAGTCGACTTAACCCTCTTACGCGTGTTACGAATAAACATCTGCTTCCCGTCTACGATAAGCCCATGGTGTATTACCCGATCCAGACGCTCGTCAACGCGGGAATCCAGGAGATTCTTCTCGTTACGGGCGGAAAAAATGCCGGAGAATTTCTGCGACTGCTGGGCAATGGGCGTGATTTTGGCTTGAAGCACATCAACTACACCTACCAAGAAGGCGAAGGTGGCATAGCGGAGGCTCTAGGATTGGCCGAACATTTTGCCGACGGTGAGCCCGTCTGCGTAGTACTTGCTGACAACATTATTGAAAATAATGTGCGCCATGCCGTCGAAAACTTCAAAAAGCAAAGCCACGGCGCGAAAATCCTGCTGAAGGAAGTTCAAGATGCGGAACGTTTTGGTGTCGCTGAGATTCGCGGAAATAGCGTTGTTGGCATCGAGGAGAAACCGCGCAATCCCAAATCGAATTACGCCGTCATCGGAATCTATTTGTACGATGCCACTGTATTTCGGAAAATTCGCCGCTTGACGCCGTCCGGCCGCGGCGAACTCGAAATTACAGACGTAAATAACTTCTACCTCGAAGAAGGCAGTCTGACCTATGAGATTCTTGACGGCTGGTGGACCGACGCCGGCACCTTCGAATCCCTCTTGCGCGCCAACAACCTCGTGGCGGAAACCGGTGCCAACAAAATCTCAAGTTTAGCATCCACTGACCGTGCCTTGAGCCGGGAAGTCGAAGAATGAAGATATTTGTTACTGGCGGAGCAGGTTTTATCGGGTCAAATTTCATCCGCTATGTTCTGCAGGCAAAAAATAGCCACGCGATCGTCAACTACGACAAACTCACTTACGCTGGAAATCTAACGAACTTGCATTCGATCGCGCATCATCCCGGCTATCAATTCGTTAAAGGTGACATTTGCGATCCCATCACGGCAGAAGCGGCCATGCGTGGTTGCGATGCCCTTATCCATTTCGCCGCGGAATCGCACGTCGACCGGAGCATTTACGAGCCCGCTCCCGTAATACAAACCAATGTCACTGGGACGTTCACCCTCCTCGAGGTCGCCCGCAGACTCGCCGTATCGCGCTTCGTTCACATTTCGACCGATGAAGTCTACGGCGACGTCGCTCCGGGATCTCACGCCAGCGAAGATTCACCGCTTCAGCCAAGCAGTCCTTATTCTGCTTCCAAGGCGGCCGCAGACCTCTTGGTTTGCTCCTACGTTCGCACCTACAAATTCCCCGCTCTGATCACGCGCTCCTCGAACAATTACGGTCCCTACCAGTTCCCAGAAAAATTCCTGCCGCTCATGATCACGAATGCGCTCTTTGACAAACCTCTTCCGATCTATGGCGACGGCAAACAGCAGCGCGAGTGGCTGCACGTGGAAGACAATTGCCGCGCGATTCTCACAGTTCTCGAACGAGGAAGAATCGGCGAGGTCTACAACATCGGGGGATCGCATGTGGAAGAGAATCTCGCCATGGCCCAACGCCTGCTTCGTTTGACCGGCAAGGCAGAAAGCTTGCTTCGCAATGTCGCGGACCGTCCCGGCCACGATCGTCGCTACGCCCTAAATTCCAGGAAAATAGAAAGCGAGCTGGGTTGGAAGCCGGAAATCTCCTTGGAAGACGGCATTCGCCAGACGATCGAATGGTACAAGGCCAATAGCAAATGGGTTTCCGATGTTCGCGCGGGTGAATACCTCTCGTATTACGAGAAGTACTACAATGATCGCGACAATTCGCTCAAGGCGATCGCGGATTCCGGCTCAAAATTGCCCGCTTAGAACCAAGATGCGTATATTCTTTGTCGATGGAACGAATCGAAACCTCCTTGCCAGGTGTTTACGAGCTGCGTCCCGTAGTCCATCGCGACGAACGCGGCGCTTTCCTTGAGACCTACCATCACGCTAAATTCTCAGAGCTCGGCATCAAAGACACCTTCCTTCAAGACAACCACTCCATTTCTTCGCGGGGAACGCTTCGCGGCTTTCACTATCAATTGCTGCGCGCCCAGGCCAAGCTCTGTCGCGTCATCGAAGGCCAGGCTCTGGATGTCGCCGTCGACATCCGCATCGGCTCGCCGCACTTTGGCAAATGGACTAGCGTCCGCCTATCCGCCAAGGAACAAAATCAAATCTATATCCCAGCTGGGTTTGCCCACGCCTTTTTGGCCATAACGGACACCGTCCAGTTTCTTTATAAATGCAGTGATTACTACGTTCCATCCGACGAGTACGGCATTCTTTGGAACGACCCCGATCTCGCCATCGATTGGGCTGCATCTAATCCACTCCTCTCACAAAGAGACGCCAAAAATCCGAGACTCGCCGACGTCCAACAGCAATTTCTGCCACGATACTCGCCCAGATGAAACCCACGATCTTGCTGACGGGTAAGAGCGGCCAACTAGGTTCTGAACTCAATCGATTGTTGCCAAAACTGGGGGAGGTGATCGCGCTCGAGAGGAAAAGTCTGGACTTACTCGATCCCGAAAAAATCCGACGCGTGATGCGGGAGGCAAAGCCACAACTGGTCGTAAACGCAGCCGCCTATACAGCCGTTGACGCAGCGGAAACCGATCAAGCCAATGCGCTCGCTGTGAATGCGGAAGGCCCGCGATTACTTGCTCTAGAAACAAAAAAGATAGGTGCCATGCTCGTTCACTTCTCGACCGACTACGTTTTCGACGGCTCGAAAAGGGCCCCATACATTGAGACAGATCCGCCAAATCCAGTAAACGTGTACGGCAGAACCAAACTCGCTGGTGAACAAGCGATTCGCAATTCCGGCGCAGCCCACCTGATATTTCGGACGTCCTGGGTCTACGCTACGCACGGGCGAAATATTCTGCTGACAATCTTGCGTCTTTCCACCGAGCGCGAGGAATTGAAAATCGTCGATGATCAGGTGGGCGCTCCGACCTGCGCCTTCGATCTAGCCGAGGGAACGACAAGAATTCTCGCCGGAATGGTTGCTGGGGATAAGAGCCAGTTTACTTTTCCCGAGGCCAGCGGAACCTACCACATGACCGCGGCTGGCCAGACCACCTGGTATGAATTCGCAAAAGCCATCCTCGAAGAAGCAGGCCGCGCACCGCAAAACCTGCCGTGGCTCGCCTCAGCAACTAAAGGTCGTCCTCTAATCGCACGCCGCGTAGTTCCAATCTCAACAGAGGAATTCCGCTCGCCGACGCCTCGTCCCACCTACTCGGTCCTCTCGAACGCGCACCTGAAACAGGCCTTCGGCGTAACCCTCCCAGACTGGCGCACTCAACTGCAAAGATGTTTTTCCCCGCAGAGCACCCCAGTGAATCCCCCCGCCGCCTCTTCTCCCCGCTAAGAGTCGACCCGCTCAGCAGCCGTTGGCGTTCAGCGGCTCGGCTGCTTCGTCTATCTTTGATCAAGCAAAGGGGATCTATTTGACTTTTGTAAAACAATCCATGTTCTCAGGGAAAACCGAATGTGCCGGAATATATCTAAATCCGTTGGAGCTCACCAGCCTTGTGAGCCGAGGATAATCAACGACCGTTGGATGAAACTCAATAATGATGGCGTCCGTGCGTGCCAGCCACTGAGTAGGGCCGTCGAATAGTTCTTGTTCACCACCTTCAATATCGATCTTAACCAAAGCAAACCTAGTCACCGCAAGCTTCTGGATAATTGTGCCCACGCTAATCATGGGCACCAACGAGCCGTTTTCCGACAATCTTCCCAGGTTGGAGAGTTCGCTAAATTCGAATCGAGCCACGGCTTCCTTCGGTCCGATGGCCGCTTCTAAAACTTGGCCAGCGATCCCGTTCAGTTCGAGGTTCTGGCGCACGAATGCAGCATTGTTCGGATCCGGCTCTACCGCGATTACTTGCGTAAACGAATAAGTTTTGGCGAGCCATAGGCTCGCCATGCCTATATTTGCTCCGAGATCTAGAAGGACACCGGACGGATCATCAAAAGGCAGGCGATAGGCTTCTTCAAGCCATATTTCCCGAATGCTTTGAAGATCACCTTTATTCAGGCGGTAGCGAATCTTGATGTCCCCACGTAGACGGACCTCTCGCACGCGGTTGCGCTGGCGCCCAGGAACTAGGCCAATAAATCTTGAAAGCGCAAAATCCATACTTAGTCGAAAACGAGACGGCGCATTAGCAGCCAGCCTCACACTCCCTCGCAAGTCACTAACGAAGGTTTTCAAAACGGTCATGAATCTACGCGGTGCCATCTGGCTGACTCCGTGACGAGCAGTTTGGTCTCAAGGTTTCTGTTGCCAGCGCTTCGCTAAGAGGAGGAAGGCCAGTCGCTTTCGGGGAACCTTGAAGAGCTCCCTACTTGCCTGCCCGCCCCTCGGCGGATAAACTGATTTCGTACATGCTCCCCAGCAATTCCAAGAAACTAGCATGAGCGACAGCCTGACTGCCCTGCAGGAAAACCAAAGACGCGCCACGCATTACGTCCATTCACGGTCTGCGCCGGGCGTCCCTGCTTCTCCAATGATCTCGACTGGCATTTTCGTACCTCCCAGCAACACCCTTTGGATTGCCAAAGAAGACGCATCCTGAGGAGTACCGTTGTTTCTACCGACCCCCTCCGTGACATTTGTCGTGACAACTGACGCAGAGCGTAATCAAGTTGTGCATCACGTCACCACCGAGCCGGCTCCTGGGTTTCATGTGATAGACCTCCAAGTCTCTCACGGAACCGCACTGTGGACACCGCCAACCATCTCGCTCGAGCACGCGCGTCCGGGCCATTGCGTACTCGTTCGGATCCGGTTTGAGTCGCGGTCGTTTCTGGCGTAGACGTGTCGAATTCCTTGAACTTCGGATAAAAATCTACGTTACGGCGCGGTACTGACAGTGTTAGGTCTGTGTGCGTACCCACCCCCGACCTCTCGTGCGTCATTTCTTGACAGAGCGACACTTCCGGCCGATCGCGCTAAACTATAAATGTGGGTCCCTATGTACGAAGCTCCGAAAATCACCAAAATTCTGATTTGCCCAAACTGCGGCGGAAAAGAAGTGCGGCGATCGCGAAGAAAGGGAGCGGGCGAAACCCTTCTCCATCCTTCTGTTTATCAGCCCCTTCCGCTGCCACGAATGCTACGAACGGTTCTTCCGTCTTCTGTCGCTCTTTGCTTCCGATCAACCCACGATCCATCACGCCAAGTAAACGACATTTCTTGTGTGCCTCCTGGCCTCGCCAGGCCCCCGCGCATATCGTGAGATCCCTGCTTCCTGAACACGACCACTGGTACACGCCCGTGCTTGTTGTGAAAAGTAAGATTTTCTCGTGCGAATATCTCGCGTAGAAGGAATTCCGACTAGCGCAGCGCCTGCTTCACATCCGCAATCAAATCCGCTGAATCCTCGAGACCAATCGAGACACGCACAGTGCCGGGGCTGACGCCCGCACGGCGCAGCTCTTCGTTGCTCATGTTGTAGTGCGAGCTGTAGATCGGAAGAATCACCAGCGATTCGACGCCTCCGAGACTCGCCGCTAGAAGAAAGAGGCGCACATGATCGCAGAAGCGCCGGGCCGCGGGCAGTCCCCCCTTCAAATCGAAAGCCAGCATGGAACCGAACCCGCGCATTTGTTTTTTGGCGAGCTGGTGATCGGCGTGCGACTTGAGACCGGGGTAGTGAACGCGCGCGACCTTGGGATGCCTTTCGAGGAATTTGGCGACGGCGATGGCATTTTTGCACTGGCGCTCGACGCGAACGCCAAGAGTCTTGATGCCGCGGATCAGGAGATACGCGGCGCCGGGATCCATCGAGCCACCGAGGTAGATGATCATGTGGCGGACGCGGTCCATCCAATGGGCGTTGCCGACGGCGACGCCAGCGATGATGTCGGAATGTCCAGCGAGCGCTT
>Ga0307477_10000703_pt1 | contig 33445 bp, 30 predicted proteins | sample atmos_gasesECM2C_FD_203316 | JGI IMG/M metagenome (GOLD analysis project Ga0307477, IMG submission 203316) | Hardwood forest soil microbial communities from Morgan-Monroe State Forest, Indiana, United States - atmos_gasesECM2C_515 | ecosystem: Environmental > Terrestrial > Soil > Temperate...
GACGCAGCACGAAACCGAAAAGACAATGGCCCGGCAAATCTTGCCGTTCTCAGGCGCTTGGCCATCAACGTTGCCAGGGCCCATCCCGACCAAAAGACCTCCCTTCGGGCAAAGCTCAAACGAGCAGGATGGAGCGACGCGTTCCTTTTCGAAATGCTCGCGAACATGCGATAGCCCTGCCCACAAGGGGGAGGCGGTCTAAATATTCACGCGGTCGGGCAGCGGTTGGCCGGCGGTGAAGGCGGCGATGTTGGCGATCACCTTCTTGCCCATGCCGGTGCGTGCCTCGATGGTGCTCGAACCGAGATGCGGCAGGAGAACAGCGTTCGAAAGCGTTAGGAGCTTGGGTTCCACCTTGGGCTCGTGCTCGAACACATCCAATCCCGCACCCGCGAGCCGGCCGGAGGAGAGCGCCTCGGCGAGCGCCGCTTCGTCTACGATTTCGCCCCGCGCGGTATTGATCAGATAGGCGGACGGTGTCAGCAAGGCCACGCGTTCCGCCGAGAACAGATGATAGGTATCCGGCGTGTACGGACAGTGGATCGAGACGATATCCATTTCCGGCAGCATGGCGTCGAGTTCCGGCCAATAGGTCGCATCGAGGCCACGCTCAACGTCGGGCGCGGCTCGCCTGCGGTTGTGGTAATGGATCACGAGCCCGAACGCGCGCGAGCGGTGCGCCATGGCTTCGCCGATCCGGCCCATGCCGACGATGCCGAGCTTGCGGCCGCGCAGCCCAACGCCCATCAACCAGGTCGGACACCAGCCGGGGAATTTGCCCGCCTCCAGCAGTTTTGCGCCTTCGGCGGCGCGGCGGGTGACCATCAGCATCAGCGTCATGGCAATATCCGCGGTGGCGTCGGTCAGAACGCCCGGCGTGTTGGTGACGGCAATCCCGCGCGCGGCGGCGGTTTTGATATCGATATGATTGTAACCGACGCCGAAATTCGCGATCAGCTTCAGCCGCGGCCCGGCGGCGGCGATGATGTCTGCGCCGATGCGATCGGTGACGGTCGGCACCAGCACATCGGCGGTTTCGACGGCGGCCTTCAACGCGGCTGCGTCCATTGGCGCGTCGGTTGTATTGAGGCGCGCATCGAAACGCTCGCGCATTTCCCGCTCGATGCCCTCGGGCAGCCTGCGCGTGACCACGACCAGCATGGATTTTCCCTTATCAGAAGCCTTCCCACGGGCAAAGATAGCGCACCCGAATCAGTGGGACCTTCGTCATGAATTGGCTTCGCTATGTTTTTCTGTGCTTCGCGATGGCCTCCGGCGCGTGGGCCGCGGAAAGTCAGCCTTATTTTGTCAGCATGAAGGACGGCAAGACCTATATGCGGGAGGGTCCCGGCGAGGAATATCCGATCAAATGGGTCTATCATCACAAAGGCCTGCCGGTGGAGGTGATCGCTTCGTATGAGACCTGGCGGCGAGTGCGCGACATGGACGGCGAAACCGGCTGGGTGCACATGGCGCTCCTCTCGCGCGAGCGAACCGCCGTGGTGACCGGCAACGGCGAAGCGGCGGTCTATCGCGGCGCGGACGGTAAATCGAATGTGGTGGCGCAAGCCTGGCCCGGCGCTATCGGACGCCTGCTGCATTGCGGAACGCGCTCCTGCGAAGTGAAGTTCGACGGCGCAGAAGGTTGGCTCTCACGAGCGCGGGTTTGGGGCATGCATGGCGGCGAACAGTTCTGAGGGAGTCCCGGCTGCAAATGCATCTGCGCGCGGCCGCGTTTCCTGGGTGCTGTTCGAGTGGGGCCGCAATCCTTATGTGCTGGTCATCACCGTCTATGTCTACGCGACTTATTTCACTCGCGACATTGTGGGCGACCCGGTGCGGGGCCAGGCCTTGTGGGCGGCGATACAGGCCTATGCCGGTTTAGGCATCGCGATACTTGCGCCTTTCCTTGGCGCCATTGCCGATGCCGGCGGCAGGCGCAAACCGTGGATCGCGTTTTTCGCACTGCTCCTGGTCCTTTCAACCGCAGCACTGTGGTTCGGAAAACCCGGCGGCGCGGGGCTTGGGTTGCTGGGTGTCGGCGCGATGGTCGCGCTCGCGAATGTCGCTTACGACGGCTCTCTGGTGTTTCACAGCGCGATGCTGCCTTGGCTGGTCAGCGAAAAGCGCATCGGACGCTGGTCGGGATTGGGCTATGCGCTCGGCAATGTTGCCGGCATCGTGCTGCTGGTCTTCATTCTGGTCTTCATCTATTTGCCCACGCAGCCATTGTTCGGCCTGGACCGCGCCACACACGAGCATGAGCGCATTTCGGGCCCGCTCTGCGCTTTGTGGTTCGCCGTCTTCAGCCTGCCGTTCTTCGTTTGGACGCCGGATCGGCCATCGCGGCATCTGCCTTCCCGCGAAGTGATACGCCGAGGTCTTTCGTCGATCGCGCGGACATTCGGGAACCTGCACGCATACCGCAATGTCGCCGCCTATCTCGGGGTGCGCATGATCTACAATGACGGGTTGAACGTGATGCTCGCCTTCGGCGGCATCTATGCAGCCGGCGTCTTCCATTGGGGCGAGGTGGAGAGCGCGGCCTACGGCATCATCCTTTCGGTGTTTGCCGCGCTTGGCGGTTGGCTGGGCGGACGTCTTTCCGACCGCATCGGCACCAAGCGGGCCTTGCAGCTTTCCATCGGCGGAATGATCGCCGCCGGGGTGGTTTCGCTCGGGTTTGCGCCGGACCGGCTGTTCTTCGTCATGCCCTACGCGGCCGGACAAACCATTGCGGTGCTGCCGATCTTCCGCACCGCGCCGGAGCTTTTCTACATTGCATCGGTTATGGCGATCGCCGTCTGCCTGGTTGCGACCTATGCCAACAGCCGGGCGATGCTGGCGCGCATCGCGCCGGAAGCGCTGATGACAGAGTTCTTTGGGCTGTACGCCTTGTCGGGCGAAGCCACCGCGTTCATGGCGCCGCTCGCCGTAGCCTTTGCCACCGAAGTTTCCGGCAGTCAGCAATGGGGCATGGCGGCGATCCTGGCGTTTCTGACGATGGGCTTTATCGGGCTCGCCTTTGTCCGGGAAGAGCGCGCGGTTGCCGTTTGACGAACTTGCGCCCATGCACGTCACGCGCAAATCTATCGATCGGCGGCCTGGAGGCTTAGGATGAGAAATCGCGGATATGTCGTAATCGGCTGTGTCGCGGGGTTGCTTTGTATCGCGCTTAGCAGCCTGTTTTTCGCCATTCCTGCAGGAGGCGCGCAAGATCGGCCGCCGCTCGTCATCGCCAAAGAGGGATATCTCTACGCCGGCGGGCATTACGACCAAGACCATCCCAATCATCACGTCGTTGGCCAGATTTATGCCGATTATCAGATTCCCGCAGAGCGCAGACATCCCTACCCGATCGTGATGATTCATGGCGGCAGCCAGACCGGCGTGGACTTTCTCGGGACTCCGGATGGCCGCGAGGGTTGGGCGCAATTCTTCCTGCGGCGCGGCTATGCGGTTTATGTGGTGGATCAAGTCGGACGCGGAAAATCGCCCTACGCTCCGGAAGCGTATGGCGCGATGGACTCCCAATCGCTCGATTACACGACGCAGAAATTCGTCGCCATGGAACGATATAAATCGTGGCCGCAAGCCGCGCTGCATATGCAATGGCCGGGCACGGCGCGGCAAGGCGATGCGGTGTTCGATCAGTTTATGGCGTCGGGCTCGCCCTCGATGAACGATCGGGACAAACAGGCGCAGATGAATGTCGATGCGCTGGCGGCTTTGCTGGACACAATCGGTCCCTCGATCATCCTGGTCCATTCCCAATCCGGCTCTTACGCATGGCCGCTGGCGCAGGCGCGGCCGGCGCTTGTCAAAGCCATCGTCGCGGCCGAGCCGGCGGGTCCGCCCGTGCACGATGTCGTTGTTCGCAGTGCCCAGCATTTCGATGTGGCCTTCGACAAAGCGGTGAAACAGAACGATGCAGACTTTTTTCGCGACAATCCCAAGGTGAAGAAATACGGGCTTACGGATATCCCGCTCGCCTATGTCCCGGCCGTGACCGCGCAATCTCCGCTCGAATTCGTGCAGCAGGACAAGCCCGAATCTCCGGACTTGATCCGGTGCTGGCGGCAAAAGGAACCGGCGCGCAAATTGGTTGCCGTGGGCGGCCGGCCGATCTTAGTGCTGGGCACGGAAGCGTCGTTCTATGCCGGCTACAATCATTGCAACGTCGAATATCTTCAGCAGGCGGGCGTGCATCCGGCTTTCATCAAATTGGCCGACATCGGCATTCACGGTAACGGCCACATGATGATGCTGGAGAAGAACAGCGATCAGATTGCGCAGGTCATCGCGGACTGGCTCGACAAGAATGTGCGGCCCGGCGGGAGGTAGCCCTTCCGGCCGCTTCGCGACGCTCGGAGCGGAAACCGTTTTGCAAAAGAGGCTGCTTCACCCGAACGCCGTTCGGCGCATACGCCATCGACGGAATGTCTGCTGAACTGTCCAAGTGTACGGAAGTCATATTTTACGGGCTTTTTTTGCATTTGCTGAAGTGTACGCTGAACTGTACGGGCGGCGACGGAAGTGTACGCCGTCACCTCGGCGTTCTGGGATGCGCAGGGAAGTGTTTTGCGCAAAACAGTTACGATAGATGTATCTCGAGCTTTACGGGTCACCGGATTTTGCCCTGAAATGCCTGCGCCCTGCAGCGTGTTTTAGCTCCGGGCGCAATTTCAATCATTGCTGAAACACCTACTTCCATCCCAGGGGGGTACTGGCCGGTTTTGGCCCTAAGTGGCCTAATTTGAATTGCGAGCGGCCGGTTTTCATTTCTTGTCACCGTCAATTACCCGGAACGTGCCGTAGGGCCGATCCTTACGAACCGATTGAACCCGTTCCGACTGGGATAGGTTCATTGGTGACTCCGTTGCCGTGCCCGGCGGCATGATGCCATCCCGGGCCGCGTCGATCAATTCGCTAATCGTCCAGACGTGATCGGTGACGCCAAGCTGCATTGCGGGCGTGATCCGTAGGGCTTCATGGACACGGCAAAAATTGTAATGGGCGGGGTACAGCGCGACCGCCGCGCAATGGTGCTCGAATTTCTTGGAGAAGGCGTTTGTCAGTCGCGTGAAGCGCCGTTGCGCCATGCGAAGGGAAAGGTTCTGGCGTTCGACGTAGGACGTTGAGATATGAACCGGATCGCCAACTACGCGGCGTACATCTACAGATACTACATCGCCCGGCGAATAGCGGCGCGCGGCCTCAGCATGGGGCTCTACGCCTGCGTAATTCTTCACGATCACACCTAGCGTATGGTTTTGCTGAAACGCGCGCTCGATTGCCCACGGGTAAGCCGTAAAGCCATCGCACGAGATTTCCGGCGCTCCTAGAACGCGGGCGCGAACGTCCTGGGCAAAGGCGTATGCCGCATCGTGGGTCCGTTTGCCCGTGTAATAGGAAACAATCGCTTTGGACGAACCGGCCAGCGCGATGAAAGAATATTGGTCCCCGACCATTTCCGAATCGGTTGCCTTCACGGCTTTGCGCTTCTTGCCGACGTACTGCCATATCTCATCAAACTCTAGACGGTTCACATGCAGATCGCGCATAAGTCGGTTATGGAGCTTCGCGCAACCCATTCCGACGCCGGCACCGAGAGACATGACGGTGCCACGGTTGACGCCGGTAAGCCGCTCTGTGGCGCGGATGCTCACGCCCTCACAAAGGGCGGCAATTGCCTGGATTTGCTTTTCACGGGGAAGAATGTTCATGGCAGCCATCCCTAAATTTGGTTCCCCGGCTAGGTGTCGAACCTAAGTCTCTCGGCTGTAAGTCGGGTATCCTGCCGTTAGACGACCGGGGAGTAACTCTCACATATGGTAGCTATCATATATGCGAGCTACGGGAGGCTTGTCAAGTGCAAAATATCAGATATGGTAGCGATTGTATTTGATAGCGGAGCGAGCATGGGACTAGCAAAAACCGAACCCGAATTGGCTGATCGGGCGAGGGCCTTCCTTAAGGCTGAAATCCGAAAGGCCGGTATTACCTACGAAGAATTAGCCAAACGGCTCAAGAAACACGGTCTTAAAGAAACGAAAGCTTCCGTCACGAATAAGCTGGCCCGAGGGACCTTTGCTGCTACGTTTTTCCTCGCCTGCCTAGCGGCATTGGAGATGGATGGCGTAAGGTTGGAGGACATCTAAAAGTAGAATCGTCCCTTGGGCACCAGCGACGTACCCAACGACAATGACCGGCAGGAACCGCCATCGTGGCAGCGAATAATTGCAGATTTTGTAATAGCCTATGCCAATGCTCAAGGAGCCAAAAAGGAGCAGGACGACGGCAATAATAGGGCGGCTAATTGGACTGCTGCGGCAACTGTCGCCATAGCGATATTCACTTTCGCCACGATAGGCGTAGGGATTGCTCAATGGCGCATCCTGAGCGGCACGCTCAATGAAATGCAGGCCGAACAGCGACCCTGGGTACGTGTCACCCCAAGCTTTCCTCAACCAATGATATTTCCGCGCTCCGACTGGAGCATTTTGCCCGTACAGATGACGGTTGAAAACGTTGGTCATTCGCCAGCTTTTAACGTTCAGGTTAGCGTTTTTAGCTATTTCCCTTCTTCGCATGAACCTGATCCCGTAGCCTTTGAAAAGCGCAAGTGTGAGCCCCTGCGCCGGCAGCCCCTTCTCATTCCCGGTTATGGAGTGACGCTCTTTCCCGGTGAGAAAAACGACCATCCAGAAGGGTCTCATGTTCAAGGTGTAATTGGCATTAGCCCCTCGGATTCCCCATCGCATGTGACAAACGATGCCGGTAGAAAAGTTTTCATGCTCAGTGCTGTCGGGTGCGTTGACTACATCTTCGGCGCGCCCCCCACTCACCATCAAACCGGGTTCCATGTCGTGCTCGCTCACCGTATTCATAGACCGAATATGGGGGATGCAATGAGCTACGAATTCAGCGTAGGGGAGGCCGTTTCTCCCGCCGACATCATTATGGAAAATCCCCAAGCCAGCAGCTTGAATACTGACTAATGCGGCCGCCGCCGCGAGCGCGCGCACGGGCGCTTACTCCAAATCCACATCCCGGCATTTAGTCACGGCGCACGTTCCAGAGTGGCCGGTTTTGCCGGTGAGAGTGGCCGAAATAGGCCAGTACCCCCAGGGGATGATCAAGCAAGTGTTTTGCGCAAAACAGCTTGGCGATGGAATAACCGGGAGAAATTTTGTTTTGCAAAATAGGCCTTTTGCACCAGGCCTAGTGTGCCCCCGTTTCTGCCACGGCAATATCGCGGCACCTAGCTTCATCCCCGGAGATGCGCGAGCAAGTGTTTTACGTAAAACACTTTCGGTCGCGATACGCCGCCGGCAGCACGGGCGCTCCACGAGCCTGCCATGCCGAAAAACGGGCTGTTGAAGTGATCCAAGTGATACTCCATTCGATTTGCTGATGTTTTCCGGCCGGCAAGTGATACTCCGTATCGCTTCACGCAACACCGGTTGCGGAGTGGGCGGCAGCGAATCGGTCCCTGTCCCCGCGCGAAGCGCAAGTGGGGTCGAGGGCGAATAGAAATCGCCAAAGGCGATTTCTGCGCGAACACCCAAAGGGTGGGGCACCCCCGAAAAATAATGCGCCCGGCAGCGTGTTTTAGCTCCGGGCGCAATTTCAATCATTGCTGAAACACCTATCTCCATCCCCGGAGATGAGCAAGCAAGTGTTTTGCGCAAAACACTCGGTTGACATTTCGTGCCGGCGATCCGCAGTGGACACCCGGAAGCCAAGTCCACTCTGAGCTAGCCCGGGTTTTCACTCTGACCCCACACTCTGACAACTCGCGTCCTGCGCCCGGATGTCCGCGCCACTCTTAGAGCGCGGCCGAAAGAAGGCCCGGACAAATCCAGGCCTCCTCTCCGAGGGCGCTCGCAGAAGCGCACCGAATCGCCCGCGCCAATCGGCGCGAGGTTGGATTAGTCGTGGGGCGTCGAGGCTGCGCCGGCTATAGCGCCCGTCCCACCACCCACGGCCGCGCCAACCGCGGCGCCGGGCGCGCACCCGACCGGAAGCGTTATGATACACCCGATCGCCGCGCCAATGCCGGCACCCGCCGCCCCGCCCTGCAAGGCGCGAGCGCCGGGATCGGCGTGCCAACGTCCACCCCGGTCGTAATATCCAGGCCCATCGACAGGGTCGGAGCGAAAGCGGTAGTAGGTGACCGGCGCGTCTGGCCCGTAGGCATACATCCGATTCACCCGCCAGCAATCGCCGTACTGATTGCAGGCGACATAGGTTCCTGCGACAGCGGCGTTGGAGATAGTGGGCGCCATCAAGGTTACGCCCGCAATAGCGAGAAACGAACTCAGTCCAAGTGCAGTGTGAAACCTTCTCATGTGTCACCTTTGTTTGCGGCCAGTCGCATCCGACGGCTCTTCCGTGCCATAATAAATATACGAGGCAAAAAGACGATGGTTCCGACCATGGATATGCCAGCAGGAGTCCGGTGACTGAGGCGCTAACGCTAAAAATCGCGGATTCTTGAGTGTGTGTATTGTTCTCATGCCTGAGATAAGAACAATAGCGACGCCCACGCTGCAAACTGGCGAATTCGTAATTAATGTATCGGGATGAGCATCGTTATTCCCATCGCCTCGGATCACCGGGGTTTTGAGCTAAAAGCGAAATGCGTCGAATGGCTCGCAGCGCACGGCTATGCGCCGGAAGACCTCGGCACCAATAGCGAAGCGCGCTGCGACGCCAGCGATTTCGCCGAGAAACTGGCGCATGAGATCGGCAATGCGCCGGGGCGCTTCGGCGTTTTAATCTGCGGCACCGGGCAGGCGATGGCGATGACCGCAGACCGCCATCGCAACATCCGCGCCGCTTTGTGCACCAGCATGGAAATGGTGAAGGCGGCGCGCGAGCATAACGACGCCAATGTGCTTGCGATCGGCGCCGATCTCACCGACGAAAAAACCGCGCTGCAATACATCGAGGCTTTTTTGGGCACCCAAACTCTCGGCGGCCGCTATGCCGAACGCCGCGCGAAGCTAGATAAGCTCGGCGGCCTTTAAAATTTCAATCATTGCTGAAACACCTATCTCCATCCCGGGGATGAGCAAGCAAGTGTTTTGCGCAAAACACCTTCTGTTTTACGCAAAACATTCCGTTGACATTTCGTGCCGGCGATACGCAGCGGGGGTGCGCGGAAGCCAAATCCACTCTGAGCTAGCCCTGGTTTTCACTCTGACCCCGTTCGCCTGCGCGGACGCCCGGAAGCCAAGTCCACTCTGAGCTAGCCCGGGTTTTCACTCTGACCCTATTCGCCTACGGGAAACGGCCATGATGCCGCAGGTGCTCGGTTGACATTTCGTGCCGGCGATCCGCAGGGGACACCCGGAAGCCAGGTCCACTCTGAGCTAGCCCGGGTTTTCACTCTGACCCTATTCCCTGCTCGATGTAGACGATAGTTCTGATAATGTTAAACCACCGCTTACCGCCCTGACTGGCGCATTCGCCAAGCACCGGACAGCCGGTTAAAGCCATTATCGTTCACGATTGCGGGGTCAGCGTGCTCAAGCGAGGTCAGAATATCTCCGAGATCATCGGGTATCCGTTCTGAGTGCGGATCAATTGCGGCATTTAGCAACTTCAAGAACGGTCGCGGATAGCTTGTCATTCGTTCGCGACCGCCTTTGTCAAAGTCGAAAGTAATATCAATCCGATAAACCTGTAACGGCACGATCAGATTCTCGATAAATGAAGCAGCTTCAGGAAAGCAAACATCACATGACAATGCCATCCACAATAGCTGCTGCGATGTGTGCTGGTCGCGAAGATTTGCGTCCTTCGGCCAGACTTCCCGAAATGTGCGGCCGATGCCTTCATTCCACCTCTGGTCGGGGCTCGTCGTATCAACTTCGCTTCGCGTCCGAAGCCAGTTCATGAATATCCAAGCAATTGCCTGCCGTGTGCCCTGAGACGCCGCCGACAATGCCTGCCTAATCTCGCTGGTTTCGATTTCATATCCGCTCGCCGCATCATTTCTCTTCCAGATGTAGGCGCGAAGCAGTTGAGCGGCGAGGCTTTGTCCCTCATCGTGCGCAAGATCAGGTCGGGCCAAACATGCCAACAGAGAGGGCTTGAGCGGGTTGAATAGCCGCGCTAGGCCAGGATGCCCATCGAATGCCCTTGCGCGCCACATCTCCCGCCAGTTTGGTGCGCCAACTATCAAGGTTGAAACTAGCCTCTCGTTCGTCCACTGATGGTCAATCGAATCCGTGAGGGCGAGACGTTCACAGAATATAATACGGGCTAGAAGACTTGACTGGTGAGTACCAGAGACCGCCAGCGTTGCACGATCCTTCAAATCATTGGGCAACCCAGCGTCTTGATCCACCTTCCTTGCAATCAAAGTGTCGAGCAGAATGAGAGCAAGCAGACCTCCCGGATCATTTATCGCTGCCGTTGGGAGATCGTTCTTGTACTCTCGCTCCAGCGTCTCAATCGGCTGCTCTCCGTACACGAGTGCTCCAAATTTATCCCAGAGCGCTAAATAGTCCGGAGCTAAGACGCCGTTATGCTTGAAAGTGGATAGTTGGCGGTACATCCAACTGCCCACCGCAAAGACCGCATCTACGAACAGCGCGGATGGGGCCGCGAGCAGCAACGCGAGCACTTTTTCCGAGATTTTCACTTCCTTTGATTCAGCAACTGATTCAAGAAATGGCCTCCACGCATTCGCGGGCCAATTCTGATTGGCTGCCGCTGCTTCAACAGCCTGAATAGCGCGAGACGGTTCGGACCTGCATAGCGTGGACCAAAGATCGCCCTGTTCCCATTGCTCCGCCGCCTGAATCGAAAGGGCAGTCTCTACGAGTTTGTCTATAGAAACATCTTTTAATATGTCGGGATTACCACGGGGGCCGCGAAAGCCACCCGAGTGATAGACATCGAAGTCATCCCTATCCCCCGCCTCTGGTTCAAAATCAGGGTACTTAGCGCGGAGATCGGCAAGCGCTTTTGATGCCTTCTCACTCAACTTTCCTCCAGCCGCAGCAATGCGGCTCAGTCTGCGAATAATGCTAATGTCTCTATAAACCTCAGCGTTATCGGACACTTGCTACGCCTCCCCCAGAGGTGGGCCGGCAATAATGCGCGCCTCAAGTGCGTCGCGTAGTTCTTGCGGAAAATCATTCCACCTCTCGGCAGTGAGCTTCATTTGCTCACGGCGTGCCTGATTCCAAAACAGTGAGTTAGATAAGGCCTTCAATGCTTCCGCGGCCTCGGCTCCGTCATGCACGCCATTGTAGGTCAGAAAATGTAATCCGAGCCGATTGAGCAGGACGTACTTCTGGTCAAGACACCAAGGCGCATATTTCCTGCCCCGCTTATTGTCCCTGTTGGCTGCTCGCTCCCAAAGGTCAGCAATAACTCGCACTACGGGATAGAACCCGCGCGAATACTCGTTCTGCCCGTGTGGAGCGATTGAAGGAATCTGATGACTTGCCCGATCATATTGAGGCGAGATGAAACCGCTATCGGCGGCATCATCAAGCGAGTCCATTAGCATCCTCAGCAGGTTATCGATGATCGAAAATTCCACATTCGCGTCTTGTGGGACTGCGCGCACAAGAGCCGAAAACTCTTGCTGGCCTGCCTGCTCAACCTCGGCGTGAAATTCGACAGTTAGAATGTCTCCTATTTTCGTGGGTGGTGCGTCATTGCCCTTCGCGCCATACCGGAACACCCGCCTGACTAAGGAGTGTGGACGTAATGCCCCTCGCAGAGCGTCAACGGCACCGAAACTGGAATCACCGGCACTGAGGCGGCGCTTCGCTTCAAAGGTCGCATTCATCCAATCGCTGGCGTCTTCTGTTCGGGTACGGATCAATACATGCCAAGCTGTTGCGTTGAGCTTTCCAATCTTATCCGGCCGCCGCGATAGCTCAAACGTGAGAGCCCTGAAGAACTCTTGCTTTATCGCCGCGCAATCCGCGCACGCCTCAATCATTGCTGGATTTTCTAAGTTCTTAATGACCCACGGCCAAAAGAGCATCGGCGGGCTATCACGAAGCGCGCCGAGTTCAGAAAACTTCCGCATCCAGTCAGGGGACGGATTGGTGGCACCAAGGTTGCCTCCAGCGTCAGCATGACTAAGGAGCCATTTGACCTCTTCAAGCTGTGCGACTGTCGCAACCTCCGGCGGTTGTGCGAGTAACTCCATCATGCGTGCGCCGCGCCATTTGGTCGGGTCCTCGGCATAGCGAGCCCAGACACCTAGCGTCGCATATAGCTTGGAATGATCTGTGCCAGTTGGCGTCTCATATGGGATTGGGATTGCGCCCTTCGATTTCCACAAAGTGCATTGCTTCGCACTATCATCAGGATCGTGGGCCACGAAGGCATAGACCGGCCGGAGGTCCTTAAACCGCTCACGATCCGCATCAATGACTTCGAGCAGGTAGCGCATGGGCGGGTCATCAGCCGTGTAGCCCACAATTACCACGGTGGTTGCCCGAACGAGATCGTAAATATAGCGAGTCGCCCATCCGGAACGAAGATAAGCCTCTCCGAACTCTGCGCTTGTTAGAACGAGATCGCTTTCCTCTAGCTTCAACTCTTCATCGGTGACCCGACCATGCAAGTGCATAACACCCGTAAATCCGGCAGCAAGTGGTCCGGGCATTGACGCACCTGCATGGCTCTTAATCGGATTGGAAGCACCTTTTTTGGCGATCCAAGCACGCTCAAAAAGTGTGTCGAAGTTCGTTGTAACGAGCCGATTACGTAATTCAGAATCGCGGGACAGCGTCAATATATCGTAGTGTGCATCTAATGCAGTTGCTGGCGGAGCCAGCGCCTTGTTGACCGCTGCACGTATCTGCTCACGGACACGTTGGACAGATTTTCCATCATCGCCGCCAAGCCGACGCTCCAGACTTCGAACCACACGATCATAAGCCTTGGTGTCCATGCCATCTGCTTCGGCCACATGGCTCGACCAGCCGTCGCCGAGATCGGAGTAAATATCTTCTACAAGTTTGCGAAACGACGGCAGCCCAACCGTCATTGAGACACCCGCACCACAAATGAAAACTATGTCGCCGCGTTCCTGCACGGCAACGAGTTCGTTCGGAATGTCAGGTCCGTCAGAATGGAAACGCACGATCTGTCCTTCGTCGCGTAATGAAAACTCGCCCGATATGCTGCCGATCAGGACAACGCCCCGACCGAGATTTTTACCGCCCGCAGGTCGTAAGCGGTACTGGACATGGAAAGGTTTTGGCGCATTGGCAAAGGATTTTAGATTACCAATTTAGCGTCCACTCGTTTCCTGCGGATACCGACGACAGGCAGATTCTCCAAATTTTCGCCCGTATGAATTCCACAGGAGTGAAACTCAACGCTCAGGAACTACGTAATGCCGAGTGGTTCGGCCGGTTTAAGACAACAGCGTATCAAATCGCAACTGAGCAGCTTAACCGTTGGCGTGATTGGGAGGTGTTCACGCCAGACCAGATTGCCCGCATGAACGAGGTCGAACTCACCAGTGAGTTTATGGCGCTCATTTTAAACGGCGTCTTGGCGAAGCAGAATAAGACCCTCGATGCGTTCTACGACAAGTACGATGATACGTTTAAGGCTGGGCCTGAGCTGTCTCGCAGATACCGGGCCACCTTTGACGTAATTGAGTCGCTGATTAGCGGGAAGGTTGTTGCCGAACTTTTCAGCACAAGAACCATGTTCTTCGCACTCTTTGCAACGATCTACGGTATCCAGTTCGGCCTGCAAAAACTACGCCCGCTCACAACCAAAACTGTTTTAAGACCGAAGAAAAGAGCGAAGTCTATTCCGGTCGCCGTCATTGCTCGCATTGTACGGCACGGACAAAAGATCAGTGATAACGACATTCCCGAGTCTATCTTGAAGGCGATTCGTGGAGCTACAACGGACGCGACGCAACGCATCGCGCTAATAGACTATCTCGCGGGCGACGATAGCCCATGTCAACATCTGAACTGAGCAAATTCGAGCATAGTTTGGAGCGGATAACGTATACGCGCCAGCGCATGGAGAATCTCTACCAAGACAAGCGCTTAAACGAAACAGACATGGACTCTGTTTATGAGGCGCTCTTTCTCCGTGCAGTCACCAGTTTTGAAGCGTTCTTGGAGGGACAGTTCCTCGCAATACTCCAAGGGCGTACTTCATATGCACAAAGGCGTGTCAGAGTAAGAATGAGTGCCGTTTCGCGCGATGCGCTTTTCAGCATCCTGTTGCAACGTACCAAGTACATGCAATGGCTCCCCTTCATCAATACGATTGAACGCGCGAACATCTATTTGGCGGGTGGAAAACCGTTTTCGGAGCTGGACGGCGGCCAGCGGGACATGCTTCACAGAATTACTGTCATCCGAAATGCCATCGCCCACAGGAGCGATTACGCGATGAAAAAATTCTCGCAAGATGTTATTGGTACGGCAGCATTGTTGCCTCGCGAACACAGGCCAGCAGGATTCCTGCGAGGTGTATCAATGGCGCGACAAAAGAGATTTGAAATTTACATCTCGCAACTTGGCGATATGGCAAGGCGCATTTCATAGGTAGATGTAGTGGGCGGCGACGAGGAATATCCCCCAGAAGAAGCTGCACAGCGGCGCGACGAAGTGATTCGCCGAATGGCGAACACTCCGCCGCAACCCAAGATCAATCGTCCTCGAAAAACGGCAAAAGCAACTGCCGATCGTCGTAGGGATCGCAAGGCCGTCCGCCGCGAAAAACGCGGCTCGGTATCTTAGGCATGGGCTCGGTTAGCTTCTTGATAAGTCACCCGCTTACCAACAACGCCTTTGACCGCCAGCGTTGCGCGCATGACATCATCCACGCCCAAAGCTGCCCGCTCGTTGTACCGAAAATCGAACTCGCCCAAGTACCGCTTCAGGTGCTTCTGGCTGATGTGATGATAGGTGCCTGTAATCCCACGCTTCAGCAAAGCGAAATAGCTCTCAATGGTGTTGGTATGGGCATCGCCGCGAACGTATTCGCCAATCGAATGATTGACGCTGGCGTGACTGCCGAACAAGTCAACCAGGATGCGGTATTGGCCTTCGCCGTCCGTCATAAGGGCGGTCTTGCTCGCGTCCTTGATTTGCTCATTCAAGATCGGGCGCAGCGTCTTTGCGCTGACCACCGGCATATGATGCGACCGCACCTTGCCGCCACGTTCCACGAGCGAGAAAACGGCCTCTTTGCCAACGCCGCCGATATGATCTTTGCTGCGCTTACTCCGGTGTTTGTTCCTCTCCTTGCCGCCGATATAGGTCGTATCCGCTTCGATGGTTTTGCCTTCGCCGCCAATCGAGCCCGACGCATTCGGATGCAATTCGCGCATTCCCTCGCGTATTCGCATCGCCATGAACCACGCCGTTTTGTAAGGCAATCCCAACATGCGATGAAGCTGATGCGCGCTCATCGCCTTCTTGCTCGCACACATGAGATGCGTCGCAAGGAACCACTTTGTCAGTGGAATATGAGAACGCTCGTATATAGAGCCGACCGCAGCCGTGAATTTCCGGCGGCAGTCTTTGCAGTGATACCAGCCCGGCCCCATCGACTTGCCGCCAAGACGCGCAACGCGTTCGTCCGTCACGCCGCAATAAGGACAGTACGGACCATTGGGCCAGCGGATTGCCTCAAAGTGTTTTCTGGCGGCTTCAAGGTTAGTGAAAATCGGGTTTGTCAGGTCAACGAGGCGAGGCATGTTTGAACTCCATCAATGGGCCAAATATGCCATATCAGGAGTGTTCAGTCAAGGTGATAATTCCCCCGTTGGGGAGAGGGTTTTAGAAGTCGGGTTTGGCGGCGGTTGGGACCTGTTCGAAGCCCTGATTGAATTTGTCGTCATTGTTCGACGCGCAAACGTTTTCTTCCCAAAAATGGCCGGCCACGCGATAGCGCGGCTTACGCGCGCCCCAAGGCATGTAGAAGGTGCCCGGATCGTCCGCCGTGAAGGAAACGTCCAGCGTCTTGCCGCCATCGGCGATCTTGTAGCGCTCCACCACGTGAAGCTGCGTCGTGTGCGGCGTGCGGTAGCCGTCGACGAAGGTCTTGTCGTTCAGGCCGATGGTGTCGACGACGAGCGTATCGCCGTTTTCGTAATGACCGACGGATTCGCCGAACCAGGACGGTTTGGGGTTTTTCGAATGCGGCACGTTGAGATAGACGCGGCGCACCTGCTGCCCCGCGCCGCCCAAGATCATGGTCACTTCTTTGGGGGTCTGGATGAAATATAAATCCCAGGGCGCCTCATGGATATCGGGAACGCCCGTCTCCCAGCATCTGGCCTGGCGGGTCTCGCCGTTTTTGTTCGCGAGCACGAGGGCATTCTGCTTTTTCAGCGCCTCGACCGCCCACGGCATCAGATTCTTGGCCGCCGGGCTGTTGAGGTCTGCGACACGATAGGTCGGCGCGACGTGCAAATCGCCGGCGACGGCATTGTTGTAAAACGGATGGGCCGGATCGGCCGTCATCGGGCCAATTCCGCTAAGGGGCGGCATCCAATCATTGGCGACGCGGTCGTGGGCGGCTTCGGCCGGACCGGGACGTCCTCGCCCTGGCATACGGCCGGTCCAGGCAACGCCCGGGTCCTGCATCAGCTGCGGAATGGCCGTGGCCGCCGAATCCGCGGCGCGCGCGGGAAAGAGCGCGACGGAAGCGCAGGCGACGCCGATCAAGGCGGCGTTAGAAGCCACAAGTTTGAGCATCGCGTCCTCCCAATCAGCGCCCTTCCACAAGGGGCGCGGTAAATCTCAAGATAACGGGGCGAAATCGGTTTGGCAAAAAAAGTCTAGGGCATCAGTGCGAAGGTCCAGACCGATCCGCCGGTCGGCATTATTTTCGAGGCATAGCGCGTGGCCAGTACACCGCCGAGGCCCGAAGTAATGGTGACATATTGCCGGCCTTTATGAGTGTAGGTGATCGCCGTCGAATTGACGCTGGAGCCGGTCTGGAATTGCCAGAGCGTTTGGCCCGTGTCCTTGTCCAACGCGATGACCTCGCCGGTCAGCTTGCCGGTGAACAACAGCCCGCCGCCGGTCACCAGCATGCCGGCCGAACTTGGCAGGCCGGTCAATGGGACATCCCATTTTTCCTTTCCGGTGAGCGGATCGAGCGCGGTGAAATGCCCGAGCACATCGCCGGGCTTGGTTTCGGGCTGCGTGGCTACGACGCCGGTCGATTGCTCGCCGGTTTTGACTTCCTTCGGCGGCGCGAGCTTCTGCAGACGCGGCACGTTCCAGGAATTGGCATAGAGCACGCCCGTCGTGGGATCGAATGCGGCCGGAACGGCGTTCGTGCCGCGCGAGGGATAGATCTCGACCTCCTCACCGGCGGCAAAGCGCTTGTAGACATCGGTCAAAACCGGGCGTCCGCTGTCCATGTCGATGCCGCTCGCCCAATTGACTTTGGTATAGGCGTTGGCCGCCAGCGGTTTGCAATTGGTGCGATCCAGGACATAGAGAAAGCCGTTCTTGTTGGTCTGGATCATGACTTTGCGAACCCGGCCGCCGACCGGGATATCGGCCAGGACTTGCTCGTCCGTCGCATCGACATCGTAGACGTCATTGGGCGTGTATTGGAAATAGCAGACCAACTCTCCGGTTTTCGGCCGGATCGCCAGCACGCTGTTCGTGTACAGACTATCCAGCCCCTCGCGCGGCCGGGGATCGTAGGGTTCGGCATTGCCCACGCCCCAGTAAACCAGATCGAGCTGAGGATCGTAGGAGCCGGAGCGCCAGGTCGGGCCTCCGCCTTGACTCCAGGCGGTGCTGTTCTTGGGCCAGGTTTCCGAACCGGGTTCGCCCGGCGCCGGAATAGTATATCTGCGCCACAACTTTTTCCCGGTGTCAGGATCCCAGCCGTCCAGAAAGCCGCGCGTCGTCGACTCGCCGCCGGCCACGCCGGAAATCAGCACGCCATTGGCGACCATCGGCCCGCCGGTCGAGTAGTAGCCGTCGTGCACATCGGCGAATTTCTGGTTCCAAATCTCCTTGCCGGTCTTCATGTCGAGCGCAACGACATGATTGTCGATCGTCACGCGGAAGAGCTTGCCGTTATAAATAATCGCGGCGCCTCTGGTGTAAGCGTTGCGCGTGACGCCGGGCTCGAGTTTTACCGGCGTGCGCCAGATTTGCCGTCCGGTATCGATGTCGATGGCAAAGCTCCACTTGCCGTTGATCAGATACATGACGCCGTTGTAGGCGGTGGGCGCGGCCAATTCGCCCTGGTCGTTCATCAGGCTGGAATTCCAGATCGGCACCAGGCGCTTGACGTTGGACTTGTTGATTTGCGCAAGCGGGCTGTAATTCTTGCGGTCGAAGCCCATGCTTTGCGTGGTGACATTTTCCGGGTTCTTGCCGTCATTCACCAGCTCTTGATTCGTCTGCGCCGTCCCCAGTGCGGGCCACAAACCAAGCAGCGCTGCGCACAGCCAAATGCGTTTCATGATCGCCCTCCCGGCGTTCGGCGCTTCGAATGCGTTCGCCTGACATAGTATAGCGTCTAGCCGGCTGGAGTGGTGGATTTTCCGTCAAGGCGCAGAAGCGGCGTGGATTCTGTGCTATAAGCGCGGGCGATTTCCGGCGCGGGGAGGAGCATGCGAACGTCCAAAACCTCTTTGCTATGCGGCGCGGCGCTGACCGCCTGCGTTGCAATTGCTGCAGGCGCGGGAGCGGGCGAGCAGGAAAACGCCGTGCCGAATTTCACCTCCATCGATTCCGGCTGGCTGCTGGTCGGCGGCATCGATTTCCGTCCCGTTCCGGGAACCGTCGCGCCGATCAGTTTCGATCCGGCGTATCCGCAGGTTGGAACCGGCAATCAGCGCGGCGTGATGGAGCGCATGTCCGATGCGGAGAACGCCAATCTCAAACCCTGGGCGAAGGAGTTGATGCGGAAATACAACCAGGATGTGCTGAACGGCCACCGCGCCTTCTCGTCGCAGTCGCGCTGCTGGCCGGGCGGCACGCCGGGCCAACTGCTCTTCCCGGCCGAGCCGATCTTCTTCATCCAGACGCCGAAGGAAGTCTGGATCATCTGGCAGCGCCAACAGGAAATCCGCCGCATCTATTTGAACCAGCCTCATTCGAGAAATCCGAAACCATCCTGGTTCGGCGAATCCGTCGGCCATTACGAAAACGGCGAGCTTGTTGTCGACACGATCGGCTTCCTCGATCGGCATGAATTCGATTTCGTGGACAATTGGCGCACGCCGCACACCAAGGACATGCACGTGGTGGAACGCTGGAAGCTCGTGGACGGCGGCAGTGGGATTCAGGCGACGGTGACAGTCGACGACCCCGGCACCTTCAACCGGCCATGGTCGGGCATGGCGCAGTGGCGGAAAGTCAATCAAGGCACGATGCTCGAAACCATCTGCGCGGAGAACAATGTGGCGTTTGAGCAATATTTCGGGCTCAAGGAATATCCGATGCCGGAAGCCAAAAGGCCGGATTTCTGAATAGGAGGAAGCGTGTCATGAGATGGTTTCGAGCGGGATTATTTGTCGTGCCGTCGCTGTTTGCCCTGGTCATTTCGCTTGCCGCGCAGGCGCAGGATTTGCCGCAGCGCAAAGAGCTGAAGCGGGTCGATCTCTCCGGCGCGCCCGGCATGGAAGTGGTCAGCTCGATCAGCGAATTCAAACCCGGCGACGTGCTGCCTCGCCACCTTCATCACGGGATCGAAACGGGCTATGTGGTGCAGGGCGCGATGGTTCAGACCCCGGGACAGGCGCCGATGATGCTGGCGACGGGTGCGCCGATCCTCAATCTTCGCGATGTGCCGCATGGCGGATTCAAAGTGATCGGGCCGGGATCGCTCATCCTCTACACCGCCCACATCGTCGATAAGGGCAAACCGCTCTATGATTGGGTAAAGTAGCGCAATCATTGCACCTCCCCCTTGTGGGGAGGTCAAAGCGCCGAAGGCGCTTTGGGCGGGGGGTATGTTTGTCGACTTGTCCGGCATTGTGAGGTTCGCAATGGCAAATGTTGGAACTATCCTCGCCACCGACCCCCACCCGGCTCGCAAGAGCTCGCCGTTTCGGTGCCGCGACAGCTCTGCTGTCGCTGATCGCCCCTCAACCCCACAAGGGGGAGGTGGATTCAAATACTTGGCGGGTGCAGTATTTGCGGCATTTGCGCTTGTGAGTTTCGTCACTTCGGCTCCCGCGAATGATATTCCGCAGCTTGGCGGGCGCGAATTTGCCTGGAATGTGAATTTCTGGGATTTCCAACTCGATCCGCCGCCGGGCTCGGGCCATGGGCCGATCAAGACCGATCCCGCCTATCCGTATAACAGTCAAATCCAGAATGGGGGGTTATTCCGCAACGGCGAACTCCAGGTTTCGATCGTCAACACCAAGGATCCGATCCTGAAGCCCTGGGCCGCAAAGCAGATGCAGGACAGCAACGAAGAACTGCTGAGCGGCAAGAGAAAGCTTCCTTTCATCGCACAATCGCGCTGCTGGCCCGGCGGCGTGCCCGGGCAATTGCTGTTTCTCGAACCGCTCTATTTCATCCAAACGGAAAAAGAAGTGCTGATGCTGTGGCAGCGCAACAGCCTCGCGCGTCACATCTTTCTCGCCGATAAACATTCGCCGAATGTGAAACCGTCCTGGTTCGGCGAATCGATCGGCCATTACGAGAACGGCGATACGCTGGTGGTGGACACGATCGGCTTGGCGGGAGGAAAAAACCACTTCATCGACAATTTCCGCACCCCGCATAGTGACAAACTGCACGTCGTCGAGCGCTTCACCATTGCACCCGATGCCAAGAGCCTGACCGCGATCGTGACGGTGGAAGACCCCGACACCTTCAACGGTCCGCTCACGTTGAAAGACATCTGGCGCAGAAACAATGTCTCGATCGAGGAATCGGTCTGCGCCGAAGACGGCGGCAAGGACGTGTTCCACTTGAATCTGTATCCGATACCGCAGGCCGCCAAACCGGATTTCTAGATTCGTCGTGTCATGGGCCTGCGGGACAGGGCCATCCAGTAAGCGCGCGTCCGCGCGCTAGTGAGTCCTTCATCGCCTGGATGGCCCGCTGTGGCGGGCCATGACATCTCCTGAATAATTCCCCTCAATCCAAATTTACTCTAAATTCGACGAATTGTCCGAGAAGGAGCGCTGAATGAAAACGCAAACATTCCTGGCAAGCCTTGCGGCGCTCGCGATCGCCACGTCGCCTGCGCTTGCGCAAAACGGCAAACCCAAAGTGGATCCGAATTTTCCCATCATGCCGGACAACATGCTGCTGGGCGGCGTCGGCGGAGCGACTGCGGATTCCCACGGCAATGTGTGGGTGTTTCATCGCCCGCATACGCTGGAAGAGGGGAACGCCACCGAGAATGGCTACGGTCCGGCGCCGCCCGTGGTCGAATTCAGCGCCGCGGGGAAGTACCTCCAGGGCTGGGGCGGGCCATCGAAAACCGGCCAATATGAATGGTTCAATCGCGGCGGGCTGCATTCGGCATTCGCAGAATGCCCCTCCTGCACCGCCGAACGGCGCTTGAACGGCGATGGCCGCCCGGGAAGCGGCGAACACGGCATTGCGGTGGATTTTCGCGATAATGTCTGGCTCACCGGCAATGGCGACGGCGACGGACAGATCCTTAAATTCACCAAAGACGGCAAATTCCTACTGCAGATCGGCAAAGGCGGCGTCGGCGTCGACAGCAACAATACTCAGCATTTAAGCCGGCCCGCGGGCATCACCGTTTATGCGAAAACCAATGAGGTCTTTGTCGCCGATGGCTACGGTAATCGCCGTGTCATCGTGTTCGACGCGGACACCGGCGCGTATAAGCGCCACTGGGGCGCCTATGGCAACCGGCCGGACGACAAGGCATCGAAAGCGCGCCAGGCGACCGGTTCTGGACCGGCGCAGTTCAACACGCCGCACGGTATTACCGTGTCCAATGACGGCACCGTCTATGTCGCGGACCGCGCAAACAATCGCGTCCAGACCTTCAGGCTGGACGGGACCTTCATCAAAGAAGGATTCGTCAAGCGCGAGTCGCAGGGGACCGGCACCGCGTTCGGCGTTGCGTTCTCGCCCGATCCGGCGCAGCGTTTTCTTTATGTCGCCGACGGTTCGAACGAACGCATCGCTATTCTCGATCGCGCTTCACTCGAAGAGATCGGCCATGTCGGCCGGCCGGGGCGCAAAGCGGGCGAGTTCTTCCACCTGCACAGCCTCGGCGTCGATCCGCAGGGAAATCTCATAACCGGCGAGTCGCAGGGTTATCGCGTGCAGAAGTTCATCTACAAGGGTCTCGCGACGGTGAACCGGTAGGGCCACCTTTCCCCACGCTGCGCGGGGGGAAGGCCATGGGTATGTATGAGCAGGTGGCGATGGCGGGTTTGGCGAAGACGCTTGGGGTGGTGCTGGCCGCTTGCATCATGGCGAGCGATGCGGCCGCCTACGCCGCGGAGAGTGCGCCGCTCGGCGCGTGGCGAACCACCAATGGTTGTTTTCTGGTCGCCTTCATATTGAGCGAGGGTGGCCGCGCCCAGGCCGCCTACATGACCGGCGAGCAGGATGACAATGCCGCTTGGAATTGGGACGGCACCACGCTCACGATCACGTCGCGCATGTTTGACTTGGACACATTCGCCGGACGGCTAGCGAACGACCAACTCCAAGCCGATTACGTCTGGCATAATTTGGACAATAACCAACTCAATCGGCAGGCTTGCGTCTTCGAACGGTTCACGCCTTTTGGAATTTAGGGAGGGTCGAGCCATGAGGATCGTTTTCGCAACGGCAATTGCGCTGAGTGTTTGGGCGATTTCAACCGCGCCCGCAGCGCCCTCGTCGATCCCGGATTTCTCCGGCATATGGTGGCACCCCTCGCTTCCCGGGCCCGAACCGTTGGCTTCAGGCCCAACTTCAATCACCAACCGCTCGCGGCGCGACGGCGTAAGCGATTACGGCCAGTTGGTGGGCGACTATACGAATCCGATTCTGAAGCCCGAGGCCGCGGCCACCGTGAAAAAGTTCGGCGATTTGTCTTTGGCCGGCGTGGAATTCCCCAATCCCGCCAACCAATGTTGGCCCGAACCTCTGCCGTTCATTTACAAAAATTTCGGACTCCAAATTCTGCAGCAACCGGACGAACTCACTCTGCTTTACGAGCAGGATCATGAAGTCCGCCATGTGCGCATGAATCAGCCGCATCCCAACCAAGTGAAGCCGTCGTGGTACGGGGATTCCGCCGGTCATTACGAGGGCGACACGTTGGTGATCGACACCATAGGGACGCGAACCGACCGCCCCTTTGCCATGGTGGATCTCTACGGCACGCCCTACACCAAGGCTCTGCATGTGGTGGAACGCTATCGGCTGATCGATTACGAAGAGGCCAAAGACGGATTGGCACGCGACGCCAAAGAAAATTTCCGCGCCGGAATCGCGGTCGATCGCAGCCCTCGTGGGAAGTATCTGCAGGTCCAGTATACGGTGGAAGACCAAGGCGTTTTCACCACGCCGTGGTCGGCGACCATCACCTATGGGCGCGGCTCACCCGTATGGCCGGAAACGGTCTGTGCCGAGAATATCCACGTCTACTACGACAAGGACGAAAGGCCGCCAACCGCGGAGAAGCCCGACTTTTAGGGCAGTTCGCATTCAAGTTGATCCATCAATCCAGCGCTGTCATTCCCGGCCGAGCCGCGCAGCGGCGAGGGGAAGGGAATCCATTTCGTGGAGATCGAGCAGGTTCTTCGCCGGATGGATTCCCTTCCCTCGCATCGCTGACGCGATGCTCGCCGGGAATGACAGTTCTGATTCCATGTGAATGCAAACTGCTCTAGGTACCCTGCGCTAGCGGGAACGGCGCATGCGGCAACAGAGTGTTTACATAAACACTCTGTTGCCGTTCGCATCGCGTTATGGCGCGGGCGCATCCTGCGCCGGTGCGCTTTCCGCCGGCGCGTTCGCGGGCGGCGTTACGCTGGTCTCCTGAGGAGCGGTTTTTTCCGGGACAGTCTCGGCCGGCGCTGCGATTTCGGGCGATGCCGGTGCGGAGATTTCCTTGGGCGCCTCCACAGCCTTGGCTTCCCGAACCACAGGCGCAGGAGCCTGCGCTCGCGCGAGTTTGATCTGCGGCGGGGCGGCCTGCGGTGACGTTTGCGCAGGAGCATCCTTCACCGGCGGAGGCGACAGATCGGCGGTTGAGTGCGCCGGCGGCGGCGTCTCGGGCAATGCGCTGAGCTGCGGCGCAGGCGATGAAACCGAATCGGATGCGACAGCCTGCTTAGGCTGAGTATTCGCCGAGCCCATTTCAAATGCGTATGTGCCGATGGCACCAAAGCCGAGCACAACGGCAATCGCAACGACGATCTTTCCGGCGGTTCCGGTTTCTGCCGAAGCCGGCGTTTTGATTTCCCGTAGATCGTTCATCATCATTGGCGTCTCCTGAATTTCGTTCCCTCACGAATACGCGCCTGTCGCGTCTCGGTTGCCGATAGAACAAAGGAAGGCGGAATTGCGGCACCAAATTGGTCACCACATTGTCACAGCTCTTCGATGAACCCATTTGAGATCGAGCGTCGTGCGCGAAGAAAATGCCGACTCGCACGCGCTTATCAGACTCTAGCTTCTGCTATCGCGATCGCCCTCTTGCTCATCCCAGTCTGCTCCGCCGCGTCCTTCGAATTCCGGCATCAGAGCCAGCAAGGCAAAGAACACACCCATGATGCAAATCAGCTCCAGCAGTTTGCTCACGCTGGATTCAGTTGGTTTCGTCACGCGCTGTTCGGCAGGTAGCGTCCAACCGACGGGCATCGCGCCGGGCGTGCCGCACCTGGTGGTATCGCCGTTTTTGTCCTGACACGTAGGCGCTGCGAGCGCTGCGGGGGCGGCAAGCAGCATAGCTGCCGTGGTAAAGGACAGACCCAATTGGCGCATGATGCATCCTTCCCTCGCAACAATAGCCAATTTCGAATGCCGCGGCGATATTAACCCTAATCCCTCACAGCCGATGGAGGCAGTCTTTCGTCCCCGCGCGCTCTTCGGCGGACCATGAGGAGCGCTGTCAACCCGGCGTTGAACACGAAGCTCGCTCCGGGAAATAACCAGGTACCGATCGAGAGCGAGTCGAGCGCAAGACACGCAAGGGCCCATTTTATTGCACTCAACAAATAGGCACTCGCAGTCTCAGCCTCCGGCCGCCGATATCCTTTTCGGAACGTCGGGCCGAACGCCAGCGAGTTCGTCACCGTAACGATGATCACGGCGCCAAGAGGATCGCCGGCAAGAAGCCACCATGCGATGCCAACAAGCGCGGCAACGAAATAAAACCAATCCGAATTGCTTATCGATCGCTCGCCGCGGAACAGCGACGCGACACAAATCCCAAGATTGGCAAAGGCCGAAATGCCGCTTGCCCAAGCTCCAGGGCCGGCGCCTTTTATGATTTGTGCGGCGAAAGCGATCCCGGCCAGCAAGGCCCAGATGAACCACGAGAAAGGGTGCGGTTTCGTCGTTCCGCGGAAGATGTCCCGATAATAGGGCACATACCCCAAGATGCCGACGGCCGCGGCTACCGCACCAACATAGGTTTTATAGCCGTACGGCACGGTCCCGCGCTCCGCGATCCTGGGGATGGCAGCCGGATTCGGGCATTGTGGTAAACAGAAGGAAAGCCATTTTTAGCCGCCGGCCGGCCTCTAGCCGCCATATCGTGTGCAAACCATTCATTAAATACAAATCGAGATAATTGCGCCTGGTTTCGGTAACCCGATAGCCCGCGATTGCGGACTAAAATTGCCGAACGAATGGAGTCCTGCGCAATGGCGCGCGCGATAAAATTTGCCAGACCTGCCGGCGCAAATGCCGGCCGCGCGGACGATTCGACAGCCAATTCCGCTGAAGGATCGGCCACAGCGCGCGCCATTCCGTTTGATCTCGGCCCATTGCTGTCGCCGTATCGCGCACATGGGCGGCTGTCTATCAGGATTGAGAGCTTACCTCGCACTGCCCGCTTTTCTGCCGGCCGCAACAATGGTGACAATTCCTGGTCGCTCACCCTCGATGAGTTGGAAGGCCTTTCATATCTGCCCCCCAACGGGATGAATGATGCGCATACGCTCACGATCAAGATCCTGGACCTCGCGGGCGGCAGCACGCTCGCCGTGCTGGATTTCAAGATCGAGCAGGACCAACGAAAATTTGCCAGCCTGACCGCCGACCTTCTCTCGCGTAAAGACGAAGCAGAGGTTTCGATGCCCGCGCCGCCGCCCAACATTTCGACAAGCACGGCCGCAGAACTTCTCGTGCGCAAAGGCGAAGCGCGGCCGTCGAGTCCCTCGCCGGTGCCCGATCTGGCCGCCGCCGCAGCGCAAGCCGCATTAAATCTTCAGCAAATCTGCGATGCCTGGCAGGCAGAACGGAATTCGATCCTCGCCCAATTGGAAGAGCGCACGCAGGCGCGGCTTGCAGAAGCGCGTGTGAGCTGGGAACGAGAGGCAAAAGAGGCCTTAGTCAACGCCGAGAACAACTGGAAGGCCGAGGAAGCAGCGCGGCTTGCGGCGTCGAAAGCGCTATGGCAGGAGCAATCCGAGCGGGCATTGTCGGCAGCACGTGCTGAAGCCGTAGCGGCGCGTGCTCAGGGCGATGAAGCCGAACTCGGCCGCTTGCGCACGGAGTTGGCCGTCGTGCAGACAGCGCTGGCGGACCGCGAGAGCGAATTGACTCGGTGGCGCAGGGCGAGCGAGCGGGCGGAGGAACGCTGGCAGCGCGAATCGGAAGCAGCGCTGTCGAAGGCCGCAGCAGCCTGGAAAGCCGCCGAGGCGGCGCGGCTCGCGGCGGCTGAAGCGCAATGGCAGAAGGATTCGGCGAAGGCGTTGGCAATAGCACGGGCCGGGGCCGAGGCGGCGCGCCATCAGGGCATTGAGATCGAATTCAACCGCTTGCGCGCGGAATTGGAGGCCGTGCAGGCGACGCTTACAACTCGCGAGGCCGAATTGGCCGAGGCGCGCGTGACAATCGGGCAGGCGCGCGAGCGCTGGCAAGACGAGCTGGAAGCGGCGCTGGCAAAGGCGAAAACAGGGGCGCACGAGCAGGGCAATAAAAGCGAATTCGGCCGGCCCCACGCGGAATTGGCGGCCGTGCAGGCAACACTTGCAGACCGCGAGGCCGAATTGGCCGAGGCGCACGCGGCGATCGAGCAGGCGCGCGAACGCTGGCAACAAGAGTTGGAAGCGGCGCTGTCAAATGAAAAGAAGGTCTGGGAGTCTCGCGAGATCGAGCGCCTTGTCGCGGCCAAAGCGCAATGGCAGGAGAAGTCGTCAAAAGCATTGGCTGCGGCACGCGCCGAGTCCGAGGGGGCGCGCGATACCGCCAATGCGATCGAAGTCCGCCGCCTTCATGCGGAATGCACGGCGCTGCAGGCTGTGGTCGCAGCGCGGGAGGCTGAGCTCAGTCAAATACAAGCGGCCGCCGAGCGAGACCGTGAACTCGGAGCGGAGAACACGCACATTGTCTTGACGCGCGATCGCATTCGCAATCGCGTGGAGGAGGAGGAGCTTAAAGCGCCCGCTCAGAGTCACTTGCTTCGCGATGGCATCTTGGCAACCTGCCTAGCCCTCTCGGTGGTCGTGTTCTATCCTCGCATTGAAGCTTTTATCTATGGCTCGCCGGCCCCGATCAGTTCTCCTGGTCCGGAAGATACCGGCGCGCCGGCCGGATCTGCTGTTCCATCCGTCGCCCCTGGATCGCCATCGCGGGCCGCCGCCGAGCAACCTACGGCTGTCGTGATTCACGCAGCGAATGTTCGTACCGGCCCTTCGGGCGGGTCAGACGTCATCGCGACTCTGCAACTCGGCGTGAAGGTCGCAATCATCGAGCAACGCGGCAGCTGGACGCTGATTCAAACCAGCAGCGAGAGCAACGCCAAACCGCAGCAGGGCTGGGTGTACAGTTCATTCCTGAAAAGCGCAGACGGTCGCGATATCGATCGTCCGGCAGGGAAGCCGTAGCCGCAAATTTCATTGACTCAGAACTGAAGTTGCACGCCGAATAACAACCCGAAGCGATCAACCGGCAAGTTCTCTTGCAGTCACGCCGCTCGCGACGGTAAGTTCCGCGACTGGGTCGGGACGAACGCCCCCCGTGAACGGGACATGACGAATGCATATGCGGCGGAGCTTCCTCTTATTTGTGGCAGTGGCGACGGCGGCCGCAATGCCGGCTATGGGGCAAGCGCCTTCGGCAGGCACGGCCGTTCCGGACTTTTCCGGCGTATGGCAGCATCCGGCCTTCCCGTGGTTCGAGCCGCCCGCATCGGGCCCTGGCCCCATAACGAACCTGTCTCGCTGGTCAGAGCAGCGACCCTCCGGCGCCGCCGGTTCGGCCGCGCTGCCCCCCAGCAAGGCCGGGATCAGCGACTACGACCAATTGGTGGGCGACTACAAAAGTCCGATTTTGCAGCCCTGGGCGGCAGCGGTGGTCAAGCGATTCGGCGAAATGTCGCTGGCCGGAATCACATATCCGAACCCGTCAAACCAGTGTTGGCCCTTTCCGGTGCCGTTCATTTTCAAGCAGTTTATGGTGCAGCTGATACAGCAGCCGGACAAGATCACGATGCTGTACAGTGGCGATCACGAGGTGCGCCGCGTGCGCCTGAATGCGGCCCATCCGTCGCCGCTTACGCCGTCCTGGTACGGCGATTCCGTCGGCCGTTACGAGGGCGACACGCTCGTGATCGACACGGTCGGCGTCAAAACCGATCGTCCGTATGCGATGCTTGACTTATTCGGTACGCCCTACACCGGCAGACTGCACGTGGTCGAACGCTATCGCTTGCGCGACTATGAAGAGGTGAAAGACGCAATCGAGAGGAACCGGAAAGAGAATTGGTTCTTTAACGGCGATGTCTGGAAAGAGGCCCGGGGCAAGTTCCTGCAAGTGCATGTGACGATCGAGGATGAAGGCGTCTTCACGACGCCGTGGACAGCGACGCTGACTTATGCGCCGTCGCGCGACCCAATACCGGAAGGCGTCTGCGCCGAAAATCCGCACGAATACTACAACAACAAGGATTCGGACGTCCCGAAGGCCGAGAAGCCGGACTTCTGAAGGGTAAGTGCCGGATTCGGCGGGCGGGGACGGGTTCGCCTGGAATTTTCGATTTGACCCGCGCAAAGCGTGGTTCGCGTGACGAAATACAGTGCAGGATTATTGTTCGCTGGCGGCCTGCGCGCGGTCGCGAAGTTTCTTTCCGTTGGGAAGCGTTGCGGTAATGAACTGGCCACCGCGAGCGCCATCCTTCAGCGGATGGAAGTCGATCGCTACCTTGTCACCGGGCTTGAGCGTATCGGCCTTCCACCCAGCCGGGGCCAACTGGCTGATGGGCTGCATCTCGAATGACCATTCCGACTGCTTGCCGGTCGAATCCGTCGCCACCATGTGGATCCAGCCATGCGGGTTGGCAAATTCATATTCCTTGACGGTGCCCGTGATGGTCACCGTCTTGTCGCGGTCGAACATGGAGAAGGAATGATGTGCAAGCGCGGGGTTCGCCAGAACGGGCAGGCTCAGCCCTGCTAAAAGAAAGCTTCTCCATGTCATGGGTCATTTCCTCCTTGAGCGCATGACAGATTTGCTCGAAACCGTATAATAGCACGAGGCCAAGGTTTACGCGACAGCGCAGGGAGGAACTATGCGCAAATTGCTCATCTTTCTTGCTGTGGTTTTGCTGTCCGTAGCAGCCCCCGCCCAAGCGGCCTGGCAGTGGTATGTGTGCCCGTCCGATAATTTCGCCCTGCAGATGCCAGGGCCTCCCAAACTGGAAAACGTGAAATTTTCCATGCCGCGGCATAAGGCTGCGCTCGCGGCGCGGACCTATTCCGCGACCGTCGACAATATGGTGTTTCGCATGATGGTTGCGGACTACTCCGATCGCATTCCTGACGGCGCCAGCATTCTCGCGGAAGCCATGTATCAGCACACTGAAACGGATGATCATGGCCTTGCGAACGGCAAGATCATGAGCGATGTGCCCACCAGAATCGAAAATCCTGCCCGGGGCGCCACCTATGGCCGCACGATCACCGTGGACATTCCGGGAATTGGAGGGCGAAATATCACCGCCTTTTACTTCCGCGACGGTCATCTCTACGAGCAGTCGATCATCATTCTGCCTGCAAATGGCGACTACAGCTCGCCGTTTGGCTCCCGGTTCATCGACTCCCTGCTGTTCAACCTGTCGCGCTTGGATGAGGAGACCGGCGGCAAGCACGAATTCATCGCGGGCTGCGGCAAGGAGATCAAGCCGTTTACGTTCAAATAGCGAGTCGCGCGCCGCGACTAGCAGCCGCGCGCCGATATTCCGCTACGTTTTGCGAATATGGCCGAACCAGAGTAGGATAAGCGGTTCAAGTAGCCGTCGCGCGGGGGCGAAGACTGCGACGGATGCATGTGAACCCGCAGAGAGAGGAAAGCGAGTAGATCGCGGTTTCGCGATTCATACCCAAAAACAGTTGTGAAGACGGGCGAGGGAGGCACGAAGCCCGCTTAGCGTTGCGCACGAACACAACAAGGGGGCCGGTTGGCCCAAACGGGGGGATAGATGAACCGAACTGCCTGCAAAGTCGCGACTCTGCTCGGGACCGCGTCTCTATTTACGCTGGCGAGCGCTCTCGCGGTGCGCGCCCAGCAAATGGCCGCTGCAACGACGGAAATTCCTGAGCAGGTGCTGATAACCGGCTCGTTGATCCGTGGAACTGTTGCCGTCGGCGCGCCGGTCACAACGCTCGGCCAACAGGATTTCGCCCAGGCGGGCGTGTCCAATATCGGCGACCTCTTGACCATCCTGCCCGAGTTTCTCAACCACGTGTCCACGTCGTTCGCCTCCTCCAGTTTCGGGAATTTCATCCAGCGGATCAATATCCACAATTTGAACGGCACCGACACCAGAACGCTGATGCTGATCGACGGCATGGCGCTTCCGGCGCAAGGGCAAGGCGCCATTCAATATGACCCCTCGATCATTCCCAGCCTCGCGCTGGACCGCGTCGATGTGCTGGCGAACGGTGCCTCGGCGACCTACGGCTCCCAGGCGGTGGCGGGCGTGGTCAACGTGATCCTCAAGCGCGGCTATGACGGCGCCACGCTGCAAACCGTCGTCGGCGCAGCACGCGGCGGCAACTTCAATATGACGACGCAAGGACTGTACGGCAGAAAGTGGGACGGCGGCGATGTCACGGTCAGCTACGAGTACGCCTTCTCGCAGCCGATAGAGGCACGTAAGCGGTCCTATTACACCCAGGACTTTACGCCCTGGGGCCTCGACAATGAGACGCCGGTCGCTTCCGCCCGTCCCGGCATCGTGTCATGGGGTGCTCCGGTCGACAAGAATGGGAAACCCACGACGCTTGCCGCAACCTGCGTCAACTGCTTCTCCATTCCCACCGGACAGAACGGCGTCGGTTTAAGCTGGGCGTCGATTGCGGCGCATCCGGGTGTCGGCAATGCCGTAAATGCCTCCCTGAACATGGACATCATTCCCCCCGACCAGCAAAGCGCCGCGACCTTCACGTTGGATCAGGACCTGTTGCCCTGGCTGCAGTTCAATGCCTCGGGCTACTATTCCAACCGCCGCGACCAGACGCATCATCAGGATCCCATGCAGACGGCGGCCGTACCCACGACCAATCCCTATTACCCAACCGGCACCTTGTGCACGGCCAATCCGACCCTCGCCAATCCTGCCGGCATCCCGGCGGGCTGCACGCCGACCAATTTGCAGGTGAGCTTTTTATATAGCGAGGATCCGCACATCGAGAGCGCTGAGGAGATTTCGGAACGCTGGACGGGCGGCTTTACGGTCAGACTTCCCGACGATTGGCAGGGCAAGGCGTTCTACGCCCAAAGTTTCGAGGGAACACACAGACAGCAGGTCAACAACCTCCAGAATCTCACGCCTGCCGACGTGACCGCGGCTCTGGGCGGGACCGTCGCGGCAACGCCCGGCAGCAACGCAAGTGTGGGTCTCCCGAGCTTTACAAAGCCCGCAAGCGTTCCCTATCTCAACCTGTTCTGCGATCCGGCGACGGGCGCGATGGTCGCCCGCGGCAACGCCGATGGCAATACGCTTTCTTGCAACGATCCGGCGACGCTCAATTATATTTCTCAACCCAACAGCAATGCCGCGGGCTACAACTTGCATGAAGCCGGGATCAACTTCGATGGGCCCCTGTTCGACCTTCCGGGCGGGACGGTGCGGGGGGCCATCGGTGGGGATTATCAATATCATAACTACTGGATCATCACGACGACATCACCGGTGACCAGTCTGAGCCAGCAGACGGCGCCGGATTATCTCGAGCGAACGGTCTTTGCCGGGTTCGGGCAATTGAACGTTCCGGTGGTGGGCGATGCCAACCAGTTTCCGCTGGTCAGAAAGCTGGAAGTCGAATTGTCCTACCGCTACGACAATTACGACCAGTTTGGCGGCACCAGCAACCCACGGTTCTCGGCCGACTGGACGATCGTGGACGGGTTCATCGTGCGCGGCAGCTGGGGCACCAACTTCGTGGCGCCGTCCTTCAAGGCCAAATCCAGCTCGATCGCAAGGAATATCACGCCCTTCAACGCCTCACAGTACAGCGCGCTCAACACGTCGGTTCTCGCGGCCTGTCCGACCGGTGCGGCCGCACCGGCACCGGGTTCGGCGGCCGCCGTTTTGAACCCGACCTGCAACCCCGCATTGAATAATCCGGTCGGCATTCAGATCAGTTCCTCGGGCGGCGACAAAGGGCTTGCCGGTGTGGTGCTGCCTGCCGGTTTCTCGAACGGACCGGAAACGGCGAAGAACTGGGTGTTGGGATTCGAATACGCGCCCACCAATTTCCTCAGCGGACTGGACGCGCAGGTCACCTGGTGGCGGGTGAGAATCGACGGGGAGCTGCAAGGCTTGGGGCCGACGACCGGAAACGGCTTGAACGATCCCCTCACCAAGTTCTTGTTCATCCTGCCGGGCGATCCCCTCTTCCAGTCCGCGCTCAACTTCGCCTACGCCGCGCCGACCGCAGGTCCGAACCTTCCACCAGTCCCTAAATCCGCCGTCCAATGGCTCGAATACGGCGGAACCCGAAACACCGGCCACGAGGACGTCGAAGGTCTCGATTTCACCGTCAGTTACGATTGGGACTTGGGTAATCTCGGCGCCTGGAATACAGGCGTTACCGGAAGCTATTTCTTCCACGATTTTCTGGAGCTTTTTAATGGTGCGCCGGTAAACGATACTTACCACGACAGCGCCACCGGCGAGACCCGCGGCGAAAAGCTGCGGTACCGGGCGCGCCTGGGGTGGTCGGACGGTGCCTTTTCCGTCACCGCCTTCATGGATTACGAATCGCACTTCTACACGACCAACACGCTCCCATCGGCCGCGGTGCTGGCGCCGTTCCCGTATCTGG
>Ga0307477_10000704_pt1 | contig 33437 bp, 39 predicted proteins | sample atmos_gasesECM2C_FD_203316 | JGI IMG/M metagenome (GOLD analysis project Ga0307477, IMG submission 203316) | Hardwood forest soil microbial communities from Morgan-Monroe State Forest, Indiana, United States - atmos_gasesECM2C_515 | ecosystem: Environmental > Terrestrial > Soil > Temperate...
CCAGGATTGTGCCAAGCGTCGATCTGCAATGGACTTCGCTGTTTGAGTGCCTTCCACTAACCCTTTGAGATAACTCTCGGATTTATTGGTGGACGCGACAGGGATTGAACCTGTGACCCCACCCGTGTGAAGGGTGTGCTCTCCCGCTGAGCTACGCGTCCTTTTCCAAGGGAGTTTGCCTATAGGGGCGCGGCCGCCGTCAAGTCAAGCGAGCCCGGCTGGACACGAGGAATAGCGCAACCGGCAGCTTCTTATCAGCAAATTATACGCAGCGAATGGACGCGCGAGAAATCGCGGTCATGGGTCACGATAGCCGCGGCATTGATTGCCAGCGCGCTCGCTGCTTGAACAGCGTCGGCGAGCCGTAGGCGCAGCGAGGCCCGCAATCGCGCGGCACTTTCCGCAATTTCGACATCAAGTTCGATCGGCTGCCAGGATTCGAGGATGGCGCGGTAACGCCGCGCAAGCGCCTCGTCGCGTGACTGAAGAGGCCCCGTCAACACTTCGGCAATTGTGATGGTCGTCACGGCAAAGCGCAGCTGCCCCGCCGCATGGGTCTCAAATAGCGGTTTGAAGCGCGGTGCAAATTTCGGATGCCCTTCGAGAACGTAAATGATCGGCGCCGCGTCCATCAGGAGCAGTGCCTGGTCCGGCAGGTCTTCAATTTCTAATGGCTCCATTCGTCACGCAATCTGCGCATCGTACGGGTGCTATTCTTCCCCCACAATCCGCGGCCAGATCCTTCGAGCGGTATAAGCGGCTGCTGGCGGGCAGCTACCCCGTAAGCTTCGACAGGTATCAGCGCAGCAACCGGACGGCCATGTTTCGTGATAATCGTCGATTGGCCTTTTTCGGCCGCTTCCAGAAGGTCTGGGAGCTGATTTCGCGCTTCTTCCGCGCCTTTGCGCCGCATCTTCATTTGGTACCTCCAGCCAAAGTGTACAGGACCGTACAGTTTCTAGTCAACCTTGCGCGTTGGACGACATTCAAGCGCTCGCTAGGCAACGCTAAATGGCTTAGGCGGAAGTCGAGGCCAGCACCACGCATTTTTCCGGCGCGATGCGCAAATATATGGCCTCGCCGGTAGGCGTGCGCAAGGACGGATGCGCGCGAGCGACGAGAGATTCGCCGCCGGCGCGAAGCTGAAAATCGCTGAAATCGCCCTGAAACACTTTGGCCGAGACGCTGCCGGCGAAAACGTTCGCGGCGTTGGAAAAGGGCTGTTCGGAAAGATCGACGTTCTCAGGCCTGATCGAGACCGTCACGCGCGATCCCGCGGTAAGCGCTGTTTCACTGGAGGCAACCAGCTCGCCGAGCTTCGAGCGGACGCGCCACTGGCCCGGTTCCGGGCCCGCCGCAAGCACATCCGCTTCCAGGAAATTGCTGTGCCCCACGAATTCCGCGACAAAACGGTCGCGCGGACGCTCGTAAATCGTGCGTGGGCTGCCGATCTGCACGATGCGGCCCTCGTTCATCACCGCGATCTCGTGCGACAGCGCCAGCGCCTCGGCCTGATCGTGCGTGACATAGATCGTCGTCAGCCCAAGCTCGCGCTGAATGCGCTTCAGCTCCAAGCGCATGCGCTCGCGCAACTGCGCGTCGAGATTGGACAGCGGCTCGTCGAGCAGAAGCAGCTGAGGCTCCATGACGATGGCGCGCGCCAGCGCGAGCCGCTGCTGCTGACCGCCCGATAGCTTGGTCGCTTCGCGGCCGGCCAGTTCGCCGAGCGCAACGGCATCGAGCACCTTCATGGTGCGGTCTTCGACGGCCTTGCGCGGCAAGCCGCCGCGCACGCGTAGCGGAAACGCCGCATTCTCGAACACATTCATATGCGGCCAGATGGCGTAGGATTGGAACACCATGCCGAAATTGCGCTTGTTGAGCGCGACGGAGATGTTGCGCGCCGAGGAGAACACGATCCGGCCATTGACGGTGATCTCACCCGACGAGGGACGTTCGAGCCCGGCAATAGAGCGCAGCGTAGTGGTCTTGCCGCAGCCTGACGGGCCGAGCAGCGTGAAGACCTTGCCTTTTTCAACCTCGAAACCGATATCGCGCGCAGCCTGCAACGTCTGTCCGCGCCCGGTACGGTATTCGGTGGTCAGCTGCTGAACGCTCAGCACGTCAGACCTCGCGCACGCCAAAGCGGCGGCCCGCGGCCTGCGCCACGAGAACGAACACGAACAACGCCGCGATCAGGATCACGCCAAGCGCAGAAAGCTGCACATATTGCCCGTTCTGCCATAGCTCCCAAAGCACCACCGCAACCACTCGGGAATCCGGACTGTAGAGCAGCACTGAACTCGACAGCTCGCGCAACGAAACGATCACGATATAGATCCAGCCGGCCAGCAGGCCGGGCTTCAAAAGCGGCAGCACCACGCGGCGGAAGGCTGTGAACCAACTCGCGCCGGACAGTGCGGCGGATTCTTCCAATTCCTGATGCAGCTGCAGCAGCGAGGCGATGTTGAAGCGCATGCCGTAAGGGAGAAAGCGAGTCATATAGGCGATCAGCAGAATCCACAGCGTACCGTAAATGCCGCCACCAAGGGCGAGATAGGTCACCATGATGGCAAGACCGACCACGAGTCCGGGCATCACCATGGGAAGCGAGGCGATGTTGTCGAGCACCCAGCGGCCCGGAATCTTCGTGCGCAGCACCAGCCAACCGATCACGGCAGATAGAAACATCACCGCGGTTGCCGAAGCCAACGCAAGCACAATGCTGTTCCACACGGCATCGCCAAGGCCGGGATAGTCGAACACCGCGCGATAATTCGCGAGCGAAAGATTCTGCAGCGCGGCGAGCGACGGCGCACTGTAAAAGCGCTGCAGCGACGACCAGACCAGCACCAGAAACGGCAAGCCGATCACCAACGCCGCATAAAGAAAAAAGAAACCGCCGGCCGCATAGCGCCAGCCGCCGAGATCCGTGGTTCTCGGGCGGAAGCCTCGGCCGGTCACGGTCGCATAACGCGAGCCGGCCCGCGCTAAATGCGATTGTCCATAGAGGCCGGTCGAGGTGATGGCGATTAAAGCGATGGCATAGGTCGAGGCGAGGCCGGCATCGCTGGGATAGCCATGCAGGGCTTCGTAGATCGATGAGGTGAAGACTTGGATACCGACCGGAAGGCCAAGAAGCGCGGGATTTTCGAAGGATTCGATCGAGCGGACGAAAAGGATAAGAAAGGACGCGGCAAGCGCGGGAAAAGCTAGCCGCAGCGTCACCAGGCGCGCGGTTTCGAAGATGGACGCGCCGCTCATCAGCGCCGATTCCTCCAGCGATGGATCCATGGAGCGGAACGCCGCGCTCATCAGCAGGAACGCGATCGGCGCGTGCTGAATGCCGTCCACCCAGATCATTCCGGGAAGCGTGTAGACATTGAAAAACACATGGTCGGTGCCAAAGGCGTGCTGGAGCAGCTGATTGAGCACACCGATTTTCGGGCTAGCGAGCAGAATCCACGCAGCGACGAACAGGATGCCGGGGATCACTAAAGGCACAACGGAGAGGGCGTAGAACAGCGATTTGAACGGTGTGTTCGTGCGTTCGTTGATCCAGGCAAGAGCCGTGCCGATGCCAAGCGCAAGGCTTGCCGCGCCGCCGGCAAAAATGACGGAATTGGCGAAAAGAGTGAAGGTTTCACTGCTGGTATAGACATTGATGTAATTGGCGAACGTCAGCAGCGCCGGCCGGCCCGGCGAGAGCGGTGTCATGAAGCTCTGCCAGATGAGGAAGACAAGCGGCACCAACGTGAGCCAAGCGGCGATCAGAACGCTCGCACCCACGATCGGCCATTTGAAATCGAAACTGCGCGTGCCTGTGCGCCACAAGCGCGCCGGCAAATCCGCTGCGGTCACCACCCGCCCCCTTCACCCCCTACGCCTTCGGCGTGATGATGGATGCGTTCGCGCGCGCGATGCGGATCGTCGCTGAAGACGAGGGATTTGATGGTCACCGGCACGGTGTAGGACGGCACGCGCACGCGGCCCAAATCGATATAGTCGAAATCCATCAGCATTACGCCATCGATACAGAGAATGTCGCTCGTCACGTTGCAATCCTCGCGCAGGATTGCGCCCAGCGTATGGGCGATGTCGCCGTCGAGCATGAGATAGATCGGCTTTTTCGCGGCGATTTTGTCGGCAAGACCCGCAGCGAGCCCGCGGGCGCAGGCATGCAGGCGCTCATAGGCGGGTGCTCCCCGCCAGCGAAAGGCGAGAGCAATCTCCGCTTCCGCGTTATCGGCCTCGAAGGCCTTGCGATGCGCCCGGATCGCTTGCGCCAGCGCGCCGGCATCCACCGTATCGCCAAAGGAGAAATCCGGCTGCAAGACTTGCAGATTGCGACGCGGCAGCAGCGCGCCCGGATTCGAGATGTAGCAGGTGTTCCCGGAAAGCTGAACGCTGTATTCGGATGCACCCAGCGCGGTTGCGCGAATACATTCGCCGGCCGGAAGCAGCGGCCAGGGAAGCGCGCCCGAATCCAGTCTGCTCCGGATCGCGCGGCCCAACCGGCGCCCCAAATCGCCAAAATCGCGCGTTTCCCGGGCGTAGATGTATTCCGCGACACCACCGGAAGCCATGACTCCGCCGATACCCTCGAAACCGGGAAGCGGATCGGTCAAATAAAGCGCCGCGACGGCCGGCGGCATGCTGGGCGAGAGCGCAGCGATGAGCGTGTCGGCCATGTTCTCAGCGACTTTGTCGAGTGCCGCGTCGTCGACCCGATCTCCAAGCTTCCAATCGAAACTTGCGCGGAGCGCGTGCTCCCGGCCCGCGGGATCGAGGCGGACGATTCTGCCCTCTTCGTCCACCACCTGCAGGCGTCCACCGATATGCACGGCAGCCGTCGCAATCACGCGGCCGCCTTCGACCAGCGCGAGCTTCGTCGTGCCGCCGCCAATGTCGATATTGAGGATGCGCTTCTCCACTTCGCGCGACACGCGCGATGCGCCCGAACCATAGGCTGCGAGCATGGATTCCATATGATGGCCGGCGGTGGCGCACACGAAATCGCCGCCCGCTTCGGCCAGCATCCCGGAAATCGCTTGCGCGTTTTCGCGCCGCAGCGCTTCGCCGGTGAGGATCACGGCGCCGGTGTCGATCTCGTTGGGCTCCAGGCCGGCGGCTTGGTAGGCCCGAGCAATGATGCGCTTGAGCGCCGCATCGTCGATGCGCGTTTCGCTTTGGTAGGGCGTGAGCGTGACGTCCGAGAGAAACAGTGTCTCGCGCGAGACCACGTAATAACGGCTGGTCAATTCCTCGGCCAAACGGCGAAGATGGATTTTCGAGAAAATGACCTGCGTGCCGGATGATCCGATGTCGATTCCCACGGTCGTCAGCGTCACATGATCCTGAATCCACAACGGATTGTCTTCGAGCGCGCCGTCCGCTTCGAAATCGTCGTGGTCGTGGTCGAATTCGCCGTCATGGCGATGCGTCAGTTCCTGGCCGGAGCTGTGATCAGCTAAACCATGCTTTTTGGTCTCGGTCTCATCCGGCGCTTTCGCCATCGCCAACTCTTAGGGAACCCAGGGATGATTTGCATTTTGGCGGTATTCCGGCAAGTCATCGTGGGACCACGGAAATCTCAACGAGAGCGGACAATAGACAAGGTTTGTGGCAAGCTTCCCGGGGTTTCTTGAGGATCGACAGCCATGGAAGATTTCATTGCCGGTCTGGTCGACGACTTGGACAGCGGAAAAGTCAGCCGCCGCCAATTCTGCGAAGCCGTAGCGCTTGCCGCAATTGTTTACGGCGCGGGCGAAGAGGCCGCCAATGCGGCGCCCGCGCAGGGGTTCAAACCCATCGCCATCAACCACATCTCGTATTCCTGTCCCGATTACCGCAAGGCGCGCGATTTCTATTCTTCGGTGTTCGGGATGACGCCCGTGCCGCAGGCGGACAATGGTAGGGAAGCGCGCCTGATGTTCGGACCCGGGCCCGGCAACGGGGGAAGCTTTCTTATCCCGCGCAACGGGTCGATGGCAACCAATGCCAAAGCGGTGGTCGATCACATCTGCTACACGATTCCCAATTGGGACGAAGCGAAGGTTCGTGCCGCGCTGAAAGAAAAAGGACTTGGCGAACCGACCGGGCGGCCCGGCAGCCTGCATGTCTATGATCCATTCGATTACGACGTGCAATTCGCCAATGCCGTCCAAGAAAACGCGTTCCGGCGCTAAGGAGGCGGCCATGGAAACTTTCGTCGCGAAAAAAATAAACGATTACCAAACCGGCAAGATCAGCCGCCGCCAATTGATTGAGACCCTCACCATCGCAGCAGCCACGGCTTATACGGCAGACGGCGCCAAAGCGGCTGCCGCCGACCCGACGCTGAAAGTGGCGCTGGTCAATCACGTCTCCTATACCTGCCCGAATTTCAAACAGGCCGCGGATTGGTATTCGAAAGTTTTCAATCTCGATCAAGTGGGCGAAACCAAGATCGACGTAGCGCTTCCCTTCGGCAAAAAGGGCGAAAAGCCCCTTGGCGTCACGGCGAACGACGTGCCGCTCACGCACCTCATCATCCGCACCCGGGATCTCAATGCGCCGGCGCAACCGGGCGCCACGCCACGGCGAAAGAGCCAGGCGCGGATCGATCACATCGCCTACACCATCGCCGATTTCGACAAAGACCGCGTACGCGCCGAATTGAAGCGGCTCGGTTATGCCAATCCGCGCCAAGACGGCGAGCATAGCTTCCACATTGTGGATGTGAACGGTTACGACGTGCAAATCAGCGGCATTCAAATGAGCGCGTTGACGGATTTGCCGGCGAGGTAGACCCCCTTCCGGCGCTTCGCGCCACCTTCCCCCACAAGGGGGGAAGGTGGATTCTTGCTCATGAGGCGCGGACGATGTCGGTGATCAAGCCGCTGTTGCTTTGCACCAGAAGATAATTGTCCGCGAAATGCACCCAATGGTAGCCGGCGGGAGGAGGTTGTAAATGGAAGCGGCTCCAATCGTCGACCATTTCGAACTCGCCATAGTTGCGCGAAATGTGCTCACCACGCTTGTAGACGTGTGGGGCCGGGTTGTCCTTGTCGCCTGGGCTGGTTTGATTGGCGTGCGCTTGGGGATTGAGATCAGCCTGCGCCGCCGCGGCGTTGTTCTGCTGGCCCTGGGCCTGGAGGGGCGCCGCTAGCCAGAACAAAGCCAAAGTCGCAAAGATCAGAGGTTTCATCGAAGTCGTCCTTCTCGTTCACCCCAGTCTCATTGCCCCTCTGAGCTTCCCCCGCCGGTGCCGGACCCGTCATCTCTTCCCCTTTGAATCACGAGCGCTGCGCCTTTGCCGCGCCTACTAAAGAGAAAATGCGCGATAAGCAGCAAAAGTTCCATAGAGTTCCAAAGAAAACTCCCGATCACGCCTCACGATGAGAGCTTGTCCCCGACTTGATCGGGGATGCCCGGCCGCCCTTAGAGAGACTCCGCTTCGCGGAGCACTTCAGGATGACGGCCGGGCCCCGAACTCACGCGCATGCGGGGTCGCGAGCGCTTGGCTGCTCACTCAACGCTGCACATCGACAACATCGACGATTCTACCGGTGTGATTATTGATGAGCAGGAAGTCGTCCCCGGCGCGCACCCAGTGGAACCCGAAGGCCGGCGGGCGCAGGCGGAAATTATCCCAATCGTTCACCACCACAAAGCCGGGCGCCATGACAAAGCGGTCGCCGCGCACCCAGCGATGCATCGGGACGTCACGGATCAATTCGCGATCGACGCGATAGTCCGGCCGTTCCCAAGGTTCGGCGGAGGCAGCGGTCGCGCCGCCTAAGAGCGACAGAGCCAATGTGGCCAAAATCAATTTCTTCATCGTCTTGTCCTTTCCTCAATGCGGCGACGCGATGCGCGCCGTCGGTTGGAGAAAATAGGACATTGGGTTTGAATCGGGCCTGAACCCGCGTTTTAGGTGGTGTTCAGGGTGGTTAAAGCCCCCTCCCCGGCCTTCGCCAGACCTCCTCCGTAAGAACGTCGTTGTTACGGAGGATCGAGGGCGATTAGAAATTGCCAGAGGCAATTTCCGTCCGAAACCGAGCGAAGCGAGGCGGAGGGGGCAAACTGCCACTTTGCACCCCAGCCAAACTGTTTTGCGCAAAACACTTGCTTGCGCATTTCCGGGGGTGGAGATAGGTGTTTCAGCACTAATTGAATTTACGCCCGGAGCTGAAGGAGCTGCCGGGCGCTATTATTTCTGAACAAACGGCGGGCCTCGGGAGGGCCTGTTACAGTCTGTGTTACAGTCTGTGTTACAGTTCAAAAATGCGAAAAAGCCAATAAACACGCGCTTTGTTACACTGTTACAGTTCAAGGGGGGTGATCGAACAGGTCTGGTGACTTCAGGAAGAGGCTCCCTACACTTCCGAAGTTATCAGTACGGTTCAGCGTACACTTCTGCACGTGCAAATAAGATTTTCGTAAGAAGGAGGGAGGAAAATCTATTTCGCGCACGTGCCGTGGCGGGCGGCGTCAAATTGGTCGAACAGCCGCGCCGCGCCTGGGCCGGTCAACGTGCGGATGACGTGCGGCTGCCCTTTCTCGATCTCGAAGGTGACGTTGTAGCCGGCGGCGCGCAATTTGGCGGCCTGCTCGCGCATCTCGTCAGGCCACCCGGAATCCAGCTCACCCGCAAACATATGAATGCACATTTTGCCCAGCGCGCTCATCTGCTGCGGCGTTCCCTCGTCAAGAAAGCCGGGAAAGCCGGTCACCGATAGAAAATATTGCGGATACTTGGATGCGATGAGGAAAGCGCTCAAGCCGCCATTCGAATTGCCCGCGACATTGAACTTGTTGTCGATAACCTTGTAATCGCCGAGTAGCTTGGTCAGGAACGCCGGAAAGATCTTCTCGCTACCCTCGAAGAACAGAACGCCGTTGGGCGCCGCGGGTTCGACGACAATATAGCCGCGCTTCTCCGCTTCGATCCGGTAATTGGCGTTCAGCGTGGCATTCACCACCTCCATATCCTGTCCGCCGGGAGGAAAGGCGAGCACGGCAGGATAGGCTTTCGCTGCATCGTAATTGGCGGGCAGCACGACCTTGTAATGCACCGTCGTGCCGCTGATCGACGCGGTCTTATCGAGCACCGCCGCAGAAGCAAAAGAAGCGAGCGACAGCGACAACAGGGTCGCCGTTCCAAGCCAAAGCATTTTGCAAACCACCATTGCCTCCTACTTTCCGGCGCGGCCGGACCGGCCGGCCGAATTGTTCGTGCGGTCGATTTCCTCAAGCGTCTGTGCCATACGATCATAATCGTCGGCAATGCCGCGGAGGACGCGCCGCGTTTCGACGTGCCGGTCGGTTTCCGCAATTATCCGCAATTCCTCCGCGTGGCTGCGATAACGCTCCGCGGTTTCGAGTTCCACGCTCATTTCCTGCCCCCGCACGAAACGACCTTGGAATACTAACAGCAAGCACTCTTTGCCAAGACCAAATTCAGTATTCGCGTATTGGAATCCGTGCAGGCCTCGCGCGATGCACCTCTTTCGCGGTGCGGCTTGCGGTTATTCTTCCGGGATTTTCAGCTCGGTTGCGTTCTTTTCCGCGCGGGCGAGATTGAAGGTCACCGAATCGATGAAGCGGCCGGCATCGGGCGTGGCGTAATCGCCATTGGCGGGCAGCACGGTTGCTTCAAGGATGTAGAGCTTGCCTTTCGTGAAGTAGAACGCTGCCGTGGTCCGTCCGCCGTTCTTGGGCAGATCGACCGTAATCTTGCGGCCATAGATGGCCTCCTTACCCGGCTCGACACGCCCAAACGTGTCCATCAGGACTTTCTTGCCGTCCTGGAACATGTATTCGCGTTCGCCCAGGATATTGGCCCCTTCGGCCTGTGCCTGGAGGAAGCTCATCACCGTCACTTTGTATTCGATATTGTCGTCGACCGACCTGAACACCATGGTCTGACGAGGTCCCGCGATCGAGCCGCGATAGGTTCCGGGTTGCGATTTCACCTCGCCCGGCGCTTCGAAGGAAAAGCCCAATTGGTGGCTGATGTAACTGTGCCAAGCGGCTTGCGCCGGCACGGCGATGACGGCCAATGGCGCACTCAGCAAGGCTGCGATGGCAAACCGGCGCATGATGTCCTCCTCAATGATTCGTTCGGGAATGATCCCATTCCAACTATTTCGGCATCGGCAGCTCGATCGCATCGTCGGCCGCGCGCACCGTGTAGAAGCTGATCGAGTCGACAAAGCGGGCCATTTCGGGATTGTCGTAATCGCCATTGGCCGGCAGAACAGTGGCCTGCAGCGAAACAATCCGGCCGTCGACGAAATAGAACGCCGCCGTCGTGCGTCCGCCCTTGTTGGGAAGATCGACGGTGAGCTTGCGGCCGTAATGGCCGTCCACGCGGCCAAACGAATCCATCAGCAGTTTCTTACCATCCTGGAAGATGTATTCCGCTTCGCCCAACAGAGTAGCGGATTGGTTGGCCTCTGCGCCCGTATCGATCACAATGGCCTTATACTCGATGTTATCGTCGACAGAGCGGTAGACGATGGCGTCGAGCGATCCGGCAACGGCGCCCTTATACGTTCCCTTCTCGACCTTCAGATCGCCGGGCGCCGCGAAGCCGAAACCGAGAGGATGACTGATGTAGCCACGCCAGGCTGCTTCTGCAGGAGCGGCCGCCAAAACGAGGCCAAATCCTGCCGAAAACGCTAACACCGTGATCCGCATCGCTCCCTCCCGAGAAGTCCTCAACGGCCGAATTCGCAATCTCTTGCGCTATACGCTGAACCCGAAATATCTTATAATTGTAGTTGTATTTCGCCGATTGGCCAAGTCACACTGGGGATACGCCGATGAAATTCAGAGCCCTTAGTCTTGCAGCCATCGCGGCCTGCGCGCTCGCGATGCCTGCCTCCGCCCATCATTCCTTCGCCATGTTCGATGCCAACAAGAGCGTGACCCTGGAAGGGACGGTCAAGGAATTCGAATGGACCAACCCGCACTCTTGGCTTCGGGTCATGGTCCCGGACGCGAAAACCGGCAAGCCCGTGTTGTGGGCGCTGGAGTTGAGCTCCCCGGCGCGGCTTACCACTATGGGGATGCATCGGGATTCGGTGAAGGCCGGCGATCAGGTTTCTGTGACGTTCCATCCGATGAAGGATGGGACGCGCGGCGGACAATTCGTCCAGGCGACGCTTCCGGGTGGAAAGCAGGTGATCCGCGCTAACGCCGGGGACGAAAACGAACAATAGAGCAAACAGCGCCTCCATTGCATTAAACCACAAAGGCCGGGTGCGAATAGCGCCCGGCCTTTTCTTTTTTCGCAACGCTTGTGCGGCTACTTATTGCGCTTGGCCAGGACGGACCGGCGCAGGAATGCGTGGGCCATTCGCGGGATTGGCCGGAAGCGGCGGCGGAATGTTCCAGTCGCGATCCATATTGTAGAGAATCGAATCCTGGAAGCGCGCAGCCTCGGGATTTTCGAGGTCGCCTTTGGGCGTGATAATCCCCTCGAACATCAGCAGTTTGCCGTTGACGAGATAGAGTTCGGTGATCTTCTTGCCGCCGTCTTTGGTCAGCACGGTGACGCGCCGGCCATATTTGGCGAATTTTGCGCCATTGTCGGTGCGGGCAGTCGTGTCGGACACCAGCTTGCCTTCCTGGGTGGCGAGATAGATCGCTTCCTCCAAAAGCACCGGCGTCTCCGGCATGCGACTCGAGAAATCGACAATCTCGACGCGATAGATCGTGCCTTCCAATTCCGCGGAGATGGTGGTTGAGGGCATGCGTCCCGCGATAACGCCGCGATATTCACCTGTGCCCATTTTCGGTTCGGCGGGAAAATCCACGCCAAAGCCGTACTGCGGATATTTGTAGCCCTTCCAGGCCGCTTGGGCCGGAGCTGCTGCAAGAACCACGGCCGCCATTGCCAGGGCGATCAGACGCATGGAGTCTCTCCCATCCAATTCGTGCCGTGTCTTACCGCACAGCGGCTTGCGAAGCCATAGGCCACCTTGCGGGAATAGTGCCGGCACAATATACGTCTTTCCGACGTCGTCCCGGGAGGCTCCTGATGAATTTGAAGACATTGGCCTTTGCGATTGTTGCGGCTTCCGCGCTGGCGGCGCCGGCCTTCGCGCATCATTCCTTCTCGATGTTCGATCAGGAAAAGGTCGTGGCGCTGAACGGGACAGTGAAAGAGTTGGAGTGGACCAATCCCCATTGCTGGCTGCGCATCATGGTGGAGGATCAGGCGACGCACGAGACGAAGCAGTGGTCGATCGAACTCGCTTCCGTCGGCCAGCAGGCGCGCATCGGCTGGTCGCCCACGATTGTCAAAGCCGGCGACAAGGTCGCGGTGCAAATCAATCCGCTCCGGGACGGGACGCGTGGCGGAACGCTGCTTTTGATCACGCTTCCGGACGGCACCAAGCTCGGCCATGGCGGCCAGCGCGGCGATCCGAGGGGCAACAACTGAATGGTCCCATGATCGGACGATATCTACAATTGTTAGTGTTCGCCGCCGCTCTCGCCGGGATTGCCGGGGCTGAAATCGCGAAGGGCGAAGAATTATCCGGTGCGGCTTTGGTTCATGCGCTGCGCGAAGGCGGATATGTGCTTCTGATGCGCCATGCGAGTTCGCCCAATACGACGCCCAACAAGGCTTCGGCCGATTCGGAAAATCCAAAGCTCGAGCGCCAGCTCGACAAACAGGGGCGCAGCACGGCGCGCGCCATGGGAAAAGCGATCAAAGCTTTGCACCTTCCCGTCCGCGAGGTGTGGTCGAGTCCCACCTATCGCGCGAGGGAAACCGTGCGCTTGGCGGCTTTGGGCAATCCGCAAACCTTCACCGAACTCGGCGATGGCGGCCAGAGTATGCAGGCCCTGCAAGCCTCGCCGACAGCATGGCTCCGCACCAAAGTCGCGGACGCTCCGCCCGCGGGCTCGGACCGGTTCATCGTCACGCACGCACCGAACATCATCGGTGCGCTGGGACAAAGCGTTTCGGATATCGCTGATGGCGAGACGCTGGTCTTCCATCCCGACGGCAAAGGCGGGTCTGCCCTGGTTGCCCGAATCAAGATTGGAGACTGGCCGCGCTTGGCAACGGCGAAATAGTTTTCCAACGCCTTCCGGGACTCTCTCGTCCGCCCTATAATTGCGCAAAATCGCGTTCATCACTCTGGATCATCGTTTGGCCGTCAGGAGATTTCGATGAACCTTGCAAAGCCCGCCCTCGCCGCAATTTTTCTCTCAGCCATTGCCGCACCGGCTTTCGCGCACCATTCCTTCGCGATGTTCGATGCCGACAAGACCGTCACCATGAAGGGCACGGTGAAAGAGCTCGAGTGGACCAACCCCCATAGTTGGCTGCGCATCATGGTGGTCGATCAGGCGAGCGGAAAGCCCGTGCAATGGGGACTCGAAATGGGCCCGCCGGCACGGCAGATCCAGCGGGGCTGGAAACCCGATAGCCTCAAACCGGGGGACAGCGTCACGGTTAACATTCACCCTTTGAAGGACGGTTCGCGCGGCGGACAATTGGTTACTGCTACTCTGCCCGATGGCCGCACCGTGGGCGGCGCGGGCGCGCCGAACATTCAATAGAGAGGCGAAGATGAAGTCCGCCATCTTGGCCGCGGCGGCGGTTGCGGCGGTTTTGCCGTCGCCGGCTCTCGCGCATCATTCCTTTGCCATGTTCGATGCGAACAAGACCGTCGTTTTGAAGGGCGCGGTGAGGGAATTCGAATGGACCAATCCCCATGTCTGGCTGACCATGATGGTGATGGATGCCACGGGAAAGCCGGCGCGATATGCGTTGGAATTGGGATCGGTCGCGCGTTCGACCTATGATGGCTGGAAACGCGACACGGTGAAGCCCGGCGATGCGGTGACTGTGGCGATGCATCCGAACAAGGACGGCTCGCGCGGCGGCATGTATCTGTCGATCGAACTTCCTGATGGCCGCAAATTGGGGCGCACCGGGCCGGCCGTCGGACTACCCACAGCATGCCTGCCCGGCCAAATCTGCGCAGGACAATAAGCCCCACTCTGCTTGCCGGTGCGACGGCATAGGATATAATGCCGCTTGGGAAATTCGTTCCGTCCAGGGAGGGACGCCGATGAATTGGAAAGCTTCGAGCCTTGCCGCGCTTGCCGCTTGTGCGCTGACTGCACCCGCCTTTGCACATCATTCCTTCTCCATGTTCGACGCCGACAAGGCCGTCACCATGACCGGCACGGTCAAGGAATTCGAGTGGACCAATCCCCATAGCTGGCTGCGCATCATGGTTCAGGACCAAGCGACAGGCAAAACCATGCAATGGGCGCTCGAAATGGGTTCGCCACTGCAGCAGCAGCGGGTCGGCTGGAAGCCCGATTCGGTCAAGCCGGGCGACAAGGTCACCGTCACCATTCATCCGCTGAAGGATGGATCACGCGGCGGCCAGTTCATGTCGGCGGTATTGCCCAGCGGACAGCAATTGGGCATGGGCGGACAGAAGAACAACGCGGCCGGGAACGATTAGAGCATTTTGCTATCGCGATGACGCGCATCACGTGTGACGGCGCGCTTCCGGACGAGGGATCTGCGGCAGGAATGCCACCTTGGGTTGTGACCAAATCTGATTGCATCCGGCCTGTTACGCGCTGTTGCACTTCGTGTTACAGTTTGAATCGTCAAAAAACCCAATAAAATCGCGCTTTGTTACGGTGTGACGGTCTGTGGGGGGTATAGCCCCGACGCAAGGTGGCCAGCGCGAAGCGCGAGACGGAGGGGGTCTACCAAATAGCAGTGAGCGAGAAACCCAGCGGGCGGTCGCGAAATCCGGGCGAGGCATTGATCTCGAAATTGCGGTAGCGCACGGTTGTGATCTCGCTTGCGCCCCAGCCGAGCGCAGCGCCCGCCACGACATCCCACCAGTGGTGTTCTTTGGCCTCGACTCGCGAATAGCCGACGAAGGCTGCGACCACATAAGCCGGCGCGCCATAATCCCAGCCGTAGCGGATCTGCAGATAGCTTGCAGCCGAAAATGCGACCGCGGCGGAATCGGAGGGAAAGGAATGAAAATCGGATTTGTTCGGCCGCTGCTCGCGGATCAAATGCTCCAACCCCAGCGAGATGCCTTCGGAAATGACCTCGGAGACGCCCAATTGCAGAATGCCATCATAGTCCTCGCGATAGAGCGAATATGCGCCTGCCGCGACGGGTAGCGCGATGCGTAGCACCTCGCCGGCCGTTTTGATTCCGTCGGCTAGAGCGGGCGTCGAGGCGGTCACCCACGCGAAACCCAAAGCCAAACCGATTCTACGAATGTTCATTGCCAACCTTCAATGCACGTTGCTGTTGATCCAGTCCGCGATGACGCGGGCGATTGCGAGGTTATTCTTTTCCAGCATCATCATGTGACCGTTGCCGCGAATACCGCGATCAGCGAGCCGGATGAAGTCGTTCTTGACTCCCGCTTGCGCGAGATATTGCGCGGTACAGTGATCGTAGGAGGCGTGATAGGACGCTTCCGAAGTGATGATCGCAACCGGGATGTTGCGCAATTTCGTCAAGTGCCGCGCGGGTTCTGTCTGCCGCCAGCATTTCATCAATTGCGGAGAATCGGCTTTTTCCTGCTCGACAAAAGCGAGCTGCGACACGTCCCGAATGTCCTCATAAGCGAGCGGAACGGCGGCAAGCCCCCAGGGCTTGGAGGGCGGCCCATCGGCGAAATAATCGGGGGCGCCTTTGAACACCGCGTCGTGCACGGGCGGACCGGAGGGTTCGACGGCGACGATTGCCTTGACGAGATTGGGGCGCGCATCGGCGATCGGCCAGCCGAAGGCGCCGGATTGGGAATGGGTGAGCAGGATCGCGGGACCGATTTTGTCGAGCAGAGCCACGCCCGCATCGCGATTCAGCTCCTGCTGTTTTTCGAAGCTCACGATTGCCGGCAATTGTTCGGCATAGAACTGATCGAAAATCGGATCCCCGGCGAGGCCACTTCCGGGCCATTGCGTGTGCAACCTGGCCTGCGGCCAAAGATTCGAACGCTCCGGCGCGGTGAACTGCTGCTGCACCCAGCTGGTCGGGCGCCGAATGGTTTCGCCGTCATCGGCGCTTAAGGCCGAACGCCCGCGCCCGGGCTGATCCATCACATAGACCGCGTAGCCTTGCTTCAGAAGATATTGCGCCCAGCCTTCTCGTCCGTCCGGCGTGCCGGTGAAATTGGAGCCGCTCTGGCCGCCGCCTTCGATCATTACGATCGGAAAGCGATGCAAGCGGTTCTTCGGGATTTGATATTCGACATAGGCTTGGCCAGACATGTATTTGCCGTCGCGACCATCGACATAGTGTCCGCCGGCGAAGAGATAGCCCTGGCTCGCGATTGCAAGCCCATCCGCTTCCGCGGCGAGTGCCGGCCGCATGCAGAACGCGAGCAACGCCGCGCAAGCGGCGGAGGCAAGTCTTCCCGGCATTTCCCCCTCCCCCAACGCCTCTCTGGAATTCTTACGCCGGAACCCCTGTGAAAGTCATCATCAGCGCGCGGCCATGGCGGGGCCCATTCGCTTTTGCGCCTGAGCCCCAACCCAAAGCGCGATGTCGGCCCACCGGGCGCCGCCATCAAGATCGCGCAGCAGCATATGATAGCCTTTGGGATAGAATTTCACCGTCGCATTACTGCCCAGTTGCGCGACGACGTGTTGGGTCGGCTGCCGCGGAATGATCTGATCGTTGCCGCCGTACATGAACAGCAGCGGAACATTCTTCAGCCGCGGCGCCCAATCGTAAGCCTCGTCCATCAGCGACACCAAGCCGTAAATGGCGTCGGCCCGCGCGTGCTTCTGGAACAAAGGATCACGTCCGATCGCAACCAGCACGGGAACGTTGTCGCTGGGCATGATCTTCAGCCCGGAACCGGACAGCGCCCAGCCGCGGAACGTATGGGACGTTGTCCACAGGGCGACACGATAGGCGAACGGCATGGTTTTTTGGCTCCAAACCGCCGGCGCAACCAGAATGAGTCCGTCCGCCTTCGGCGGCTGGTCGGAAGCGAAAGCGGTAATCGCGACAGCACCGCCCATGCTCTCGCCCAGCACATAGACCGGCAGTGCGGGATGGCGCGCCTTGACCACATCGACGAAATCGGCGAGGTCGCGGCGCATGATCCGGTCCGGCGGCCAGATTCCGGGGTCCGGCGAGCGGCCAAAGCCGCGCTGATCATAGGCGTAAGTCGAGATGCCGTGCTGGGCCCACCACGGCGCCGGCATGGCAAAGGCGTTGGAATAATCGCTCATGCCGTGCAGCGCCACGATCACCGCAAACGGCATCGGCGCGTCCCAATGCATTAATCCCAGGCGCAGCCCGTCACGCGTAACATAGCGATCGGCGGCAACGCCGTTCCCTTGCCCGCGTTCGATGGCAGGCATGCGTATTTCGGGACCTTCCGCCGCGAGCCGCGGCGCGCAGGCGGAGGTCAGCGCTAGGAGTGTTGTCAGGACGGCGCGCACGACACTGCGTGCGCCACGCGGGTGCGCAAAATGGGGATGAGCTCGGATTCGAACCACGGATTTTTCTTCAGCCATGCAATGTTGTGCCAAGAGGGATGCGGCAGCGGAATAGCAAATGGACCATATTCGCGCCAAGCGCGCACGGTTTCCGTAACGCTTTTTTTTGCCCGCCCGTTCAAATGATAGTGCTGGGCGTATCGTCCGATGGCGAGCACCAGTTCGAAGGTGGGCTTTAAGGCAAACAGGCGCGCATGCCAGGTGCGGACACATTCGGGCCGCGGCGGCAAATCCGCGCCTGAAGCGTCGTATCCCGGGAAACAGAACCCCATCGGCACCATCGCAACGCAGCTTTCGTCATAGAAGATATCGCGGCCGATGCCGAGCCAATCGCGCAGGCGCTCGCCCGAAGCATCATCATAGGGAATGCCGGATTTGTGCACGCGAAGCCCAGGCGCCTGACCGGCAATGCAGAGCCGCGCCGTGTGGCTGACCCGAAGCACCGGCCTGACCCCATGCGGCAGGTCACCCGCGCAAATCCGGCAGGCGCGGATGTCCGCTAACAGTGCGGAAAGATTTCGTTCAGGCGCCATACGCATGGCAGGTTCAGGCCTCGATAAAGTCTACACGATGGGCTCGTCGACAAAAGCCCGGCCCAGGCGATCCTCGATCTCCAGAATCCAGATGTCGGGATCGATGCGAAGCTGTTTGGCGAAATACTCCGCCGCTCGTCCTTCGTCACCGCTTTCGCCCAAGGGCCGCATCCAGACGCGTTCCTCTCCGCGGCGAGCCGGCGAAAGCACCGTGCAGGTTCCGTCCAACCGGTTGATTTTCAGGAACACGGCCCCGGCTTCTTCAGAGCCGCGGCGGACGAGATAGGCCGCCGCCCCGGCTGCTTCGCAACGGCGGATCACTGCCTGGACGTAAATTGCGCTTTTGAGGCGGACCATCGAAGAGGAATACAACGTTCGGCTTCAGAATACTTGCCTTGCCGTCCTGCGGGCGGAACGTGAAGATAGCCGAATCGCGCTTCAACCGGTGGACGGAACCGAAGGGAATGCCGCATGGACTGTGAAGACATTATGACGCGCAATCCCAAGGCAGTGCGAGAGGACGACAGCATTGGCGACGTGTCACGCGAAATCGTCGAGCGGAATTACATCAATCTGCCCGTCATCGATGCCGAGGGTCGGCTGGTCGGACTGTTCGGAGTCTACGATCTTCTGGCGCTGCTCGTGCCCCGCGTAGCGGTGATCGGAAACCTGCTTCCCAATCTGCGCTTTTTGAGCGACGACGAATCCGAGCTGTACCGGAAATTTGCCGCCGTGCGCGGAAGTCCCGTGCGGCGCGCGGTGAACCGCGAGGCCGCTCATGTCTATCCCGATACGCCGCTGATCGAAGCCATCCGGCTATTTTGCGGCAATCACATGACAATCCCGGTCGTGGAGCGCGGCACCAACCGCCTAGTCGGCACGATCTCCTATTGGGATGCCGCGAGGCACATCCTCGATTCGGCCCCCGGTCCGGTGACGACGCGGCTCCCTTGATGCCGGCTAGCATCGTTCTATGTAACCCCTATGTGTTCTGGCGGCTCTTTTGAACTCGTAGCCCGGCGGGCTGTCGCGCCGGTGCTGATGCTTCTGCTCGCCGGCTGCGCGATGCAAGGCAGCGGCATCGAAGAGTCACCCAATTACAGCCTGGGTTTTGGCGATGGTTGCGCCAGCGCAAGCGCAGTCACGACTCCGTCGCAACAACCCACACGGCGCGACGAAGAGCTCTATAAGGACGATGCCGCATACCGCGCCGGGTGGGCTTCCGGCCTCTCGACGTGCCGGATGGATACCCGGCCGGCTCCGTTCTGAGCGCGTCGCGGCCGCGGATTTGACACAATTGTCACAATTCCCACCGAAAATCGGCTTGGAAAGCAAAACTTTTTACATTGTTTACCGCTTCGTACGATTTGCACTTCAGTATAAGGAGCGTATAATCCGTACACGACGCACTTCCTGCGTATAAGGAGGCACCTATGTTGTTGGCGCGTCTTGTTACCGGCCGGTATGCAGCCGATGCCGGCCAAAGAAATCAGGCGGCCGCCGCTGCGGCTTCGGACTGGACCTGGTTGAGGCGGCTGATCGCCGCGATTTTCCATGGGAAGAAACCGCTCTAAGCGGCTTTCTCGACGGCGAAACGGCCATAGAACGTCTCGCCGGTTTTGGCCATCTCGCGTAAAAGCCGGTTCGGCCGGAAGCGCTCGCCATGTTTTGCGGCGAGTGCCTCGCATTTTTTGACGAATTCCGCCAATCCCATGGTGTCGATCAGTGAGATCGGCCCCCCGGTGAAGGGCGCAAAGCCCCAACCCAATATCGCGCCCACATCAGCATCGCGCGGATCGGTGATCACGCCCTCCTCGAAACAGCGGGCGGCTTCCAGCGCCTGAATCATCAGGAGCCTTTGCTTCAGCTCGGCGACACCAGCTTCATGCCATTGACCTTTGCCGTATCCGAATAGGCCCGGCCACAACCGCGTGCGCTTCCCGCGGTTATCGTAATCGTAGAAGCCCTTGCCGCCTTTCACGCCCGGCCGATCGCTGGTCTCCACCAGCCAAGCCATGATCTGCTCGTCCGCATCGGGGGTTTGGCTCTTGGTCACCTCTTTGCGAGTCTGGCGGGTAATCTTCAGGGCGGTATCCACGCCCACGGAATCGAGCACTTCGAGCGGGCCCATGGGCATTCCCGCCATGCGGCCGGCATTCTCGATGAGCGGCGGCGTAATGCCTTCCGCGAGCATCGTTAGGCCCTCGAGCGTATAGGTGCCGAAGCAACGCGAGGTATAGAAACCGCGGGAATCGTTTACCACGATCGGAGTCTTGCGGATTTTGCCGGCGTAATCGATGGCCGTGGCGAGCGCCGTCTTCCCGGTTTCTTTGCCCACAATGATTTCCACCAGCCCCATGCGCTCTACCGGCGAGAAGAAATGGATGCCGATAAAGTTCTGCCGCCTTGCGCTTGCACTCGCTAGCCCTGTGATGGGCAGCGTCGAAGTGTTGGAAGCGAAGATCGCGGCCTGGCGCGTGACAGCGTCGGTCTTCGCGGTCGCCTCCGCTTTCACCTTGCGGTCCTCGAACACCGCCTCGATCACGAGATCCGCATCCTTGAGCGCGCCGAAATCGGCGGCCGGATGGATGCGCGACAGGACCTCAGATTTGCGGTCGGGCGTGGAACGGCCGCGTGAAATCTCGCGATCAAGCAGCTTGGCGATGTGGTCCTTGCCGCTCTCGGCCTTTTCCGCCGTGGTATCGATCATCGCCACATCGATTCCGGCAAGAGCCGAGACATAGGCGATGCCCGATCCCATCACGCCGGCGCCGAGCACGCCCAGGCGCTTCACGTCGGTGCGCGGTTCGGATTCCGGGCGCCGCGCGCCTTTGCCCAGCTCCTGCATCGAGTGGAATAAGGTGCGGATCATGACCCGGCTCGCCGGATGCATCAGGATGCGCACGAAATAGCGCGCTTCGATCTTCAAGGCCGTGTCGATATCGACCAGTAGCCCCTCATAAACCGCCGACATGATGAAGCGCTGGGCCGGGTAATTGTCGTAGGTCCGCTGGCGCAGCATCGCGTTGCCGACCATAAACACCTGCGCCCCTCTGGCGGAAAACGGCCCGCCGCCGGGGATGCGGAATTCTTTGTCGTCCCAGGCGGCCCGCGCGCCGGGATTGGCTTTGATCCAGGCTTTGGCGGCAGCGATCAGTTCGCCCGCCGGAAGCGGCTTTTGCACAATCCCCATGCCTGCCGCGGCAGAAGGGTCGATACGCCGCGCTTCCAGCATCAAGGGAAGCGCCGCCATGGCCCCGATTAAGCGGGGCAGACGCTGCGTGCCGCCGCCGCCAGGAATGAGTCCGACCTGCGCTTCCGGAAAGCCGACGCGGATTTTCGCATCGTCCGCAATCATACGGCAATGACAGGCGAGCGTGAGCTCAAGCCCGCCGCCCAGCGCGGTGCCGTTGATCGCAGCGACGACGGGCTTTCCGCATTTTTCGAATTTGCGGAAGGTGCGATGGATACCCATCATGGTCTCGAACGCAGCCTTCGCCGCGTCCTTGTCCGCCTGGCTGGCAAAACCGGCCATTTCGTCAAGATCTGCGCCGGCGCTGAAGCTCCCCGCTTTAGCGCTGGTGATGATCAAACCCTTTACTGCAGAATCCGATGTCAGCGCATCGGCCACTTGGCCGAGCTCCGCCACCGTCGCCATGGAAAGCACGTTGACGCTTTTCCCCGGCGTGTCCCAGGCCAGCGTGACGATGCCGTCCGCATCCTGTTCCCACTTGAAATTGACGAGATTCATGCGCTCAGACTCTTTCGATAATCGTCGCGGTGCCCATGCCGGCGCCGATGCACAGCGTGATCAGTGCCGTGGATAGGCCGCGCCGCTCCAGCTCGTCGAGCGCGGTGCTCAGCAGCATTGCGCCGGTGGCGCCCAGCGGGTGACCCATGGCAATCGCGCCACCGTTCACGTTCACCTTGTCCGGCGCAAGCTTCATGAGGCGCATATAGCGCAGCACCACGGAGGCGAAAGCTTCATTGATCTCGAACAGATCGATATCCTTGGTTTCCATGCGCGCGCGCGTGAGCACTTTCTTGGTCACTTCCACAGGCGCAGTCAGCATGATCGCGGGTTCCGAACCGATGGAGGCAAACGCCTTCACCTTGGCTCGCGGCTTTAAGCCGAGCGACCGGCCTTGGGCTTCCGAGCCGAGCAACACCGCCGCAGCGCCATCAACGATCCCGGAGGAATTCCCAGCGTGATGCACATGGTTCAGCGCTTCCACCTGCGGATAGCGCTGGATGGCCACGGAATCGAAGCCAAGCGCTCCCATTTCCGCGAAAGCGGGCTTCAACGCGCCGAGCGACTGCATTGTCGTGTCTGGGCGCATGTGCTCGTCTCGATCGAGGATCGGCAATCCTTGCGTATCCCTGATCGGCACAATCGAGCGTTTGAAGAAGCCTTTTGCCCAGGCGTTCGCGGCGCGTTTCTGGCTTTCCACGGCGTAGGAATCGACATCGTCGCGGGAAAAGCCATCGATCGTCGCGATCAGATCGGCCGAGATTCCCTGCGGCACGAAATAGGCGGGAATGGCGATCGAGGGGTCCTCCGGCCAAGCGCCGCCCGAAGACCCGATCTGGACCCGGCTCATAGCCTCAACCCCGCCGCCGATGGCAAGATCCGCCTGGCCCGCCATGATGTGTCCCGCCGCCATGTTGCATGCGTCCAATCCGCTCGCGCAGAAGCGGTTGATCTGCATGCCCGGAACGGTCTCGGCAAAACCGGCTTTCAGCACGGCGGCGCGGGCAATATCGGCGCCCTGCTCGCCCACCGGGTCGACGCAGCCCATGATCACGTCGTCAAGTTCCGCAGTATCCAGCCGGTTGCGGTCGCGGATCGCCGCAAGCGATTGAGTGGCGAGCTCGAGCGCAGTCACTTCGTGCAGCGCGCCGTCCTTCTTGCCGCGGCCGCGAGGCGTGCGCACCGCATCAAAGATGAAGCAATCAGTCATGGAAAGGCGATCCTTTCGGGCACAATCTGCCCTGGCCTCCCTTATATAGAGGAATGAACGCCCTGCTTCACCCTGCGCGTTCGAAATTCTGCGTCGCAAAATCCCAATTGAGCAATTTGCCGGCGACCGCTTTGAGATAATCCGGCCGCCGGTTCTGGTAATCGAGATAGTAAGCGTGCTCCCACACATCGATGGCGAGCAGGCAATTTTTGCCTTCTGCCATTGGGGTCACCGCATCGGCGGTTTTTTCGATTGCGAGCTTGCCATGCTGCGCCACCAGCCAAACCCAACCGCTGCCGAATAGCGCCGCGCCTTGCTCTGCGAACTCCTCCTTGAATTTCTCATAGCCCCCGAGATCGCGTTCGATCGCCTTGGCAAGGTCGCCAGAGGGCTTGCCGCCGCGAGGCGTCAAGCAGGCCCAGAAAAAGGTGTGGTTCCACGCCTGCGCCGCATTGTTGAAAATCTCGTGCTTGGCCGCGTCTTTGAACGTCTTCTTGACCACGTTCTCCAAGGTCATGCCGGCAAAGGGCGTGCCCAAGACCAGTTCGTTGAGTTTCTCCACATAGGCTTTGTGGTGCTTGCCGTAATGAAAACTTAACGTTTTGCCGGAAATAGTCGGCGCCAAAGCCGCTTCGTCATAGGGAAGCGGCGAAAGTGCAAAGGGCCCGGTCTTGGTCACGATGTTCATTGGCACAACTCCTGCGTATCGATTGCGGGAACGAGGGGGTTTGCGGCGGGAACGCGCCGCGCGCGCGCCAGTTCCTCGCCAACGGAGCCAAACCGAACTGCCACTTTATTGACTCTGGCGCGGTTCTCGGATTTGAAGGCCTTGCAGGGGGCCATCTTTGACGTCGGGAACTACAAATCCACGACACACGTGGATTGTGTCCCAATGCGCAAAAGCCCCGGAGCATGAGGATGAGCGAGGCCAATATTGCTACGGCGAAGAACCTTTATGCCGCTTTTGCGCGCGGCGATATCGCCGCCATCCTTCAGGGCTGCATACCGGACATCGAATGGGAAGCCGGGGGACGGAACGAAGATTTCCCCACTTTCGGTCCGCGCAAAGGCCTCGAACAGGTCAAAGAATTCTTTCAAACCGTAGCGAGCCTGGAAAATTTCCACGAATTTGTGCCGCGCGAATTCTACTCCGACGGCGATAAAGTATTCGCGCTTGGCCGCTACACAATAACTCTGAAAACGAATGGCCGTCGCATCGCTTCGGAATGGATTCACGTAATTACGTTTCGCGGCGGCAAAGTCGCGAAATTTCGTGAATTCACCGACACAGCAAATTTCGCTGCCGCTTACCGCGGTTGATGCTTCAGAAATCGGGCTTTGCCGCAATCGGAATGGGATAGAGCTTCCCCGTATTGATATCGGTATTGTTCTCCGCGCAAATGATTTCCTGGAACGGCTGCTGCGCGCGGCGATAATGGACCACCGCCGACCACGGCATATTGAAGGCTTTGGGATCATCGACGGTGAAATCCACCTGCAGCGTCTTACCGCCATCGACCACATGGTAGCGCTCGACCACATGAATCGCGTCGCTGTGAGGCGTGCTGTAAAGATCCGTCACTGTGTGATCGTTCAGACCGATGGTATCGACCACCAGCGCATCGCCCTCGAAATGCCCGACGGATTCGCCGTAGTAGGACGGCTCGGGATTCTTCGAATGGGGTACGTTCAAATAGATTTCCCGGACTTGGGCATCGCGCTGGTAAAGAATCGTGACCCTGTCCGGCGTCTGCACGAATTCCACGTTCTCCAATAATGCGAGCGAGCCAGGGACGCCCGAAGGCCGGCAATAGACGTGGGGCGGATTGATTTCGTCGCCGGCTAAACCGATGTCGGCATTCTTCTTAAGCGCCGCCGCAACCCATGGTTTGAGAATTGGATTGCTCAAATCCGCTACCCAGGGTGTTGCGGAGATATCCGGCTTACCCGGCACACCCTCGCGATGTCCGTGGTGCGGATGAGCGGGATCATCCCGCACAGGTCCCGGACCGGTAGGCGGCGGCATGAAACGCGCTTCCTGGTCGGAGCGCGCCCACACTCCCATAAGGGTGGGCGTCGCGGCACCGGCTTTCGCGGCGTCATCAAGCGCTTGTGTATGCCCAACCATGGATGCGCCGAAAAGCCAAATCGTTCCGATGCTGCAACGCGCCAAAAAGGACTTGTACATCGCATTCTCCGATTGGGCTTTGCCCGTTGCCAAGCCGCGTCTTCAGCTGCTTTCGTGAAAACTAATCCCGTTCGAGAAACGCGGCAAAGCGTTTCTTGTGAAAATTCCCATTATCCCGGCCCGAACCGGCAATAATTGCTACGCAATCTGCGATTGGCTAAGCTGAAATGCGATGATTGCCGTACACCGCGGGGAGAGAGATTGATGTTGAAATCGTTGCAATTTCGCCGTGCCGCCTCGGCAGGAATGCTCCCTGGCGGCGGCATTTTGGCAGGCTTGCTTTGCGCCATTGCATTTTTACCGGCCGTCGCAGCAGATGGCGCGAAGACCGATTCCGCTATACTTCAGTTGATGCAGGCACCCGGCGTTGCCTGGACCGGATTTGTCCGCCGAGCCGGACCACCAAGCCCTTCCGATTACGAACATGCGCGCACCTTCAACGAATGGTCGCTGCCCAAAACCGGCATTGGTCCTGTGAGAGACGGTCCCGCGCACCCGTTCAATAATAATGAAGTGGCCCGCCAGACCGGCAGGCCGTCCACCTATCGGGTCGCGGATCTCACCAATGACGCCGGCAAAAACCTGATGCCGTGGGTGGTGGAAGCGCTGAAGAAACAGAACACGCTAGTACTTGCCGGCAGGAATGGAGAAACGCGCCAGGCGCGCTGCTGGGAACAGGGGGTTCCCGACATTCATGAGGCTCCGTTCGGGCTTTACTTCATTCAAACGCCCAAGGAAGTCGTAATGATCCAGGGTGGGAAAGTGCGCCGCGTCTATCTGAACGTGCCGCATTCCAAGAATCCGAAGCCGTCATGGTGGGGCGAATCGGTCGGCCATTACGAGAACGGAGATACGCTGGTCGTGGATACGATTGGCTTGAACGACCGGACTTTTGTCGACGGCTACCGGACGCCGCATACCACGCAGCTCCATGTCATCGAACGGTTCCAGATCACCGATGGCGGCAAGAAGCTCGACGTCTCGTTCACGGCCGATGACGCTGGCGCTTTCTATAGGCCGTGGGGCGCGACGCGGCCGCGTTTTCGCGTGCAGGGACAGATCATGGGCGAAGGCGACGATTGCGCGGCGAACAATGACGACAAGTTCGACGAAGGCTTTGAAGAGGTACCGACTGCGAGCAAGCCGGACTTCTGAACCGTGGAGCCTATAAGAAAACGCGCCCCGTTTCGGGGCGCGTTTGATTTCGATCTCGCCGGGTTAATTCGCGTCGCGGTCGCCGCGGCGATTGAGCTGGCCGCCGCCATCGTCATAGCGCGCGGTGTCGCTGCCGAGTTTCTTTCCGTCGGCAAGCGTCACCTGCATGTATTGGCCGCCATGGTGGCCGTCCCTTAAGGGATGGAACATCGCCGTGATCTTGTCGCCCGGCTTGACAGTCCCTCGCTGCCAACCGATCTTGGTCAAAGCGGCCGGTCCGCCCATTTCAAACTTCCATTCCTCGGATTTGCCTCCCGCAACCGGCACTTCCATGATGATCCAACTATGCGGGTTGGTCCATTGAAACTCCTTGACCGTTCCGGTGACGGTCATCTTTTTGTCGGCATCGAACATCGCGAAAGAATGATGCGCCGATGCAGGAAGCGAATAAATTGCCGCCGCAATACCTGCAAAATACAAAGCGCTTAGCTTCATAAGCATCCTCCGAATTCACGGCCGCTACTTCGTTCAGGTTGCAATTATGCCGTTTCCGGCAAATTGCGGCAAGCCGAAGAGCCGCAGCATCGGAGCGCACATCTGTCGATTTGGGAAAATCGGAAAAACGCTGTAACGTAAACGGCAAGAGGGGGTGTCGCGCCGGGGTGAAGCGCGACGAGTGCATCTACCCGCAAAGAGAACAAAATCGCTTAGACCGCCGCGGCGTGGTCGGGCACCCATTTGGGAGGGGAAATATGAACAAGAGCGTGTCCAGGCTGAGGACTCTTCTGGGGTCGGCATCGTTGCTCACATTGGCAAATCCGCTCGTCGCACAAGCGCAGCAAATGGCCCAAGCGCAAACGATGGCGGTTCCTGAACAAGTGCTGATTACCGGATCGCTCATCCACGGCGCGGCTGCCGTCGGTGTTCCCGTGACGCAGGTCGGCCCGCAGGATTTCACGACTACCGCAGCGGTCAACCTCGCCGACTATCTGAAATACATCCCCGCCATTACCGTGTCCAACTCCTTCAATATCTCGGCGGGGCCCGGTGGGGTCGAGGGCGGGACATATGTCACGATACATGGCGAGGGTGGCGCGCGCGAAGAGCTGCTGGTGAACGGCATGCGCTATCCGCTTCAGGAGAGCGGCGCGAATGGTGTTGACCCCGCCGTGATTCCCGAACTCGCGGTTGACCATGTTGACGTCTTGGCCGATGGCGCCTCTTCCACCTACGGGTCGGATGCGATCGCGGGGGTGATCAACGTCATCATGAAGCGTGGCTACGATGGCGCCGAGACGCAACTGCGCTTCGGCACGGTTGCAGACAAATACGGCGGCGGCAACAACGACTACCAGGCAGAGCAGCTATACGGCAGGAAATGGGACAGCGGCGATGTCACCGTGGATTTTTTTCATCACAGTATCGGTGATCTCGCCAGAACGCCCGACCGCCTGAAGTACCAATTCACGCACGATTACACGCCATGGGGGCTGGACAACAGAAATCCGCTCGCCTCATCGTATCCGGGCGTGGTTTCGACAGGCAAACCCAACGCTGCCACCGGCACGGGCTGCACCAACTGCTACTCCATTCCTTTGGGGCAAAACGGCGTTGGACTGACTTGGACGACGCTTCTCGCCAACAAGGGCGTGAATAACGAAGTCAGCGAGTTCGCGCACGCCTCTCTGGGCCGCCCGCAACAAACCAACGCGGCAACCATCACCTTCGATCAGAACATCTTCCGGGGTGTTCAGCTTTTTGCCGACGCATTCTACTCGGACCGGCAGGCGAGTTTTTTGGACGCGATAGCCCAAACGCCTATCAAGGGCAATTCCGGCGCCTGGGCGGTTCCAACCACAAATCCCTATTATCCGATCGGCGCTCCCGCCGGATTGGTAGTGGATTACAGCTTTGCAGCCGAATTTCCTACCCCGTTGACCTCTGGCGAAACCTCTAAGCGCTACGATGGCGGCTTAAATCTCGATCTCCCTTTCAACTGGACCGGACGGCTTTTCGCTGCTGCCAGCAGCAATTATTCGTTTGAGCATGCCATCAATGCGGTGAACGCAAATTCAGCCTCAGCCGCCCTTGGCAACACCATCTCGGCGGCAGAGAGCGGTACTACGCCTGCGGTCACCTTTACCAAGCCAGCAAACATTCCGTACTTGAATGTGTTTTGCGATCCAACGGCGTTCAAATGCAACGATCCGGCGACGCTCGCCTATATCGAGGGTTACCGCCTTATCACCGTCACCTATCTGCTTCAGGAGTATAGCGCCGTTTTCGACGGTCCAGTCTGGACGCTTCCGGCCGGCGACCTCAAAGCTGCCTTCGGCGTCGATTTGACGGAATACGATTACTTCGATGAAGAGCGGTCGAATTACGCAACTACCGATACGTCGATCCCGTCGGACACGGTCACCCCATTCAAACAAGAGGTTCCGGCAGCTTTTGTGCAACTCAACATCCCGGTGTTCAGCGATTCGTTTTCGCTTCCGCTGCTTAGGCGTTTAAACGTCGAATTATCCGGACGCTACGATCATTATTACACCTTCGGCGTCACTCTGAATCCGAAGGTTGCATTCGACTGGACGCCATTTGACGGGGTCACCGTCAGCGGCGCTTGGGGCACGGAATTCCGCTCGCCGGGGCCGGCGGATACATCTCAAACCAATACTATGATCCTGCCCATTAACCTCCCAGCCGGCGGGCAATCGAACCAAAATCCCTTATGCACCACGTTAGGTGGCAAGCCCACGCCGGGTTCGGCGGCTGCTTTGTTGAATCCGAACTGCACCGCGGCGCTGCAATATCAGGGCGGCATATCGGTCGCCGGCGGCTCTGACGGCGCTGCACTTTTGCGCGGCCCTTCGGGAGACGGCTTGCCTGCCCAGTTAGGGCCGGAAAAGGCGCAGACTGAAAGCGTTACCCTCGACCTGACGCCCACATTTCTGCCGGGCTTGGAGGTCCGGGGAACCTATTGGTATCGCCTGATCAGGAACGTCATCACCGGCGGCCCGAGCGCCAGCGGCACCGGCCCCGTTCTCCTCAACAATCCCATCTATAATTACGTTCTCATTCTGCCGAACAATCCGAATTTCGCCAAAGATGTGGCGGCGCTTTTGGCGGTTCCATACAATCAGGTGCCGCGGGTCAATGCTGCAAATATCACATGGATCGCAGACTCAGCGAGTGAGAACGGCGGTTTTGCGAAGAGAAGCGGCGTCGATTTCTACGCCCAGGAAAATTACCCCATTGGCGACGGTGCGATCCAAGCCGGCGTGGATGCGGCCTACACTTTGGCCGCATCTTCGCAGGGTGTCGCGGGCTCTCCGGTCGTGAGTGGCATCAAGGGCGAATCTTGTCTGTGCAACACCACCGCAGCGCGATTGAAGACCCGGTTCAATCTCGGTTGGACCGACGGAACTTATAGCGTGATTGGCTTCCTGAATTACAGCAGCCACTTTTTTGGCAATCAGGCGTTGCCGCCTGCTTCGTTTCTCACAGCATTCCCAAACTATTCGGATATCGTTCCGGCGTTCACTACCGTGGACCTGTCGCTCGGATATAATACCGGCGACATGCCGGTAAATGACTATCTCAAGAACATCAGTCTCAACTTTGTCGTGCTGGACATCATGGATAAGGTGGCGCCGTTTCTCTACAATGTTGCCACTCAGGCTAACAATCCGTCGGCCATCAGCTCGGCCGGCACGCCGTTTGGGCGCCAGATCAATTTAATCCTGACGAAGAAGTGGTAATTTCAAGTTCAGTTTATGCGCGGGATTTTCATGGCCCAGCGAACCCTACGCTTGATGCGGGGGGAGATATTCACTCGCTGGTCAAGAGCCCGGTCTTCGACTGCGGCACCGGAGTATCCTTGCCGGTGATATAGTCGTGCGTCTGCTCGGCGCAAACGTCTTCCATGAGCGAGTCCTTGGCGCGGCGCGCGACAACAATGCCGGACCAAGGCATGTTGAAGGTCCCGGGGTCTTCGACGGTGAAGGCGATCTGCAAGGCTTTGCCCTTGTAGGTGCGGTCGATCACGTCGTCGGCTTCGGTTCGCCCGAATCCCCCGGCTGCGGGACGTGCTTCGGCCGTCGAGGAATTGGGATCGATCAGACTGTAGCGCTCAACGACATGAAGCGCGTCGGTATGCGGCGTGCCGTAGCGATCCACGGTGGATAGCGGCGCGACTTTGATGCCGACGGTGTCCACGACCAGCGTGCCGCCCTCATAATGTCCGATCGAATCGCCGTACCAGGACGGCGTCACCTTCGGATGTGCGCTGTTCAGCCGGATCGTGCGCGTTTGTGGACCATGCGAGTAGATCAGCAGCACTCTGTCCCTGAGCTGAAGAATCTGCGTCTCGCGATTGCCGAATATGTAAGGCGGCGGCTCGGGCCAGCATTGATTGTGCGCTGTGGGGAAGGCGTCGCCCGTCTTCGAAATCTCGCCCATTTTCTTGACGATCTCGGCGGCCCAAGGCTTCAGGATCGGGTTGTTGTAATCGCCGGCCGTCATCCTAATTCCGATATTCTTGATCGGCCCGGGACCCGAGGCCGGCTGCCCATATTCGAGCGTATTGCGGCCCCACACGCCCGCGATGTCGGGAATGGCGGATTGGTCCGCGGCATAGGCCGACACGATCGCGGCCGAGATGCCAACCAAACATGCCACCTGTCTGCTGTGTGCCATGGATTTCCTCCGCCGCGACGATCGATTGAAGGATAGCACGCATGGCGCGCACCCCAAAGGTAGCCGAGACGAGCGCTTTCTTGACTTCTGCGAAGGCGCGGAATGTTATTGCGCGACAGTTTTGGGAGGCGGGAATGCTGCGCTCTTACAAGTTACCTTGGCCGCGATATGCCCTCGCGGGTGGATTTTTGACCAGCATTGTTTGTGCTTCTGTCGTGCTGTTTCCGGCGCGAGCGGCGGATACGGCGATTCCTCCGCTGATGCAGGAGCCCAGCATCGCCTGGATGGCCTACAATTTCACGGGGTTTCCGGGCATAGGCAAGCTGCCCCCGCGGCCGGCCAATCTGCCCAACCGCGCGGCCAATGCTCCCTATGACCGGCAGGCCAACGAGTGGTTGCCGCCGCTCGAGGGCATCGGTCCGATCACGGATGATCCAGCCCATCCTTTCTACAATAATCCGGTCGCGGGCGACCTTGGCGTATCGCCTACCTATCGGGTCGCGAACCTCAACAATGAAGCGGCAAAGAATCTGACGCCTTGGGCTTTGGAGGCGCTTAAGAAGCAGAATGCGCTCGTGCTGGCGAACAAGAATGGCGAGACGCGCCAGGCGAGATGCTGGGAGACAGGTGTTCCCGATTTCAATGAAGGACCTTGGGAGCTGTATTTCATCCAGACACCCAAGGAAGTGGCGATAATTTTGGGAGGGGCGGGCGAAGAAGTCCGCCATGTCTATCTCAACGTGCCGCATTCGAAAAACCCGAAGTCTTCCTGGTTCGGTGAATCGGTCGGCCACTATGAGGGCGGCGATACGCTTGTGGTCGACACAACCGGCCTGAACGACAGGACCTTCGTGGACGGCTATCGGACGCCGCACACCGCTCAGCTACACGTGGTGGAACGCTTCAAAATCGTCGATGGGGGCAAGACGCTGGATGTCTCCTTCACGGCAGACGATCCCGGCGCGTTCCACAAGCCATGGGGCGCGCGCCGGCCTCGGTATCGGGTGGTCGCGCCGTATACGGAGCGAGTCTGTGCCGTGAATAACGACGACGTATTGAACCAAGGCTTCGATCCGGTCCCAACGGCGGCAAAACCGGACTTCTAAAACTGCGATCGCGCTTGAGGTCAGAAATCCGGCTTCGCTGCCGTCGGAACCGGGTCGAAGCCAAGGTTGAACTTGTCGTCGTTATTCGCCGCGCAAGTGTCTTCCGCCATTCTTGCGTTCGCCCGCCAGCGCGGCCGCCTTCCTCCCCACGGCTTATAGAACGTGCCGGGATCGTCCACGGTGAAGGAGACGTCCAGCCCCTTGCCGCCATTGATGACCTTGAAGCGCTCGACGACATGCTCTTGGGTGGTGTGCGGCGTGCGATATCCGTCCACAAAGGTCTTGTTGTTCAAGCCGATCGTATCGACGACAAGCGTGTCCCCCTCGTAATGACCCACGGATTCGCCATACCAGGACGGCGCGGGATTCTTCGTATGCGGAACATCCAGATAGACGTGGCGCACGCGCCCGCCCTGATACATCACGATTTCCTTGGGAGTCTGGATGAAATACAAGGCCTGGGGCGCTTCATGGATATCGGGAACTCCTGTCTCCCAGCATCGCGCTTGACGCGTTTCGCCGTTCCTTTCCTGGAGCGCCAGTGCGTTCTGTTTTTTCAGCGCATCGATCGCCCACGGCATCACATTCTTAGCCGCCTCGCTGGTTAAGTCCGCGACCCGGTAGGATGAGTTCTTGCCCACCACCCTGGCGACCATATTGTTGTAAAATGGGTGCGCAGGGCCGTCCATAATCGGGCCAATTCCGCTGGATGGCGGAATATATTCGTTAAACGTGCGATCATGAAGATAATTGGTCGTAGCGTTCGGCGGCGATCCAAGAGATATCGCGCGATCGATGTTTGCCTTGCCGTGAAGATAGTCGTCCGGTTGATAAGCGCTGGGATCGGGCCCCGGATTGCCGGACCATCCGGCGGCGGATGACAGCATCAGTTGAGGTATGGACGCGTTGGATTGCGCCGAATCCGCGGCAAGCGCGGGCAAGAGCGCAGCCGACGCGCAAAAGATACCGGCCAAAGCGCTCGTGAGGGATATCCGGCGCGCAGGCGCAAGTTTTGGCATAGGTGATCCTCCCTTAATTTTGTTCTTACATTATTCACGCCTTTAGGGGAATCGCCCCTGAGCGCGCGCGGCTCGCACCTCGGCCACGCCCTTGACTTGCGAGAGATCGCGATGCGTATCGTCACAGGCATAATCCTGCAGGCGGACGTCGTTGCGCTGCTGATACGCGAACCGCGCCTGCCAATCTTTGGTGTACAGCGCCGGATCGTGAATGGTGACGACATCTTCGAGCTGATTGCCGATCTTGCGCACGCGTTCGGTCG